>Ga0123355_10005479_pt1 | contig 18599 bp, 9 predicted proteins | sample TergutEmb28metaG_3_FD_89872 | JGI IMG/M metagenome (GOLD analysis project Ga0123355, IMG submission 89872) | Embiratermes neotenicus P1 segment gut microbial communities from Petit-Saut dam, French Guiana - Emb289 P1 | ecosystem: Host-associated > Arthropoda: Insects > Digestive system > Gut ... | reverse complement strand
GCCCACATGGAGGGCCGAAACATGTAGTGTTGTAATACGCAAAATAGATTAATACAGTTGTGTTGACTAAAATATTATTACATTGTTATTATACCACACAACGGGGATGACCCACCTCAAGACAGTCTAGTGCTCCTGAGAATAGGCGAAACTATCGCCCGAAACATGTTGAGCTGATTGTAATTATCAATAAAATTTGTTATTGTTGCATCTAGTTGGCTGTTTATATTATTGTATCAATGATGCACGGTCACACAAACATCAAATTTATAATACATGAATTTTCGTTAACGATTTACCCCTCAAAAACTAAATTAATCTACATTATATACAAAGATTCAGTCCGCATTTCACAGATAACAATGGGTTTCCGTTCGGAATAACCAGTTGGCGAAAGCTGGACATTAAAAAATCGATGTTTATTGTATTATACAAAACAAACACACATATTGTGTAGGCAAAACGCCTTGTGTTGGGAATAAGCCCGACGATATTCCTAGTAACACCCAGACTTCAGAAGGTTAATGTAAGAAGGAATATATAATCTTAAAAATACATTTTTCATAAAGGAATATCTTCGTTTTTATTGTGGTAGGACTACAACATTCTTTCAAAAGAAGTACCAGAGGGATGCAAAATGCAGAATGTGAAGGATCAGCAATCTAAGATCCTCGACATACAACAACTTCAGTCTTAACATAAACCTCATGTTTTCATGGTTCATTCCTTTATTACTAGTGAGGTTCTGTAGATCGCTTAGTGATGGCAAAGGAATGTTGCGTGGTGTGAAGATAATGCAACTACCTAACTACGGAGGCTAGCTTTTCGGTACTTTAATAACTCAATTTAAAATTCGAACGCTATGTAGCACCCAATAAGACATAAAGATTATTATGAACGACGGCTTATTTAAGGGTTTCCGCAACTGAGAAAACGCAAGAAAGGCCGCAGGTAAGAAGGCTGGTAAAATAGCGATATTTAAACCTTGTATCTAGTGAATACAGCTCCAGACTGTTGTTCTAACACATTAGAAAAATATATTCTAATACTGATATATTCTATCGAGTACACTTACGTACAGAAAGTGTCACTGCAAAACACAGACTTAAAACTTCTGTGTTATTTAGTGGCTCTGTTATTTTCTAAAATGAAGTAGTGTCGGCAATAAATGAATGAATGAGTCCGGAACACTAGTGGAATGATATTAAGCAGGGAAAGTCGAAGTACGTGGAAGAAAAACCTTTGTCAGTGGTACTTTGTTCCCTACAAATTCCAAACAGACTGGCGGTGAAACAGTTGTTTGTAGGTTTTGAATCGGATGTATTAAGGTCGGAATCATGCAGTACGGTTGAGTCGAATCTAAATCCATTAACAGTCCACCTACAGCATGTCAAACAAAAATTCTCTCTTTCAAAACTCCTGTCACAAGTCTGAATGCTTTGTAATCAGATGCGTATGCGTGCAGACCTGTTTTTGAATCTGACCGAAAATTACTCTTCTTCAGTCCTTCCTTTGAGTGAAAGCAAAACCCGGCGAATGAAATCAGGCGCAAGTATCCTGTCATTTGCGCCGACCTGATTACAGGGACCAAGTGTACAGCGAGATTTTATATGCTGTTCGGATCAGCAATTTGGCAGTCTTGTCTACATCACGGTGCAAGGCACAGAATTCTCTATGTGGTGCTGACTAACTGAATATCTGTTTTGTTTTTAGGTACACATGACCACTGCCCCTATTCCGTAAACAATAAAATTTAGATAAATGCGCCCTAAAACGCTTCGCGTTTCGAAGAAAGAAATCGCATCTATTACGTCTGCAATGTTCATCCGCCTGTGCGCATGAAAACGCGCACAAAACACTCGAACTACCCGGATGAAATTCAAAGTGATTAACCTAAACTAAACTGTATCAAACCATATTAACTTTGATTAGTTTACAAAAATGCAAGGGTTCCTTTTCTCAGTGGCACAAATTAACACTTGTGTACCGTGCAACATTTGGTGAAATAACAACACAGTCCTTCGATTACAATTCAATTAACCTTCCGGTGCTGGAATTTTTTTTTAATTTTAGCACATCCTGTATACAAAATGTGAATAAAACAGGAACCAAATATGTTATAATTATGAAACAAACTGCATTTTGAAGAGAAAAAGAACGGAGAGTATATACCATGCTTAAAATATTCAGTACCTGTATTTGTTGAATAAATATATAAAATGGGAAGTTTAGAGGTTAGCGGTGCGGTACGACCACTATAGGAGTCGTTAGGCGTCAAAAGGTTAAATACCACCACAGCACACAAAATGGTTCCTGAAAGAAATCTGAAACGGTGCTTGTACCACACCATTTAAATTCTCTGCCAGGGTCACGTAATGTATGTGGGAAAATAACACTTTAAATTAAGATGGGTTACATAGTTACAATTTTTAAGATAAACACAATGTCCTTCCTATTCCTTCCGAGAAACGCTAAGCGGCTTGCTATTTACCACATCAATTAATCCAGAGCTTTAAACTCAATGGGATGTTACAGAAATTTCTAGGGATCTAAAAAGTACTTCGTGGGTCGAAAATTTCCAACACGGTCACCGAAAGAGGAATTTTAGATTATGTCCCTCAAGGAAACGGAAACAGCCTTCACTATGTCGGATCCCGTCCTGCTTCATTTTTAACACGCTGCTCCCTACTTCACTTGTGCAAGACACAAGTTCAGATTGGCGTGAAATTGGGTAAACAATGGAGAGACCAAAGCAGTCAATCACACCAAGACAAGAGTCGGTACCGATCGTAGTATCACACTTCACGGAGTTCAGATGGGCGGGAAACGTAGCACGTTTTGGTAACCCATAAATGTGTCAGAACTTCGTTCAAAACGTGCGAGCCCCGAAGGGAAGATATTATAAAAACGGACGTTAAAAACCTGAAAAAGAGTTACGCGAATTGCCTGAACTATTTTAAGACAGAACTCGGGGTTTTTGTGATAAAGGTCACAAATATTTAAGATCCATTATAACAGGAATCTTCTGTAACACTTCAATATCCATAGACGCCTTCGTCTACTATATTCAATACGATTCACCGGAAGTGCATTACAAGACGATGGCACGGTATTCACCGGAATAAGGTGAGAGAAACTTAAAAAAAAACTCTCAATCAGAAAATCTGTGATTCATTGCGAGTCAGGCGCGAACTTGCTGACAGCTTGATGGCCAATGAAATATCTCAGTATGTGAAGGGAATGGATAAAAGAAGAACACGAAAACTTTCGGCCAGAGTGGCTTAAATCCTGTTATATATGTGACTACATTTGCGTCAGATGTATTATCACTGCGTTAAGCAACTCGGAGGCCTGGCTAAATTTAACCGTTTAATCACGTGGTTAGTAAATCAAGAACCTTACGTCAGGTAACTGAGTGGATTCGATTTGTTTTGTGATTACCAAATATGCTCATGCCTTTAAAATTATTCTTTAATATCTAGCGGTTATTTCATTTACCACCAAGTTGAACATTAAAAAATTTTACATTCCGCACACAGAGTGCAGTTATTTGGTTATTATCTTAGAACAAACATAGTTTATTTCCCTATACAAAATTAATTGGTTGTACACTGCGCGGTAAGAACCGACTACTGAAATATAATTCAATATCTTTTTCATTTTACACAACCATCCGGAAAAATGGGTCGCGCTGTACGAGCGTGGTTCACTTCTGTATAACTCATTGTGCTTCAACTAATAATCCCTCAGAAGGACAATATTTTTACATCACTTGCTGGCATTAAAAGGGTTGCACACGTGTATCGTAACAAAAAGAGTTTCCGAAAATGATTCCAGCAATGTTTCAGGCGTACCAGAGATGTTCGACCGCGGGCAAAACATAATTCTTTAGCAGAATATGTCCCGTTTTTCAGTATTCAGATCGCGAAATTTACAAAATGTTCGCGTACTTTACAAAACGTTTACATCTAACTTCCTAGGTGTCCTCACAAAGCTCACACCTTACAGACATTTTATACCTAGGCTTAATAACAGACGTCTTTCTCATTCTAATCTACTTCTTCTTGAAAGGGTTTCAGTGTGGTTAATACACAGGGCTTTCACTGCATTACGCTACGCAAATCCGGCAGAAGCGGTGCTGCTAAATTTACAATGTTTTCAGTGTCATAATTTGAAAACACCATATAATTAAATAAAGGGCATGTATTTATAGTGTATGTGAATGTGAAATCCGTAGGGTGATTTATGTTGTAAAAATAAATTATTATCAATATTATGTGCGAGATCTCGGTAGCACAGTGGTTAAAGTGCTGCGCTACAAATCTGAAGGTCGCTGATTCGATTCCAGATGGTGTCATTGGAATTTTTCATTGACATCATCCTTCCGATCGCGCTATGGCCCTGGGGTCGAATCAGCCTCTAACAGAAATGAGTACCAGGAGCATTTCCTGGGGGTAAAAGCGGCCGGTGTGTAAGGCTGACAACCTTACCACCATCCTGGGCCATTATCACGAAATCTGGGAACCTTAACTTCCTGGAACTCTCTGGGCACCTCGGGCCTGTAATGGGACTGATTTACCTTTTACCAATATTAGTGTGGTATAAACGTCGCAATAACTGAAATCTCAATACCACTTGATTTTTGCAGAAAAGATACTATATTTCTACGCTTTACAGAACGATGGACAGTTTGTAATTTTACACGAACTGATTTATTTCGAGTGAGTATCTCTGCTGGTGGTTCTGTGTTAGTGACCTTCACTATGACGTCTTCTTAAGCCAGTCAAACAGGCCAACATTATATCTTAGCGTATGCAAATTTCGTGCCGATGTTTACCTCCAGTTATCAATGTCAAGGTTGCCGTCAGGGCTCGCATCATAGCAGTCAAAGAGGCCACACCAGAAATAGTATACCTACGGCTGTAAAAGTGCTTATATTGTTGCACTTACTCTTCGTATTCCGATTCGAATCTCGGGCGGTTCTAACCAAACAGGGCGTAGCTTACACAAAACGCAGCTTCATAACTGGTATGTTTCTCCTACATTGTTAGGAAGAACAAAAAAAAATGGAGGACGTGCTCAGGTGGTTAGTTGTCGGCTTCTCAATGCTTCTCACTTCTCACTCACCCCAGGCTATTTCATATGGGATGTGTGGTGGACAAAGCATCACCGGGACAAGTTTTCTCCGAATACTTCGATTTTTACCTTCACGTATTACCCCACAAATGCTCCCCATTCATTCATCTATCGCCGAAGCCATATAATCTCAGTAACTCGTTTAAGAGCGCTGCCCTGCCCCCCAAAAGAAGTATAATATATAGTAAATACGTGAAAAAAATAGACCCACATACAAAATTTGTGTTAGAAAACCTCAAAGGCGGTGGCGCAGCGTAACATCCTAGAAGAACGGACACGTCAATTACATCTTTGTGAAAGTCGCAATTTGTGGAAACTTGACTTCCCCACGAAAGGCAAACGCTAGTGTTAAAGCATTAAGTTTTTAAGACGTGAACTACATTTGACAGTCTCAGGATAAAGTTCCAATTGTGGGCACATATATACGTATACAAACATACAAACACACACAAACATATCATACTTAATGACAATGAAAATCTACGTTGCTTAGCAGTTTCGTAAATTGAGTGTAAAATTATCAACTATGTATGAAAAATCAAGTTAAATTAAATTTTTTTTTGTCTCAAATAATATGACGTTCATACCAAACTTTATAAATTGTTTGAGACTGGATCAGAACGTGCAAGCGGATGTGGGTACTTTAGGTATGTAAGCTAGAAAACATCTGTGAGATGAGTCACTTTGCCTTTAAAGTGTGCTGTATGCTACCAGTGGTAATAACAGACCGTAACATTAAAGGAGGTCGTAATGCTAGGAGTGTAAAAAAAGTTTCTGTTATTGGCAGTAAAACTTCAAGGGATTTGAAAGATTGGCTGATATTACTGCGAGGTTACGATTTCGTACATAGAGGTGGAAGACTCTTGTGCATAATATTTGACCTTGAATAAAAAATTCCTCCTAGTTTCTGGAATAGCAACTAGATGCTGACATAAGCAAATCTATGACAGCAACGAGTCACTACAAAACACGATCCCACGATACCACAGAAGTCCGTATGCGACTAGCGATGTACAGCCTGGCACTGGGACAGGTTCTGCTACATGTACTGCGGTTGTCCCCTGTCAGTATCACTTCACCAATGCTCCATTCACCCACCTATCACCGACGCAATAAACCTTACCAAGATACGGGCTCATTAAACACACTTAACAAGAAAACGGGAAGACACAGCGTAACATCCCAGAACACTGCCATCTCAAGCTATATTTTCCATTCAGGTGATTCAGGATACAGTTCAATGGCTGTACGTTCTGGAGACGATAATAGGTCTTCAAGCTGCGGAACAGCTGCGTGTCTAATTGGAAATGGTTGGTAGTGACGTTTTCTTTTGAATCGCTCCACTCTTCCCCTTCGCATCTCTGGGCATATATTGTCAATATCACATTATTCTACGAGCTGTTTCGGTGTTCCGACCAGTTTTCTGTCATGTTTTATCCGAAAGAAAATGAATCTGTTTCACATGCAAATGACGGTGACATCATTACGTCATTATCTGCAGTTAGTACCTCTCAGAGAAGAAGCTGAGACTGACTCATAAAACTAATCTTGTAGTATGATATATTTCAGTACACTCAAAACGAAAATTGCAGCCAAGTTGACAACGTAATTTCCCGTCAAAACCTAGTATTTGTTACACATAAAGCCAGAAAATAGGCTAAACAACAGGCATATTGAAAACAGTTTGAATTTACAACTAGACTAAGAAAAAACTACTCGGGATAAATATGTGTAAATGAAAGAACTTTCTAATTTTTCACGTAAAAGTAAATTGTTTTGGTTTTAAGTGGCCCGAAGTGGCTCAAAATAGATCACATTGATGTCACGTGCTGAGGGTAGTGATAAAATTTATACTGATGTGATTTGATGGGCATAGTCATAAAGATTATATTGATGTGATTTGATTATGACAGTGAAAAGGGTTATACTGATGTGGTTTGATGGGGACAGCGATAAAGACTGCACTGATGCGGTTTGAGGCATAGTGACAAAGATTACATTGATGTGGTTTGATGAAGACAGTAATAAAGATTACATTGATGTGATTTCATGAGGACAGTGATAAATATAATATTGATGTGGTTTGAAGATGGTAATGATGTATCTTCCGAATTCGAACGTTCACCAGTAAATGAAACTGTATTATTGGTTGGGTGGGTGGATGGATAGTTAGCGAACAGGTTGGATTAGGGATAAAGCGCCTTACATTTATTCGAGAGGTATCCGCTTCTGATCTCGGACGGGGCACTTGATACCATGACTAAGACTAAACGTCATCGTCTTCAATTACTCCGCACATATCACGTGTTATTCTGCACATATCACGTGATGGTATTTAAAAGTATTGAACTTCCCACTTGATTCATATTATGGGTGCGCTCACGGTAAAATCAACGTCAGGGAAAATATTCTCTGTCTGTACTTAAATGCATCTCTTCACAAGAATGATCACGATCGCATTACACGGCGCTCAAGGGGGCGCAGTTATTCTTCAAAAGAATGACAGAAAAGTAATACGATTACTGCCAAATCTTTACTTCTTAATTTTCTGAATATATTTAAATTACTGCCTGTGAAATTCCAGTGCGCAGTCTCCCACACTCACACTGCGCGCATGGCGTTATGCCGCTCATGCACCAGGCCGTTGTTGTAATAACGAAGAAACGTTTAATGGCGGCGCACAATACTGTGTTAATTTGATGGTTATGGGACTCTTAAAATCGCGTGTCGTAAACTGCCTATTGCGTATCCATAGCAACACACTGCGCAGATTTCTTTCCGTGCCTCACAATGAATTTGTACGTCACTTCTTAAGTATACATCGAAGCGATAAACTGACGTTTGCGGAATGATGAGCCTTCAGGTCCCATGAAAACAGAAAATATCTAGGTCGTTTGAATGACCATTAACTGCCCAGAGTACACTCTAAACTACAATGAGACCGTGTGTGTTTGTGTACATGAGTGTAAGGGTGTTATAATCAGTAAGATAAAAAATAGCTGTAACGGAAATCAAGTAATACAAAGGCTGTGGCCTGTGTGAAATTGTAATCCCATAATTCGCCTCGAAGAAATGAGTCAGGATTCAAGCAGCGTACACCTGTGCTATGTTACCGCTTAAGTTAACTGACTCTATGGAAGTCGAAGGCTAAAAGATAAATATTTAGACACCTTTGATGTCAGACTTGGTAGTTACCGAATCTAGTAGCTTAATATTCCAGTTCCATCCTCCAGCCATGGAAAGTGGTGCAACGCCACATTATTGTCAGAACATACCACCAATACGTGGAAAAGATGAATGTCTAGCCCATTGTTAACGGAATGGTATGACATATGGCGCAGATGTAGCCATCACTTCTAACAAAGAATACGAAACCATCGGCAAACTAACCCTGCCAATTGTCTACCAATAACAATACTTCGCTGTCATTGCGATTGTTATCTGTCTACTCCAAACGCCTTGCGACGCTGTACTCACATTGATATATAGGAACGCGTGGTTGGTGAGGAACGAGGTCACGTGATTAATGGAAGAAGCCTTCCTATTGGCCATTAGTTTTCCTTCTTAACTCCCAGTGACACTGTTATATATTATTTCAGCTTGAGAGATGAGAAGGAGTGGCAAGCTGAGATTTACTATAGCGATCCCCTATGTCTTTGTTCAATCATCCGTTCAGTCACAAGATCAATTATTTAATTACCCAGTCTATTGTACACTCTTTGGTTTTTAGCCGCGTTCGCAAAATTGCGAAAAGCGACTGTTAGCTGCGTCATGTCCGTCTGTCCATCTGTCTATCCGTCCGCATGGAAAAACTCGGATCCCACTGTCTGAATTTCCATTAAATTTGATATTTCAGCATTTTTCGAAAATCCGTCCAGAAAATTTCAAGGTTCATTAAAATCTGAGGGGAATAATAGGTTAGAACTCAGACGCCGGGGAATTACCCAAAAAGGAATAATTTACGAATAATAGGTACTTTACGCGAAGAACAAAACAAATTTTTTTTATAATATCTCACTCAGTTCTTTTTAGAATGAGAAATGTTTCAGTAAAAAAAAAACGCAGAGAAAATTAAAACGCGCATTTACTGTCCAATAAGATTTTTCGAAAATCGTGCCTTTTATGAGGTAGCGTGAAAAAATACAGAAGAGCTGGGAAGGCAACGGGTGACAATATGGCGCATGTAACTACACGCTGGCTACAAACACTCTCAAAATATGTAACGCTTATGGTTTTTCCGCTGCAAAAATGGTTCCACGAACGTGCCTCAGTGTTACATTATACCACCTACCTTGGCGTCTTGTTATACTTACCTACGCATTTCGTATCTATTTATTCATGCAGAGCTTGGATGGCATTGATTTATTGATTGGACTGATTGAATGGTTGATCCGATATTTCGTTTTCTTATTACTTAGTTCATTTTTCGTTTTATTTACTTATTTGTCCATTAACCCTTTATTTATTTACTTCTATACCCATTTAGCAATAATTTAATTCACTCATAACTTGCGTAAATTCTTACTTCTTATTTGACTTACTTCTTTATGTTAATAATTTCTCATGGATGTTCCATCTTGCTTGTGGGAGAGTCTATCTGTACCAGTCAATAAAGACTTATCTTCGGCGACATCAGCCTTTGTATCAGTTTACTTGAAAACAAAGCAAAAAGTGAGAAAAATTTTCTACATTTTATTTAGTACCAAGTTTTTAAAAAATATTTTGCCCCACGTCTGTGATTCTGTCTGTCTGTCTGTTTGATACATGAAACAACAAAACTATTTTAGTGCCATACTCATAACGTCAAACAACCGCCATCAGCAAGTGAAAAGGGCTTAATACACGAACACTGATTTTTCTGCCAATGGCAAACGGCCGCTCCTGTAAAATTATCTTCATGACTAAGTAGTTATTAACTTATTTTTATATCAGTAACGTGCATACACGGCCTAGAGTAAACTAAGGCGAAACGAGGGCTTTTTTACGTATAGATATGTGTCCTGAACCGGAGTTAAGTCATGTTTTATATTACAAGATTGGCAGACCGTCAGCCTTAACACTACGCTGCAAATAGATTTTCCCACAGATCCAAGTACTCTTTCGTTCATTAACCCTTAACCCGCTAACGTGGAAAATAAGGTGAGCTCCTAATAATGCCAGTAGGTGGCAGATGGTATTTAACTCGGAGTTTAAAGGGTTAAACGCGGTAAAAAAGAGATCGCTTATTTTTAGTTGTTCCAACTGGGTGTGAAATTTACATCTCTCTGGCTACAATCCACTGAAACATGAAAACTGAAACTGTTCAAAGTGGCTTAAAATTTCCGTTTCACAGTCTTACTGCCAGACCATATGTTAGATCAGTCTTTGTTTAAACGTACGATCATTATGGGTCATACAAGCTGCCTTCGTTTTACATGTCGTCACATGACAGTGACGTGGCGATTGTGAGCACGTGCTACACGACGACATTATCTTCTTTTTATGTGAGTTCATGAAAAGTTTTAAGGTGATAAACTGAAGATACACAGGTTCATTAACTTTGTCCTAACCACATTTATGTACAATACATAAAAACAACACGACCGCAGTTTGATATATCTATTCGTACACATTTAGGGCAAAATAAAATTTTCGAACTAATGAGATAATTAATGGTCCGTTGAAGTTAAGACAACTGAAATTCTGTGTGCGTGTTATAAACACATATAAGGATTATGAAAGCTTATGCAGACGACTAGGCATACCTTTGGGGTTTCAACTCAGTGATAATTATCAACAAGTGTGTACTAAAAACAACAGGCAGAAATACAGCTCAAATTGCATAATTTTTAGTGAAATTATAGTTTACTTAAGATAGCTGTGTAGACAAAGGCATATGAAAGACCTAAGATGAAGTAAGTTCCTTTCCCAGAAATTTGTGACTCATTTCATATTCTTTAAGCAATGATGAAATATACATCAGTATCATACCAAAAACTTCTTAACATGTAAAATGATCTCTACGAAGCCTCGTAAATAGCTCGTATCTTCGGGGGATACCCCCAGCCATGCGTCATTCAGAGACAACTCAGAAGGGAATACGTGGCAAACATGCGAACCGTCTAGGTTGGACCACAAATAGAGTCATTCAGTACTAAATCGCAAAATTTTATATTTTTCCGATACTCTGAAACGTGAGCGCTCACCGAAATGATATACATCGTAAAGGAAAAGTACCAAAATCGTGATCACGCGAATAATAAATATCTACGGCACTGAAGCTGAGATTGCCATACAAGAACTTAAGTGTAATAAATCGGAATAAGAATCACTACACTGAGTCTCGATATGCCCTTGTTCGAGAATTAAAACGGTAAAATGAGGACAACTAACGTGTTCCATCAAATTAACCTTTCAGCTCATACACCACACACGCCTGCCGGTTAACGAAGACGCTTTGGACTCCGGGGTGATTCTCTTTACACTCCGGGTCAATTTCCGGAAGGCCATAGAGACCTCCCCCGGAGCTGCAGTGTCAATGTTTTCCTAGCCCCTTGCTCCATTTAGTGCCCGTATGTCCGTCTGCACGCTCGCCATTGGGGGTCGCTACGAGATGGCGGGCATTGTGTTTGCCATCGGGGATCTTGTTTCAGAAACTGCCGAGTCGTACAGTCTGTTCTAAAACGTTTTTAAAATCACAGCACCCGTGGACAAAGCCTTTGGCACTGGGTGTTTCACCGTCTGATGAAAATTCGCTGTTGTTACGAAGTCAAAAATTTCGTCACCATCACCACTGGGCCTGTCTTTAAATAGTTAAATTCCATTCATTTATTACGTAGTAAATCACAACGAACCAACGCCGTCGAACAGACTCAGCTAGTAGTTATTCAACTGATCAACAGGTTCCATGCGTTTATGGAACCCGGAACTACACGGCATCAACAAAAGAATGCACGGCTGAACACTAACCAAGTCAATACGTACAGTACACATTTTCACCAACAGTATTCCGATGAACAACTGTAAAATTACCCTCCCGTACACAATTACGTCCCTCGTGCAGCCTCTTCTTACTTGAATTATAGTCTCTGAAATGTGATTCCGTGTAGTACGGTAGAAACTTCGACATGTCAGGCCACCCAACGTCACCCCGACAAATACGATGATTATGTTCGTGACCATCTCCGTGAGCTCATATCTTCCTGGCAAGACTGTCGTGACAGTGATGACAGAGTGGCAGCCCACAATTATTTATTAAATATCCCAACATCCATCGACGGTGGACTTTATTATAACAAACAACTCATACTTGCAGCTTCTCATTGTACGCACAGGGACTTGGTTAGAGTCCAGTCGGACGTAACCGCTATTCTCAACAATATTTCGGTGGCTATCTCGTTTTAATGCCGAAATATATCATGACGACTTCCCAAAAGTCACTTCTAGTTCAGTTCAATACATAATAACCCTGTCGTTATCCGATACTGAACGAGATGTATTGCTTGCATACATCTTAGAATGTAAAAGATGCACTTATTCTGAAACGCACCCTGTCTTGAAGTCAAGTTCAGCTACACCTGTTGAGTCCCCATTTCCACTGATGAGGTCCAGAATACAGACGAGAGCGGCATGACCAGTATATGTGATATGGAAGTAATGTTATTTGCATTGGAAATATCAGGACACTTTCAAATTTAGTTTTTAGTTTTTAATCTCCTCTGCTTCGTGAATAGACAGTGGTAAAAATCAAGTTCATCTGGGTCGAATTTAAATCAAACCAACGACTAACACCCAAAAACTGCCTACGAATCAACTAACATCCAGTTCAATCAGATACAACTGTAAAATTTTGTAGCCATTTTCTTTCAGCAAAATCTTACAATAAGCGACATAAATTGCGGTTAAGATTTGTTTCTTAGGAAATTCTTCAACATATGAAGAAAGAAAGACCAGAAATACAGCTGGGTTGAGAAGAAGAGAGGTAACAAAGAAAATATGTGATAATGAATGAGGGGGTGGAAATGGAAGAGGACGAAGGTCCAAAAGGAGACAGAAAAAGACAAAGAGAAAAATAAGAGGATCTTAGAAATCTGGACAGAGACTGAAGGACGACATAACGCATTAGACGAATAAAATAAAACCTAAAAGACGCAGAAGAGGAGAAATATGAGCTATGAGAAGAGGAAAAAATGAATTAGGATCATTATATAGTAGAATATAGAAAGCAGAATTAGAATAACAGTAGGAACTAAAAAATGAAGCTGTAAGGATTGCGACGCAAAAGAAAGAATTAAACAGAGGGTAACACAGTAGTTCTACAGCATATTCATTCATAACGTGTAAACAAGATACCCGATATTTGGTTCCAGAAATTATTTCATTTGAAGAAAAACTGAAACTTATATATCTGCACACAACAATTACATCAACAGTAAATTACAATAATTTTATAATGTATTTTAATTGTATTTTAACTACCATACTGATTTTAAGAATTGTAACATTTAATCTTCACAATAATAATTTTAATCACATGTAGAATTCCTATCAAATAGGTTGAAGCATAAGCTTCACATGATAGAAAAAATTACGAGTTCCCTGAATATGGCCAACAGTTACGGCCGAAACATGTCGCAGAATTAATTAACAAATAAAAGGCTTTGTGCGGCAAGCTGGTTTCAAATTTTACGTATGTAATATAGTTGTACAGAAAATGTACAACATTAAATAACTAACTTATGTTCAGGTGGATCCAGTTTCGAGTCTCAGCCAGGACACACACACACATGACTGAAGTTCCTCGTCGTTTTCATCACCACCTCCAGGCAAACGTAAGTATAGTGCCTCGGATTAGGCACTACAGTCCCGCTACACAGCCCTGTCAAGGAATTTCTCACTATTTTACCGCTTGATATCGGGTCTGAGTAACTAACAACATCGCTAAACAAATCATAAATAAGTAGAATAAATGCAGGGTTAACGTGATAAAATCTGTATAAATTTGAAATTGGTGGGACATGTAACATGCATTGAAGAAAGAATGTTCAGAAACGACCACTTTGGCGTCTAAGGATTAGATGACGACGGCGATGATAATGATGATGATGATGATGATGATGATGATAATAATAATAATAATAATATGAGAAAATTATGTAGAGATGTCAAATACATTGTGCTGGCTAAGGATTCGATTGACCGGTGGGCGTTTATAAAGACATAAATATTTTCGTTTCAAATGACCACAACTTTCCTTCGACAACTGAATGACTGTCACCTGCTGAAGGGAGATGTTATAAAATAAGGATACTTAGAATATTTGCCACCTTTTCAGACAACACGCGTCTACTACGAAAGTGAACTTGATCATTACGAAGTTTGATAATTACATAAGCGGACAGCGCTGTTCCAAATGGCTACAAGATTCTAATTCAAACAGTGTTTTTGGATTCATTTTTTAAAGTAACATTTCACTAGCGCAGTCTTATTTTTTCATTTATGACAAGCCGGAAAGGAAGGAAATTTATCCGACCATCTGGAGAAAAAAGTTACAGGCTAAAAGACAAGGCATTTCGGTACCTCTGAGAAACAAAACGCCAAAGCCTCTAATGTAAATTTTGTCTCCCAAATCAAATAAGATGTGAAAGTCAACATCAAAGGTTAAAGCCACGATAATATGGTTTCTGATAATAAAATAATACTCAGTTATTAACGTGCTCCTCCAGAATAAACAGCCAACTAAGCCATTTAATTAGCACACCAACTAATGCGCATACATAAAAGGTTTTACATTAAAACATTTAAAATCGCTCCAACATGTTTCGATCCTAAGATCATCTTCAGGGAGCTACACTGTTCCTTGCTAAAGTCACATTTTTTTAAAAACACTCACTGATTAATTTCCTCATATTAACTTGGTGTTGTGGCAGCATGCTGCCACAGCACCAAGTTAATATAAGGAAAGCTCTTTCAGAAAAAATTAATTTTGGCCACAACACAAACACTGAAATTGGGATGTCGTCCTACTTCCCAAATTTTCCCCACTTTAACTTAATGCTCACGAAACTAAAGATACCCTCCAGAAAAACGCCATTTCAAATCACCTGAAGATATTCAGAGCAAGGTGACGGTAGTACTGAAAGAAGGTTAAGAAAATTGTTTACAGAATTATGTTGAGGTACAAAGAGAGGTACAAAAGAGAAGGTGTAATAACCGCATAAAATCACTCTTATGGTGATAACTAGGACACACAGCAAAATATTGTGGCCTGATCAGTCCAGATATGCTGCATACCTCTCACGTATATAATAAGACACTGACGCGATGTGATACACTGGACTAATATTTTCAAACAGGGTAGCTGACAATAGCTCTCAGTTTCATTAAGATCCATACTAGGGGAGAAGAAACTCTTAGACTGACATTGTAGTGACGTCAGAGAAAATATATGATGACAGAATACGGTTATCTGCAGTAATAAAAACGTTTAACAGCTTATCGCATAGCGATAAAAAAAAGATCCGTAGAGTTTACATGGAAAACTTCGCATTAACCGTATCCATGCAATATACGTGATGGTTACAGGGCATAGCTCAAAGCCAGGCTACTTTCTTTCCTTTTCCTCTCCTTTCCATGTGCCATACTTCCGTTCCTTCTTCCTCTCTCTCTCCGCCCTTCCTTTGTCTTCCAATAATTCTTTGCCTTCCTTTCTTTTATTTTCTCTTCCTTCTTACTCCGTCTTTACATTTCTTTCCCTTTGTTTCCCTGTACTATTTACGATTACGCCTTTATTTCTGCTTCCTTATTTACTAACTTCCGACTGTCCCTGTTCTATGTGTATCCCCACCCAGTCCCAAAGGGATGTGAATTAATCTCCTCTGTTACCTTACACCCTCACAGCTCCAATCGAATTCACTGGCCTTTCAAGTAACGTCACACTGTCTTCCCAACCGACCGAACTTCATTATTATTTATTTCTTTATTTGCAAAAATAACTTTCCAAGCAACAGAATTATCCCCTGTAGCAAGATTTCATCTCCCTTTAATAAAACAGAGAATTGTCTTTCTATGAAAATGTGATGTTACCAAGTCGGTCATACAGAGACTCTCTTTTTTACTGGATGGTATGTGTCTGCAGAGACAAAAAGATCTGATCTCTCAATCATCGACGTTCATTTGTCAACTTTACGAGATATTTTGTTCACATCAATTGAAAAAGCAAACAAAAAAGATGAAACATTAACGTAGGCGACACTGAAGTAATACACGTTTCTTCCTCTCATTACGGATCACGAAATTTCCTACACTTACGAAACTCTTTAGCTTATCACAGATGGCAGACCTTGAACATTATCCAGAGACAGTCCAAATTAGATCAGATCCTCTCACAACCTATTTGACTAGTCGGTCAGTTCCTTGGCTACTTTGTTGGGTCAGTTCCTGTGACTCCGAGCTCGTGCGAGCAGTTATCCAGCCAGCCATTTACCGACTCCAGCTATTCAATGTGTTGCCTACTGACTCAGCAGGCCCAAGTTGGCCCAATCAGTCCTTAACTCAGGCCCCCACTTACTACTGTCAGTTACTCAGCCACTCAGTCGGCCCAAGTCAGCCAAGCAATGAATAATTCACGAAGCGAGTCATTTGCTTAACTATTAAGTCACTCAGTAAGTCTCCCACTCAGCCAGTCAATTAGGCAGTCAGCCATCCAGTCTGTCAGTTGTCAGTCAGTGGATGCGTAGCGAACATGCGCTCTCTGCAGTGAGGAGACCCAGCTGTCTCCAGTTTTCGGAAAGCTGTCAAGATGTGCAGTTATTAACGTGGCAGATTGACCCCAGCGGGCACAGTGTTAATCACTTGCTAATTAAAACACGGAGGCAACAAGGTGTGAGAAATGTTGCTGCTGTGTGCATCCTCAGTGAGTTCACCGCAATCTTCACAATAAATTCCACGTGGATGTAAAACCAAAACTTTCAGGACCGTAACCATAAGAAGTCACCAATAGGATAATTTTCTTTCCCTTATCCCTCAGTGCGTCACGGCAAATGTCGGGATAGTATCTTAAAACAGGCCACGACCACCTCCTGTCCATTCTTGTCCTCTTCATTCTTCATGATAATATCTTCGAATAACCTTCAAAAGTGAAACAGAATTGTTGAATATCCAAAGAATTAATCGACTGATGCAAATTATAAGAGAAAAATTTGCCCCAAAATTCCTGACTACAGCCACGCGCTTTACTGACACTCGCAGCAGCCGCGCGGTATCATGCCGGGAGAATACTGTGGTAGCGGGTTCGAAGAACAGCCAGGGAAAAGATGCGTTGTACATTACCTACATTAATCCAACTTAGCACCATAACCATGCAATCTGGGGGGAATCCTGCAATGGATAAACCCAAGCAGATGAACGTTGAGGGCTTAACAACCTTAAAAGTTTATTTCTGGATTTACTGAATCTGACAAAGCCAGAACAAGTCTGCAAGTTACAAATAATACAAAAAGTCAGTCTTCTTATCGCCACCACCCTGTTCAGATAGATTTTGGTCTATTCAATATTTTATTCAATAGGAATCGGGAGCTATTTTGACGAGTACAAAACGGTCGGAGCGTGAAGCTGAACACTCACCGAGGAACAGAACGCGTCAGCTTCTTCAGTGCAGCAAATATTGCATCATGCACAGCCTTACTATTTTTGCGCGTGATGGGAAATCAAATTGAAAAAGTGACAACTAGCTATGTCCATCCGTCTGTCTGGCCACATGAACTACTCCGCTCCCACTGTAGGGATCTTCTTCAAATTTTACACTTGGGATTCTGATTAATATTTGCCGACACATTCTGCTTTGGGTGCAAAGAGGTTAAACTGCACTTTACATGAAGACCTACGCACATTTACGATAATATCTCGCAGTTCATAACAAAACTACAAGAAATGCTGCACAGTCAGTTGGGCCGGAAAACGCCTGACGACTAAATGCAACTCTGTAACATTTCAGCCCATATGATAAAGTAATTTATTCGGTCAAACACAACCCATATATAGCCAATTAATATATATATATATATACATGTTGTGTTTGAATAAATTACTTTATTATATTGTATAACACAACGGGATGGTTCCTATCAAAATATCAGCCCATGCGCAACAAAAGCAGTAACAGTGTTCAGATCCAGTGTATATCTGAATAGTTGAACAATAAAAGACCAACTTGATGTCACTTGCTATTTTATTTCACTTCTTATGTGCTCAACATGTTTCGGATATTAATGTATCCATCATCAGGAGCTTGCGACTTTTTTGTTGAATTACCACATTGGTCGTGTTGTTCTTGGTTCGATGTGTGTTGGAGTTTCGGTGTGGTTGGGTTGGAGTGGTATCCGTGTTGCAGGCTACAGCCTGCAACACGGATACTACTCCAACCCAACCACACCGAAACTCCAACACACATCGAACCAAGAACAACACGACCAATGTGGTAATTC
>Ga0123355_10005478_pt1 | contig 18603 bp, 18 predicted proteins | sample TergutEmb28metaG_3_FD_89872 | JGI IMG/M metagenome (GOLD analysis project Ga0123355, IMG submission 89872) | Embiratermes neotenicus P1 segment gut microbial communities from Petit-Saut dam, French Guiana - Emb289 P1 | ecosystem: Host-associated > Arthropoda: Insects > Digestive system > Gut ... | reverse complement strand
TCATCCTGAGCCAGGATCAAACTCTCTATAAAATGGTATCTATATCTCAACCCAAAAGTTGAGAGACAAATCATTTCCTAGATTATTCTAATCTAAGCTTTTTCTATCTCGTCTTTACTCAAAAAATTTCAAGGGTCTCCACTGTTGTCACAGTCTGCTTGTTTACACAAGTTTCCCATGACCGAGGAGTCCTCGAACCCCTCCAGTTTCGTCATCTTACATTGTTTAATTTACAAGGTACTTCCCCTGTAGAACAGGAGCTTTATGATACCACGTCAGTCGGGTCTTGTCAACTGCTTTTTTTGCAAATTTTGCATTTTCTGCAACTGCTTCCCTGCCAAACGCGACTTGATTAGGATAGCACATCGACATAGCGCATGTCAACACCTTTTTTTGTTTTTTGACATTTATTTTTTTAACCATCCCTGCGAGCCCTGCGAGGCTGTCTGCGCCAAAGCAATACCCACGCCGCTAAAGCGTGGGTATTGCTTTTGATAAGTTAGAGTGATTGTGTTGCCACTCATTGTGAAAGAGCCATGAAGCGTGCCACCAGATGATGCGTAAGGTTGTATTTCAAATGTTTCGTCTTGATGAAAGCGAATCGTGGGAGCCTCTCCTATGTTTGGCACTATCCCATCTTCTACATCTCTTACAATGCTTTCTAACACCCACGAACCTATCACATTATGTATTGTTTCTTGGGTGTCTTGCGTAATTGGTGTTGGTACCGGTGTCACCTCAGGTTCAGCAGACGGATCTTCGTCTACAATGCGAATGTGCTCCCAATCCGCAATCCTGTCATATTCAAAGGTGTAGTGCTCAACCGAAGTCCATCTATCAAAGCCCAGCCCCGATCTGGGTACAGTTGCCTCAATAGTCGTACGATTTCCACTCTGCTCTATAATTTCAAAGTTGGCTTGCTCCCAAATCGGCACATTTTCATGAAATTCGCAAGACTGGGGACAGAAAACATAAAGGTTGCCGTCACGCTTTTCGACACGCGGATGTCCTGTTATCCGATATAAAATGAGTTCAACTTGTCTTTCGGTGTAATATGGCAGCAAAGCACTCCCAATATCCTCAATTGATTCAAATCCAGAAGATGGCGACACACGAAACGGCAATAGCAATCTGCCCTCTCTTATAATCGATGGCATTTCCTCTGCATTCTCTCGAAGTATAGATCCACTAAGAAAACCAATGTACAATTCTTGCGCCCGCGTAATAATCTCGCCAAATTCCCTAGCGGTAGAGGGGATGGTTCTAACAGTGTCATCTTCTGGTAAATCATCCGCTTCGTCGGAAGACTCCATCTCTATGGGTGTCGGCTCCGGCGAGGGTGGAAGCTGTGTTTCACTTGGGACATCTCCTCTGCAAGCGACGAATGTAAGACCGATGAGAACGAGCATAGCAAGTACCGCAATCATTTTCTTTTTCATCGAACAATCCCCCTATCATATGTTTGTTAAAACACCTGATAGCTTAGACGACTGATTGCGCCATTTTGTTCCATTCAAGCATATAAAAGATACTCACGGTTTTCCATCACACGCTCCCCATCATAGCTTTCACATGTTCCGTCTTTTTGGTAGATAAACCCAAGTTTTTCTATCACCTTGCGTGATGCAAGATTTTCTTTTGCGTGGCAGACAAAGAGCTTTGTCTCGCCCAGCTCGTCGATCGCAAAATCAAGCATTGCTTTGGCAGCTTCTGTCGCCAGACCGCGTCCCCAGTATGCTTGCATCATACCATAGCCCGGCTCAAACATGCCATGGTCTTCATTATAGAATAGTCCGCCTGCACCGAAAAGCACATTACTTTCCTTGCATACAAAACCCCAATCATAGTGCTTCTCGCTTGTTATGTTCGCCTCAACCTCTGTCAGCCATGTGATGGTATCAGCCTTAGATGTATGCACGCTCCAGCGCACAAACCTTGCGACTTCCGGGTCTGATGTCCAGTTTTGATAGACCGTTTCGGCATCAGATGCTTTTAATGGACGCAACAGTATGCGTTCTGTCTCAAGTATTGGCGTGATCATAATCTCATCTCCTTTTCTGCTTCCCAATCTACCATCGGCTTACTTTGAATTATAGCGCGTTCCGAGGCGTTTGTCATCTATTGCCTTAAGCTACGCTTCCAATGATGCGCGGGCGGGATAACCCCGCCCCTACAATCTGCAACCGTAGTCGCGGGACGCGGAGTCCGCGTCCCCTTACCTTTATAGTCACAGCATTCAAAAGAGACTCAAGCTTTCCGGATGGTTTGATTCTAAACTGCTTCTTTTTTATGACCGTTTTGCAACTTACCTGCCTATAATTACAACTTACATGCCTTTATTTACAACTTAGCCTTTGCTATATTGCGATAATTGTATGATTGTGCTATGCTTCCAAAGTTCGTATTTTCCGTTCCACTATGTTGTCATCTTTGACGGAGCGGACCTGAAACCCTTATATTTTTGGAGGAAAGAGAAATGAGAAAGATACTTGCAATGCTGTTCGTTTTGCTCTTGCTGGCTATGGGATTTGCGGGCTGTGGCGGTGGAGAAACACCAGCGTCAAAAGCCCCCATTGAAACCGAAGCGCCTGATTCACAGGACAGCGGAGATGCTGCACCACCCGATTCCGGCAGTCCGCAGGGTGTTGAAAACCTTGTCCCGCTGAACCAGACGATAACGATATCAGCCGAAAATCGCTTTGGTGAAAACGGGCATACGGCAACGATCGGTGTGGATGAAATTTGGCGCGGCGCTGAAGCATTGGCACTGATCGACGATCGGATGATAGAAGCCGAAAGTGTTTTTGTGGCGGTTCTACCCGAAGAAGATGGTAAAGAGTATATGGTTGTGCGGTTTACCTTTACATTAGACTCTGTTGTTGAGGGCAATACAGCAACGTCCCTACAAATGATTGCCCACTCCGACACACTAGAGCCATATCCAACCCTGATTGGAGGTTCTCTATATAATAGAAACACCTTTCCGCAGCTTAACAGCATAGAAGTAAGCGTGGGTGAGACCGTAACAGGTTATTGGGTTTTCCAGATTAATGAAGATGATGTCAGACCTGTCGTATCCTATGGAAGCTTTTTAGCAGACAATTCAGACGGTGCTTGGTTTAAACTATATTAATACATCACTCCAAACCTTTGCCGGTCTGCAATAGGCTTGGAGTCCTTACGCCTGTGCAGGCAATACGCCGCCAATCTAGGCACAGTGCGCAAATAACAAGGAGATAGAGATGTCTAAAGACAGAAAAGAGATTAATTGGCTCGGATGGTTCTTTGCTTACTTATTTGTCACGAAAGTATTTATTTGGCACGATAAGTTCACAGAGTACGACACGTTGTGGGATACATTCATTCATTATTTTATATTTCGAGATAGCTTCATCATTGTCTTTGTGATCGGTATGGTGTTGATTGACACAATCATTGATAAATGTAATACACCTCTTAAACAACTCAGCGATCTCCAAAAATGGGTTATATATCATATCGTTACTTATGTAGTGGCAGGTCTGGTCTATGTCGCTCATAACTGGGTATTGCATCATTTTTTTCAAGCAACATTTGAATCTTGGCAAACCTTGTGGCTAAGGTGGACCGTGTTATACGTCATCGTATCGCTTGCATCTTATGTGAAATTCTTTATGCCGAAGCCTAAGAAAAAAATGAAAAAAATCATTGCTATGAAACAAAGTATACGGCTAACAACAGGAGAAGAGGCTATTGTGATGGAAATCTTTAATGATGGTGAACGTTATAAGGTGAAAATGCAGCAGGGAGATGGGAATTACGATCAAAGGGAAATATCCCGCAGCGATATCAAAAGCGTGTTTGAAAGAATAGAAACGCCATTTACGCCCGCTAGCTAGGGATGTCATGTTCCTGTATATACAGTCAAATCACTGACAAAAACACACAAACACAAAACATCCCCCTTGCAAGCGTCTTGCAAAGGGGATGTTTCAACTTTCACACTTACCGTGCTTTCTCCGCAATCTCCTGCTGAATCTGCTGGATAAACTGCGCTATCGGCATGGTGCCTTGGTCGCCGCCTGTTCGGGTGCGGACAGATACTTCGCCGCTTTCTACTTCGCGGTCACCCAGAACCAGCATATATGGTACCTTTTGCATCTGCGCCTCGCGGATTTTATAGCCGATTTTCTCATTGCGGAAATCCGTCTCCACGCGAACGTCTGCACCCTCTAGCTGATCTGCAATCGCCTGTGCCGCTTCTTTGGCACGATCGGTGATTGGCAACACGCGGACTTGGACAGGCGCCAGCCAAGTGGGAAACGCACCTGCAAAGTGTTCGATTAGTATCCCGATAAAACGCTCAATGGAACCAAACACAACTCGATGGATCATAACTGGACGATGTTTCTCCCCGTCCTGTCCCACATATTCGATCTCAAAACGCTCCGGCAATTGGAAATCAAGCTGGATGGTGCCGCATTGCCACGTGCGCCCGATGCAGTCCTCCAAATGGAAGTCGATCTTTGGTCCATAGAATGCACCATCGCCCTCGTTGATACGATACTCGCGTCCCAAGTCTTCCAGCGCATTTTTAAGGGATTCAATCGCCGCGTCCCATGTCTCCACCTCGCCCAGATGGTCTTCCGGCATGGTGGATAGTTCGATGTGATATTTAAAACCAAAGAGGGTGTACATCTTGTCAATCAGTTCGACAACACCCTTGATCTCATCTCTGATCTGTTCCTGGGTCATGAAGATGTGCGCGTCATCCTGTGTAAAGGCCCGCACACGCATCAAACCATGGAGTGCACCCGATAGCTCATGCCGATGCACAAGCCCAAGTTCACCAATGCGAAGAGGCAAATCACGATACGAGCGGGGTTCTGACTCATAGACGATGATGCCGCCGGGACAGTTCATGGGTTTGATGGCAAAATCCGCCTCGTCGATCTCACTGGTGTACATGTTCTTCGCATAATGCCCCCAGTGTCCGGAACGCTCCCACAGGGTACGGTTTAGCATGATGGGAGTTTCAATCTCTTGATAACCCGCCTGACGGTGGACTTTGCGCCAATGACCGATCAACTCATTTTTTACTGTTTGACCATGGGGCAAGAAGAACGGGAAGCCGGGACCCTCGTCGCGTAGGAGAAAGAGACCAAGTTCTTTACCCAGCTTACGATGATCTCGCTTTTTGGCTTCTTCCAAACGTTCCAGATACTCATCCAACTCCGCTTTTTTCGGGAAACAGGTGCCATAGATACGCTGCAACATCTTATTGTCCGCATCCCCGCGCCAATAGGCACCGGTACAGTTTAAGAGACAGAGGGCGTTTGCTTTCAAATCACCGGTATTCCGCAAGTGGGGACCGGCACAGAGGTCAACAAACTCCCCTTGACGATAGAAGCTGATGTCTTCCCCCTCGTCGAGACCCTCGATCAGCTCTACTTTATAGGGGTCATTTGCCATAAGCTTCAGCGCTTCATCCCGTGGGAGTGTGAAACCCTCGATTGTCAGTTTCTCGCCCACAATCTTCCGCATCTCCGCCTCGATTTTCTCCAGCACTTCCGGCGTGAACGTGACTTCTGCGTCAAAGTCATAGTAAAAACCATCCTTGATCGCAGGACCAATGGCAAGCTTTGTATCGGGATACAACCGCAGTACCGCTTGCGCCAAGATATGAGACGCTGTATGGCGATAGGCATGTCGTCCGCCCTCGTCCGCGAATGTGAGGATGTTAAGGCGCACATCTTTCGTGAGCACTGTGCTCAAATCAGCCAATTCTCCGTCTATTTCCGCCGCCATTGCCATGCGGGCAAGTCCGGCGGATATCCCCTCTGCCACTTGCAAACAGGTGCTATCGACTGGGGTTTCGATTTTGGTACCGTCTTTTAAAGTAATCGTAATCATCTGTATGACTCCTTTTGGCTCTCTTTACTTCATAACCACAGTACACCCAGGGGCATTTTTTGTCAAGAACAAGTGCGTAAAATTAACAGATCATGCGTGGACAAAGCCACCGGAGTATGATATACTTTTCGACAATTGTAGGGGCGCGCTTTGCGCGTCCGTGTTTATGGATGGCAGAATACCGCCCCTACGGCGATATAAAACGCGGGTGGGACACCCTCGCCCCTGCCATGTTGCAACCAGAACAATTTGGAGGATTTTTCTGTGCGGATTAATGTATTAGGTGTCGGATTCGATAATCTAAACATGAATGAAGCCGTCTCACAAGCGCTAGAGGAAATCGCGCACCGTGGAGAGGGCTATGTGGTGACCCCCAATCCGGAAATCGTCTGGCTCTGTAAAGAGAACCCAGACTTTGCAGCACTCGTCTCCAAGGCACGGCTTGTACTTGCGGATGGAGTTGGGATCACTTTGGGCGCGAAAATTCTCGGTCAGCCGCTGAAAGCGCGGGTTCCGGGGGTTGATTTTGCAGCGGCGCTCTTTGCAGAGCTGGCGAAACATGGACAATCTGTATTCCTCTACGGCGCAAAGCCCGGCATAGCAGAGCGGGCGGGAATGAATCTAGAACAACAGTATCCGGGACTCCAAATTGTTGGCACAGCAAACGGCTATGGTAATAGTACATCTGTCGTAGAAGCGATTCGCACCGCTAAGCCAGACTTTCTTTTGGTTTGCCTTGGCGCACCGCGGCAAGAAGAGTTTATGGCAAAATATCAAGGCACCCTCGGCGTGGGACTAATGGCAGGTCTCGGCGGCACCCTAGACGTGCTGGCAGGTGAAGTAACACGCGCACCGAAAGGCTGGCAAAAACTTGGCTTAGAGTGGCTTTATCGCTTGCTCAAAGACCCGCGCCGCGCAAAGCGGATGCTCAAATTGCCGCTATTTCTCTTCGCCGTAATCGGTCAACGGATTCGAGGTGGGAAAGCATGAGTCTCATTGTATTAGAGGGCATTGATGGCAGCGGAAAGAGTACACAATTCCAGTTGCTTTGTGATCATTTGGACAAATTTGGACGATCCTATACCCGCATTCGATTCCCCCAGTATGATAAACCCAGTTCAGCGCTACTGCGCATGTATCTAGATGGTGCCTTTGGCACAGATCCCAATGAGGTCAACGCCTATGCAGCATCTACCTTTTACGCAGTGGATCGCTACGCTTCCTATAAAAATACTTGGAGCGATGCATACCTGCGTGATGACTTAATCCTGGCAGACCGTTATACCACATCAAACGCGGTACACCAAGGCTCAAAGCTCCAGGGTGAGGCACGTCAGGCATTTTTTCAATGGCTTGACGATTTTGAACACCAAAAAATGGAACTTCCTCGTCCGAATATCGTCTTATATATGGACGTACCAATCGAACTCGCAGTCCAAAACATGCGAATGCGAGAAGCAAATACCGGAACCACACCAGATATCCATGAGACAGGAATCACGTATCTCAAGCAGTGCTTGGATGCCGCGCAGGAAGCCGCCGACTTCTTCGGCTGGCATAAAGTACCTTGTACAGAGGACGGTCAGATGCGCGATGCCATGGCGATTCATCAGGAAATCTTGCAGATTTTGCAGGGTACATTGTAGGGGCGATCGCCTCGATCGCCCGCGGTTGTGGAAAATTTGTAATGGCGCAGAAATCAAAGCCTCCTTTTCCAAAGGAGGTGGCAGGCGAAGCCTAAGAGCACGGGCGACCGAGGCGGTTGCCCCTACAACCAACATCATACGCACATCACCACAAAAAAATTGCGAGCCTCCGTGTATCGGAGACCCGCAATTTTGGGAAAACTAGCAGCAACCGCAACCGCCGCCGCGACCGCCACAGCCACATCCGCCCCAGTCGTTGCCACAGCAGCAACACAAGAGGATAATGATGATAATGATCCAGCAGCAACCGCCGCCGCCAAAACCGTTATTGAACATAGATGTACTCCATTCCGCTGTCTGCGCACCAGCTGTTCTGTTTTGATTTCTATGTTGTCACTTCCACCTGTCCCTTTGCGCAGAAAATCATTGTGGACAAGAGGCATTTTCTTTCGTATGATGGAATCAGACCACCTGCAGTATAGTATGCGGTCCTCAAACCAGAGGTTCCGCCGAAGAGAAATACCTGCTTTGTGCAGAGCCGGATATATAGGTAAAAAATCAAGGAGTTGAAGAACATGTCTGAACACGAGAATGACCATTTGGATGACATCCCCGAAGAATTCGAGGGTGAGATACCCCCTGAGATATTTGACGAAAACTATCCGGAAGAAGCTGTGCCTGAAGCACTTTCAGATACAGATACGTTCCAAATTGATGAGCGGTATTTCAGCTCCGATGCAGATGACTTTGCCGCAACAAATGTGCTTCCGGACGGACTTTCGGATATCCCGCTCTACACAGACGGAGAAGAGCCGATCGATTCGGATGCGTACGAGTCTGACGAAAACTTTGAAGACTTAATCGGAACAGACGAAGACGATATAGACAAACCAAGCCGCAAAGATGATGATCGCATGTTCCGTGTAAAACGCAGAAGACGCACCGGATGCATGGGCGGCGTTATGTATGCTGCATTCGTCCTCAGCATCGCCACCATCGTTGCCTTTCTGGGTTGGATGATGGCTGATGACGTGCTTGGACTGACCGTGGGCGAATTTGTTGCAGAGATAACAATCCCTGAAGATTTCTCAATCGATGACGTGGCAGAGCAACTGCACGAACAAGGGCTCATCCGCTATCCTTGGCTGTTCCGCATCGTGGCGGGACTCTTTAACTACTCCGACAGAATCCAGCCGGGGATTTATCATGTAAGCCCCGCTGACTACAGGGCATTGATTGGTCGGCTCAATCAACGAACGGGGGTACTCATTGAGGTGAATATCACCATCATTGAAGGACTCATGAATCGGCAGATCTTCCAACTAATGGAAGACAATGGCATCGCCTCGGCAGAGGCGCTGCACTATGTCGCCGCTAACGTCGCTTTTGATGAATTTGAGTTCTTGGACGCAGTGCCCATGAGCACAATGAACCGCCTAGAGGGATATCTTTTCCCCGACACCTACACGTTCTTCCGCGGACAAAACCCGGAATCTGTCATCCGGACAATGCTGCGCAACTTTAATGTGCGGATGAACCAAAACGATGTCTATGATCTGGTGGAAGCCAGCCCCTTTACCCTGCATGAAATCTTAAACATTGCGGCTATGATCGAACGTGAAACAGCAAGCGTCGCTGAGATGCCGACGATTTCCTCTGTCATCCGAAACCGTATCAACCAAGACTGGCATCTGAATATTGACGCAACCATCCAGTATCTCTTGGACGCACCCATGGAGTTTTTGACGCTGACAGTCATCAACGAACATGCAAACAGTCCGTATAACACCTATCATGTGATCGGCTTGCCCTATGGTCCAATCGCAAATCCGGGCATGGCGGCGATTTTAGCGGCACTCCGACCGGAGAACACAAACTTCATGTTCTACGCCCTCCACATCGATGGAGACCGCCACGTCTTTACCCGCACCTATGCAGAACACAATGCTTTCCTTGCCACGCCGGACTTTGCACACTTTGGAGTATTTGACTAATGCGGATACCGGAACTATTAGCCCCCGCAGGAGATATGGAGCGCCTGCAATTCGCGCTCCAATACGGAGCAGACGCGGTCTATCTCGCCGGAAAACAGTTCGGTATGCGCGCCGCTGTGGGAAATTTTGACGAGACAGAACTACGGCAAGCTGTGGCGCTTGCCCATGCACAAAATGTGAAAGTCTACCTGACCTGTAACGCCATCCCGCGTAATGCAGATTTGGAAACGCTCCCAAGCTTTCTAGAGCTTGCGCAAGATGTGGGTGTAGACGCACTCATCACCGCAGACCTTGGCGTTTTCGCCATGGCAGGGCGATATGCGCCGCGAATCGATCGGCACATCAGCACCCAAGCCGGGATTTTAAACACCGAAAGCGCACGCGCCTGGCATGACCTAGGTGCAAACCGCGTGATCTTAGCGCGGGAGATGAGTCTTGCTGAAATTGCCGATCTATGCGCAAACAAGCCCCGGGACTTGGAGACAGAGGTCTTCGTCCACGGGGCAATGTGTGTGTCTTTTTCAGGGCGCTGTCTGATCAGCCAGTATCTAGCAGGCAGAGACGCCAATCAGGGCGGCTGCGCTCAGCCCTGTCGATGGAAATATCATCTGGTGGAAGAATCTCGTCCGGGTGAGTACATGGAGATCACAGAGGACACCGAGGGTACCCACATCATGAACGCGCGGGACCTCTCCATGATTGCACATCTGGAAGCGCTTGTGTCTACCGGTGTAGACAGTCTCAAAATCGAGGGGCGGGCAAAGAGCTTTTATTACGCCGCCGTGGTGACCAATGCCTACCGCAAGACACTAGACTGTATTGCCGCCCGACAGCCCATTGATCCGATTTGGATCGAAGAGGTGGAAAAAGTGAGCCATCGCCACTACTCCACCGGCTTTTACTTTGACAACTCCGGCGGCGGGCAGCACGTAGGAGACGCGTCTTATATCCGCGGCTCCACCGTGATCGGCGTTGTGGAATCCTGTGACAAGGATGGCTTTGCCACCGTGACCCAACGCAACCGCTTTTCTGTCGGAGACACTCTAGAAGTGTTGACACCGGATGGACTGCCACACTCTTTCGTCTTAGACGCAATGCAAGACGAACGCGGGGAGCCGATCGAGGTCGCGCCCCACCCTATGCGCGTGATACAGCTGCGCTTACCGACTGTGGTACCGCCCGGGGGGATATTACGACGGAATGACTGAGGCATGGCGTTCCTTACAGCGATCAACCGTACCCTGTAGGGGCGGGGTTATCCCGCCCGCGTATCCCTGACTGTGTGCCTCGGGCGGGATAACCCCGCCCCTACAAAAAACACGCACTTTGCAGATATGATCGTTTTATGCTATAATGATCGATAATTATACTGGGGAGGAAATCCTATGTTTAAAAAGAAAAAAGACTCCAACGATGCGGCGGCATCTGTTGAAATGCCTGATATCAGCGCAATTATGGCGCAGGCAAGCCAAATGCTTGACGGATCCAATCACATGTCCGGCGACGCACAAGGCTCCACAAATATGCAAACAACTTCATCCTCTTCTTTTCAGCGTATTGTAACCACCGCTGATGGCAAGACGACGGTTGTAGAATCAAATGAGCCCTTTCCGCAAGGGGAGTTCGCAGCTGCATTTGACAATGAATTTTTTCAAAACGCAACTGGTGGTCTTTTTGGCAATCTATTTGCCAACACGGCAACTTCTCAGCCTGCTGAACCCAAAGATAGAATTGTAGTATGCTGCGGATGCGGCGCCAAAGGAATTGTCACAGCGGGGACAATTGTGCGGTGCGAATATTGCAATACACCCATGGAATGATGATATCGAGGCAGTCTTGAAACGCTGTCTCTTTTTATTGTTTGGACGATCGCGCCTATTATAAATCCCCTACCGTACCTATCCAAAGGAGGTCTCTCATATGAAACAAATCTCCACCACCCAAATCACCGAACAAATCCGCACCCTCTGTATGGAGGCAAATTACCGCCTGCCAAAAGACGTGGCAGACCGCATCTGCTCCGCCTGTGCCGCGGAACCATGGCAGCCCGCAAAAGAAACCCTGGAACGTCTCATCGAAAATATGGAGATCGCAGCCCAAGAAAACATGCCTGTCTGTCAAGACACCGGCATGGCATGTGTATTCTTGGAGATCGGACAAGATGTCCATATTACAGGCGGCAATCTCTACGAAGCCGTGCATGAGGGTGTGCGCCAAGGATATGAAGATGGTTACCTCCGCAAGTCTATCGTGGGCGATCCTCTGCGCCGCGTGAACACAGGCGACAATACTCCCGCCATGATTCATGCAGATATCGTCCCCGGCGACAAGCTCACCATCACAGTCGCGCCTAAGGGTGCCGGGAGTGAGAACATGAGTCGCTTGATCATGCTCCCCCCCTCTGCCGGACGGCAGGGTGTGATTGATTTTGTGCTGGAAACCGTCAAACTGGCAGGACCAAACCCCTGCCCGCCCATCGTAGTCGGTGTGGGCATCGGCGGCAGTTTTGATGTGGTAACAGCCCTCGCCAAAAAAGCGCTTTTGCGTCCTATGGATCAGCCAAATCCCGACCTCTTTTATCAAGAGATGGAGCGCGATCTCCTCACAGAGATCAACGCCCTGGGTCTGGGTCCCCAAGGCTTTGGCGGACGAAGCACCGCCCTTGGTGTAAACATTGAGACCTATCCAACCCACATCGCCGCCTTGCCTGTGGCGGTGAACATCAACTGCCACGTGACACGTCATATGACTGTCACACTATAGGAAAGGAGATGAGTCATATGGACATCCGCCTCGAAACACCCCTCAGTCTTGAGACAGCAAAGAGCTTGAAAGCCGGCGATTCTGTCCTCCTCTCCGGCACCATCTATACCGCCCGCGATGCCGCTCACAAACGCCTGATTGAAGCGCTGGATCGCGGCGAAGAGCTACCGATTCCCATCCAAGACAGCATCATCTACTATGTGGGTCCCACACCCGAACGCCCCGGCGAGATCATCGGCTCAGCGGGTCCCACCACCAGTTATCGCATGGATGCCTACGCCCCGCGCCTGATCGAACTGGGTCTGCGCGGTATGCTGGGCAAAGGCAAACGCAGTCCTGAAGTGATCAATGCCATGAAATCCCATGGCGCAGTCTACTTCGGCGCAATCGGCGGCGCTGCGGCGCTTCTCTCCAAGTGCATCACCGCCTGCGAAATCGTCTGCTATGAGGATTTAGGCGCGGAAGCCATCCGCAAGCTGACAGTAACAGACCTGCCCGCTACAGTGATCATCGACACAGAGGGCAACAATCTGTTTGAGATCGGCGTACAGGCATATTTGGATTCGCTGTAAGTACGGAAACAACAAAGAACCCCTGTTTTGACAGCCGTCAAAACAGGGGTTTAAAATATATTAATGGGGTTTGTAGGGGCGGCATTCTGCCGCCCGCCAAGCCTCAGCAAACTGCGGGCGGCAAAATGCCGCCCCTACGAAGGACGCGGGTATAGCGAAACACAATCGCAACACAGCGGAATATATACCGTAAAGACATTGCTATTTCATGCAATTGTGCCTATATTCGCGGGCGAACAATGTTCGCCCCTACAAGCGCAATTAAGGCGATTCGCTTAGCCTAGTAATCTTCCCGCCTCCATCACAAGGACACGATCACAAATTTCCTCCACTACCGCCATGTCGTGGGAAATGAACAAATACGACAGCCCCATCTCTCGCCGGAGCTCCCACAAGAGGTCTAATACCTGCGCCTGTACCGTCACATCCAGTGCCGAAACCGGCTCGTCTGCGATCAGAAGCCGCGGATGTGTAACAAGCGCCGCCGCAATACTTACCCGCTGCCGCATCCCGCCGGAGAGTTCGCGGGGATACAGCGCCAAATGCCGCTCTCTAAGACCCACCCGCTCCAGCATCTCGATCACCAAACGCCGCCGCTCTGTGCGAGCACGCATTCCGCTCAGAAACAATGGTTCATCCACCGTCTGCCCCACTGTCATGCGTGGATTCAGGGCAGAATAGGGGTCTTGAAACACCATCTGGGGCTTAGATGAGTGATGGATGATCTCTCCTGTGCAGTCCGGCTCCAATCCCAAAATCACGCGGGAGAGTGTAGATTTCCCGCATCCGCTCTCCCCCACCAGACCAAGGATTTCTCCCTCCATCAGATCGAAAGAGACATCAAAGAGCACCTGCCGCCGCTTGCGCGATGCAAGAAGCCCACTCCCTCGATCACGATAAAATGCATTCACATCTCGGACTGTCAGCACCGCTTTATTCATGCCGTCGCCTCCCCCTTGGGATGGAATCTATCAGCTTCCGCGTGTATGCCTCCTGCGGGTTTGTAAACAGCGTCTCCACATCCCCCTGCTCTACAATCCGTCCGTCTTGCATCACAATCGCCCGCCGGCAGATGCTGTGGATCACTTGCAGATCGTGGGAGATAAACAAAATTCCCATCCCATTGGCATCGTTCACTTTTTGTAAAAGCGCCAAAATCTGCATCTGGGTACGGATATCCAGCGCCGTAGTGGGTTCGTCACAGATCAGAAGCTCCGGCTCGGTGATCAGCGCCGCCGCCAGCATCGCCCGCTGCCGCATCCCGCCGGATAACTCGTGGGGATATTGTCCATAGACCCGTTCCGGATCAGATAGTTCCATGGCAGCCATTGCCTCTAGGGCAAGCGCCCACCGCTCAACCTTTGATTGCACGCTATGGATTCGGAGTCCCTCTTCCACCTGCCGACCGATTTTCATCAGCGGATTGAGTGCACTTTTCGGCTCTTGGAATACCATGGAAATTCGCTTACCTTGGATTTTGCGCATCTGCTCCGCGTCCAGCGTCAGCAAATTCTGTTTTCCAAACAAAACCTGTCCTGATATCTCCGCCTCAGGTCCGCGCAAAAGTCCCATAATCGCCCGCGCTGTGACACTCTTCCCGGAGCCGGACTCGCCCACAATTCCCAGTATCTCACCGGATTCCATATCAAAAGAAACACCGCGCACTGCTTCCTCTGTCACACTTCGATCTCGAAAACTGACCTCTAAATCCCGCACAGACAACATTAGCGCCCCCTCCTTCCCTGTAAACCCTCCGCCAGAAGCGAAAAGGAGAAGATCAAAAGAGCTATCGTCACTCCGGCAGAGATGGCAATCCAAGGCGCGTGGAAGAGATATGCTTGACTCTCCGAGAGCATCCGCCCCAAACTGATTGCGGGGGGCTGTACGCCTAAACCCAGAAAGCTCATACTCGCCTCTGCAAGGACAGCATTGTTAAATCCAATCGCCAAGGCACCCAAATAGACCGGCAGAATGTTCGGCAAAATATGCCGCAGCATAATCCGTAAGGGAGACGCCCCAATCAATCGGGCGCGTTTTACATAGTCCAGATTTCGGCACCGCAAAAACTCCCCCCGCGCCACGCGGGAGAAGCTGGGGATAAATAAAACCCCTAAAATTACAATCATCTGCACCGTCCCGGAGCCGGTAAACGTCATAGCGACAAGGGCTAAGAGCACAGAGGGAAACGCCGTCAGCGCGTCTGACAAGCGCATCACAATTTCATCCAGCACTCCGCCAAAAAATCCCGCACTTGCACCGAGTAAAAGCCCGCCCACAGCACCAATCAGCACCGTTCCCAATGCGATAAAGAGCGTGGTCGAAGCCCCGTCCAATACTCGGCTAAACACATCCCGCCCCATGTGGTCTGTGCCAAACAGATGCGACCAAGAGGGCACATCTAGACGAGCGCCCGCACCGATTTGCATGGGGTCATAGGGGCGCAGAAAAACTCCCCCGACGATGATGAGTAGCAATATCGCCGCAAGACATGCCCCTGCAAGTACTGTCATATTCCGCCGCCTGCTCATAGCGTAATCCTCGGATCAATCCTGCGGCAGATCAGGTCTGTCACTGTATGGAGCGTCATCACAAATGCCGCAATGATCACCACCAGCGCCTGCACCGTGGGATAATCCCGGGCACCAATGGCACTCACCAAAAGCCGCCCCGCGCCCGGAATGGTGAACACTTGCTCCATGACGATACTATCTGTGATCATCATAATGAGTGTCAGCGTCAAAAAGGTCACCGTCGGCACCGCGATATTCGGCAGAATCTGGCGATAGAGTATCCCCCGCTCCGACTCTCCCCGACTCACCGCTGTCTGCACATACTCTCGCCCCATCTCATCCCGCACCGCAGAACGAATGAGCCGCACCGTCATCGCCGCTTTCGGGAGCGCAATCGCAAGCGCCGGGAAGAGCATATAGAACAGATATCCCGACACACTCTCATGCAAAGGCACAAAGGCTGAGGGCGTGAACAAACGCAGGCTCATCCCAAACACAAAGGTCAAAATCAGCCCCAAAAACAAAGGCGGCACCGCCATCACAAGCTGACTCACCACCATCACCGCACCCTGTAGGGGACGATGCCCACATCGTCCCGCTCTACCTCTTCGCGGCGCACTCAATAATCCCACAGGCAGTGCAATCACCACAGTCATGAGAAACCCAAGCCCCATCAGGCTCCCGCTAATGATCAGCCGATCCTCCAAGAGCTCTCGCACCGGTATCCCATGTTCATAAGACTGTCCCATATCACCAAACAAAAACGCCCCCACCCATTCTACATAGCGAATCGGCAAAGGACGATCCAATCCCATTGACCCCCGCAATGCCGCCAAACTCTCCGGCGTGGCATCCACCCCCAAAAGTAGCGCCGCCGGATCGCCGGGGATCACCTGAAAGGCAAGGAAAGCAAGGACTGAGACGAGAAATAGGGTGACAAGAAGCGTCGCCAGTTTTCGTACTAGGAATCGCATTCTGTCACCCTTTCTTTTAGTAAAAGTTTGTACAAGCTACAATTTTCTTTTTCAGCCCCACTCTTTTTATCTGCTGGTTGAGTATAAAATATGCAATCGTCCGTGCATTCAATATATTCCTCATTTCCTTTAGACATAATCGGGCATATCTTACGATTTAGTAATTCTCTTTCTGAGCGTGGCTCTTTTTCAGAGCAAAAATAGTAGGAGATATTTACGCCAAAAATGAGTATGTTGGGACTTAGTGAAAGAAGAATAACAATGAGAGAAGAAATACTTTTACATTTTATGTATCTAAAATAATCAAAAACTCCAATTGAGGCAACATTTAGTTGAGAGAGCAAATTCCCAGTTAGCATTAATATAATGAAAACGGGAACTATATCTAGAAAGATTCGCTTTGCGACAACGCCCATCGGGAAAAGTATTTTGTTTTTTAGCGTTATTGTTTCGACCGCCACTACAAATAGCAGGAAATATATAAACAAAATACTCTGAATCAACAAAATAATATTATATATCTGGAACATAGCTTCTTGTCCTATAGAAATGTTTGCAATATATCCTTGAACGAACATTGGAAATAATCCATAAACTGCTTGTCCAGTAGCTATAACCATGTTTGGATTAAAAAACGAAACAACATTCAGGAGTAACAAGAGTGTAATAACTACAAAGGTATTGCTTCTAATATCGTCAAACAAACTTTTTAATTTGTCTATCATAAAAAAACACCTCTTTAGTCTCAGATGTACCAGTAAGGACGATTATCAATCGCCCCTACAGTCCTACCCCACAAAGTGGATCGGTGCCAAATCCAGCACATAGATCGGATAAAACACAAAGCCTGCAAGCTCCCCATTTACCGCCACGAAGTTCACGCGATCCTGCAAAAACACACTCGCCGCCTCATGCGCTAAGATTTCCTGTAGCTCCCGATAGAGTGCCACTCGCGTCTCCTCATCTGGCGCATTTTGCGCCTGCCAGAAAATCCGATCGTACTCCGGTGAATCGAAGTTGATGAAATTCCGCCCATTGTCTGACACAAAACGTTCCAGCATCGAGCGGGCTGTCAGGTCTCTTGCGGCGATTCCGACCACTGTCGCTTCAAAGCGGCGACCTTGGTTCACCTCAGACACCCAATGGGCCCACTCAACCAGGTCAAGCACCGCATTGATCCCCACCGCACGAAGCTGTTCCACCAAAATCTCCGCCGTGATCATATGGGGCGCAGAGTTTGTCGCTACGGTGATGGTCAGGTCAAAGCCATCTGCAAGTCCAGCTTCCGCCAGAAGCGCCCGCGCCCGATCCGGGTCGTGGGGATAGAGGTCAATCAGCCCCTCGTGGAAATAGCGGGGCAAACCGGGGATCATCATGCTCCCCAGAGGATATCCGGCGCCGTCTGCCAGAATGTCCATAATCTGCTGCACATCCACCGCATACGCCATCGCCTGCCGGACAAGCATGTTGTCCAAAGGTTCCACCGCGTTATTCAAATACAAAGCTTGCACTAAGGCAAGGGGTGCCGTCAGATAGTAAAAATCTTCCGGCAAATTGCGCACCATGTCTACGGTGAGCTGTGCTGCGATATCAATCGCACCTGCTGCCAGTGCCATCGCCCTTGCTTCGCCTGAGCCGAAAATCCGAAATGTGACACGATCTAGATAAGCGGGCTTGCCCCAGTAGTCCGCAAAGCGCTCTATGACAAAGCTCTCTTGCGGTGTGTGGGACACGAAGCGGAAAGGTCCTGTCCCAATAGGGTACCGCCCTTGGTCGTCATACCCCTCTGGGATGATGGCAATGGTCAGCGCATCCAAGAACTCCGCATCGGGCGCTTCGATCTCGATCTCCACGGTTCGATCATCGATGGCTTCTACCCGCGTAACAACAGAAAGCGCTGACACGGGTGGAGATACTCTCTCCGCGTCAGCACTGCGTTCGATGGAATATACAATGTCTTGGACTGTTACAGGGTCTCCGTTGTGAAAGCGCACACCCTCACGCAAGGTGAATGTGTACACGGCTCCCTCAATGGTAAAAGACTCTGCAACCGCCGGAATCAGCTCCCCCTCTGGTGTGGGGCGAACTAATCCCTCAAAGACATTGAACAGCACTTCCCTCGTACCCGCAGTTCCTGCCGCAACCATTTGGTGTGGGTCAAGACTACTATCTAGGTCTTGTGCAATCCCGACAACAACCTTGCCGCCCACAATCGGTGACCCGATGGGGGGCATATTGTCGGTTTCGGATGA
>Ga0123355_10005477_pt1 | contig 18603 bp, 19 predicted proteins | sample TergutEmb28metaG_3_FD_89872 | JGI IMG/M metagenome (GOLD analysis project Ga0123355, IMG submission 89872) | Embiratermes neotenicus P1 segment gut microbial communities from Petit-Saut dam, French Guiana - Emb289 P1 | ecosystem: Host-associated > Arthropoda: Insects > Digestive system > Gut ... | reverse complement strand
TGTTTTAATTTGAAATTAAGCAAATGTATTGTTGTTTTCGGTTAATATATACGCGGTGTGATTGATTGTAATGAATGGAAGACAGAGAATCTCCACGAATGCACAAATATGGGGAAAGTAAAATGACTCAAATTATGATGGCAACTGTATGTCACGTGACTTCCAGTTCAGGACTTAGAAAATTTTAGGCCGATGGGTTTTTGTTCGACTGAGTGTACATGCTTTTTTTCTCCTCACCATAGTACATGACAGTTACTTAAAGTAGCTAGTATGTTCTTTGAAAACAAGTTCAAATTTGTGGAATGACACTAACAAACGTCATGACAGGCCATGTATGCAAAATGTAACAGAGGTGCGTTTTTGTAATCATTGATGCATGGAAGAGCAATGAGCATTATACATTGTGTGTGTCTATCACCTTAGTTATCCAGCACACTAAGCACGTGTGTGCTGTTACATTGTCAACTATGGCTTGTCTGGGTCTACCATATATATGCACTTCTTGTAAACAACACGATTTTCAGAAAAGGTTTTTAAACATAAAATGTGCGTTTTGATTTTCTTTACAATTGATGTCAGAAACATTACTCGTTTTAAGAAGCACGTAGTGAGATGTCATAAATGTACATAGGTCTTTATGTAAAGTGGCCATTGTTCAGGTCAGATTTTAAAGAAACACTTATTCTGCGGGCAGATTTTCGAAAAAATGTTCAAATACAACATTTCATGAACATCTGTCTAGGGGGAACGGAGTTTGTTCCGTGCGGATGAACGGACAGAAGGATGGACAGACAGAAATGACATAGCTGATAGTTACTTTTACTTTTCATATTTTTGCGAACGTGCCTAAAAATTGGATTCAGATAAAAATTTAAGAACAAATTAAATTCTGGGAATGAATCTTGTTTTTTCCCATCTGTATAAAAATGTAAAGGTTAATAAGAAACTGTAATTTTGCCTGTGGTGTTGTGTGGGTGTGGAACTTGGCCTTTCAATTAAATGAAGAAATCGGACTGAGCACATTGAAGAACAGGGTGCTGAGGATAGTATTCGGAACTGAGGAGGAGGAATTAGTAGGAGGTAGGAGAAAGTTGCATAATGAGCTTCTTAATTTGCACTTATTGCTAGATATGATAGGGAGGCTAAAGGACAAGAGGTGCTGGGGGTGGGGTGGGGGTTATGGGTATGTGACGTGCCAGGGATAGAAAAGATTTGCTGTATGCAGGAATTACTAGGACATGATAGGAGTGGAAAGACAGGGCATTGCCAGTCGTAATTGCCCGAGTATTAAGGGAGCGGACGATGACTCCAAGGTCACATCTTTGTGTTGCCTCCCGTTCCGTAATAGATAAACGCCGTAATGTATTTGCCACAAATGTTAGGAATGGCAGCATTGGCGACCCGTTCGTCAGCGGCATACGTGTACTGTCACTGTTAGTGGCTGGCGGCTAAACGATTAGTTTACTTTTGAGATCCGAAGTCCGTACTGCATTGCGTGTTAATATTATTGTCTTGGGGGCGATGTGACTCTCATAGTTCATTAGATACGAGTGGGCGTTTCGGCGGAAGTTGCGCCTTTTATCTTCGGGGTAAAATATTAGCCGCATACCAGCATTGCAGAGGAACCTGCTGTCAGCATTTTCAGGTTCCAGTACACCCGTCTGCCTAAAACACGCCATTGTTTCCCAGAAGACTACTTTTTGCCCGCGGCAGTTGTAATGACCATCGACAAGATAGAAAAATTTGCATATCATAAAGATACTTGAACGTATTTTCCTTTGGCAGCGAAGCATTTTATTGGTGCTTGCACATATTGTCATTAGCTGTGTTCCTGAACGGAACGAAACAGCGTTGCGGTGCTGTGTATGACTCTTTGGTCTTGTAAGATGGTTCATGCGCCTTTCTCCCCAGTAGATTTCTATTTCTGGTGTGACGAACTATTTTTGATACCGCTTCGTCACGCGTTAGCCATGCTGCTGTTCTGTCCGAACAGCCGTGAGTACGCGTGTTGGCTTGGAGTAGAGATGGCCAGCCGTGCAGTTTTGTGGTGTAGGTTGGTGCTGTTGTGATGACCTCCGAACGACGGTGGAGGCGGCGGCGATGGTGGTGATGGAATTGGCGGAAGTTTTGGTGCTCATCGGTGTTCGTGTTAAAGCGAGTGTGTAGCAGTTCGCATGATGCAGGAATTGCGGAAATCAACCTGGAAATGCGTCCGTGAACGAGCAGCGGTGTGGGAAATTATAGTAATTGGCTGAGCAAATCCTTCGTAATTGTACTGGTGATTGTTTTGTAATAGTTTCCGTGATTCGGATTGCTTTGTGATGGTTAAAACGACCAAAGTTTTTTTTTTTTTTTTTGCGGCCTTAATGTAATGCTTTAGTTTCATTAAATGTTTCCCGTGCCGCTTGCTGTACAAGGCGGGATGGAAACAGATTGGTCTCATCCACAGACTCGTATTTGTGAAGCAGATCAGCAGCTCGGCGTCTTCTGCAGACAACCTGTACCTCAGCAGTTGTATTGTCATCAACCTCATACACATCTGCAGCATCAGTTGCTGCAACAGCAAGTGTGCGAGTTATCGCTGACTCCACAATCAGCGCCGCCGCCTCCGCCCCCGCAGCCACAGATGGCCCTCGTCCATTCTTCGTGGTGGCCCGTGGTTGATCTCCCAAATGGTGCCGGCTCGAGAGTACCTTGGACGTGGATTCCATGCATGGAATCCACAGTTGAGACGGTACCCGATACTGAGCCACAACCCGAAATCGAACCCGATCCCGACCCCGAGCTTGAGGTAGTTAATATGATTATTTGCTGTGTTCATAGTTTTTTAGACTATTGTTGCATTTCGGGCAGTAGGTTCGTTTATCGTACACATAGTTTGTTGGAACGCAACATTTATTCAGTTTCTGATGTTTTCGGGATGCCAAGAATAAGAGACATTCATAAGACGCAACGCGTCTCATGCAAGAATTGCGGAGTTAACTGTAGTTTATGTTGTAACATTTATTTTGGGCTTGTCAGTCGGCATGCTTATGTAACTTATCCATTGCCTTCAAACAGCTGCGCCGGAAGGGAGGGTGGGTTTTCAATGGGATGATAGCGCTTACAGTACAGCTAATTTTGAAGCAGATTCGTTACCGCAATTCAACACGTGATGTAAAATTCTTTGTGGCCGACCCTGTTTTAAAGACACGTTACGTTGGAGTATCGTCGTCGTCTTGTGTGTGGGGCTAATCAGAGTAGCTGAGATCATACAGTTGGACATACCCAACGGCAGTAAAATGAATTGTCACATTTTAGAAATTTATTGATATTTGTTGAAATTTTATGTCGGCCTGGCTTAATTTATGGCAGCATCGCAGTTCTCCCATTCGCCCAAATGTGTGATTGCGCGCTTCATTAAGCTTTGTTGTATTGCATTTATGTACATTAAAATTGTTGATTGTTGATAATTGTATATTTAAGGCATGTTTGTATGAGGTTGGTTTGTTTGGCACGCGACATTTTGAAAGTGATGTAATTTGCTAACGGACTGGAGTGAAAATTATTAGTATAGGCCTTTTGAAACACTGGGAATTCGTGTGTCGTTCTTTACTGAAGACGTTTTAATGGTGCGCCTTGTACAGTTAATCGGAAAGTCTTTAGGATTAAATCATTTTACCCCCCTTAAGTTGTCATGCTCGTTTTCTTTAGTACGGAACTCAGACTTCATTACCATTAATAGAATTTAGTAAAGGTCAGTTATGGGAAGATGTCACATGAAGGGCAGTCTGTGCTGCCTTCGTTGTCGGTGGACCACCAGTAGTAATAAATCGAAGATTGCTTGTAACAGCAGCAGGGGATGTGAAACAGCAAAGTGATGGATAGTACCGTGAGGATTTATTGCGAGATTGGTCATGTATCCGTTGGAAGGAGCAGACTGACGTTACAATTGTCACTTGTTGATAAGGGTGAAGGTAGTAAGGTTTTTGATATTGGAAAGGAGACGGATCTGTAACAAGACACAGAAAAAACGAAGTGTGGTTTAAGTCTCATGACCGGAATTCCGGACAGAATCGTAATGAAAGGATAGCTAATAAGTACATCGACACTGAAGTCAAGTTTTGAGAACACGTATTCACGAAGCAGTTAAATAGCGTATGTATTAAATTTGGGCAATACTTAGCACCGCTAAGTTAAGTCGGAAAGTGAGTTAAAATATATACAACACTGATTTTATAACCTCCTCTCACCCACCCATGTTGCGCGGCGTGAGTAATAACGTCACTTCCATCGTGTCAGCTGTGTCAGCATCAGCCTGGGGGTGTGTGTTTGGCTGCCGCACCGTAGCTCTCTCTAATTGCTCGTTATGCCCACGAAGTGACGTGTATTCGTGTAATCCCAGTCCATGCATGCGCTTGGAGTATTCTTTCCGCACTAATAATATGCATGTCATTCTGGTGACCATATTTACTTCGAAACATGCCGAGCGACAGATCTGTGTCGCGGACCACATGCGTTTTTATTTGGCATTGTCTGCGTGGCATTTTTCTTCATTTAGGTTGACTTGTTTTTAATGCAGAAAGTGCAAAATATAGTTAGCCCAACTGGTACTCATGCGTACAGTTAGTAGTACTAAGTATAGCTTCTTCGATTAAACTGATGCATACCGAAAAGTCCAGGTGTGATGCTTGGTATGACTGCTCGTTATTAGTGAGGCTTAGGATGAGAATTCCTGCACGGAGACGGGCTGCTATGAGGTTTTATGCTTTTACTCAGTAACGCCATTCAAATACTGGGGCGGTATCTTGAAATTTGGCACAACCGCGTTTGTATACCAATTTGCACTCGCGCGTTTTGTCATTTCGCGTTGTGTAACCTGTGAAGTTGAAAAACGTTTCGTGAGTAGGCCAAGAAACAAAAAGGAGTTACGGTTCATAGTATATTGACGTTCTAGATAAATGTCGGGATATTGCCTCAAAATACTCCACGACCACCTGCGTTCATTCGATCGTACTGACCGTTCATTGCGTCCACGATATGGAGTATAGTTTTTGCCAAAGTGGAATACCGCCGGCCAGGACTGTCAGAATTATGTTTACATCCCTCGTAGAAAGGGAGCGTACGAACACTACACATGGCCGTTGTTTTAAGGAATGGGTGGTTGCTTATGCGGTCAGCATTTGCCCCAGTCTTCTGTGGCGCACAGATATCCAAGCTTATGGACATGGATCATTCGACACATTCATGGCCATGTTGAGAAATTATGGCATGGGTTTCGTTTGTCGTATAATTTGGGGGGGGGGGGGCGGTAGGCCATCCTATATAATGGGCGCATTTTTTTCCTGACGGCCTTTAGTATTTAATTTGGCACGCCGTGTGTGTGTGTGTGTGTGTGTGTGTGTTTTGGTCGTATCTGAAGACTTGGGAACTTCCATTCATAAACAGAATTTAGTACTAACAACAAAGTGAGCCATTGTCAATAAACACTGCTGGGCGATATAATATACAGACTGGTTTTCGGGCGTTGGGATGTTTTCGTTTCGCCCACACATTCAGCTGTCGTGTTGTGCCGGTACAGACGTGGGACACAGTACTTCCGACAAAAAACCATCCACTGTCACACACTCAATTTAGCGCCATTGTTGCGGAATGTGCGCCAGCGTAAGCTACGGATGTTGCCAATAGCCTGTGGAAGGTAAGCCGTTGAGGGTGATCGGTAGGCAGTTCGGTACGAGGGATGTAGCAAGCAGTTGACACATCCCCCCCTCCCGAGTTATGCCCCATTTTGAGGCATACTCTGCTAGGTGTTTATAAAGACTGAGATGGCCGTTGTTCATATGAAGTTGTTTTAGCAATCAGACCCTATGACAGGGAGTCGTAGGTCCTTTTTCTTTGCAGACATTTTATGACGAACTTTGTTGAACAACTGCGTTTCCCATTTAGCTTGTATGAATCATCCTGCTGGCTGTGCGTTTGACTAGCACTTTTATGTCATTGTCAGCTCTCATAATCGTATTGACGTAGCCCACTTCGTTGACCGCCACGGGCGTTGCTTAATAGCGGCGGGAAGTGATAAACGATATTTCTGAGATAAAGTAAGGACCCCGTATAATGTAACGAAAACTATCGCCGTGTTACAGCCGGGTTTTGGTGGGTGTACAGTTTTAAAATGACGTAGTTCAGATACAAATTAATTGCTTTTTGAACTTCAATAAATCATCAGTTTTAAAGCTTGAATAAGCCATCAATTAAAGGGGTTTTGTGTAATTCTGAACACTGCTTAATTAAAGGAGTAAATTCTTAAGATAAAGACCACACTGGTTGGCGTAGTGGGAACACTTCTGACTTGTGCTTAGTGGTCGCCATTTAAATTTGTCATAGAATAATGACTTTAGTTCGTGTAGACAAGCCGTCTTCCTTTCAGCTGTACCATTTTTGGTCCCTTTTAACACATTGACCTATGCTTAACACCGCCTTTTGATCTTGTGTTGTTAAATAACTCAAACATTTTTTTTTCTTTTCTTAAATTGTATGTGCATTCTTAAACTTAGTTTGTGCTAGTAAGTCTGAATTTTTCTCTCTTGTTTTTGCGCATGGAGACCTCGTTAACGGAAGCAAGTTCTGTGATGGTACTTATGAATTTGAACACCACGCGTGGTCTAATCAGTAATTGCCGAAGAAGGGAGGAGGAGAAGAATAAAAAGAAGACGGCGGCGGCGAAATATTACCGTGACCTATTTGCAGATTTAGAGAAGCGTGGTATATACTTTTGCGAATGAAGAGGAACGAGGTTGCCTGATTGATATTTCTAACTTGCTGTCACGGTAGTTGAAAGTTCCTCTGGTATTTTCCCTAGCAAGACTTACATGAAGAAGCAAATTCGCCGCCAAATTGTGTCCTGCAGAAGGGTTTAAAATGTCCTTAGCAGTACATAACATCCTTACCGTCAGGTCGGGTGCTTTCATCTCGTCGTTGTGTTTGATTATAAACATACCTAATTTTTTTTACTTCCTCACCTCGATTTACGTAAGAAATTAGCAGAAACCTATTGCGTTGTGCATTCTTGGAGCTCGCTCTGCCTGGTATTTTTAGTCAGGCCAGTATTTGGCAGGGGAGGCAAGCTTAGCCAGAGTATCTTTAGTTGCATCCCTGGCTGCTGCGTTGTCACGTTTCTGGAGAGTATGTGGGGGAGGTCGGAAGAAGTGCCTTTTATTTATGATGATGAAAGAGTGTAGTTCATACGATACGACACTGTTGTTACAGTGAACAAAACCTGCAATGCGGAAACAACTAGGAAAACGGACAGTTTCAGTATCTGGGCGTCGGTGTTTGGCCGAACCGTATGGTCAGCAGAAAACGTTTGCAATACTTGACAACGCTGAACGGACATTTCGGCCCCCAAGAGTTCTCGTCACCTTTTCTTAACTTCGGGGCCAGATCGGAACTGTCCTTTGAAGTTAGTGCGAGAATGGCTTCTCGTGCAAACGCAAATGAGACGGCTTCGACTGCTCAGACCAGAAGACATCGGTACACACGCTCCACGACTGCCAGTGTGGCACAGCTGCTGACTGAATCTTGCTCCAGTTTGCTGCAACGTATCACCACGCGTGTTCGTGGGACGTCCACTGCCGCTGACAATGTCACTGTATCAGCGTCGTCGTCTACATCTTCGGCCTCCCTTGGGTTGGGAATCACCAGAAGCAGACTCGAGGACAAATACTCTACAGTGTTAGACAAGTACGTCCGTCGGCGGGAGGATGCAGGGACCCACAGGGTTGGGACAGAATCGCAACGGGTAGAAGCCGGATCGGAGCAACAAGCCTCTAAATCTCCTCTGCCGTTGACTAAAAGTGCCACTACAGCTAGTGTGGTTCTTTCAGAAAAGGCACATCCCTTTGCGAGCAAAAGCTCAGCAATTCCAGTGCGAGAGAAAACACCTTATCGTTGTGGTGAACATAGGTTGCTGCAACAGCAGCAGCAGGCCTACAGCAGCAGTCATCGCCACAGACAGAAGTCTGGTCAAGGGGATCATTCACACAGAGCTCCTGTGCGACCTGTACGAGTGGGCAGAAGTGAACAAGGTGAACGAAGGCTGTTGACTTCTGGCTTACGTCTTTGTCCTGTTGAGATTGAACCTTCCAGTATTGATGAACCATCTGTAGAAGATGCTGTGAATGAGCGTGAGGCCAGACGAAAGGAGATTCAAAGCCTTATCATGAAATATACTGCATTGGATGAGGCATACAATAGGTCCACTGGTGAGGGAAAATGTACAGTAGAGGAGTCTGGTGGAAGAAGAGTTGCTCCAGAAGGAAAATATTACTTGTTAGATGATGCCTATGACAGAGCTTATGAAGCATCCACAAATAAACAAAAATCTGTGAAGTCCTCCAACGTTGCCAGCAAGTACCAGCACAAATATGCATCTGCTGTGTTGTCAGCTGTAAGTAGTGATCCATCCTTGAAAGCATGAGACCAACAGATTTTATTAACTCCCCCTTATGTAACAGTTGAGGAATATTCTCGGACAGCTGTGGGATTTGTGGAATCGCTACTACACGTAAATTAATAAATTCCTTAAATTCTGAACAGTGTTTTTTTGGAACCTTTGTGAAAAGGAAATGGAGAATGTGTTTCTTGCCATTTCTCAGACCTCTGTGTCAAAATCTGAGATGTGTAGTCTCTTTGGCAGGTATTGTGTGTTAATAGCATTTATAGGAACTTTTCTTTAAAGTTTTGTTCATTTATAGCAACTTATGTTTAAAGTTTTGTTTGGAGCAGTCCTTGAAACTGAAGGTACCGTGTTGTACGCTAAAATGGTATGACTTGTGTGTATGATGGTGTAAGCACAGCAGGATTGATGCATGATGTCTGATTTGTAATAACTCTATGGTTTGCCTCTTTGGTTAGTATGCAGAAAAGACAGCACTGAAAATATGACACAAACAGTTTTTATAACTGTATTTTGCATTTACCGTGTGTTTTTTTGAAGGTATGTGTGTGACTAACAGCAAGTGCCTGTCTGATCCACTGATCTGATCCCAGCAGCATGCTAAGTCTTAATTGTAGCTGAGCGGCTCTGCAGTAAGAGGCGCTGGTAAGACACCAATTCTGATGAATTAAAAAAGATATCCAATTGAGCATTTAAGCACTAAAGTGGACAGTGAAAATTAAAAAGATTTCCACTTTCGGAAGTACTACATCTCTTATTTTCTGAGTTGTGTGTAAGAAAGCTGTGGTAGTAGTTGATTTGACTTACTCCTGCCCTTTCAGTAAATAATTCTAGTTAATTTTTGAAGGTTCATCAAGATAATTCCCCAGTGCCATTGCCTCCATTTGTTTGTTGTATTGCTGTGGTAACGCTTTGTTATTTTGTTCCCATGGCAATCATTGTTAACATCATTTGTTGACATGGCAAACCATTTTGCCCTCTCCCCTCTTTGTCTCTTGATTGTTGGGTTCGCATCTCGGTTTGAATTGGCGGCAATGAAATGGCACCTCCACCTCTACCTATCGCCCACTGCGCCACGTGATTGGATGTGCCTGTTTGCCCTGCCCGCCCTGTTCACTCCGCTCGGTCGGTTGGTGTAAATTGGTGACGGCTTGGACCATGTCCTGTGACTGGCGGACGGTGTGGTGTGGTGTCTTGCCCTCCTGCAGAGCTCTCGAGCACCCTCGGTGGAAGACGACGATGATGGCCACCTGATATATCGCCATGGCGACGTTCTTCAAGACCGATGTTCGTGAATACAACAACATTTGTAGTAGATATACTAATAGACACTATCATTTCCCCCGATATTACACCAATTCCATGGGGAGAACAAACATTTTTACACATTATTCTCAGTTAGAGTGCATTAATGACAACCATTCCTTTTCAGCTGTGTGTGTGTTGTGGGAGGTGGGTGGGGGGAAGGTGGATTGTAGGTGGCATGATATGGGTTCAGGGGGAAGGAAGATACTTGATATTTTGTAAAGAAAAGAGACCTAAGCATGATAGCACAGTTAACTTAAGATGCTGCAATAACTATGATTTTGGGAGGTGAAAGCAATTGGCATATAAATATAGCAGTTGAATAAATTATACTGCCTAATAGAGAGATCCTACAAAGTGACTTTTTTATGGGATGTCAGTGTCTGTGAACTGTGCGTGTTGGAGACCACTTGCGTAATTAGATTATATTGGTATAAGTTGTAAAGTGCATCCATATGTGCAAGGACTTTCAATGCCTTATTGCATTCATAGCAATTTAAGAAGATTGTGTTAGTATAATTTCAGTATAGACTCTTGAAAGCAGTAATTGTACAGCAGTTGGCAGTCACTTTGTGCATGTTATATATTCCACAAAACAGATGACTTTAGTGGTAAGTTTAAGTTATCTGGATTTGTGTAGTCAGAACGAAGTGGTTTCTAACAACAGTACAGTGATTTTTCTTTCATGTGCTAATTTTCTTGTGCATTTAATTTGCAGATAAGATCCTGGCCACCCTTGGGGAAGGCACTTTTGGCAAAGTTGTAAAAGTTAAGGATATGCATGCGTAAGTACATTTTCTAGCCTCTTGAACTACTCTGCAGCATATTATATGCAAAATGCAAGTGATATTTTCATATGAAGAGTAGTTTTAAAGTAGCGGGAATTTTATAGTGCTTTTTGACACTGAAGGGCACTAAACTTTAAGAAGTTAATTCTGAGTCCATAACAGAGATGTTTCATGTATCAAGCATACAGTCTGTGACCTGCTGATCTGAGAGTTTCTTACGTGTGGAAGGTGAAGTTAGTTTTCCATGTCCACATCATGAAGGCATGTAGGGGGAATAGAGATGTGGCTCCATTCTTAACCTCAGCTCTAAATGGGAGTGAGTGCTTTACGTCATGTCTTGGCTACTCCACCCTGCGAAAGAATGTTAGTACCCAGTGAACATGCAGCTTGGTGGGTCCCAGAGCTGGTCTGGTCATTTTGGAGAATATAAACCTCTTGCCTCTACTGAGATTTGAATCCTGGACTCTCCAGCCCATAGCCTTGTCCCTATACCAGCTACTCTACTCTGACTCCTCATAGGAGGAAATCTTCCATTCTATCATATTGCTGCTTCAGATTTAGTTCAGAGAATGTGAGCATAAAATATAAATATTATGACATTTGTCCCCAAAAGTAATTGCTTAGTTTTTTAATGTGGAATGTATTTGGGATTTTAAAACTCCTTCATATGGTGACTGGGTGACTGGGAGTGCATGAATCACACTAGTCTGTTAACCTTTATTGTCTTTTGAGACCATCTATTGGTCTCTGAAATGTACCGGCGAATGGCCTAGCATGGCATATTATTATTATTATTATTATTATTAATATTATTATTATTATTTACTGCAATTGAGTTTTCACTGTTCACTTGGTGGCAGTAGTCCTTACACTAGTAACAAATAAGAATAAATATACATAATCAAAACAATACAAAAACACAGTAAATACAAGTACACATATTACCAAAACCCACACAATTGTCAAAACACCCATACATACACACACCCACACATTACAAAACCCATACATACATCCACACATACACATAACCACATATTACGAAACAAGTTAAAATGACAACAGTACAAGATACACACCAAATAAAATAGTCACCATACAATCAAGTACCCTCAGTATAAAGTCACCCTAATGTGGATGGTACTTTTGTCCCCAAGAACTTCAGCGTAACTCACTTCACTTCACTTAACTTCAAAACAAAATCACTTCACATATGTCATGTCAGTTCTCTCCACATCACACTTCACTTCACATCACGTCACTTATTTATTCTTAACCCCCACTTGAATTCCATTGCTTATTACTACATTCTTAACCCTCTTTCTAGAAGTGTTTAGTTTACAGGAGAAAGTTGCTAGTAAGCCTGCAGGTAATTGGTTCCAGCTTTTACCAGCGTCTGTTCTTTGTTCCGTAGTCCTCATTTTCCGATTATGAATGATCTTCCATACTCAGGTAACATGGTTTAGAAGTCTATCACCTACCGCTTTCCAAGCCCTTCCCCTGGTGTGTGCCTTGGAAAGGGCACATATTCGGGCTGTCTGCGCTATGCCAAAGTTTCCCAACCTGGCTTATATTATTTGCAAATTTAGCTGCTCTCTTTTGCACCCAATTTAAAGCGCTTACCTGACCTCTATATGGGTCCCAACACACTGCTTCATACCCAAATATCAGTCTCACTAGTGCCATATAAGGTAAACGTTTTGTATTATTTCCCTTTTTGAGTCTACACATTGTGAAGTTAAGTGCCTTCCATGCTTTTCGTAGTGTGTAATTGACATGATCAGCCCAGTTTAGATCACTGCATATAATTATTCCTAAATATTTAAAGCTACTTGCCCCGAGGGATTAATTGATCCCCAAAATAACACCTTATTCGTTCCTTCACCTGAGCTTTTGTAAAGCTTACTGCTTTACTTTTACCCAGATTTATCTTCATTTCATTTTCTACCACCCATTCCACTTACTGTTTAGGTCCATCTATAACTTATCAATGTTACTGCTATCCATTATTTTCCTGTATACTTTACAATCATCTGTGAACAGCCCTATATTAGACTCATTGTTTCTCCAAATATCATTAACATAAGCAAGAAACAGTAGAGGACCTAATACGCTCCCTTTCAGGACTGCTGATCTGTGTATGTTATTTGGTTGCAATTTATATGCCCATGCTAAGCCAGAAAAAGTTAAGGCTGTCAAGAGATACAGTTCACATTTGAAGCCGCCTCCTAAAGGTATGCTGTAGAGTTTACTAGTTATTCACGTTCCAAGGTTGAACAGTGTCATGCATTTCTAGCTTTGTATGTGATTTCAACTGAAATGGCCATTTTAGAATGAACGTGTCTGTGGTTAGTTGTACAAGACAGAGCATGTGTATGTGCATTATGAGAGTTAAGTACAAAAGGAGAAAAAATTGGTCTCAGAAGTGTTACAATAAACTAGTTTTTATGTGAATTCCCATGTACAGAAGTGTCTGTTAGATGGGAGAAGTTCAGTAAAAAATAGTGACTACAAGCATTACATTTGTCATGCCATAGCACTATGTTATCTCCATGTTATCTGAATTGTTGGTGGCAGAGTTCAATCACTTTTACAGATCAAAGTTCCTTCATATGTAGCATCACATATATCAGTTGACAAGGACTTATTTTTCTTAAAACGACAGATATGTAGGTGTATTTATTGTTAATACAGATGTAAAAGTATGAGAAATTGTCAGTAAATGACAGCAGACCTGTATGTTCCTTACATATGGTCAGAAAGTACCCATGAATACAGTCATACAGTCACAGTGTTTATAGTAGAACCAGTACAACTTTCTTGGATGTATATTTTGCATTATGTGGGAAAGATTTGTGAAAGTTAAGTTATAAACCTCTAAATTGCCTAAGTCTTTGCCAGCTGTTGTGGTATTGAAGGATTATTTGGATTACTCCTTGAATGTTGAAAACATGTATTTTTTATTTTCCATACAAAAGTTCTGGGCCCAACTATTAAAGCGTACTTTCCTGTTAAAGCAACTTAATTTTACGTACCCAGTGTTATTAATATTATATATTGGGATTGTGGGTTTTTAATGCAATATAATATGCATGGTAGAATGCTGGGCTTTTGTGTATAAATGATCATAGTATTGAATACTAACTCAGCCATATTTTCTGTATTGGTTAGATTGTAAATATATTATAAATAATTGCTGTGTTTGATTTGGAGGAAGAAGTTTTACTACAAAACATGTTCCATATCAGTTTTTATATATATAAAACATCTGAGAGATCTGCATGGGCACTGTTTGTTTAGTTGGCCCACTAACAGAACTTCACACAAAGTTTGTGGGAATATTGATGCTTATTAAAAAATTGCATCCCTCAGGCAGTAATCCATTGTTTATAAAGTATTTGAACTACTTATCAGATAGGAACATCCACACTTTTGTTTAGAGGTAAAGAGCAACAGAGTTGTAGTGTATTAAAACTTAAGAACAAAAATAATTTGCTGTATATGAAATTGTGGTTTTAAAAGAATCACTAATTTGGAATTTACTGTATTTGTAACAGGTTATTGCTATCAACTGTGATTTATCTCTCTTCTTCCACATAACTTGGCACTTCCTGCAAAGAGTGAGCAAAGGTGAAAATGTTAAATAATATCTTTGTGCATTGCAACATAGAAGTGAGACTACTTTCACTTACCAAGATTGTTCTGTATCATTGGTGTTAAGATGAATGACATATGATTTTGGGCCATTGATGGAATGATACTGGCAGGGGAAAAGTAAAGTTTGTAGAAAAGAGCCACTCTGCCCACCATATGTCCCTCAGATCAAACCAGGGCTTCTGGTGAGTGGACAGTGGCTTTACTGCCTGAGTGGAACAGTGGACCATTCCTTTGAACAATGAAGTATGATTGTGTTGGCAAGTGATTTGTACATTTAACTCTTATCATAAGCTGCACATTAATAGTGGTGATATATGAGTGATCTGGTGCATAACTCTGTTGTTGTTTAAAACATATTTTATCGACATGGCACATAGAACAGTGTGAACCTAGCAGTCATACTGTTGGCAGAAGTCAGTTGTTTGTGTGTGACTTGACATAAACCAGGAAAAAGGAACCTTAACAAGTGGTTATCAGTGGACAGAGGGAAGAATCTAACTTTGTGAAGGGTAGATAATTTAATGCTCAAAAATTGTCACATGGGATGTGATTCCATGTTATCTGGTAGAACTTTGCCAGCGTTTTGGAGAAGCCTGAGACTCTGAAACTCGAGTGAAATCCTACCAGACCTAGACTACACCCCAACACAATCCAGAAGACCATATTCTTTATGGTTGCCCTGTGAAAATCCAGGATCTCACAGATCTGTTGTTATCAAATGTTCGTGTAGTATGGTAAAGGTGTTTGATGTTGATGAATTTAGGTGTGTGTGTGTGATTTTGTACATCTTGTTTGCTGTTGGTGTGCTATAGTAAGGAAATTAAAACACAGCAGAGAATTAGTACATTATCCATTTATATCTATAACTTTCTTATCAAATTGAATATTGTTCTTTTTGTGCAGAGATCATGTAATGGCACTTAAGATTATCAAGAATGTTGAGAAGTATCGAGAAGCAGCTAAGTTGGAGATTAATGCCCTAGAGAAAATTGCAGAGAAAGATCCTGATTCCAGACAGTAAGCAATGTATTAATGTTAAATTTTTGTGTTGTATTTTGTTGCATTGTGTTGTGTTAAATATAGTGTTGCCCACCAAGTAATATTCTTTAAAGTAAATTGTATTTTCATTTAGTGGCCTGTCTGGACCCCTCCCTGTTGCAGCATTAGTTCTTCTTTTGTTTTCATCAGTTTAGTGTTAAAATACTTATCCACCAGAGAAGAGTTGAATAAAATTTCTTTGTAGTTACTAGCATAGTTAAAGTAGAGTAAAACCTGTGAAGTTTACAACCTTTTAAATTTGCCATGTGTCACAGGCTGTCACACTGCTACAGAAGTGGTAGATTCTTGTGATAATGTACATGCTCATTATGCCATAAAGTGGCCAGTTGTTTGTGTTCAGTCTTGGCCACAGTTTGACATTTAGTGCTGTATTTTCTGTAGGTGTGTAACCTCCCTCTTTTGGCTGTCCTGAAGAGCTGTATAGTTTTTCTTACAATGCCATTTGTGGGCCAGAATCCTCATTCTTTAGCCGAATTACCTGTTGTCCACCCAGCCTCCATTGTTTTTCCACAAGTGTGGACAGTACGTTGGAATTTTTTGAAGGCAGCTGGTTGGTCTACTGAGTCATTGACTGGGTTTTGTACCTTCTTTCGAACTGAATCATCTGTCTCCAAACTCTGAACTGTACATTTGCACCATGTCAGTTGTCAGTGTCACGTGGTTACCATAAGTTGGCCATGGTTGGCTTTGAATGGAACTGAAGGTGGCCATTGTTGTTCGGTTTCCATGTAATTACTTTTGTTGTGATTTTTCCTTTCTTCTCTCCTCTTTTTTAATGTGATTAGTCATAGCATGGTACATATCACAGGTAGTTGTGTTTTATGTGCAGCAAAATTCTGTTAATTTGAATTACCAGATATTGTGGATTTTGAGACAAAAACTATACTGACCAGAGTTTGAACACATCATTTTTTTTAGTGCTCATATCTTTGGTGTGTACAGCTGATCTGAGGTATATTCCATTTGGATATCTGCTGGCTCATTGTCATTACATTTCTCTTCTGTGTTGGCTGCAGTATTTATCGCTAGAGGTTGATGTATAGACACTCTTGGAGGCCTTTTTGCACTTGTTCCTGTGATGTACCTTTTCACTGATGAAGCTTCTTCCTGATGATAAGCAAAACTTAAGTGTTGGGACCATGTTCCGAATTTTCTAGATTTGTGTATTATCAGTTGTCAGATTGAAGGGGATTTATTGTATCTTCTCTTGAATCTGCGTAAATGTGACTTTGTTTTGGGAAGGACTTAACAATTTTCTTCCATTGAATTGTTCGCGATCTCAGTACCTTGACGGAAAAATGGATTCATTCTTAACAGTGTGGTTTTTATTTGAAATTTGTTGCTGAAACTAAAAATTTTAAATATACCTTACTTTGATCTGTTGTAGGGTACAGTATTTACAGGGAAATTAGCTACAAGTGTGGGTTGTAGGAATTTAAATGTCCTTAATCATAAACAGAAAAATCTAAGAACTCTTATAGAATTCATAAAACTGTAGTGCTTTCATAAGTTCATAAGTTTCATAAGTTATTCTTTGTCTCTTTTCAGCCTGTGTGTTAAAATGCTTGACTGGTTTGACTATCATGGCCATATGTGTATTGCATTTGAAATGCTTGGTCTTAGTGTCTTCGACTTTCTGGTAAGTAGAGATTTTATGTAACTTCTGTACTTACATAATTAATTGTATTTTTTCATGTTTTTTTGCACCTTGTTCATGTTTTTTGCACTATGCATTGTAATATAATTATACGATATAAACCAACAAAATGTACCTTTTCTAAACTAATATTTTAATTTATGATGTCCTCTACATGTTTCGAACCCAAAGGTTTATAAACGTCCGGCTCACCTTTCTAACTCAATCGGTTCATGAGACCTAAATTTCAGGGACTACTGTGGTTTGAGTTTGATGGGCTTGGTGATGATGAATTATTACTATGATTTTTACTGAATAGACAGTCCGAAGAAACTTTTGTAGTTTTATTTTTTCCAGTCATTGGGCGCTAATTTGGTACAGGTGTTTTATTATTGCTTACGATGAATGTAGCACGGATCACTCTCTCACGTAGAAAAACTTATAAATTTCTAATTATCAGCTTTAGTCTGTCAATGTGGCCTAAATCTGGAACGATGCACATGTGCGTCGTTGTCCTATGAAAATCGAAAACTTGTGTTGTTCGCTATAATATGTGAAGTTAGATCCCCTGTTTCAAAATTATCCCTACTCTAATTTGCGTAACAAGTCTGATTGGTCCCCTGTAAATTTAGCAGTCTTGTAATAGGCCGAAAACTTCAAAATTTTGTATTCTTCCTCCCCATTGGTTCCTAATGACTGACGCAATATCTTTTAACTTAACATTTGTGAGCCCCGTAGTAGCGTACTTTACTGGACATTTTTAATGGGCTACTGTGACTAACATGGTATCCACCCCCTCGTGATTTACATTTAGAAAAAGTGTTAAACCAAAGTGTTAAACCCTCGAATTTTAACTGTCCCAGCAAACTTCACAACTCCATTAAACTTGACGTTGACAAATACGTAACAACTAGAACTCTCCTTTGTAAATGCTTACTGCACCTTCTATCCTATTCTAACCTCTACTTGTCTCATTCTTCAGTTATCTGTCCATCCTACTTCACACATGATTCTCTCTCACTCTCTGCCCTATAACCATCCTTCTCTTTGCTATTCAACTGACCTTTTGTATCCCTTACCAGATGCTTCTAACCACCCTCAATCGGAAACATACGTATTCCTACATTTCAGAAAATAATTTTGGACCTTCTAACCAAATAATTTTTCCCACCGGTTATAGGTTCATCATCAGGTAGGTTTTATATACAGGTATGGTATAGTATGTTGACACACACTTCTACCTACAAGACTGCTTATACTGCTGCATATACAACATACTATACCATACTTACATATACAGCTGTCTTCCTGAAGACGAATCCTCAGGTTCAAAACATTTAGAAGACATCATAAATTAAAATATTAGTTTAGAAAATGTGTATTTTTTCAGTTTGTGTTTTATAATAATTAATTCTGTAGTGTCCACGGAGTATAGGCGGTTGAGAGTGAACCGAAACCGACCACTCCGTTAGTACTACGTAACGGGGAAAGGATTCCTACTGTCACCGATGGTCCGTTCGGGTCAAGCAGGAGGTAGCGTGCCACCAGAATCAGGGTGCCTGATTCGAATAGGGTTAGGATCTAGAACTGTATCAACTGTATCAAACAACAACGGTTGTGGCTAAAAGCTAAATTCTATTTTACTCAGTTATATACAAATTTACACATATAAAGGTCAAAGTGTCTTTCTTAGCAAAATTACACTTGCATGTCAAAGTTCTGGA
>Ga0123355_10005476_pt1 | contig 18603 bp, 14 predicted proteins | sample TergutEmb28metaG_3_FD_89872 | JGI IMG/M metagenome (GOLD analysis project Ga0123355, IMG submission 89872) | Embiratermes neotenicus P1 segment gut microbial communities from Petit-Saut dam, French Guiana - Emb289 P1 | ecosystem: Host-associated > Arthropoda: Insects > Digestive system > Gut ... | reverse complement strand
TCAATTGTCTTAAACATGTTTAACGCACAGGAACAAACATAAACATAACATGAATTTCACGAAATGGCGTCTGTGGCTTCTCAATTGATAGAGGAAGTCACTGCACATGCGCAAAGTGACAGTCTCGAGGATGCGCGAGATATATGCGCAGACGGTACTTGTTTTCCGAATAACCTACGCAGTATTAACTTGGAAGTGGAGAATGGCGTAAACATTGTTATACTTCATACAATTACTGCAGTATAATAATACTATTGTAAAAACGTAAAAGGCAAAGTTCGCCCAAGGACAGACCACGAAGGCCCAGAGGGGTAATACAGGTATAATCACACTCTTTCTTTAACTTCAGCTCTAGATAGGATGGGTGGTCAACGCCACTCCCTGGCCGCTTTACTAACCCCATTGCATAGGTGGCTTGGTGGGTCCCAGGGCCGGTCTGGACAAACGCGGAAAATATCGCCCCCACCGGCACTCGATCGCCGGACCCTTCAGCCCGTAGCGAGCCGCTATAAAGAAATATTGTTTTGCTGATAATAATAACGTGGGAAGTAGTTGGAGTTTTCTAAGCAAAAGACAAAAACACAAAATGATGAGTGTCATTTGAGGTTTCATATTGGTAATTATGAGCATTACCCTATTCTGGAATGTTATGTCGTGCGATATGCTGAAATTTTCTAAATTTTCGGACAAATGTGTTGTTCGTAACTGCCATAACTTTCCAGTGTAAATTAGTCTTAATTCCACTATTCGTTCGGGACTTGATGTAACTTCTTAAGTGCAATCTACAGACTTCTCCTTCTGTACGCAGGTGACGATGACGGGGTGGGGGAAATGTGTGTGTGTGTGTGTGCTAACACTTGATGCTGCAATGTGAATGTCATTAAAACTTAGGTGAATTATAAAATTACAAGATCATGTACGTCAGCCTGCCGGAGGTTTTGCGTTGGAAACTAAAAGTCACACGTGTTTGAGAGTGGGCGGCGGGGGAGAGGCGGAAATGTCGCAAACAAAAGGCTAATTTTGTAGGTTAGTTGGCATGTGGTACATGCTGATTTTGCCGGCAAGAGCATAAAAACGAGCCTTTTGCTCTGCTAGGAAATGAAATCACAAAGCATTTTACAGTGGCTGTATAGCCTCTTGACGTCATACACTGGTACAGCCCAAGAAAGAAATATATAACACTATTAAAGCTATACGTGAAAATACCCAACAAGATGCACAATTTTTCTCATTAATTTATTCCAATTAAACTATCCTCGACATGTTTCGAACAAATAATTGTTGATCATCAGGAGATTATTTCTGTACACGCAGCATACAGTACTTTATCATGCATGTATGGGTGTACAGGAGCTAACACGATGTGATTGGATTCCAATAGATGCATGATAAAGTTCTGTATGCTGCGTTTATGGAAATGACTTCCTGATGATGAACAATTATTTGTTTGAAACATGTAGAGGATAATTTAAATGGAATAAATTAACGAGAAAAGGTGTGCATCTCGTTGGTTATTTTCACATATATGTATCACGATGCACGGTTCAGAGAATGTAAAGTTCGATTGCAGATACTCTACAGAGCTAAATAACGGAGTTCGTGTTAGGAAAACAAGACTCAACACACAGTATGCACTTAACGGCCGTGTTGGCAGTATGACACAATAATTTCCATGAGACAAACTCCAGTTAGTTTTACGATTTAAATGTGTTGAAAAAAAATTAAGAGAACACCCTAATGTCAAATTGTACGAAAATTTTTTCTGGGATTCTCGAGTTCCTCAGTGACAATAGCCATACAAGAGGACGGACGGAGCTACAACCTATTACTATAAAAGCTCCCCAGTCTTGCGAAAGCGACTTAAAAGCGAAACATGAAGTGGAAGTCACAAAAACGTTGTCCGAAACTTTCAGAAAAGAAACGTTCGGAAAATGTGATTTGCTTTCAGATCAGTCCCTAAAGTAGTAGGGGTTGCCTCGTCAATAGAGGAATAAAACTTCATTATTTCCAGACGGTCAGCCGCTCTCTGTCTCGATTCTCATAATACTTGAGCATGTTCACTGTATTCTGAAGGTTTTCATGTGACCACAGCGCTCGGAAGTACACTGTCAACACGAAACCTAGGACACACCTGCAAACTGTCATCGCCGATTGTTAAAAAGGAAAATAGTCGTGGTATTACATCGTAGGTGGCTCAGTGATTGTCTCCTCCGTTTTGCTTTATCCATGTTGAAAACGTGTCACACACGTGAAAGCAAACGTGAGTGGAAACGTGTACTCCCACTGAGTAAGCCCACGTCAAACACGTTCCTTGCCAAGCTTCTTCACATCTCACTGAAACAGATGCTAAGTAGCGTTACTGCAAACAGAAGTCTATTGTTTGGAAGCCAATCACGCGAAAGATTTGACGTGCCACAGACGCCAATTACGTTCATTCGCTGTTTGCAAGGTTAGTGTCAGACACAGGAACGCTTACACAGCATTCGCACAGCGCGAAAGGGATCTGACGACACCTAACGGGTAGATTCTGCTTTCGCGGCTGATTGAACCGCACATTAGGGGGGGAGGGGGAAGAGATGTGAGGTATTGCGTATGTTGGGGACAGAGATAACAGATAGGCAGAACTATTATTTTACCTTGTTTTTAAATATTCCATTCCGTGCATTCTCATATTATCAAACACCCCTCTAATTACACCAATAAAATGCACAATACTGGGTTATTCGAAATGATTGTCGGGGTTTTAACAACTTGTCATACACAATACACTTGAGATAGGAGTATATGTTTTTTTTATTTAATAGAACAACACTCCAAGTTCTTGTTACATACCTTACAGGTGCTCTATATGTGCACCCCTTTGTGATTCTACAAACATCAACACGATAAACGAGTTCGTTCCATGTTTGTAGCATGTCAGCGGTTATGGTTTCAATGGCGGTTCTGAATCGTACCTTCGGTTCCGGGATACTTGCGGGAAGAGGAGGAGCATAAACCTGATCCTTGACGTAACCCCATAGAAAGAAATCACATTGGGTTGCATCTGGAGAACGAGGTGGCAGTTGTTAAAACCCCGAAAATCATTTTGAATAACCCTGTATTTATTCATTACACATATTTACTGTGTTTCTCCTACATATTTAGGTGCGTAAAGGCATGCGATTTTAAGAAAATGGGTATATAATTTCTCCCTAATGATGGTGTATGGAACACCAATATATGTCGGAGAAACACAGTAAATATATGTAATGAATAAAGATTGTGCATTGGTTGGTGTAATTAGAGAGGCGTTTGATGTTTTACCTGTTGTCTGCCATGGGTGCTGACCGCACATATTGCTGGCAGAGTACACACTGTCTGACCTCGAGAACGGAGGGCTGAGATAAACATCCGTTCCTAAGCGGGGTGACGTAAGAAGAGTCTTGACTGAAACTGCTTAATTTGGATCGAAACGATTACTTCTCAAGACGCACTATTAGACAGATCACAATACGGTGCATGCGTGCGTGTGTGTGTGTGTGTGTGTGCGTGTGTGTGTGTGTGTGTGTGTGTGTGTGTAAGTTGGGCGGAGAAATGGGCACGCGTGGGGCAGAACAGAAAGCACACAATATTTTCTTAGGCGACGTTCTTTTCAATCCAGTGTTAGTTTTCACACAAACACAACTGTGTGTTTATCGGTTAGTACAAATAACACTACATGCAATGTTTTTGTGGAAAACAAAACAGAACTGCTTGGAAGATGTAAGAGAGTAGTAAAATAGATTTATTTACATTCTCTGAACCGCGCACCGTCATACATATACGTGAGAAAGACCATGTTCCAATCACATCGTGTTAGCGGCTATACACCCATAGATGCATGTTAAAATACTGCACGCTGCGTGTACAGAAATAACCTCCTGATGATGAACAATTATTTGTTCGAAACATGTAGACGATAGTTTAACTGGAATAAATTAATGAGGAAAAGTGTGCATCTTGTTGGTCTCTTTCACGCATAGTAAAATAGATCTTAATTGCGATGGAAGAATGGGGACTCATTTCAGGACTGAGGAGGGAGACCAGAGGCTTCTTCTTGTAAACACAATAATGAACTTTGAGGGTTGTTTGGCCGTGCATCTTCCTCATGAAATAAAGTGAAATGCCAACTTGATGCAACAAGGTAATTTTGTTGATGTATTCTTAGCTCTAAATGTTTCGGGTTCATACGCCCATCATCAGGAGCATGAGATGTTGACTTGCAGCATACAATTTTTTGCACCGAGTTTTTGGGTGGGTGGTGGTCTTGAGAGCCGCTGCGTAGGTCGTGTGTACGGTGCGGATGGTGCCGTGCGACGGCACCATCCGCACAGCACATCAATAAAATTACCTAGTTGCATAAAGTTTGCATTTCACTTTATTTCACAATAATGAACCTTCGGATTCCATAAAATGCAGGTTATTTCTTGCCTAGCAGAAGAACTGTTACTTTCAGAAGAAGGGTTCTGCTTTACTGAGTCAGAAAAGCAACAGCGCAAAATACCCTCTCCGTGTTACGGTTGTATAACGTTCCTGAACATGCAAGGTTTCAGCACACCGCGTAAGGTTGAAGCTGTGTACTGCATTTCGTTCTTTCTGATTACAGAGCTTTACTGCAGACATATTTAAATTAGGCGTTACATCGAGCTATTCAGTTCCACAAGACAACCCTAATAAAGAATATAAATTCGTTACACGGTCTCGAAAATACAACCTACGAACAAACGAATATCTCGATATTCACGTCGTCAGAAGTGTTACGCCTTGTGCCTGGTAAACAGGTACCGACGTATCGAAGGATCGTAATGCATTTTACTATTATTTTTCTTCTGTTTACCAGTCGACATAGCGTAACCTCCCAGAAGACGTGGAACATACTATGACTATCGTAAACACCTAAAATCTCGCAAACCGACGTTTCGTAAGTGTTAAATAAGCAACAAAGATAAAATGACGCAGGATCGTATTTAATGCACCAAGAAAGAGATGGGAAATAGGAGAAAAATGTTCTCGCTGTATAAGTTTAGGCGTTTGACTGAAATGAACGATCGGTGTGAGGCGGCGGAATACAAAGCCGTTTGTAACCACTAATAAAATGCTGTGTAGGCAGGACTTAGCGGTACCAGTCAATAAAGCCACCGTGGACAGTCAGTCTGCATCCTTTCACTTTCAAACTAAGCTCTCCTGACTCCTTTCAAAAGCATCGTTATAAGAACCATAGTGATATTTAGGATCTCCTCCAGCACAATGACTTGTCATGTAAAAGACTAAAGCACTGATATCCATTCGTCAGTCACATCACAACAATACTATATTAGGATAAGTATGCTAAACAGGCCACAATAAAAGGTAAAATTACCCCTGTCACGCCGTGAAAGAGGAGCAGAGGCATACCTCCACTCATTCTTAACCCCGGCACTACGTGGACGTGAGTGACAAACTTCACGCCCCGGCCGTTGTATGTCCGGTAAAGAACGCCAGTATCCACTGTGCCATAGAACTGGTCTGGACGATCTGAAGAAGAGAAAAATCTCTCGCTCCTGCCGGGATTCAAACCCCGAATGGCCCAGTCCGTAGTTTAGTCACTATATGGGTATATGAGCTGTAATAACGAGCCGTAAATAATGTATTTTATACGTTTCAATTTTACTCATCACAATACTTGTAAAAGGAAATCAACTAAAAAGTATCCAGAGATGGGATGACAAATGACTGGAAAAGGTTTTGGAAGGAAGTGTTCGTGACCTAAATTATATATTATCCTAGCATGTACCTGGAGAAACTGAAGAGAACCACGAACAGGAAAGAGAATCGGCGCTCTGGCCGATACTCGAAATGGGCACCACCAGCAGCTTTACCTACTGCCACAACTTTTTCGGTGTAAATATATCATCTTGGAGTATTTGCAATTCAATACAATTGCAACGCACTCTGTGGATCAAATTTGGAAACTTTTATGGATTCTAGCGAATCTAGTCTGTATAAAATGCTAAAATATAAGAATATACATGGTATCCGAAAAAGAATAAGTTTCAAGAAACGGGTACCCTATTAACACAGAGAAAAACGGGAAGATTAGGAAGGTGGGGTGCAGTTACCCCATACAAAGCATCTCTTATTATATGTACACCTAAACGTACAGTTCTAACGGACTGGCTAACAACAAAACAAAACGCGCCTTTTCTTGCTGAGTAAACATTGACGGACGACCACATACGTTTCCCGATCACATGAATCTAAAATCTTTAATTGTGGGACCACTGGCGGCCGTCCGTGAATCTCAGTAGGATAATATAAAGGGGCAAATAAAATTAATGCCTTCCATGTGTCTCAGTATACAGCCTCCACACACTCCAACATTTCTAGGACACTCTGTCCTGTGCATTGGCAATTTAAACCATCGCTGCGTAAAGACTACGTTTGAAAGGTGATGGCACACACACAGAAACCAGATTTCGTCTTTCAGTGAAACGGATGAGTCCATTTCAATCGGCGTGGGGGGTCAGTTCAGTCGACTACTGGGAGCCGAGTTGTACTAATCAGCGGGCAGCGATTGTATTATCTTTAGCAAGTACGTTGATCACAGCTTGAAAATGCCGCTACAAGGCGGGAAGAAGCGGATAAAAAGGAGTGGTTAGCGTGAAATGGTTTACAATGTGTACAAATTCATGAAAACTGAATCTGAGGTGGGTATCACAATCCCTCTTTCAAAAGTGCAGAAGAGAGTCACTGAAACAACACATGTTAGCAGAAGAACTTTATGTAGGGTATTGAAAGAAGGTGAAAATGTGGGAAATGATGTCGCAATGGCATTTTCAACTCCACGTAAACTCAGACCAAACGTTTGCACTAAAAGTATCTTAGATAATTTTTATGAGGCTGTTTTGAGAAGAATAGTTCACAATTTTTTACCTCACTGGGAAACAGCGACCAACTCTGAAGGCAATCCACAGCAAAATATGCGAACCCACTGGTTACGGAGGAGGTGTATCCTCATTGCGATTGGTGTTGAGAAAAATGGGATTTAGGTAAGTTTAATTCTCTGAATATGTGTGCGTTCAAAAAGTGGAGATTAGGACGATGACATGAACCACGCGAATTATAAGAAATTGTTGCAGGAGAAGCTCATTCCAAATTTGGAGTCCAAATCAGTTATTGTGGTCGACAATGCGTCTTACGACAATGCACAGCTCAACCAGCACCCAAACATAAATGTCAGAAAAGATGAAATGCTGTTTTGGTTGGATAAGCACGGTATAAGGTACAGTTCCGACATGACAAAAGCAGAGCTGTGCGATTTCACAAAAATGAATAACCGCAATATGAGACTTTTGTGATTGATTGCTCGCGGAGCATGGACACAGATCAGATTACCTCCCTACCATTCTGATTGAAACCCAATAGAAAAAAATTGGAGTTTCGTGAAGATCAGAATAGCTGCAAAAAAAAATGTTACTTTGTAGCTGCGAGATGTTCAGCAACTGGCAGAGCAGAATTTTGCCGCCGTTACAATGGCAGAGTGGGCTGCTGTTTGCAGACTGTTAAAGTTGTGGAAGAAGAGCATATGAATAGAGAGCACGAGATGGACAGCGTCACGGAAAGAATCACAATCAACGCCGATTATGATGATGACAAGGATTACACGTCAGAATCTACAGTTAGATGAAAATGTCTAATTTTACTGCTCAATTCATGACTTACCATGCTGCTAGGCTGCTTGTTCTATATTTTTACTGTTGGTAGTAATGTTAGATATACCATGTTCCGAGGTAGAATGGAATAGTACTGGCTACCCACTCCATTCGCCGATTTCCCTTTCACTCCCCTTCTGCGACACCGTGTGCCATCAGATTTCAACTGGACTTTTACAGCACAACACTGTAAGATATGGCAGTAAACCTGGTTTTCAGTGAAACCATTAATTCATTAATTCAGAAGCGTAATTTAATTTAAATGGCACGAAGCTGTAATAAGCCACGTGAGAGATTTATCATCATTAGTGTTCCCTGCATGCAGGCAGCATTTTGGAAGGACTGTAATCGCCTTGGGAAGCTGCTAAGTCTATAAGTGTAATATTTACAATAAGCTGTGGTGTAAAGTAAATAAACTTTGCTTAGGCAGTCCTGAATTTTAACTGCGTTAAGTCCGTTTTTACTCACAATGGCAAAGTACAAGAAATCGTCATGTAGAAAATTTTTATAAATATAATGACTTTTGCAGAATAGTAGCATCTTAAGTGAGTATACTTAAGGCCGAACGTCAATTTCTGGCTAATTCTGAGATTATCCGGGTAATATGTAGAATATCCAGGCTGTTTCTCGTAGCCACAATTAAAAATATGTAGAACATGCGCGGGAAAATGATTTTGTGCATGCCTAAACTAATCAGCGTTATAGGTTGATTACTTTAATATTTTTACATAGCCTACATGCAAATACATTTGACTTTTAAATTGAGGCTGTCCCTTCTTACACAACTAGGTAAACTTTTACTGCATATCAACCAGGCACATTTTACTTTATTGACGTCAAAATTATCCAAAAAAATCCGAGTCTCAAACGCGTACCGTGTTATTTCGAAACTATCCCGCATATTTACGGTTTTTCCATTAGCCGTCGTATATATATATATACTAATTAAACTAAATTAAATAACAGAACTTAATGTAAAACAAAAGTAATGTAAACTAAAGTAATACGAAATAAATAACACACAAACACGAAAGAGAAACGCATAGATACTTAAGCGAAAAATATCCTGAGTGGCGAACTTGAAGCAACGTTCACGTGTCTGTTACTGCTATACGAGCATGCGCATGCCGCCATCCAGAAACATCAGACTCGTGATAATTGCTGTAGACTGGGTTTACATTATCAGTTATATACCATTATTAAGAGAAGATATTAATTCACTTATTTCATGAATCTGTGTAATTACGCTGTGCATTACGCATCCCCCAGGACTTGTTACTCTTTCACTTTGCAACTGAAACGCGGGTCATAATACATCGGTTGTTATGTGCCAAATGAAAGGAGAGTTAATCGCTTTGCTGTTGAGCTGTAATCCTAGCTAGGTGACGTTGCGGTTGGTACCACAGCTTCTACCACCAGACTCGTGATGCTGCGTTTTATTGATCTCTGATTTGATTGTCCGCAGTTCAGGATGAAACAACAACTCAAATATGTGCTGTTGTGTACCTGTTTAATTAACCTACAACCGCTGTACTCATATGAGAATACCATCGTGCTTAGTACATACACCACGTTCGTAAAAGTCCATTTCAGTACATGATCAGCTTCAGAGATATCATGGAAGACTCAAGTCTTCTGGGCCACGACGCCTTGTCAACTGGTAGTTATCGACATTTCCAAGAAATATACTGTCCCCATCTTGTCTTCCATTTTTCAGGGAATCGTTTCAAAATGTCTGGACGAAATTTTGAATTCCATAACGTCACACCAAGATACATATAAAGTTCCCATTCTTCAGTAAGAGTTAAAGTGTTTCACCCCGTACCGACGGACAAAAAGAGGATTAGAAATTACTAGTTACGTAATACGTATAGTGACACTTTTGGTGCATAATGTCCACTATAATGGAACGTTCCTATTGTGTTACATTTTAGGCCAGTTCGTAAAATTTCGAATAATGACTACTAGCGTCGTCATGTCTGTCCGTCTCTCCGCATGGAACAACTCGCCTCCCACTGGAAGGATATTCATCAAATTCGATATCCGAGTATTTTTCGAAAAACTGTCGAGAATTTTCGTTAAAATAGGACAAGAATATCGCGAAAATTACACGAAAACCAATATACATTTTTATCATATCTCGCTCAACTCTTCTTCGAATGAGAAATGTCTCAGGCAAACGATGTAGAGAAAATCAAAACATAGATTTAATATTCAAAACTTTTTTCCGAACATAGTAACGTTTATGAGATAATGTGAAAAAATATGTTCCACAAGGAGATTCCACAGACGACAATAAGATAAAGCGCATGCGCATTGCCTGCTGGACAACTAAGGCTACACACACACACACTCAGAATGTGTAATACCTTAATACCTATTGCTTTTCCGCAACAACAATGGTTGCACGAACGATCTTCAATGTAACGTTATTACGTACATGGCCTGTCATGCTTTATGTAACTTCGAATGTTTCAGCCTCTAGGGGAAGCTCTGAGTTAGAGCAATTCTGAAGTACTGTTTCGCTAACTGCCACACTGACTGAAGGATGGAGCTGTAGAAGAACGCCCCCCCCCCCACCCCCCCTCCCCACCCCCCCCCCCCCCCCCCCCCAACTTCACAATAACATTGCCTGTCATTAAAACCCTCTTCCTGCTGAATTTCTGTTTCTCTTCTCAACTCATGCAGCCTAATATTATTCAAGGCAATTCTACCAACGTTAAATTCAATCCAAACTGATTTTCCTTCTGAAATCGTACATTTTCTACTGCAGCCACTTTCAGAGATCGTTATGCTGAAGTGATGGCCATGTTGTTAAAAGTCTGTCGCGCACGTGTCACTTTACAACGAATAAAGCTCGAAAACCCCCTGACATTTAGGGGTTCTTTGCAAACAATTATTCGAGTATTCCTGTATGTGATGACAGGGAATCAATTACTGACAGCTGCCTACAAGTAAACAGTACACTACAGGATCATCATAAATTCTGCAGTATGTTTCGGCCTAATCAGAACCGTCTTCAGTATTTATTTACGTTTGGAAATTATAAATAAAACGTTAAGATGGCCACATGAGGGTGGAAATGTTTCGCTAAATATATGTGTGTACTTCAGTGGGTGGCGACTCATAACATTATTGATGTGCACAGACAGCCCACGCAGATAACTTAAGACTAGATGGCAGGATATTAAAATGGGTTTTCATTAAATAAGACGGGGCGTAATTTGGATTTATGTGGCTCCAGACAGGGACAAGTGCCGTCTGCTGTGTACACGGTACCGAACTTAAAGGTTGCATACAGCGCGGGAAATTTATGGCCTGGATGAGGCACTTTTAGTTTCTCTAGTAGGACTCTGCTCATTGTAGTTGCTTGTTTGATATGTTGGTCGGTTTGTTAAAGTCTTTCAATATGTGTATAGATAAGGAGTATCCACACCGCGACTCGCGAGTCATATGCGGTTCGTGCAATTTACATGTGAAAGAGAAACAGTCATCAGGTAGGTTACTCACACACACACACACACACACACACACACACACAAACACAGCTGAGCGTTAACAGCGTTCAAAAACGTTATTTCAGGTTCCACTGCGAAGTAGATGAAAACTGCGCTCTTCGGGGCTGTCACGCAGCGTGTAGTGGTAATATTTTTTTAATCGTTGCACCGTTAGAAATCTACGTAGTTCACTCACCAACAAATGCACTATTTATTAACTTGGTTAAAAGTTTTAAATTTGCATTAAAATACACAATAATATCGCTCCTACATGTTTCGGTCTTTAATGACCATCATCAGGGAGCTTTGTACCTAACTAAAGTTATATTTATGTTAAAACACTCGGTAAAATTACGTCGTTATATATATTAGGTGATGTGACAGCGTGTCGTAGAGCGGCATGCTGCCACATCACCTAATTTCTTGTATACCATACTTCATACTCCATACTCCATAGAGCAGGGTCCTTCTTGAGAAGCTAACCGGTTCTCAACTAATCAAGAAATTCCCCGTATTTAATGGAACCCGAAGGTTCATTACCGCATTTACAAGTGCCCGCTACCTGCCCCTAACCCGAGCAAGCTTGATCCAGTGTATACTTGTATACCATATACCACTAATTGAAGTTCATAAACAGGTAGTAGGGAAGATTAACGAAGGAGCAACAAGGAACGCCGCTGAAATGTTACGTGCGAGACTACAATGCGGAGTACAGTCTTTTCACATTGCAACCTCATCATTTCGTATGTTTACTCATTTCAATAAATTACCTTTATTTGAAAGACAACCCGTACTAATTTACAGTCTATGCTTGTACTGTTATGGGATCTATGACTGCAATAAAACGCAATGGTAAATGTTTCGTTCTGCCAGAACTCATATATCTTTTCGGATTATTCAATAAACCTACCTCTATGGCATCTCAGTATTTAAAATGTTAAAGATCAATGCAATACTTTTATGCCCTATGCCATAATATATTGACGGGGAGGAACATAAATGTTACAAAAAAGCACAGTGCCCGACCACTGGGCCAATATTTCAACTTTGGGAACCCCTAAAAAAGAAACGAATTCTGAAAATCGGAAGTAGGAATAGGCTGAAGAAAATAGCATAATGTGCTGCACTATTTGTGCAGAACTCCATATAAAATTAGCATAAACTAATCAAGGAAGGTGCAGTAGCCGGGGCCGAAAAGAAGAGAAATTCGTAAATAATTTTAGTTTGAGGCGGCTCAGGGGAAGAGAAAACCTGGAAGACCTAGACTTACATGGAAAATAGTATTGATGGCGGGCGGGCTTTTGTGAAGATGATAAGTAATCTTGTGTTCCATAAGAGGCACATAAGCGACTATTAGCTTCTCAAGACTAGCTTGGCTACATAAAGTTTAATAAGTACTACCAGCTACTCAACCATTGTAATTAGACTTCGTATTATTATCTTTTCCAAGTGGTTTTAACATTAAATTTCCGCACAAATTTCTTGGCTTGGCTTTTCAGCTAGTCAAAATTTTTCCAGCAGTTTACAGAACCTGATTGTGCATTGCCGTTTGTACAACAGTCCGCCATCAACCCATATACTAAAGCAAATGAATTCAGTCCACACCACTCATCTATTTCTTTATGATCAATTTAAAAGTTATCTTCCCATCTGCGCCTTGCTCTCTATGTTTCCGCACCAGAACTCTCAAAATCAGGGGCAAATTCGGATCCGGAGGTCAGTTCCATCGGAAGGCTACAAATGCGCCATTGTACCGTTCCGTTTGACTCAACCTCCGGATACGTTCCGTCACTGCTGATCGCATTTCTCTTCTGCACAATGCGTGTCACATGTCCTAACCATTACATCATCCTTATGTTGCCATCGTAATAAGAAACACTACAACAATTCACATCGTTGCTAAAAAGGCTATCTATCATATGCACAATAACATTTACTAACCTTGGTAACGTTGGTAGGTCACGTACGGATTTAGCCAACAAACTTCCGGTGGTGATTCCCAGCTGCACACATACAACTTCACTACCATAGCTTAACGGGTTATAACTGTCAGTGAAATAACTTTCATCCATTAAATAAAAACAGAAACACGTACGTTTAAACGTACATAATGAAACAGACATGCAACTGTTCAAAAGGAACACTTCACAACATAACCTAACACAACATTAGCAGTCCATCCACACACCAACTGCCCCCACCTGCCGTATGGCTATGACTCATCAGGTTCTGGCAACGTCCGACCGCTGAACTGCATTATCTTTTGTACAAAAACCAGGCAGCAAGCATTATACAGTATGTCACACTACTCACTTCGACTAGCAAGAAAGTAAAATGATTATGTCTATTTTAGGAAATGAAACAGTACACTAAAATATGTTAATGATGATGCTTTAACTTCTTTCTACTTCTTTCCTTTCAATGTAAAAACAAACGATTATTACAAACGTCCCTTTTGATCACCAGGTGGCAGCGTTTAAAAACAGTGCAGGCAACTTTCAACTTTACAGCCAACATTCGCCAATAAACGTGATTTCAAAGCACAAAGAAAAGGTATTTAAGAGCTACTTGGTACAACACAGTTCAAGTCACATTGGGCGTTGTCTGAAACAGATAATAGGATATTTACTGAAAATCTGGATGGGGCTGTGATCGGCGATGTAACAGGCTTTTATTTTTTTACATAAAGCCTAATTTAAATGCTGTTAGCAGCTAATACTCTAATTTGAGTTGTTTCGTTGTTTGTTTTAGTGTTACTGCAGTAGGACCAGCAAGGACTGACCTGCTTTGTTCGATAAGTATTAGCTAAACCTACGACTGTTCCGAACTCCCTGTGGCGTTTCGATCAGATTTCGGGTCATGGCCTCCCCTTAAGAGGCTTAGCTATCACACATATTGGGCGCACCACACTCGGTAGGACTCCTCTGGACGAGTAAACATCCCGACACAGAGACCTGTACCTGACAACACACAACGCTTACAAGAGACAGACATCCATGCCCCCGGCAGGATTCGAACCCACATTCCTACCAAGACAACACCCGCAGACCCACGCCTTATACCGCGCGGTCACTGGGACCGGCTAAAGTTCAGATTATTGGTTTTCAAACCGTGGGTTGTACGACAATCCTTAAATGGGAGAGAAGTTTATTGTATCTCATTATTAAATTGTTTATTTGTTAGTTAATTCATGATTTACTTAACGACGCAGTCTAACTCAAAATACAGTGTTGAATGGCAATATGATTACCAAATAATTAATTGCAAGGAATGTAGAAGGTTTTGGTAGTCAATTGTGGTCCAATTCCTGCACTTATCTGTTTGGACTGAGGCAAGGAACGGCTGCATCTCGACTTCTGTCTCAGGGCTGACATTTTAATTGCGAAACGCCCGAAAACAAAGATTCCGTCTGTCCTCATAATGAAATAATAATTACAAAAAAAAAATTTTATTTTGTAAAACAAATTGTCCGAATTTAACAACTATAAATGTAAAGATGTAGCTGTCTCTATCCATGTCATAAAGACACAGAGGGACGTGAAGGTACAGTTCCACTCATACTTAAATCCCGTTCTAGATACAGGTAATTGGCCAACTTTATTATCTGGTGGCTACATCTCCGGGGAAAGAAAGATAGTACCACCGAATAGGAGGCCGCGTGGACCCTGCAGACAGTCTGTAAGTTTCTGAAGAAGAGAAGTTTGTTTCCCCTGCCGGGATCCGAACCCCAGATAGTCCAGCCCGTAGCCCAGTCGCTGTAGCAATTATGCTATCCCGATTCCAGTATCATATCTACGAAGAGCAAAATAAAGAGCTGTCTGCTACAACACCCATGTAATTTACAGTCGAAACGTTTGTCATTTTACTGGATCCGAAAACTGTCAGTTCCATGTACAATATGCCTACAGTTTAATGTCTGAAAAACCAAGCTTTTATTGCTATTTTTCAAGTGATCAATCAGTTACATTTCCCAAACCACTCAACCGGGCGTAATAAAATTTAGAACATAATTCCAATAATAATTTTCGTAATCATTCATTGAATTCCACATTTTAGACCGTTCCTTGACGTGAAACTATGAACTGATTCAAATATAAATTCGTAGTGCAATTAGAATTTTTTAAAAATACATTTTTAAAATATAGACATTTTTGTAAGCCCCTAGACCCATTTAGATTCTCATAAAATAAAATGCAACAATCCGTACAGCAAAAGAGGAAACCAGATTACAGAGACCGGCTGAATGGATTTGTGGTACACGAATATACAAACACAACGAAGTGTACAAATAAACGTAATCTTGTACTGCCTTCTGTCTTTAGACGACGAGAGCAGGAGAGCATGCATAATGGGCTTTTCGATTTTTAGGTTTTATACAGTACATCTATTGAATGTAGACTTAAAGTATTACACCATATGACCCTTGACAGATAAATGTCTTAACATAAAGCTAACACACAGTTTGGCGTAGAAACTTGAACTATCATAATAACTACACACCGCCATATAAAAATACCACATAAAGAACACAGTCCCATAGAACTCAACATTATTAAAGATCGCACCAGCAGTCACCAGCGACATATATTCACGGTACTACAAGCTGCCCACACTACACAAATCTTGCAACAAAACCTATGTTGTTTTTTTACATTTTTATAAAACATTTTTATATTTAATGTACTTTATTAACATCTTAATACAAACGAGATCTCGTCATTTTAAAGCGTTTTAAATTATATATTCAATTTGTTAAGTCAAAGCCTGAACATGGCTTCAAGTAAGCCGAAATATGTAGCTATGTTATCTTAAACGTTCATATAATGAAGTTATGTTACTTACTTACTCCATGGTGCAGAGTTCTTCTTGAGAAGCTAACTGGTTTGCAGCTAGTCAAGAAATTACCCGCATTTCACAGAACCCGAAGTTTCATTACCGCATTCACAAGCGTCCGCCACTTGTCTCTATCCTGGGCCAGCCCAATCCAATCCATACACCCACATCCCACCTCCTGGAGATCCATCCTAATATTATCCACCCATCTACGCCTAGGTTTCCCCAGTGGTCTCCTTCCCGCCGGTTTCCCCACCAAGACCCTATACACCCCTCTCCTCATCCATACGCGCCACATGCCCAACCCATCTCATTCTTCTCGATTTTATCACCCGCACAATATTGGGTGAGGAGTACAAATCATTTAGCTCCTCGTAATGCAATCTCCTCCATTCCCCCCTTACCTCGCCCATCCTCGGTCCAATATTCTCCTCAACACCATGTTCTCAAACACCCTCAGCTTCCTTTCCTCCCGCAAATGAAGTTGTGTTAGGCTACAGTATACCACTCTATTTATTATTAGTGCTTAACGATGATATACCTTCTGGTAACAGAACCTGGAAGTTCGTCATTGGGCATGACAATAAATAACTTCTAACTACCTGCTAGTCTCACGTCCTATTTTAAAGTATTTATTTTAATGTTATCTTTCTTCCAGTCTCGGTTTCCGAACAGATGCCTTGGAAGAAATAAGCTATCAGGTAACATGATAACGTGTAAGATCCAACAAAAATAAAATACTAACAATTGAATGAAAACAATGACCTTCTAAATATGATGGAACGGTAAACAACTTGCCCGTATGTATTTTGATCTTCTCCGTTAACCTTTTAAAGCCTACTGGCTACGTGACGCACCAACAAGTTTAACATTTCAACAACTGTACGCTCTGCCCACACTGTATTTATGTGTTTTGTATTTATCTGAGAACAAACAGAGACTTGTGCCACTTACAGCATAAACTGATTGGTTTTTTATAACCGAGATGAAAAGTGTTTACAGCGCGGTACGGACTGGGTCTTAAAAATGAAACCTTCTGCGCTTCGTCTCGTAAGGGTTAATTTTGTTGTTCTAGTTATATTACAAATAGTTTAGAATTATTCTTCCCACACTATGAAAACCAAAAAAGATGAATCCGTTGTTCACAATTCACAAACATTCTTCCATTCGTTTGTTATCCTCCACATTCAAGACAGCATCACTAAATTCTATAACAAAATTACTGTATCCATAAGACGTCTTCTTAACTAACTCATTTTAAATTTACCAAACAAATGTGTTTGACACGTTCCTGCCTGCCTTCTGTCACAATCACAAGTACTGCTCGCAGCAGACTTCCTTATTTGCCTGGTTGTCCTCCCGAATGTCGCTGTGTATGGCTCTGCTGTTCGGAATTCGATTATATTTCATGCGGAGGGTCAAGATAAAAGAAGAAGAAGTTCTATTTCAGTACGATCAGTTTTCGTAATTTACACTTATGAGACAAAAACGCTTACCGGTGTTTGTAGCTGGTATATGAATTACCGAATTGAAACATTTGTACGCATGTCCTGTACAAGTAGTGTACTCTGGTCGTTGCGAGTTGAATTGCCAATGATGTTAATGGTAATTCGTGATTTGTAGTGATGAATAAATTCCACTCCAATGACTCCTTTTTAAGTACTATTAAAAGGTCAGCCTGAAGGCGTACAGACATCTGCATTTACCCTGTGGTAACTACACTTACTGTTCTGAATGCTGATAGCAGATAGTTTATGTCACGTGCACGGTTGACTTAGCGTACACGTATCGTTAATACAGTTGAGTGAAGTTGCACTGGATAAATGCGGCCATAAATTTGTGGTAACGTGGATGCTGTCTCATTACAGTAATTTTACGTTCCGTTGGTGTAAATCATGTTGCTAATAACGATACATATACAGGGTGTAACAATATGATTGGAGCGGTTTTGAAGTTGATTATATTCACAAGTATGGTGAACAGAATTATAAATACTAGTAGAAATGGAAGAGTAACTCAACAAGTTTATGACACATACCTACAAAAGTTCGATGTATGCACCCTTCGTCACACGGTACACTTCGAGGCGATAGTCCAGTTCCTGCCATACTTTGCTCAGCAAGTCAGGTGTGATTGTCTCCACAGCCGCGGTAATTTTGTTCTTCAAATCAGGTATGCTCACGGGTTGTGGTGGCACGAACACTTTGTCCTTCACATAACCCCAAAGGAAGTAGTCACAAGGGCCACGTCCGTGGCCTGCACGGTCCCCCGATTTAACCCCTTGTGACTACTTCCTTTGAGGTTACGTGAAGAACAAAGTGTTTGTGCCACCACAACCCGTGAGCATACCTGATTTGAAGAACAGAATTACCGCGGCTGTGGAAACCATCACACCTGACTTGCTGAGCAAAGTATGGCAGGAATTGGACTATCGTCTCGAAGTGTGCCGTGTGACGAAGGGTGCATACATCGAACATTTGTAGGTATGTGTCATAAACTTGTTGAGTTACTCTTCCATTTCTACTAGTATTTATAATTCTGTTCACCATACTTGTGAATATAAT
>Ga0123355_10005475_pt1 | contig 18604 bp, 15 predicted proteins | sample TergutEmb28metaG_3_FD_89872 | JGI IMG/M metagenome (GOLD analysis project Ga0123355, IMG submission 89872) | Embiratermes neotenicus P1 segment gut microbial communities from Petit-Saut dam, French Guiana - Emb289 P1 | ecosystem: Host-associated > Arthropoda: Insects > Digestive system > Gut ... | reverse complement strand
TGATATTGACGGAAACATCATCGGCGAGCCTCTAAATATAGGAACTGTCATTGATGATATTGCCGTTGTGCGCCAAAATGACAGATTTGGACTCAAGCATCTTGACGGCAGTTGGGTGCTGGAACCCATATATGAGTATCTTAGGTTTCAAGCAGGCGGCGTTGCTATATTTGGCGTTACGGGAGGTGAAAACGCGAACGGGCGTTCGGGGATGTCATATGGTATCATAGATATTAACGTCAATGTTATTGCGGAACCTATATACACTGAGATATTTAGCTTTGTCGATAATGTAGCGATTTTGATTTTGTGGGAAGAACCCTGGCAATGGTATACGGGAATAATGTACATAGACGGAAGTTGGGTGCTTGAGCCAAAGTTTCAAGCTCATATACAGCCCTTCTCAAGGGAAAGAGGGCTTGCCGCTTTTAACTTTGACGGCAAATGGGGCTTTTTAAACACGCAAGGTGAGATAATTATCGAGGCTCAATATTCGTGGGTTGATTGGCAATTCCTTGGAGAATATATTCTTGTGTTTGATTTTTATGAACGCTATCATGATACTGCCTCGGTTCACAACGCAACTTTTGATGTTATAATTTTTCAATACCGTGTTATTGATTTGTTGGGTAACACAATTTACGCCGACAACAACAAGTATAAAATTCGGAATCCGTTTTTTGTGCATAGCTTAAGAGTAAGGGTGGAAAATGGAATAAACTATTACCCATTTATTAATTCAGACAATCTAGTGTCAAGCATGTTTGATCCTAACGGTTTATACCCTCACAATCACAATCCCGATGGCGCTGTAATTGTAACCGGCGCAGAGCCGTTTGAGGTGTTTGAACTTCCAGACAATCATAGAATTGAATGGGTTCCGATACGATAAAACAATTGCAAGCATCTGTCACGGCATTACAAAATGCGAAGAAAATCGACTAAATTACAGCATCACAATGCTTTCTATACTTTTACATTTGCCGCTTGTGTTGTCTATTTCCAAAGCCACCGCCGATATCCTTATATCTTCGGCGTCAACTTCAAACCGCGTCGGCAAATTTGTCCGCATCCTCAAAATCGCTTTATCTGCTTTCACACCCAACACCGAGCGAAAGCCTCCGCACATCCCCACATCGGTCAGATATCCCGTTCCTCCGGGTAAAATGGTAGCGTCTGCCGTAGGCACATGCGTGTGCGTACCTATTACCGCAGATACCCGCCCATCCAGATAATACCCCATGCACAGCTTCTCCGCAGTGGCCTCGGCGTGAAAATCCACAAATATACACGGAGTATCAATTCTTCCCAGCAGTTCGTCAATGCAGTCAAAGGGGTTCTGATTAGGGCTGAGGTATACAATTCCCTGCAGGTTGATCACACACAGCCTGTTTCTGGGGGCATCATGCAAAAACATTCCCGCTCCCGGCGCCGTGGGATGATAGTTAGCCGGACGGATTATCCCGTTCCCTTTTTCCAGCGCCTCAACCACTTCCTTGCGCTGAAGCGCGTGATTTCCGGAGGTGATTATATCCACTCCGCTATCCTGCATATGGCGCAGGCTTTTAAGGGTCATCCCGTTGCCGTCAGCGGAATTTTCCCCGTTAGCCACCGTCACATCCACCACGTACCGCTTCTTTAGCAGGGGCAATTTCTCCCGCAAATAATCGCAGCCGGGCTGTCCCACCACATCCCCGACCATCAGCACCACCATCGGGCTATCATCTCCTTATTCTTAGGGGCGAACTTTGTTCGCCCCTAAAGTCGTCATAGAACTAATTTGGCAATATCGCCCCTTATCTAAATATCCTCTATCAGCGGCACTTCAACATCAAAGGTGTTGCCGGAGCCGGTGCGCCCCGGCCGGTGCAAGGTCAGCGTTACCGTGTCCCCCACTTGCTTGGTTCCCAGAAGCGTTATGAGGTTGTTTAAATTCAGTACGCGCTGCCCATCTATATGCGTTATGATATCGCCGCGCAGCACCCCGCGGCTGGACAGCTCAACAGAGCTGATCTCCGTGATTTGAACCCCGGCGGGAATCACGCGTTCACGCGCAATTGCTTCGCTGACGTTTTGTCCGGTTATCCCCAAAAGCGCGCGCCCTGTCACCCGTCCGTCGCGTATAAGATTCTCTATAATCGGGATCGCATCTGAAATCGGGATCGCAAACCCGATACCCTCATATCCATCTTCCACGATCTTGGCTGTGTTAATCCCTACCACCTGCCCAAACTCGTTGCACAAAGGCCCCCCCGAATTGCCGGGATTTATCGCAGCGTCGGTCTGGATATAGGTAACTGAGTGATATGGAGTGCTGATAACCCGGTTCACCGCCGATACAACTCCCCTTGTCACCGTGCCCGCCAGATCCAAGCCGCCGGGATTTCCGATCGCTATTACCGTTTCCCCTACCTCAAGCTGGTTTGAATCTCCAAGCACTGCTGGCGGCAGCCCTGTCCGGTCTACTCTGAGTACCGCCAAGTCTGTTCGCATGTCATACCCTATTATTACCGCTTCATACTCGGAATTGTCTTCAAATACCACCACAATTGATTCCGCGCGCTCCACCACATGCGCGTTTGTTACTATATATCCATCCGCGCTTATGATAATCCCGCTTCCCTCTGCCACCGGCATCAGCAGCTGATTTGTGCGGTAATTGATCACCCCCACAACGGAGGGCCGCACCGTCCGCACCACTTGCGGTATTGTCATAAACTCGCCCACCGCCGGCAGCTCGGCGCCGGACGGCGGCCTGGTTTCGATGTGCAGATTCACTTCTCCGCCGGAACCCTGAACCGGCGGAGAAACCGCTCCGATAATACCCGTACCTTCCTCGGTTATAGGGCTGGTGCTTCCTCCGCTTGTAAGCGCCCAGATAACGTTGTATCCCGCTATGCTTAGCATTCCCGCCGAAAGCACACAGAGCATAACCACCGCGAACACTACAAGTCCACGGGCTCTCGATTTCCGCCCTTTTGCCGGCAGCGCCCTGTCGTATTCCTCAAAATTCCACTGATATCGCCCGGCAGAACCCTCAGGCGCCCGCTGGTCGCCGGTTGTGCCGTACTGGTATTTCGTTTCATTATTCCCGTACCTATAACTACCCGGCGGACGATTCGCGCCAGGTTTCATTCGTCTCACATAACCGACATAATCGCGCCTGCGGTAAGGAGAATGATCCCCGCCTCTGGCTGGGCCGCCCTGCCGCCACCCTTCCTTCCCAATGGGAGAAACCGTGTATGATTTCAGGTGGTGTTCCTGCTGTTTGGGCTGTTCCTCCCCGGAGCCAGCTTTTTCATGCTCATGTTCGTTCACGTCAAAAAACCTCCATGCAAAGCCCCCATAAACCGCTTGGGGCAATATAAAACGCACTGCTTTTTTTGAAGCTGTATCCAACGTTGAATACAGCTTCTTAATTATATCGCATAAAACGAAAAAAAGCTACGAATTTTCATTGTGGGGGCTGTTCGATTTGAGATGTATGTCCTTCATCATGGTAAGCGGCGTTTTTATCTTTTCCGCGCGCCTTCTCCTTGTTTTCTTTTTCAAGCTCTTTGAGGACGTTCTTTGGCGGGTTGGGAATGCAGATCTCAAACTCGGTGTATTCCCCCGCTTGCGCACGTACAGATATTTCCCCCCTGTGATAGTTTATGATTGATTTTACAATGTGCAGCCCCAGCCCTACACCGCTCTTGTTTAACGACCGGCTTTTGTCGGATTTATAAAACCGCTCGAATAATAACGGCACCTCCGACTTTTCAAGCCCTTCGCCCGTATTCCGGATCGCCATATACGTCCGCTGCGCGTCCATCTGGTAGTGCAGGGTTATTACTCCGCCGTCGTTCACAAACTTGACCGCATTATCAACCAGGTTATATACCACCTGATGCATAAGGTCTATATCCGCCCATATCCATACCTTGTCGGCGTCCAGCCCTTTAAGCGTCAGATCTTTTTCCTCAATCGTCTGCTCAAAGTTGAACACCGTTTTCCGCACGATCTCACTAACGTCAAACAGAGTGTAGTTGATTTGCAGTTCCCCGGTTTCGATGCGCGCCGTATCCAGCATTGAGCGCACCAGCCGCGCCAGCCTTTTGATCTCGCCCGCCACCACGCTAAGGTATTGCCCATGCTTTTCCTCTGGGATAGTGCCGTCTAATATGCCGTCTATAAACCCGCCGATTGTTGTCATAGGCGTTTTCAGCTCATGGGACACATTTGCCACAAACGAGCGCCTGGTAGTTTCTGTAGACGCCAACGTAGACGCCATATTGTTAAAGGCCATAGCCAGCTGCCCCAGCTCATCATAACCGCTTACCTGCACGCGCTTTGAAAAATCCCCCTTGGAAAAGCTTTGCGTTGCTAAAAGCATCTCCTTGAGGGGGCGCACTAGATTCGACGTGATAAAGTATATCAGCACAAACGCGATAAACAGCACTACCGCAGCGCTAAAGCTGAACATGTTCAAAAGCTCCCGCAAAAATATCATTTGGCTGCGCGCATTTGCTGAGGCGAATATAACGCCGATCACATGCCCCCCTGCCTCCACCGGCACCCCCACTACATAGTGCAGCTCAGTAAATAAATCCCCCAATGTTCCCATGCCGGTAAACTTATAAGCCGCAGCCTCCGAAACCACCTCCGGGGGCAACGTGGCTCCGCGGATCATTGAACTCTGTGTTCCCGCGCTATAAAGCACCCTGCCGGAGGTGTCGGTTAAAAATAGCTCGACGTCCATTGCAAGGGCCAGCACCTCGTATATTCCGCTTATCCCAACCAGGCCGAAATGTGTGAACTCATGCGCGGTGATCACCGCCGCGTTGCGCGCGTTGCGCTCAAGCATTGCGTATCTGTCGTTTTGAAAATATTGGGACGCAAACACCATAAGCACCGCTCCCAGTATTATTATGCTCAGCACCATGCAAAATGAAAACACCGAAAAATATTTGCGAAACAAGCTCGTACTTTTCATTTTTGTCAACACGCCCTACTCTTTTACTTCAAATTTATAACCAACTCCCCAAACCGTTTTCAGCGTCCATTTGTCCGACACGCCCTCAAGCTTTTCACGCAGCCGCTTGATATGCACATCCACTGTTCTGCTGTCGCCATAATACTCAAAACCCCATACCTCGTCGAGCAGTTGATCGCGTGTGTACACACGGTTCGGATTGCCTGCCAAGTGGAACAACAGCTCCAGCTCTTTTGGCGGAGTATCCACCGCCCTACCGTCTACTTTCAGCTCGTATTTGGTCATGTTTACCACCAGCTTGTCGTAGCTTACCTCTTTTGTATCGTTTCCTTCATTTGTTTTCCCTGTGCGGCGCAGCACCGCCTTTATGCGCGCCACGATTTCTTTGGAATCAAACGGCTTAACCACATAATCATCCGCGCCGAGTTCCAGCCCCAACACTTTGTCGAACGTTTCGCCTTTGGCTGTAAGCATGATTATCGGCACATTCGATTTTTTGCGTATTTCCCTGAGCACCTGCCAGCCGTCCAGCTTGGGCATCATTATGTCCAACAGCACGATATCCGGCGCTTCCGGAGTAAATTTTGTCAGCGCTTCCTCTCCGTCGTTGGCTATGATCACCGCGAAATCTTCTTTTTCCAAATAAAGCCGCAATAACTCAACAATGTTCTTATCGTCGTCCGCTACCATGATTTTACCTTTTTGCATATTCTCAATCCCTCCGACTTTTCACGTTTTTTTCGGGCAAATGGCAATCTTTCCTATTCTTTATTTCATTATAACCTAAATTTATCCATAATGATGAACTTTTTTTAAAGTTTTCAACTTTTCGGGGCTTGCAACCTGTCAATTGACAATGTACAATGGACAATTGTTAACTGTCAACTGTAAAACTGAAAATGAAAGGCGCGTTCCCTTATGAAATTAGGCATGGTAGGACTTCCCAACGCGGGCAAAAGTACTCTGTTCAACGCAGTAACCGGCGCGGGCACGGCCAGCGCGAATTATCTTTTCAGCACCCTCCATCCAACAACAGGGGTGGTTTCGGTGCCAGACCACAGGCTTGACAGGCTCGCCGAAATTCATAACCCAAAGAAAGTCACGCCCGCTGTTTTGGAGCTTGTCGACATTGCAGGACTGGCAAAAGGCTCTTACAGAGGCGAAGGGCTTGGCAATCAGTTTTTGGCCAACATCCGGGAGGTTGACGCTCTCATACACGTTGTGCGCTGCTTTGAGGACAACGACGTTATCCATGTGGACGGCGAGCTGGGGCCCGCCCGCGATATCGAAACCATCAATCTTGAGCTTGTGTTCTCTGATCTGGACATTGTCGAACGCCGCATTGACCGCACCGCCAAAGCAGCCAAAGGAGATAAAAAGCTGCTGCCCGAATTAGAGCTGCTCGGTCGTTTTAAAGATCATCTCGAGCAGGGGCAAAGCGCCCGGAACTTTCTTTGTGAAAACCAGTTGGAAAAAGAGATCGTAGGCAGTATGCCTCTGCTCTCAGCCAAGCCGGTTATTTACGCCGCCAATCTGGGCGACAAGGACTTCTCCTCACCATTGGAAAGCAATACGTTTTATAGCCAGGTAGCCGCTATCGCCGGGGAAGAAAACGCCCAAGTGATTCCCATTTGCGCCCGCTTTGAGGAGGATATCGCCGACCTTGCCCCCGATGAGAAAAAACTATTCCTGGCCGACATCGGTCTTGCCGAAAGCGGCCTTGACCGGGTTATCCGCAGCGGGTACGCTCTGCTCGGCCTCATTTCTTTCCTCACCGCCGGGAAACCGGAAGTAAGAGCGTGGACTATACGCAAGGGAACACGCGCGCCTGCGGCAGCGGGCAAAATCCACACGGATTTTGAGAAAGGTTTTATCCGTGCCGAGGTTGTCGCTTTCGACGACCTGGACGCTTTAGGCTCCATGACCGCCGCTAAAGATAAAGGTCTGGTGCGTCTTGAGGGCAAAGATTACGTTGTTCAGGACGGCGACGTCATTCATTTCCGCTTCAATGTGTAAAAAAGCAAAAACTTTGTTAGGTTTGCATTGTATTTCCACAATATATTGGGTGCAATTGTAGTTTTTGCATTAATTTACCCAGTCAATGAGGGGAATTCCCGGCTTTTCCTGCCTATACCGGATTTGACAAAACTTCTCCGCCTGTCTTATAATTACATAAATTCTGGTAAGGAGAGCTGTTTATATGATGAAAAATATACCGCGAACCGCCCAGTCACTATTTAAAAAACTTATCACTTTAACTCTCGTGGTTGCCTGCATCCTGAGTCTATCCGCTTTACCTGCCCACGCCTCCAACTTCGTGATACTGGATGGCATACAATTCCCTGTCGAACACACTTTCACTGTTAATGTTATTGCCGACGGCGAAACTATCCCCGTTGTCACAACCTGGGGTTTTAGCGTGGAAAGGATTCTACGTCACGCCGGCGTCACCCTGGGAGAAGAAGACCAGCTAAGTCACCCGCTTGGCCGCCATATAGTCCCCGGTGAAGAAATCCGCGTGGAGCGTTGGGTGCGGGATGTTTATACCGCTCAGGAAAAAATCCCATATGAAACTATCGAAGTACCATCTTCCCTGTTTGCCGCCGGACGGCGAATGCTCGCCAGAGAAGGCACCCCCGGCCTTCAGAAAAGCACTTACAGTCGGCTACTGGTTGACGGCGTAGTAGTATATCAAGATTTACTATACCAGTCCGTCATCTCTTATCCTGTTAGCCGCAGAATCTTGGCCGGAGCCCCGGGAATGCGCGTTTCGCCTTTCAATTTCCAGTGGGAAAGGTGTGAGAACGGCAGGCCCATCAACTACGTTACCAGACTTACAAATCAGCGCGCCACCGCTTACTGCAACAGCGTCGGCACCATTACCTCCATCGGCGCAAGGGCGCAGGTTGGCTTTGTGGCCGTTGATCCACGGGTTATTCCCTACGGTACCCTGCTCTACATAACCAGCTCTTGCCGTACTTTTGTTTACGGCTACGCCATCGCCGCCGATACCGGAGGCGACCTGCGGCGGGGGCGTATAGACGTAGACCTGTTCTTTGACTCCCATTTTGAAACTGTTCACCACGGCAGGCGTACTGTTGATATCTACATACTTAGGCTGCCATCTTAGATTTTAATTCAAAAAAGGGCGCCGGATTCGAAATCCGGCGCCCTTTTTTCGCTTTATCTGGCTCTGCTTAACGTGTATCACTATTTTTTCTCACAATTCATGTCAAACATGTAAAAAATGCTCTGTTTTTGCTTAATCACGTGATATCTCGAATATCGTGTATCTAACTTTAAAATTTACAAGTTTTCGCCTGTTTTTGTCCTATTATGTCTGAATTTACTCTTTGTCAGCTCTTTCCCAAAATGTTATAGTGTATTACGTGTACGGACAATCGTTTGTGGGGGGTGGACATTTTGTCAGTCGCGAAGCCGGATCCTATATCCCCGGAGATTCGCGGAGACGCACAATACTTTCTCGTTGACAGCAAAGTTCTCCCCGAAGCTTTCCTGAAAGTAGCGCGTGCCAAGCAGCTTTTGGCTCAAGGTAAGGTAAAAAACCTTAGCGAAGCTACCAAGGCAGTAAGACTTTCGCGCAGCGCATTTTACAAGTACAAAGACAGCGTTTTTACCTACCAGAACACAAGCGCCAGACAAATCGCCACCCTTTCCGCGGAGCTTGTAGACGAACCCGGAGTACTCAGCGAGTTGCTTGCCGCTTTGTTCAAAAGTGGGGCAAATATCCTCACAATCAACCAGAACATCCCCGTTGACAGTGTGGCGCCTGTTTCCATCTCCATTCGCACCGATGCGCTGAAAGTTGGCTTTGATGTTCTTTCCACAGAACTTCGCAGTCTGTACGGCGTGGTTAGCTTGCGTATTTTGTCAAACTACTAATCTTACTTTTCTTTTTAAGAAATAAAGAAAAGTAAGCAAAAGAAAAACTAAAACGGTTCTCTCTAACGCTTGCGGATTTGTGGTAAAAGTTCTGAGGGAACCTTAAGCGAAAGGATGTTTAACTTATGATTGCGATTGCCGTTTTAGGCCATGGAATAGTCGGTTCCGGCGTGGTTGAACTGCTCGAAAAAAATCGCGAAAACATCAGCCGCAAGGTTGGCGAAGAAATCTACGTGAAAAAAATACTGGTAAGGCGTGAGTTCCCCGATGCACGTTATCAGGAAAAATTCACCAAAAACTTTGAGGATATCCTCTCTGACCCGGAAATCAAGATTGTTGCCGAAGTCATGGGCGGCCTTAGTCCCGCTTATGAATACGTATCCGGCGCGCTCAAGGCCGGAAAAAGCGTGGTAACATCCAACAAGGAGCTTGTCGCCGCCAAAGGCCCAGAGCTTTTGGCGCTTGCCAAAAAAATGAACCGCAACTTTCTGTTCGAAGCCAGCGTGGGCGGCGGCATCCCCATTATCCGCCCGTTGCACCAATGCCTTGCCGCAAACGACATCAGCGAAATCGTAGGTATACTCAACGGCACCACCAACTTTATTCTCACCAAGATGATCCGCGAACAAATGCCTTTCGCCGACGCTCTCAAAATGGCTCAGGATCTCGGCTACGCCGAAAAAGATCCCACCGCCGACGTTGAAGGCCTCGACGCCGGCCGGAAAATATGTATCCTTGCTTCTCTTGCATTCGGCCAACATGTCTACCCCGAAAGCGTCCACACCGAAGGCATTACCAAAATCACCCAGGAAGATGTCGCATATGGCGAAAGCATCGGCCGCGTAGTAAAGCTGCTCGGGCAAACCCGTAAAGCAAACGGAAAATGCATCACTGTCGTGGCGCCCGCCCTTATCAGCCGCGATAACCCGCTGGCAAGCGTGGAAGACGTATTCAACGGTATTCTTGTGCGCGGAAACGCCACCGGCGACGTCTTCTTTATCGGCAGGGGCGCGGGCAAGCTTCCCACCGCTTCCGCTGTTGTCAGCGACGTGATCGACTGCGTAAAAGCCGATAAAACCAGCACAACCCTGTGCTGGGCGGACTCGGACGGCAGTAATGTAAGCGACTGGATGGACGAACCCGCTGTCCGCTACCTCCGCTGCAAAGGCGCCGCCATCGCCGAAATCCCTAAAATTTTCGAAGGCGCTTCCCCCTTGTACCGCAAGGACATGCCGGCCGATGAGTTCGCTTTCCTTACTCCCGTCATGACTGGATATGAGCTGGAGAAAAAATTATCCGCGCTAAAAGATCAGGGAATCGCCATTCTGGGCAACATACAAGTGTGGGAACCTTAATAACCTTATATCCATAACTTAAACCGCGCCCTAGGCGCAGTGAAAGGATTGAAGTAGTAAATGAGCCTGATCGTGAAAAAGTTTGGAGGATCCTCTGTTAAGGACGCTGAGCGGTTGCGTAGTGTGGCAAAAATCATTGCTGAAACTTACGACCAAAACAACGACATTGTTGTAGTAGTTTCCGCCCAGGGCAAAACTACCGATGAATTTATCGCCAAAGCGGAGGAAATCGCATCCAATCCCTCAAAACGGGAAATGGACGTCCTCATGTCCACAGGCGAACAAATCAGCGCCGCCCTACTTGCCATAACGCTCCATGAATTGGGTTATCCCGCTGTTTCCCTTACCGGATGGCAGGCAGGCTTCCTCACCGATTCCAACCACAGGTCGGCCCGTGTCCGGCGCATCAATAAAGAGCGTATCCAAAACGAGCTGGACAAGAAAAGGATCGTTGTCGTCACCGGGTTTCAGGGCATTAACCGTTACGACGACATCACCACACTGGGCCGCGGCGGTTCGGATCTTAGCGCCGTTGCACTCGCCGCCGCCCTCGGCGCCGACCGTTGCCAGATTTATACCGATGTGGACGGTGTGTATACCGCGGATCCGCGCCTTGTAGCAAACGCTGTCAAACTCGACGCAATCACTTACGACGAAATGCTCGAGTTAGCGTCCCTTGGAGCAAAAGTCCTTCATAACCGCTCTGTCGAACTGGCCAAAAAATTCAACGTACAACTGGAGGTGCTCTCCAGCTTTGAGCCTAAACCCGGTACGATAGTCAAGGAGGTTGTAAAAATGGAAAAGTTAATGATCACAGGCGTTGCCAAAGACGATCGCATAGCTCGTATTGCCCTGATCGGTATGCCGGACAAACCGGGAATCGCTTTCAAAGTTTTCTCTTTGCTGGCCAGCAAACGCGTTAACGTTGATATAATCATACAGAGCATAGGGCGCCCCGGAACCAAGGACATCACTTTCACCGTAGCCGAAGGCGATAAGCAAACCGCCTTGGATGCCCTGAATGAACAAGCTGCCGCTATTGGAATTCAGGAAATTATAGCCGACAGCGACATCAGTAAAGTCAGCATTGTGGGCGCTGGTATGGAAAGCAACCCCGGTGTTGCCGCCAAAATGTTTGAAGCCCTGAGCGAAGCGAATATTAATATCCATATGATCTCCACCAGCGAAATTAAAATCTCTGTCCTTATAGACAAAGAATTTGGCACAAAAGCCGTTACCGCCATACACGCCGCCTTTGAAGTTTAAGCAATGTCAACAGAAAAAAGCTCCCCGGAATATCATCCGGGGAGCTTTTGCTGTTTGAGAGAGTATTTCTTACTAAATAACGCTTTCGTGTAACAAAGCAAATTGAATCGATGTTGAGAAAAAAGACCGGACAAATTACGCAATATTACTCAGTAGATATAATGCTTATGTTATCTTTGAATATAGTTAAATGTCATACCAGGAATCTGACGACTGTCAATTGTGAGAACACCGTCCGCAATAGTAAATGTCCAACTTTCAGCAAGTTCCCCTCTACCGATAATCAGATGATCATCTCCTTCTGTAGCCCACTCAAACGACTCAATTTCACCAGTAAATCCGCGTGTCCCTGTGCCGTCGGCGTTAAAAATATATGTGTAGCTGTCGTCTGTATCCCAATCCCAAGTACCCACAAGCACTTCCGCATGTTCACTTCCAGCTGGAGACGGGGGGACAAAAGTTATATCTGCACCGTCAGCACCGCTTCTGATATAGCTGAGAGATAGTCCGAGCGTTTGAAGACTGTTTAAAGTAAGCACATCTCCGCTGATAGAAAAAGTCCAACCTTCGACCATCATAGTCCCTACAATGATAAGAGAGTTTGCGTCTGTTCTCCACTCAAACTGTTCCATTGCTCCGCTAAAACCACGAGTCCCCGTGCCATCTGCGTTAAAGACATACGTGTAATCGTCGTTTGCGTCCCAATACCATGATGTGTCTAGCAATTCTTCCGCGTGTTCTGCCTCTGAAATTTCCGGCAAAGGATCATCAAGACCAATAAACAAAGACATAATTTCTTCAAGGGGCTCTGAGTCAGACATATAGGTTACAACAATAATCCGGACATAGCCTTGATGAATATTGAAAAACTGACGACCAAAGACAGTAGTGCCCATCATATCCAGCTCGGTACCAAAAGAATGCCAGTCATAGGCACCTATTCTAGTGGTGCCAGGATACTCCTCGATAACGCGCCCCCCCACCGCTTCTATTCCTTCGACCACAGCTTCCATTAGGTTATTCGCCGTTGGGGTGCGGCGGCCATAGTTTTGGTATGTAAATTGAACATTAGCGCCCGTTAATGGGTTGCTCGCCACCATATCGCGAAAAATCTCTATGTCCTCAGGTATTTCCGTGCCAGCTGCGCCCATAATTGATTCAGCAACGCCCATGATGACTGAAATCTGTAAATCGGTAGACGCTTCCCAAGTTGCGGGCAAGACAAATCGAAGCCCTAAGTATTCGCTTGTGAAAACGCGGTTTTCCCACGTCCCCCGAGTAGGAGTGGTAGTAGAACCTAAACAGGCAGTTAGTAGCGACACCACGATCAAGACAGCTAGCATTAGTACAATCTGTTTCTTTTTCATCAAAATCTTCCTCTGCTAATTTATATTTTGTTCTTTTGTTATCCGACACATACTGCGCAGCAAACCTTAATGCCGCAATTATACCGCATCAACCGGGCAACGTCCATCCTTTTCTTCCACAGCACCACGCATTACTACACAAAACTGTGTGGAAAAGGCATCCTAAGGTTGAGCGCAGCACGTGTTCTGCATTTTACAGCCGCTAGAAATGTTACCAATTACCACCACACAAAAGCGGGATCGCCTGCGTACCTTCAATAAGCCCAAGATCGCCCCTGTGAACTTTCCCTTTTTCCCAGAGCAAAGCTTCCACAGGCAAATCAGTGTGCCCCGCGTGCGAACAATACGCCTCATGATCGCTGGTCAGCATAATTTTACAGCCATCCGGAACACCCTCTATTATCGGCGCAAGAAGCTCCTCATCCACACGGCTGATAAACCAAGCCTTCTCCTTGGGATCCTGACGGTGAGTAGCCTCGTCCGCCCCCCCAACATGCAGCACCACAAAGTAGCCATCTTTAAGCAGTTCCAGCACCGCGCTTGCTTTTCCTTTAAGATTTGTGTCCGTTTCTCCGGTAGCGCCCGGCACATGCGGACAGGCCATTTCCATCACCTTGGCCACACCCTCCAACACCAGAGTTTTGTTTACGATGGCGCCTTTCATCCCTGTGAGCTGCGTGAATGAAGGCAGCTCCTCATAAATCGAATGCCCCCAGTTAAAGACTGTGTATGGCTTATAAACCTCATATAATTCCAGCATCGTTTTTGCCAAACTTTCACCCAGCTCGTTGCCGTAAGGCAGCAGATCTTTTAGCGGCTTGTTCTGATAATTATGCGGCGGAAATGTCCGCAGCCCTTCCATCCATTTTTTGGATTCCCGGAAAGACTGAATGCATTTATATCCGCCGATACGTTTAAGCGGCGTGCCGTGCCGCTTTATCACCTCCGCCATAAGGGCGTCGGCTATCTCGTCGGGCGGAGTACAGCAAGGCTCCTCCAGAGTGCCATCCTCTGCTATGCGCACAAAGTTGCATCGCATTACCAAATCATCTTTTTCTACCGGAACACCTTCGGCCTGTGCTTCTATACATGTGCGCCCGGAAGGAAGCATGTCCGGCGTAAAACCAAACAAGGTCAGCGTGCAGTTAAGGGTATCCGGCTCCCAGCCGGGCGGCGTGGTTTTCAGCAGCGCGCGCGCGCTTTCCGCTTCAAGCCGGAGGTATGCTTCCCCTTTTCCCGCTTCAAGCGGCGTTTTTCCGCCAAGCACCTCATAGGAAATGTCCTGTACTCCGTCAATCAAAATCATCAAACAGCTCAAAATCATCACTCCCAGCTTGAATTAGAATCTATCCTCATAACTCAAAACACCGCCAACAGCGTAGATTTTCCTTGCCCGGCAAAAAATCTCTCGCGGTGCCGGCATTTAAAGAATCACATTTCAAACTTTTAAAATATATACTGTATCAACCGAAAAACGCCTGTATTGTACTGGATTTTAAGTATATCCCATTTCGCCCCTGTTGTCAAAATATTCGGAAAGGTATGTGGTACATATGGAATCCGCATCCAACATACTGATCGCTCTCGACGCCGGGCACGGTGGTTCGGATAACGGCGCCTCATACGGCTCCCGCCGGGAAAAAGACGACAATTTGCGCCTTGCGCTGGAAACAATCCCTCAGCTTAAGGCTCAGGGATTCCAAGCGCTTTGCACCCGGGCAACCGATGCTTTCATCCCTTTGGCTGATCGGGCAAAGCTTGCCAACGAAAAAGACGCCGATCTCTTTATTTCCCTGCATAGGGCCTATTTCCCTTCCCGATCCGACGAGGCTCACGGAGTCGCCGGATTCATCCATGCTACTGCCTCGCTTGAAAGTTCAGGCAAAGCCGCTCATATGGTACTCAGCGCCCTGGAAGACGCCGGAGTGCAACGCATTACAGGTATTTCCCGCGGAAATCACGCCGTTCTTCGCCGCGCTGAAATGCCCGCCTTTTTGCTGGAGTTGGGCTTTCTGAGCAATGAAACCGACAACCGCCTTTTCGACGACAACTTAACCGCATACGCCCGGGCTATCGCAAAGGGCGTATCCGGCTTTTTTGAACTTGCCTTCAACGAACACGCCAAGCCCGAAACCGCTTCCCCTCCCTTTGAAGAAAACGAAATATCAGACATGCAACAACTGCTTGAGGCCCGCTACGGTTTTGGGCTGTCCCCTTCCGGGCGCTTTGACCGGCCCACCAAAAAAGCTGTCGTTATAGCCCTGCAAATCGAGCTGAACGGCGCCTGTGACGCCCGAATCCCAGTTAATGGCGTAATTGGCCCCGAAACCCTAAACGCCTTCCGGACAATCCGCCCCGGCGATAAAAGCGGGTTTGTGGCTTTGCTTCAGGTTTTGCTTATTCTCAACGGCTACGAACCCGGCGATGTAGATGGATATTTCGGCCCGCGCACTGGCACCGCTTTGCGTTTCTTCCAGCGGGATCATTATCTTGCCCCGGACGGAAGGGCAGGGTTGCAGACAATTATGAAGCTCTTGCAACTTTAAAAACCAAATATCAGCGCGCTGGCAATGCCAAAGTAGAGCAATAGTGCAAGCGCGTCCGCGATGGTGGTTATAAGCGGCGCGGACATAATCGCCGGATCCATCTTGAAAAAACCAGCCACGATCGGCAGCATACACCCCAACAGCTTCGCAATCACCACCGTGAGTATCAATGTCACATTGACCGTAATCAACAGCGCGATAGGATCTCCAAAAATTATAAACCGCAATAAAAAATTAACCGCCGCCAACGCTAATCCCGCTATCAAGCCTACCCGAAGTTCTTTCCATATAATCTTGGGTAAGTCACGTCTTTCGATTTCGCCCAAAGCAATGCCGCGTATTATAAGCGTTGAAGACTGCGCCCCCGCGTTGCCGGCGGTATCCATCAGCAAGGGGATAAATACCGCAAGCATAACCATTGTGCTGAGCAGATCCTCGTAATAGCCGATTATGCCCCCGGTAAAAAGAGCTGATATCATAAGCACCAACAGCCATGGAATCCTCCGCTTTGCCAGAACAGGCGCTCCGGTTTCCATGTACCCCTCATCGGAAGGCGCTATGGCCGCCATCTTTAAGAAGTCCTCGGTGTTTTCCTCTTCGATTACATCCACGATATCGTCGATTGTGATAATACCGATCATCCGGTTTTCTCCGTCAACCACGGGTATCGCTATCAGGTCGTATCTTTTGAACAGGTCGGCTACTTCCTCCTGGTCGTCCGCCGTTTCGCAGCGCACACAATCTCTGTTCATTATTTCGGATATAAGCGTGTCCTCTTCCGAAAGCACCAGTTTGCGCAGGGATATGTTTCCCTCCAGCCTGCGTGTGTCGTCCAGCACGTAACATGTATACACCGTTTCTTTGTCCATGCCCACCGCTTTGATCCTGTCAAGCGCCTGTCGAACGGTCAGGTTTTTATCCAAGTCCACATACTCGATCGTCATCAATGAGCCGGCCGAGTTATCTTTATAATTTAGAAACTGGTTGACAAGTTTGCGTTCTTCGGCCGGCACAGCCGCGATTGCACTTTTTACGAAGTTGGCCGGCATCTCTTCTAAAAAGTCGATCAAGTCATCGAAATTCAGTTCATCAATAATGTAACCTAGCAGTTTGTCGTTGATCGCTCCCACAATATCTTTACGGCGCTGTGTACTCATATAAGAAAACACATCCGCCGCCTTGTCCTTCTTCAGCAACCGAAAGGTAACAACGCAGTCGCTGGGCTGAAGCTCATCGAAAGCTTCAGCGATATCCATAGGATATAACTCATCCAACCGGCTCCGCAGTCCCCTGAAATTCTTTTCCTGCAACAGTTGACTGATAAGCCCTACAATTTCTTCAACTCTTACTTCTTCCAATTTTTATTCCCCCTTTTCTTTAAGGGGAGCCGTCGATCTATTTTGCAACGGTGATCAAAACGGCTTCTCCCCGTTCGTATAAACCGCCGCTACTATCGGGAACTTCGCTCATTTCTTTCACCTGCCCTCTTTTCAATAGTATAACGCCGTTTGTAATTACGGCGTTCTTACCTTATTATTGCAGTATTAGATTAATTTATCAAGTCTTTTAATCAGATTTAAGTAAATTTTCACTGCATAGAACACGGTTTGATTTTCATTGCAGCTTTTGTTATACTTGATTTTGTTTAAACATGTAAATCTGCCGCTAAATACAAAAAATGGAGGTGCTTTTTCATGGATATCCGGCACGACCTTTCCAACAACCGCTTCGTTATGCTTAACGACAAAGGTGCTGAGACAGGAAGTCTCGTTTACGATGTGGAACCCGATGGCAACCTGATCGCCCTTCACGTTAATGTTTCCCCCGAGCTGCAAGGCCAGGGCGCCGCAGGCCTGCTGCTTGAGGCATTGTTGGCTTACGCCAGAAAAAACAGCCTTAAAATCTTTCCCGTTTGTTCTTATGTTGCCAAAAAGTTTTCGCAAAACCCGGACGCTTACTCAGACGTTGCGCGCTAAATGTTGGTTGGGAATTAGAGCTTGGTTATTCGCAGGTTCCCAACTTACAAATTCCCACGCTGCGCCGCCGCAATCACGTTGCCCACCAAAACAGACGTCGTTACAGTGCCAACCCCTCCAGGTACCGGCGTAATCGCTTCCACGATAGCCTCGGCGGCGGCAAAATCAACGTCCCCACACATTTTCCCATCCTCGTCAAAGTTGACGCCCACGTCAATTACTATTTGCCCGGGAGATAAAAATTCCCTGCCGGCAATTCCCGCGCGCCCGGCCGCCACAATCAGAATCTCAGCCGCGCGGCATACGCCGGCCATATCCGCCGTGTGGGTATGGCATACCGTCACCGTGGCATGCCTGTCCAGCAACATCATTGCCACCGGCTTGCCAACCACCAGGCTCCGCCCGATAACCGTCACCTTTTTGCCCTTTAGCTCATAGCCGAAATAATCCAGCACTTCAATACATGACCGGGCGGTACAGGGCGCGAAGCCTTTACCGCCTCCGGTAAATACTCCCGCCAGTGACGCGTCGGTTATCCCGTCTACGTCTTTTTCCGGCGCCAAGGCGTTCCGGACAACCTTGTCATCCATATGTACGGGCAATGGCTGTAAAAGCAATACCCCATGAATGGACGCATCCTTGTTTACTTGGTCAATGAGTTTTAAAAGCTCATCCTGAGTGGCGTCCTTGGGCAATGCCATTGCCTTTACCGCCACGCCTGAACCCTCGCAGCGCTTTGCAGCGCTTTTCTCGTAGGCAACGTCGTCCAGCCTTTCTCCAACCCGTATGATTCCCAAAGTAGGCGTGATTCCCTTTGCCATCAGCTCATTAACCGACGCCAGATGCTTTTCCTTTAACGCGGCGGCCACCAGCTTGCCTTCCAGCAGTTTTGCCATTATTCATCCTCTTTATCTTTTAAAATCTTACCCTTACGCTCTCGAAAATCTGATCCGCTTTTATGGTATATTTGTCCAGCATATCAGTTGCCTTTTTGTTGTTTTCCTGCGCCAAGGCGCGGTCGTCCATCATCTTTGTGTTGATTAACACATTCAGGCTTGCCGCCTGCAAGGCCGCTTTGCAGCAAATTACCCCGCACCCTACGTCGGATATTGCGATTGCCGTCCCTTTGGCCGCGAACTGCTCATGCAGATCAATCGCGGCGCAGCACTTTTCCATAATTTCCAGGGGAATTGCACAGCACTGCTCCAATGCTTCG
>Ga0123355_10005474_pt1 | contig 18609 bp, 16 predicted proteins | sample TergutEmb28metaG_3_FD_89872 | JGI IMG/M metagenome (GOLD analysis project Ga0123355, IMG submission 89872) | Embiratermes neotenicus P1 segment gut microbial communities from Petit-Saut dam, French Guiana - Emb289 P1 | ecosystem: Host-associated > Arthropoda: Insects > Digestive system > Gut ... | reverse complement strand
TGGTTCAAAGAGACCACGTTTTTGCCATCGTAGACGAAGTCGACTCAATACTCATAGACGAAGCAAGAACCCCGCTCATAATATCAGGTCAGGGCGATGAATCTACTGAGCTGTACACTAAAGTCAACGACTTTGTCTCAAGGCTCAAGAAGACCGTCTTTGCAAGTCTCGACGAAAAGGCTCAAGAAGACGATACACTGAGCGCTGATTATATAGTCGATGAAAAAGCCAAGTCAGCTACACTCTCCGCCAAAGGCATACAAAAAGCCGAGCAACACTTTAACCTCGAAAACCTTGCCGACCTCGAAAACAGCACTCTGTCTCATCACATCAATCAAGCCCTTAAAGCTCACGGCACAATGCACAAAGATGTAGACTATGTAGTCAAAGACGGCGAAGTCATCATTGTCGATGAATTTACAGGTCGTCTCATGCAAGGCAGACGATATTCCGAAGGTCTCCACCAAGCCATTGAAGCCAAAGAAAAGGTCGAAGTTGCACGTGAGAGCAAGACTCTTGCGACTATTACCTTCCAAAACTATTTCCGCCTGTATGAGAAGCTCTCAGGCATGACAGGTACAGCCCTTACAGAGGCTGAGGAATTTGGCACGATTTACAAGCTTGACATCATCGAAATCCCGACCAATCGCCCGCTCTTGCGTATCGACAATCCTGATGTCGTGTATAAAAATGAAATGGGCAAATTCAGAGCTATCATAACCCAAATTGAGCAGTGCCACAGCAGAGGTCAGCCTGTGCTTGTAGGTACAGTCTCTATAGAAAAGAGTGAATTGCTCGCTTCCCTTCTAAAAAAGAGCGGAGTCCCGCACAATGTCCTTAACGCCAAGCATCACGAAAAGGAAGCCGAAATCGTCGCTCAAGCCGGTAAAGTCGGAGCTGTCACGATTGCTACCAATATGGCAGGTCGTGGAACTGACATCGTTCTTGGTGGTAATGCCGAATATCTTGCAAAAAACGACATGAAGAAAGCAGGAATGTCAGACGAGCTGATAGCCGAAGCCACCGGCTATGCAGAGACTGATGACCAAGAGATTATCGATGCCAGAAAGATGTTTGCCGAAAGAATGGATGCTCACCGTGCCGTCACATCTGTTGAGGGCGAAAAAGTCAGAGAAGCAGGCGGTCTGTTTATCCTCGGTACAGAACGTCACGAATCTCGCCGTATAGACAATCAGCTCAGAGGTCGTGCAGGTAGACAGGGTGACCCCGGCGAAACCAGATTTTATATTGCGCTTACTGACGATATCATGCGCCTGTTTGGCTCTGAGAGAATAATGGGCATGATGGAGTCTTTAGGACTTGAAGAAGATATGCCCATCGACAAGAAGATGCTTTCAAACGCCATCGAGCAATCACAACGCAGAGTCGAAAGTCGCAACTTCCAGTCACGTAAAGCCGTCCTTGAATATGACGATGTCATGAATATACAGCGTACACTCATCTATAACCAACGTCGCAAAGTCTTGGACGGTGACAATATTACCGAAAATATCGCAACTATGATTTCCGAGACTATCGAAGCTTCGGTCGATAATATCTTCGCCGACCAAACTCACATAGACGAACCCTCCAAACTTGCGGAGATTCTATTGCCACTTGAATCCCTGTTCCTCAAAAAGGGCGACGTTACAATGCCTGAGGCAGGCTATGCGAAAGAGGAGCTCCAAGAGCTTCTTGAGAGCAAGGCAAGAGTTGTCTATGATGCTAAGGAAGCAGAGCTCGGCACTACACCGGACGGCACAGCCCCTATCATGCGTGAACTTGAGCGAGTTATCATGCTTCGAGTTGTCGATGAATTTTGGATGGAGCACATAGATGCTATGGACAGCCTACGTGACAGTGTGCGCCTGAGAGCATATTCTCAGACTAACCCTGTTGACGAGTATAAGCGTGACGGTTTTGACATGTTTGAACAGATGGTCGGTGGCATCAAAGAAGAAGTCGTCCGTCGTATGTTCACAGTAAGAATCCGCAAAGACGAATCCCTACAGCGCCGAGGTGTTGCAAGGAACTTCAATGCTTCCGCTCAAAATGTCGGTGGCGGTGACATGCGCAAGCAGCCTGTCAAAAAAGGACAAAAAATCGGTCGCAACGATCCTTGCCCTTGTGGCAAGAAGCGCCCTAACGGACTACCCATGAAATACAAAGACTGTTGCGGACGAGGAATGTAAGTGGAGAGGTTAAATTTTGTTTAAAGAACACAATAAGAACAAAGTCATCTATATGACTTCCTCGAATATTAATACAACACACGCCTTTACAACCCGCTTCGGCGGTGTCAGCGAAGGCATATACGCCTCGATGAATCTTGGGCTAAATTTGGGCGATGATATAACTATGGTGGAGCGCAATTATAATATCCTGTGCCAAAATATCGGCATAGAGTCTGAGAGCATAGTCGCATCTCGCCAAGTCCACGGAACAAACATCCGAGTAGTAACCCATAAAGAGCGAGGTCAATTATTTTCCACCGAACGTCTTGAAGCTGACGGCATGATAACCAATGACCCGACGATCACACTCATGGTTTATGCAGGCGATTGTGTACCGATTCTCTTTCATGACCCAATAAGAAACGTAGTCTGTGCCGTACATGCAGGCTGGCGAGGAACGGTAGCCGATATAGCAGGCACAGCAGTTCGAAAGATGCAATCCGATTTTGCATCCCATCCTTCAGATATTCATGTCGCAATCGGTCCATGTATATCACAATGTTGCTTCGAGACACAAAGTGACGTTGCCTACGGTTTACTTGAAGCCTTAGGTCCCGATGCGCTGGCTTGCATAAGCAGACGTGGACCGAAGTTTAAGATAGACCTGAAAGAAGCTAACAGACTCTTTTTAACAAGAGCCGGAATCTCCGAGATAGCTATTTCAGACGAATGCACTTGTTGCTCATATAATAAATACTGGTCTCACCGCAAAACAAAAGGCAGACGTGGCAGCCAAGTCGCACTAATTGCGCCACACCTAAAGAAAGGACTTTAAGCGTGCATAAGTTTCATCTGCGCAGACTCGCAATATCATTAATACTAATTTCCACTATCCTTCTACAAGGTTGTGGGGTCTTCATATCGCACCCTTCTCCCCCCGCAGTAGCTCCTGTAGTTGCGGAGCCGCAGGAAGAATATATCCCCGAACCTCCTCCTGCACCCGTACCACAGCTACCCGGGAGATTTACATTGCGATTTGATCCGAATAGCTCTGTAAATCCGCTCACTACACTCAACAGAGACAGTATAGTACTGTCCTCTCTCTTGTACGAAAGTCTTTTCGTTCTTGACAACAGACTTATGCCGCATTCTCAACTGGTCGAAAGCTGGCATAGTGACGACAACGTACTTTTTGAATTTGTGATAAAATCAGATATAGCCATGCATGATGGATCATTTTTGACCGCTCAAGATGTAGCCTATTCTCTCAGGCGAGCTTCTTTGACAGGTCGATTTGTCTATCGCTTAACCAGCATAAGAAGCATTGATGTCGTCGATGAACTTACCGTTTCGATAGAAATCAACTCTCCAAACAGCCGTTTTATTAATTTGCTTGATATTCCGATAATAAAAAACGGCTCAAGTGGCAGTCGCCTTCCGCCGGGTTCAGGTCCTTTTATGTTCCCTCCCGAAGCACCTGCGCCTGAAATTGAAGAACCTGCATACGAGTATGAAGACGAATACGAAGGTGCATATGAAGACTTTTACGAGCCTGAAGAAGACGAGTACGAAGACACCTTGCATCTCGTAGCTTTTACAATGCACAGAAATTTTGCTAATCTACCGATATCTACCATCTTCCTCAGAGAATCTACCGATACTGAGCTCACCGAACTTTTCGACACCGGAGCACTCAGTCTCATATGGGATGATCCGGGGAGCGCATTTGACATAAGGCTCAATCGCCTTCGTGAAACACGGTATTTTGAAACAACAGCTATCCAGTTTATAGGCTTTAACACAGATCATATTGCCTTGCGCAATCCTGATATCAGACGTGCAATTTCCGTTTCCATCGATCGTAATTATATTGTCGAAAACATAAAGCCCCCCGGCATGACTGTCGCATCGCCTCTCGCACTTTCTCCTGTGTTTCCTTGGTATGACCCTTCATGGGAGTATCTTCAACATCCCCCGCTTGAGGAAATGCTGCTTCTGCTTCAAAGAGCCGGATTAGATATAGCACAAGATTATTATGTAGATAATCCCTTCCCCGGACTTAGAGATGGTTTCGGTGGTGCTACTGAATTTTCCATTGACTTTATCGTAAATATCGAAAACACTCACAAAGTAGCCGCCGCCCACCAAATAGCAGAGCGCCTGAGGCGCAACGGTTTAAATGTAATAGTACGTGAGCTCCCTTGGGAGCGATTTGTAAACGCACTGAGCACAGGATCTTTCGATATGTTTTATGGCGAAATACAGCTCGGTGCTGACTTCGATCTTTCCCCACTGCTTCTGCCCGGTGGCACGCTCGGCTTGAGCGGAACTGCCAGCTCCTCTTACAGACCCTTTATATATGATTTCCTGTTGGCAAGAACCGAGCATGAGATTCAGTGGGCATCCGGAAGACTTATGGCAGAAATCAGGTTCAATGCACCTTTTGCACCTATTTTATATAAGAGACATGCTATTTATACCCCGGTCGGAGCAGTAATAGGTGCCGAACCCAGTCAATCTGCCGTGTTTCGCAACCTAAACGACTGGACGATAAATCTCATGATGCTCAATTAGATTGTGCACTGGTTATTTGAAATGTGATGCACTAGCACTCTGACACCCTAAGCAAACTCTGTAATAATCCAATTGGAGGACTCAAATGAACGTATTTCGATGCTACACAGAAAAAAAAGACGGCTTTAATATCGAAGCAAAGCAAACTGCTGATGAGTTGCGCAATTTCCTACGCATAAGCGGAGTGGAATCTGTGCGAATTCTAAATAGATACGATACAGAAGGTATAACGCAAGACATGTACGAAGACTCCCGGTATACTGTTTTTGCAACTACGCAGACAGACATTATTTATGATGAGCTTCCACCTGATTTTTCCGAAAATTTCCACCTACTAACAGTCGAGGCACTACCCGGTCAGTTCGACCAGCGAGCTGACTCATGCGAAAGGCTGTTTGAGCTTATACTCGCTGTAAATAATAAGCCCATCCACAATCTGATTGTAAAAACTGCCAAGCTATACGTCATCTTCGGCAACTTAAGCGAAGATGATATGAGCAAGATACGCAGTTATCTGATAAACACTGTCGAAGCTCGTGAAACAACAAGCGCAAAGCCTAACACACTAAATGTAGATTATCCGATTCCCGAACCGACACAGACTGTCTGCGGATTTATTGAAGCTGATAAGCAAGGACTTCTACAAATCCTTGATGACTTTTCACTTGCAATGGATATGCCCGATCTTGAAATATCGCAGGCATATTTCCGTGACACAGAAAAGCGTGACCCTACAGTGACAGAGCTTCGTGTCCTCGACACATATTGGTCTGACCATTGTCGTCACACGACTTTCTTCACTCATATCACCGATATCACAATCGATGACCCTTATGTAGAAACTGCCTTCAAAGCATACCAGAATGCCCGAAAAGAAGCTTACGGCGATGCCGTAGGTACTCGTCCCATAACTCTTATGGATATTGCAACAATTGCCGTTAAGGCACTTCGCTCACGTGGTATGCTCTCAAATATCGAAATATCAGAAGAAGTAAATGCCTGCTCTATCCATATAGATGCACAAGTCAACGGCAAAACCGAAGACTGGCTTTTGATGTTCAAAAATGAAACCCACAATCATCCCACCGAAGTTGAGCCATTCGGCGGAGCATCAACCTGCGTAGGCGGAGCAATTCGTGACCCGCTCTCCGGCAGAGCATATGTATACCAAGCCATGCGAGTCACAGGCTCAGGCGATCCTCGTACGCCATTTAGCGAGACTATGCCCAATAAATTGCCACAACGAAAGATCACCATCACAGCAGCACAAGGCAATTCCTCATACGGCAACCAAATCGGACTCTCAGCAGGACTTGTCCATGAAATATATCATCCCGGCTATGTTGCCAAAAGAATGGAGCTCGGAGCAGTAGTCGGAGCTGTTAAAGCTGAAAATGTAATCCGTGAAACACCGACACCCGGCGACAAAATCATACTCGTCGGTGGCAGAACAGGACGTGACGGTATAGGCGGAGCTACAGGCTCATCTAAAACACAAACATCTGAATCTGTTGTCAATATGGCAGCCGAAGTACAAAAAGGTAATGCAGGTGAAGAACGCAAGATTCAAAGACTTTTCTTAGATCCTGAGGTTACTAAGATTATAAAGAAATGCAACGACTTCGGAGCAGGAGGCGTCTCCGTTGCCATAGGTGAGCTCGCCGACGGACTCGATATAAACCTAAATGAAGTCCGAACCAAATACCCCGGCATGGATGGAACCGAGATTGCCATATCCGAATCACAAGAACGTATGGCTGTAGTCGTCGCCCCCGAAGATGTCTGTAAATTCATAGACAAAGCTGAAGCTGAGAATCTTGAAGCGTATGTTGTTGCAGAGGTCACAGACACTAACCGCATGGTAATGCATTTTGACGGCAAGATCATTGTCGATTTGTCACGTGATTTCCTCTCAACTAACGGAGCTGTTAAATATACATCGGTACATGTTCCGAAACTTAATAAGCCGTGCACCGAGAGACAAGATGCACAATGCAGTGCGCCGGCATCTTTAGCAGAGCAGTTTCGCTCGCTCGTCACTGATCTTCGCTTTTGCTCACAACGTGGACTTATAGAAATGTTTGACGGTAGCATAGGCTCTAATGTACTTATGAAACTGGGTGGAAAGACACAATCAACTCCGATACAATCAATGGCTGCACTACTTCCTGTTGATTGCGATTTGGAAACGACGACATGTTCTGTCATGGCATTTGGATTTGACCCTTATCTATCAAGCATTAATCCATTTGTCGGAGCTAAATCAGCAGTTGCAACATCAGTCGCAAAGCTTGTAGCTTCAGGCTGTGACCCGGAAAAAGTCTATCTCAGCTTCCAAGAATATTTTGAACGCCTGCGTGATGAGCCTATAAGATGGGGTAAGCCGTTTATGGCGCTACTAGGTGCCTTTGAAGCTCAGATGGAACTCGGACTGGGCGCAATCGGTGGCAAGGACAGCATGTCGGGCTCATACAATGACATTGATGTTCCCCCGACTTTAGTTTCATTTGCCATCGCACCCAATGATGCGCAATTTGTAATTTCACCTGAATTTAAAGAATCCGGGCGTGAAGTCGTAATCTTTGAAATAGAAGATAACCTTGCTAAGACCAAAGAAACATGGAAAAAAATATGCGCCCTCATCCACGACGACACAATCACTTCCGCATGGGCTGTGACCGATGGTGGTGTAGCAGAAGGCATATTTAAAATGTCTCTCGGAAACAATATTGGTTTTGAGTTTGACAATAATGCAATTGAATCAGGCTTGATAAGTGCCCTTCCGGGCTCAATAATCGCCGAGATCACACGACCTGTCTCGGGCGCAAAAACTGTCGGTAGAACTATAAGCAATCCCACCATAGTAACAGGCGATGAAGCGCTCAACATTCGTGAGCTAAAGGCTGAGTGGGAAAAGCCACTTGAAAGTGTGTTCCCTGTTGTCGCTAATGAACCGGGTGTAAAAGTGGATATTCCCAATGTTGATTATTCCGGGCGACAAGCTTACACCGCACAGACAAGTTTTGCCAAGCCCAAAGCTCTTATCCTCACCTTCCCGGGCACAAATGGCGAACTTGACACTGCACGTGCAATATCAAAAGCCGGCGGCTCTGCCGAAGTTTTGGTAGTGAGAAACAAGACCCCGGACTGGCTTTCTGAGTCAATTGACAAGGTTGCAACAGCCATTTCTCAATCCCAAATGCTTATACTGCCGGGCGGTTCATCATTGGGCGATGAGCCTGACGGATCTGCTAAATTTATCGATATACTTTTCCGTGACCCAAGGCTTCACGATGCTATTTCAAAACTCTTAAACGAGCGTGACGGACTAATGCTTGGTATATGCAACGGATTTCAGGCTTTGGTCAGACTCGGTTATCTGCCATTCGGAAAGATTGTCGCACCGAATATAGAAAAACCAACACTTTCACAAAACCTCATAGGCAGACATCAAGCCCGGCATGTGATTACACGTGTTTCTTCTGTCAGTTCGCCTTGGATGAATATGTGTAATGTCGGCGATATGTATTCTGTAGCTGTTTCACATGGTGATGGTCGCTTCTTTGCCTCAGACGACGTGATGGAAAGCATGATATCAGGCGGACAAATTGCAACCCAATATACCTGTAATATCGGTCTTCCCAATATGGATACAGACATCAACCCTAATGGCTCACTTCATGCAATTGAGGGCATTTTCAGCCCCGACGGCAGAATCTTCGGCAAGATGGGGCACAGTGAAAGAGCTGATCATCATACAGCAAAGAATATTTATGGTCTCAAGCATCAACCTATATTCGAAAGTGCCGTTAATTATTACAAATAATTTATATTAACTTAGCATCAAAATTTTCAAAAAACGGAGGACACAGAAATGACAGATAGAAAGCTAATCGGCCTTGCCTCAGAAGTTATGGCAAATTCCTATTCCCCTTATTCGAGATACAAAGTCGGAGCCGCTATCGAATGCAGTGATGGAACTGTTTTTACAGGTTGTAACATCGAAAACTCAGCATTCGGAGTGACAATGTGTGCCGAAGCTTCGGCTATCGCATGCGCCGTCTCAGCAGGACAGCGCAAATTCAAGCGTATTGCTATAATCGCTGATGGAAGTTCATATTGTCTCCCCTGTGGAACATGCCGTCAACTCCTGTACGAATTCGCACCGGATCTTGAGGTGCTCAGTGCCAGATCTGACGGACGTTATGTAAGTTACTCAATGGGCGCACTGCTGCCTATGGCATTCGGAAAAGATCATATAAGTAATTTGTAGACTTAATACGCCCATTTTTCGCATACTTTAGAGATATTATTCAACCTAATTAAGCCGATAATCATCAAAAGCGATTATCGGCTATGGTTTTCACTTATTGTGCATTTTCTAACATTCTAACATTTTCTAACTTTCTAACACTTTTCTAACTTTCATATCAAGAATCTGTGTTGTGAACTCACTACGCTTTCTCCCTACTGTTGCGATTTCCAAATGGATTCACTCCTCGGTGTCTTGTTTTTCCGCTTTACAGTTTTCCTTTATTGCAGTTGTAAAAGACTCAAAATTCTTCATCCCTCTAGCACCCACAATGAACACTCTCTTGCCGTTAAAGTAGATGTCTGTACGGAAACGAGGATGCGCCTCATATGTAATACACGAAAGCGGGTATACTCTGTGTTTCCGCAACATTCCACGGTGATGAATTTCATTTTCTGATATAACTACCCGAACATTGATAAACTCTATAATTTGTCCTATTAAAAAAAGGCAACAAAGAAAAATCACAGCACCTATAACGTAATCTATAGTTGAACGGTTGCTCCATTCACCGACTAATCCACCGACCAGCATAATGACCATGAAAATAATCGGGCGTAATAACCCATATATTATCGTTAGCCTAACCGAATTCTGCAATTTAAATACATCAGATTTATTTCTCATCGCTCTATCACCTATCCAACTCTATTTCAAAATATAAACTCACAGCACCGCACATCACGGTCTGCCCACAACATTATCAATACATGAGTCAATGGCTGTAGATATCGCCATGTCTCTTGTCATGCCTGTTATTATAGTAGCACAAATGCTTTCTACATTTCAATATGAATTTGAGCATAAAAAGTGGTGAAATTTTCACACTTTTGAGATAATTTTGCTCAGATTTGCGTTAAGTGATATAATGATTGCATTGCAATCATTATAAAAAATTTAATTTATATATCATTTCGGCGCAGATGGTTTGTGCTTATTGTGACTCGGCGTTTGCGCCTATGATTATAATGTCGTTTATATCTTGCAAAGCTTGGAATTGTAAAGGAGACAATAGTTTTCATGAAAAAGATAAAAAATTCTATTGCCGTAGCAGTTCTAGTTTTTGCCATAGGGCTTACAGCATGTTCAAATGATGTACCGTCGCATATAGACGATACAGATACAACTTCAGTATCTGAGACACCTTCTGAGCCACGGCAACGTGGTTTTCCGCCTGACCTCAGCCGTGCTTATTCAATTGAGATTATTGACCCGATAGGGAGATTCGAGGTCGCCGTTGTCAGGCGCAACGACAGCGCAATGATGTGGAATCGAGACGAACTTCCGATTAACCACACTGGTGGCGGAACACCTTACATACGTGGCGACTTTTGGGTTAGAAACCCAACTTTTGAAAACCCAAACGAATACCTCTTTGAAGCCCTCATGGATGCATGGTTCGATGATCGTACATACATGCCTTCGTCCTGCGGATTTGGATACGGTGATTGGACAATAATCATTTATGATGACGAGGGAGCGGAAATAATGACGTTTGATCTATTTCTTAATAGAAACCACTGTGTCAGATTCAATGGTAATTTCTACGAACTCTCACAGGATTCACGTGGATTTGGGGAAGAAATTGATTGGAAACTTATTCATGTCGCACAGTTTATGGCACGACATCTTGATTAAAAAATAAGTACCTAGAAAAATAACTCACAAAAATACAAGCTCCAAGTCCCCCCCTTCGAACCTATAATCGGCAACAAAAAGAAATTTGTCATTTATTTGTAATAATAATTCACTTTACACTTTTCTGAAATTTGCTATAATAGCAGAAGATGTCTTAATGGCATTGTATTTTGGACGGTCTGATGTACAGCGCATGGACAATCCGCTTAAGGAAGGGCTAATGATGGATGATTTAACCAGAAAATTTAATGTAGTCACTGCCGGAGTAGATGCTCGTGAGGTGCTTTCCTCGGTTTATGAGTCACTGCTGGTTAAGGGTTACAATCCGATTAACCAAATCGTAGGCTATATACTATCCGAAGACCCAACCTATATAACAAACTATAATGGCGCACGCAGTCTCATTTGCAGGCTCGACCGGGACGAGCTACTCCGTGAACTCTTAACCGCATATCTAAACAAAAGTTAGTGCATCCCATTTATAACAACAAGACCATATTTAGAGGTGAATTTATATGCCAACGGCATCAAAAGACAAACAAAAATTTTTAGAGTATAAAGGACATCCGCTCCGCAGAAAGGATAATCTTATCTACTATGGAAGCATGTCCGACAAGTACATCATAATGCTGCAAATTACGGAAACTAAGGCTCTTGAAGATTTGAGCTTGGCTTCTCGTGTCGTGGTTCAACTGCAGTACACCGATCCTGACATTAAATCTCGTGATCGAGTCGTTAAAAAAAGCGAGAAAAACAGCTTCTACGAAGCTATAGACGTAGCAGCAGTTTGGCTTGAAAGGGCTTTAGCTTCCGGCTAGATCGGCGGAACTTGCACCCATACATCACACCCGCAGTTTAACTCCGGAATAATCAAGGAAAATTTGAAAATGGAAAACCGAAACGAAGCTCTAACGAGCCGGATACCGAAACCTACATCATCAATTTTAGTATATCTAATTGCGATATATGCCGCTTGTTTGCTAATTGCAAACATCCTGGCAAATCACATGATTGTTATCATCAATTGGACAACAAGTGCAGGAATTTTAACATTCCCACTCACTTATATCCTCGCTTCCGTCATATCGGAAGTTTACGGATATCGGTGGGCACGCAATGCGGCTTGGCTAAGCCTGGCACTCAACGCACTGCTTGCTTTGCTTGTTCAGTTGAGTATTTTTATGCCCGGACCAATTTGGTATGATAATACATATTTCATCGGTGCAATCGGCGGAACTTGGAGAGTGGTCCTTGCAAGTCTCACTGCATTTACGCTTGGCAAGTTTGTAAATGATAAAATGTTTGCGAAAATGAAGCTTAAGCATACAGACCTTAAGGGCTTTACATTCAGGGCAATATTTTCATCGCTTGGCGGTCATATTGTCGATACAACTATCTTCACTTTGATTGCCTTTGCCTTTGTACTCCCGTGGGAAGCACTGCCTGAGATGATAATTGTCGGGGTGCTGCTTAAATTAGGCTATGAGCTTGTCGCATCTCCACTTACTTTGCAAGTTGCAAAATGGGTAAGCAGAAGGGAGAAAATGTATGAAAGTTCTTATCACGGGCAGCAGTAGCGGAATCGGCAAAGCCACATCTTTAAAATTTCTGTCTCTAGGGCATGATGTAGTTGGGCTGGATATTCTTCCGTCGACAATTTCAGATTCCGGATTCAGCTCATATGAAGCTGATGTCAGTAAACCCGGCTCACTTCCGCAAATTTCGGAAGTTGAAATCCTTATTAATAATGCAGGCATGCAAGGTGGTCGTGAGCTCGACATTCAGACGAACTTACTCGGTCTCATTTATTGCACAGAAGCTTATGCCCTGCAACCTAAAATCAAATCTATTTGCAATGTTGCATCGGCATCGGCGCACAGCGGTGCGGAATTTCCGATGTATGCAGCAAGCAAAGGCGGAGTGCTCTCATATACAAAGCATATCGCTATGGAAATCGCCAAGTGGGGCGCAACTTGCAACAGCATCTCCCCCGGTGGTGTCACTACTTCTCTTAATGCGCCTGTCATGGACGACCCTGAAAAATGGTCAGAAATCATGAACGAGACTCCGCTCAAAAAATGGGCGGAGCCTGAAGAAATCGCAGATTGGATTTATTTTATAACCGTAATCAACAAGAGCATGACCGCTCAAGACATTATCATTGATAATGGCGAAATATCAAAATCAAATTTTGTTTGGTAGTGCCTGCTGAGTTAGTGGCATCACACACCCGCAATATCTCTGTCTATACAGCCCAAATTGCTTCGACAGCTCAATAGACCGCTGATATCCACCTTGCTTTTTAAAATTAGAAACCAAATAATCACATCCATGAATCTGTGCAACTTGACTTCCGATTTCATTGATAATATCAGCATTTTTCCGTGGACTGACAGTAAGTGTCGTCGCAAATTGTCCACATCCTAAAGAAACCGCATACTCTGCGGTTTTTCCTAGCCTAAGCCTAAAGCACTCCATGCACCTTTGACCGCCCTCAGGCTCATCTATATGTGGCTCGGCAACTTCATAAAATTCTGATATCGAATACTCCGTCATCGACACTTCGGTAATATTAGAATATTCACTTAACGATAAAAGCTTTTTAAATTCTCCATGCCGAATATCATGCTCCTCTTGGGGCATGATATTCGGATTATAAAACAATGTTTTTATTTCATAACTTGACCTTAGATGCTCTAATACATAAGTTGCACAGGGCGCACAACAGCAATGAAGCAACAACGTCGGTAACTTTGGGGAACTAAAAATATTTCTTGACCGCATCAGAAGCAAGTGCCATATCAGCACTAACGCTAATTGTAAACTTCACACCCTCACGCTTACTGAAACTCTCGCACCAATCAAAAAATTCTTCCATTTTTTCATTGACATCTTCACCGACAATTTTCAGTAACCTGTTAATAAAAATATGCGTTATATCATAATTGGCGGAATACAGACCGCTGATAAATCCCTTTAAAAAATTATACCCGTTAAAATCATGTTCCGAAGCTTCGATAAGCCTTGCCTTGTGTGGGATATCGTATTTTAGCTTTGCGCCTTTTTCAAGACATACTACATCACCTTGTTCTTCATCGATTGCCTTATTAACGAGTTCTATTAGCTGTTTGGTCTTCCCGGAGCCCTTCTGCCCCATAATAATCTTAACCATACTAACCACGCCCTTTCAAAAATTCAAATTGTAACGAAATCTGATGAATCTATATTAACAGTTTTACACCAACTATACAACACACAAATTGCTATTATAGCCCAAGAATTGTATATAAATTTTTCTTATACGCCTCAACCCCCGGCTGTCCGAAAGGATTTACGCCGGAAATAAGTGCCGAAATTGCGCACGATCGCATGAAAAAATAAGCCAGCGCACCGAAAGATGCCGCCGAAAACTCAGAAACACAAAGTTCTATAACGGGCACTCCCCCACTAATATGAGCTTTCTTAACAGCCTGTAGTGCCGACTTATTTACCTTGTGCAAGTCCATACCGGCAATTGGAGAAATCTTATCACTGTGCAGACTTCCATCGGGAATCATTAAATTTTGGCGAGATTTCTCAAATGAAACAAATGTTTCCATAAGTGTACGTTCGCCCTCTTGAACATATTGCCCCAAAGAGTGGAGATCTGCTGTATAGTCCGCATATGCCGGAAAAATCCCGATACCCTCTTTCCCTTCACTCTCACCGAACAGCTGCTTCCACCACTCTCCCATAAAGCGAAAAGCAGGCTCAAAGCTCGCCAGCATCTCTATCTTCTTGCCACTCCTGTACAAAATTTGGCGTGCGACGGCATAATTGCAAGCTTCTCTGACACCTGTTTCAAGCTCCTCTTTAGCACCGGCAATTATCTCATCAATATCAATTCCAGCCACAGCACAAGGCAGAAGCCCCACCACAGTCAGAACACTATATCTCCCTCCAACTTCCGGTGGCATCGTCAGACATCCGTATCCTTCACTATTAGCCATCACATGAAGTGGCGAACCGCTGTCTGTTGTAATATAGAGTCGCTCTTTAAGCCCGCTTGCCCCATAGCGCTCATAGAGCATTTCTTTAAAAAAGCGAAGTGCAATAGCCGTCTCAATGGTCGAACCCGATTTTGAAACAACATTAACGGAAAAATCTCTATCTCCAATAAGCTCTATCACCTGTGCCAAATACTCTCCCGAGACATTATTTCCCGCAAAATAAATATCGGGTGTCTTCTTAGAAAGCATGTTATAGTTCGGCGATAAAATATATTCAATAGCCGCACGAGCACCAAGGTATGACCCTCCGATGCCAAGCACGACAAGCACTTCCGACTGCTTGCATATCTTGCTTGCTATGCTCTTGATTTCATCTGAAAGCTTGGAATCGTACTCAAGCGGTAAATTCATCCACCCATTTTCATAAAGGGACTCTAGTTTTTCAAGAGCGCCTTGAGTGTCAAGCTTGGACATTTCATTTTTATCAAGAAACTCCCCGGCACCCTCAATATCTACATGTATCATTCCCACTAATTAAAGCCTCCACGTGTTGAAAATATGACCTATCATAACATTATCCGAACAAAACTACAATAATACACACTCCAATATAGACATTTTTCACACAAAATGATATTATTCACATTGTCAACAGTTTGAAAGGAATGGTCATTATAATGTACGATTTTCTAATAATCGGCGCAGGCTTGTTCGGCTCTGTTTTTGCTCATGAAGCATCGCAGAAAGGTGCTCGCTGTCTTGTTCTTGAAAAAAGAAATCATATCGGCGGAAATGTTTTTTGTGAAGATATTGAAGGTATTACCGTGCACAAACACGGCGCACATATTTTTCACACAAGCGATAAATTTATATGGGATTATATTAACAGCTTCGCTGACTTTAACAATTATGTCCATTCCCCCATCGCCAATTATGACGGCGAGCTTTATAATCTGCCCTTTAATATGAACACCTTTTATACTCTATGGGGTGCACGAACCCCGGAAGAAGCAAAGACTGTCATAAAAAAGCAACGTTTGGGCATAACTGACCCGAAGAATCTTGAAAAATACGCTATATCGATTTTCGGAGTCGATATCTATGAAAAACTAATACGATCCAACATCGAAAAGCTGTGGGATCGAAAGTGCACTGATTTACCGCCAAGTACACTTGAAAGGCTACCCATGAGATTTACTTTTAACAATAACTATTTTAGCAACCAGTATCAGGGCATCCCCATCGGTGGCTATAATCAAATTATCGAAAAAATGCTTGCAAAATGCGATGTAAAGCTAAGCACTGATTTTTTTGCAGATGAGTCAAGATATCGCCATATCGCAGATAGAATCATCTATACAGGCATGATAGACGAGTATTTTAACTATTGCTACGGAGAGCTTGAATATAGGAGTATTTCCAGAGAAACAGAAGTTCTGGATATATCGAATTTCCAAGGAAATGCCGTGGTAAATTACACATCGCCTAATGCTTCATATATGAGTATAGTCGAGCATAAGCATTTTGAATTCGGAACACAGGACAACACCGCGCTTACCTATGAGTACCCTATCGAATATACTCCCGGATTAGAGCCTTATTATCCTGTACGAGATGAGCACAATTTGGCACTTTTTGAACAATATCGATTACTTGCCGAAAAAGAAAAAAATGTCATTTTTGGCGGTCGTCTGGCCACTTTCCAATATCTTAGTATGGAGCAAACTATATTTGCAGCAATGCAGACATTTAAGCTGACGGAAGATGAAGCCTATCGCCTAATGTAAAATCTTTAAGCTTATTGTGAAAGAAATCGCTGTTTAAAAATAGTCCACCAGTCCGGGCGATTGCAATTACTGCAATTACCACATCTGCCTTTTTGTTTTTCTCCGAAATATCTTAGCATATACTGTCTCAGACAGCTTTCCACCTCGCAATATCTTATCATTTTATCGAGACGTTTCTCGTCCCTGTAGCGCACATTTCGCTGTTGCTTCTCTGTAAGTTCAATATTGTTTCCCGAGTCTTTTATAAGATATTCCGCAGTTCTGATATCCTCGTCCGAGAACAACAATATGCACTCCGACGGCTTACCGTCTCTACCTGCTCTACCTGCCTCTTGATAGTAGCTTTCGAGATTTTTCGGCATATTGTAATGAATTACATATCTGACATCAGGCTTGTCTATACCCATTCCAAAAGCATTGGTAGCGACTATAACTGAAACCCGGTTTGAAATAAAATCATCTTGATTGAGTTGTCGCTCCGTACTTTCAAGCCCGGCATGGTATCTTGATGCAGATATTCCCTTACGACGTAGCTCCGCACAGACCATATCCACCGTCTTTCGTGTGGCGCAGTATACCACACCGCACAAATCACTACGCTCGGCTATCATTTGATGAAAACGCACTCTCTTGTTTTTTGGTTTTTCTACGCCGAAATATAAATTCGGCCTGTCAAATCCTGTCGTCAGGCTCAGCGGATTATGCAGACCCAGAAGCCGCACGATATCTTCCTTGACATCTGCGGTTGCAGTCGCTGTAAACGCCCCCATTACCGGGCGTTTATTAAGTTTATCAACAAAATCTTTTATTCTTAAGTAGCTTGGTCTAAAGTCCTGTCCCCATTGCGACACACAGTGCGCTTCGTCAATAGCTATGAGCGAAATTTCTGTACTTAAGGCAAAGTTTACAAAATCTTCTGTCTCAAGCCTTTCAGGGGCAACATATATTATCTTATACTGCCCTGTTCTTGTTCTTCTGAGCACTTCTTGGTACTGCTTAACTGTCAGCGATGAGTTGATAAATGCCACAGGGATATCTCCTCGACGGAGTTGCGCCACTTGGTCTTTCATAAGCGAAATCAGCGGAGAGACCACTAAGGTCGCACCGCTAAGCATAAGTGCAGGAATTTGAAAGCATATCGACTTCCCTGCCCCCGTAGGCATAACTCCGAGCACATCTCTGCCCGCCAGTTGAGCATCAATCAGTGTCTCTTGCGCAGGGCGAAATGAGCTGTATCCGAAATATTTGTTAAGAGTTTCAAGCTTGGTCATAACTCAGGAAACCCCCATTGCCGCAGCACTTCGAACGTCCCAATAGCAACTGCATTAGACAGATTCAAGCTGCGCACTTCGCTTCTCATAGGAAAGCGAACACATTGATTCGGATTGCGCTCAAGGAGCGGCATCGGAAGCCCCTTAGTCTCACTACCGAAGAAAATATACACATTATCCTCATATTCCGGCTCGGAATATATTCGAGGCGAACCCGTCTCAAAATAATAAAAATTATAATCCGATGTATCGGGAGCCGATTCCTCAAGTTTAATTACCCCATCGGAAACTTGATGAAAGAACGCCGATAAGTCATCATAATAAGAAATATCAAGGAAGTGCCAATAATCAAGTCCTGCCCTCTTGAGTTTCCTATCATCAATATTAAATCCCATAGGTCCGACCAAATGCAGTCTCGCCCCCGTCACAGAACATGTCCGTGCCACATTTCCTGTATTCTGAGGTATCTGCGGCTCAACCATAACAATATTTAAAGTCATACTTTAATGACCAGTCCTTTCGCTACGTGGCAAGCTCTGGTTACACTTACGCTCACCTTGGATTCACCATGAGACTACCACAAGGACGCCGTTTGTCAAGAAAATTACATAAAAAACACCAATATATCAAAAAAAGCTTGCATTTTAGCGCTCTTTTTGCTAGAATACTTGAGCTATGACGCACGATTTCTGATTGTCTGTCCTGTGCCGCCTTGCGGTGGGCAGCCAAGATGACGAAATCGGAGGAAGGCCGCTCTTTGGGAGTGGTCTTAAATAACTAAAAAATGGAGGAAATTATGTCAGTAGTCTCAATGAAACAGCTTTTGGAAGCAGGTGTACACTTCGGACACCAAACAAGACGTTG
>Ga0123355_10005473_pt1 | contig 18609 bp, 10 predicted proteins | sample TergutEmb28metaG_3_FD_89872 | JGI IMG/M metagenome (GOLD analysis project Ga0123355, IMG submission 89872) | Embiratermes neotenicus P1 segment gut microbial communities from Petit-Saut dam, French Guiana - Emb289 P1 | ecosystem: Host-associated > Arthropoda: Insects > Digestive system > Gut ... | reverse complement strand
ATAAAGTAAAATTGGGGTTTGGGGAAGTCCCCCATTAATATTAAAGAGGAAAGTATCAAACCTAGGAAACCCCCCCCCCCCCATCCGTAGGCCTTCGTTCCGTGCCTTATGTCGGAAGGCGTGAAGGGAGGAAATCTCGTCGGAGCCCTAATCACAGATGGGACGATAGCATTATAATGGATGGTAAGAGAACGCTGTCAGGGTGAGGACTGAATTTAGCTGACTCAGAGTGGGGGTCCATTGGAGAGATTTAAGAACTCTGTGATGAACCTCCGGGTTTCATAAATAGCGTAATTTTTTTTTGTGCTACCGTCGTCTCAAGTAGAAGTGACCTGTTTAGCTGGAGAAAAACATTATGCAAATGTGGACGGGTTTGTAATTTCTTAAACCAGCTTGTTCGTGGAGCGCGATTGGCAGGTATGCAGTTCGTTTCCAGTCACTTTGTAGTTTTATGGCTTTTTCGAACGTAATAAACTCTATCGATATAGTCTGTTTTAGTGATACACATAGCGCAGCGCTCTGCAACTGTTACTACACTACTCAAGCTGCGACTGATAACAAATTTCTGGTTCCGTCTAGGCTGAAGGTCTCTTATGTCTGAGGTAGGGGTATGGTCGAGGTGGTGTAGGAATACGTACACAATACTCATTAATTTGTTTTGCGACACCTTATCAGCTGTTAAGGTCATCAGGTATAGAAATGCAGATATTAGATTAATGATTGTGGAAGTGAATTGCTTCTTGGGGTTTTTAACGGCGCTGTTTCAACTACTGTAGGTACGGAGCGTTAGGCATGAATAATCGACAAGGAGAGAGAATCATTGCAGTATGCTATCTCTGCATTCGCTTTGAAGGACTGAAGTAAACCATGAAGACTTCGATTTGCCTGTAATTCACTAGAGATCGGCAACCGATATATCCCAAGTGCAAGAATATCCGCAGATTCAGTGTAGTTAGTGTCAAGAGTCGAATGGCAGAGGCAGAGGCAGTCTTCGTGTTGGGTTGGAATGGACTGCGTCATATTCAGGGGAAGGCATAACCAAGAAATAAGCCAGAATTGTCACCGTCCGGTACTTGAGCCGGATATCACTGAATGTAGAGGCGGCCGAATAGTATGTGTGAATTCGTTTGATGTCATTAAATTTAATGTAGAAAATTACATAACGAAGAACTTCATAATTTGACCTCTTCAGTAACCACTATTAGGAATGTAAAATAAAGGGATGATGCAGTGAGCGGAGCAGGTAGCACGCAGCAGGAATGCTATATGTCAGTTTCACAATGTTCATTCAGTGCATTTTAAATCAAGGTTTACACACACACACACACACACTCACGCACGCACACACACACACACACACACACGTGTGTATATATATACATACGTACATATATATATAGGTGTAGATGGATGGATAATATTAAATATGTTGTTAGAATTATTTTTTTGAGGGGCTGTGATTCCAACTGATTTGTCCTGGAATTGTGAAGATGTTGATTATCCTGGTTTTGTAAAAGGCGCGAAATTTCCAGTAACTCATTGTCTTTTTTGCTTTCCAAAAAGTCTGTGTTCCACATACTTCATTAGATAGTCATCATCGTTTGATCCTTACAAACAAAAGCCAGGTTCATAGTTTTGTAGACTAGTGTTTATTGCGTTATCTTGAACTTCGCGGTTGTATCATCAGCAAAATGTATGTAAAAAATTCGTGTTTTGGAAAATACGATGGAAGCATATCGAAAATTCCTCCGGTAACATTTCAAACATTCCTCCGCGCCTCTTCGATTCTAATTTTTCTGTCTCTTTTCGACCTCTCACTCTTATACGAACACATCTGCGTCTTTCTCTTCAGTATTATATATTTTGTTGTTGCGGTATTAGCTTATATTCCGGCACATCATAATACACGTTGATATTTTTGGTCCTTGTGTGTGCTTATTTTTGTGTCGCAAAGTTCGTGACACAATATTTATATTCCACCAGTTAATATCGTAGTCTCCTTCGGTCTGTTTTTATAATTAAATTTGAAATAATCCAAAGATTTTTATGAAACTTGGATGGAGACTGCAGCTTGGTTGATGTTAGTTCACCAGCATTATTACGTACGATCATGGTCGTGGTGTGCCTTCTGCCGTGCAATAGGGCTGTGAAATGTTAGATGGCAATAGATGATCGCGAAATGTGTGACACTAGTTCTGGTAATAATTTTAGGAGAATGGAAAATGGCATTGTGGCTTCCTTGTGAAATGGATTTTCAGTTTTCCTTTTGTTTGCTTTAATTTCGCAACATAGTCCCTGGAATTATATAAATTTACTGACAGCATCCTCTGTGTTTAATGTTACGTCTGACACCGTGAACAAGTTACACGTAATTGACTGATTTATTTGATTACCACTGCTTCTTTTCTTGCATGTATCTTATGTCAGAAAGACACTATTGCCCAAACTCGAAAACTACTGTAATGTCCCGGAGTCGGCATAGCGTAGGCAGTATACTGACTACGCTATGGACCGACGACCATGCATACGTAGTTTGATTCCCGTCAGGGGCGTGACGTAGCATCCGGATTGATTCGGCGACCAACCCAACCTTCTCCTCACTGGGTACCGGGGCTCTTTCGCGAGGGCTCTAGTGGCCGGTAGTGAAGTTAGCCTTACTTCAGTCTATTGCTGACGTTGAGAAAGAGTGGAGCTGTACCTTCGTTCCGTATGCCGTAATGGCGTGCACAGGAACATCTTTCCTGTAATAAATTCCCATTATGACGTGATGTTTTAAGCTTAACCCTTTTCTGATTGTGATCATCTGCAAATATTTGCCACTAAGTGGTTCAGGCTAGATTTCTGCCTGTGTAATTGCATCTCTAATATGCATGCTTGAAACAGTGGGTGAAATAATGTCAGTCTTGTGTTACCGAAGCAATAATTGCAGTACTTATGTTTATGGAAGGTGGTTATTTAACGTTCTTTTTAACTGTGTTTGTGCGTTGGTCTGTACATCCGCTTTGTTGTATGTTATGCGATAATTTTTAAGCGAATTATATAAAGTCTGGAATTCGGTTTGTTGTTTTTCGTGAAGTCTGTGCGTTTTTAACTTACATTATCTTCGTCTGTATATTATTCAGTTTTATAATCACAACTTCTCATCGCCAAATCGTCAGATGTAAACAGGGACAGAACGGAGCGCGACTAAAATTAACTGACAATTCTTCTTTTTCGGGACTTTGCACATCGTGTAATTTTTTAAAGAATCATGACGTTTCGTAAGTTGGCTAGGATTCCGTTTCCAGACAAAGAAGTACCTAACCTGATGGACCCCTTACGAGCTATTCTCACTTACTGGGAACCGTTGCAACAATAACTTGTTACAATATGCACCTAAGAAAAGATCTGGTCCAAGAGTAGCAGCAGGTATCTGGCCATCGAGAAATTAAAAATTAAGTACAAGGCTTGAAAATAAAGCCTGATCCATTCCACAAATTAAAATCCATAAAAGATCCATGAACTCAGACTGGTCAGACCACAGACACAACCCAAAAATGAAGAGAACGTGTGTTAAAAATTCTTAACACCACCGATACCGTCTGTGGAGAAAATTGTCAGACTGCATGGGTTTAAGTGAGGTTACAGGCTGTACCAGGAAGTATAAATTTATTATTTATTCCGTGTGGATCACAATGTCATGGAGCGCATCTCACCAGAGGTACCTGTGAAGCATTGTAATTAGTGCTATATATCCAAGGCAGTGGATGAGACTGTTGATGATATGTTGTGGAATGACAGTGAAGAGGATGGGGATGTTAGGAGAGAGTGAGAGGAAGATGAAGGCACTGCCTGTGGAGATGGAGACAGTGACACTGGTTGTTAAAGGTAGATGGAATGTGACATGCCTCTATATTAAGTGTACGAAAGTAATTGTCAAATAGTTTTTCTTAGCAGATGTTTTATTTTTGGGTGTCATTTTAGATTTGGATAAATACATTTTCCCATGGTAGACATATTTTATATTGGGGGTCGTCTTAGATTAGAGTCGTCTTGCATTGGGGTAAATACGGTATTTTGTTCGATGAATCATTATGTACGTTGGATGGGCGATACAAGATGTGCTTACGGAATAATGGTGGTGACATATTTATAGAAGAAGGAAGTAGCCAACTATATTGGTAACGCTTTGACGGATCTTAAGGAAATATGTTCTGATATGGTATAATAATGGTGTGTGGATGAAACTGGTTCATTTGAATTAATGGCTCTGAGTGATCCGGCATTTTATTCATTGGGGGGGTTTTTTTTGGCCGCAGGAACAAAGCAGACGGAGCGTTAACTGAGTATTCGTCATGTCGTTCTGACATCTGCAGTATGTGGAAAGGCACTTGTTTCCCACCAGCATACTGTCATCGTGTGATGTTAGGGTGCAATATTCCTGGGGAAATGGAATTTTTGAGCGTCCTCTTTTTAACAACGCTCGTCTATGCTGACCTGTATTGCAAGAATAGTTCCAACATCCCTTTCGAGCATCGAAGAGGTTGCAGGCCGGTGGGCTGAGGACGGAAGACATGCATGACTGTAGGATCGGGGGAGAGACCGATTTTAATCAATTTCTGAAATTTCAATCGTATTTCCTGTCTCTGTCTGGTGGGCGGACGTATTCACGGGGACGACAACAAAGGGTAGAAGGGCGAGATTGTGTGTGGATAGCTGACTGTGGAATGGAGAGGACAAGTGAAGTATACAGCAGCCCGGAGCTCGCTAAAAAGAACAGAGAACAAGGCATTCGGGTATTAGATATCAATAACTTCAGATTAAAATGTCTGTGCTTCATTCAGTGAAAGGAATGATATTAATGGCGACGAGTGTTACCAGGAAGCAGTAATTTCTGTCTGTCTGTGGCAAATTCGTATGGGAAAGGGGACGAGAATTTAATACGCGCTTCTTTGTGCGATTGTTCCTCTTATCTGTAAATGCGCGTTCCTCTCTGAGGACTAGAAAACCTTCCAGTTCTTTGTACGCGCCAATTACCTACAAACGGTCTCATATGTAACAGCGATAATACAGCTCTTGTGAAAGTGAAAATGGATGTCATGTCGGAATGAAGATTAGGCCACAATCCTGAAACTGTGTCCTTGACTTTCAGGTGTATACGAACGTAAAGGTGGTATTGGCCGAGTACTATTCGGAGAACGCTGTTCAGCAATTGTGTAAAAGCGTTTTAATGAATTATATTACATGTTGAAAGAAGCATATAGCTTTTTCACTACTGGATCTTTTGAACAGAGTCAGTATTTGGAAGTGTTGCGGACTGGTCTGTTGTTGGTTTGAGTGCCGGTGCAGCGGTTACGCTCCGAACGACCCAATTTCCACGCATTCTCTTGTCAATTTCATACCGGCATCGCTGTACTTACGGGCTCAGGCGGGAAGCACTGCGTGTAACCAGTAGGTAGGTCGCCACGGGATGTCTGACGTTATGCTGTCCGCTCTCTGCATGCGTACTTCTTCACCTTGTGTTAATACAGCGGCCACTTAACTTAATTATTTATATAATAATTAAATAATGGATAATTTTAAATGATAACTATTTATGTAATAATTTATAATTAGTCCTTCTTTGCACTAAAAGCAAAACGCAGTTGCTAGTACAGTGGTGAGTGTGGCCCATCTGTCTCAGTCCGTCCACATTTTTATTTCTAAATATTCTGAATTGGGCGTCTTGTGTTTAAGTAGTGTCGCGAATTTTCTTATCTTATTGGTCCGCTGTAATCCCTACTTTACCCGAGGCGCGAACGAAATCAGTGAATTTATGAAGAACAGTTGAGCTTAACCGTGATTGTGTGCAGCGATTTGTGTGACAGGTGACGGTGTGAGTGAGTTCATGCAGGTAGTTGTTGTTCGCGCTGTGGTTCTGTTCCTCAAAAAGCGCGCTTAAATTAAAGAAGGCGTAAAAAAAACATCATATTCCAAAAATAAATAATTACGAAATACTGGAATAGGGGAAATAATATCAGTGACAGCGTCTTCATGGCAAGGAAGTAAATAACGTGGCACTTATTTTCATCCTCCCTCCATATTCTCAGTGTCTTTTCCATACGTTTCGTAGTCGATCGTCAGTAAGAAACTCTTTTAACGCTGACCCTCGTTCCTAACTTAGCACTGTAATTTTTTACAGCATTATTACGAAGGCAAGAACGCGGCAGATATTGGGAATGCGTTTGCCTCTTTCAGGCTGTTTTATTACGTATAATTTCTCGTGAATACTGATCGCCTTTCGCTCTTTTGTCATTGGAATTGCTATAGGAGATATACATAACGCTACTCATTCGTTTTGATACTGTTAAATAAAAGCAAATAAGCACACCACAAAAGATCACTGTGAACAAGCGATTAAGCGTACGGTGACATGCAGTTTACAGGGAGCACACAGCCTCCCATCTTCATACTTCGCCGTGGATTTGGTACCCTGTCGGCAGCGTCATAGCGCGCAGCCAGCCGGCCATTGGGCGTTAAACCGAAAATGAGGACATAAACTAGTAAGTGATGTTAATTGTCAAGGGGGTTAGATCTAAAATGCGTAAATTAAACGGCTTAAATCCAATATTAGCTATATGTTGTTCTCGTACTGAGGTCATAGTTATTCTACGCGACGGACATACGGCGATTAGCCTCGGACGGCCTCGATATGTATGTACTTTCAGTTGTAAGAGATTCTCATTATTTTGACAGATGGCTTTAACCGCCAGAAAGCCTTATGATACACTACCTGCCGCAAAATACTTCGTGTTGAATTTCCGTCTCCCTCTTTTCGCTAGTCAAATATGCATTTTAATGAGACCTGCGTACATTTGAAACGATTTATAGCTGATCCGTAGTTGCCTGCCGAGCCCAGTGGCCTCGCGGTCAAGTCGTGGGTCTGCGGCCGCTCGCTCGCAATGATTGCGGGTTCGAATCCCGCCGGGGGCATTGATGTCTGTCTCTTGTAAGTGTTGTGTGTTATCAGGTAGAGGTCTCTGCGCCGTCCTGATCACTAGTCCTACTGTTTGTGGTGTGTCTGAGTGTGATCGTGAAGGCTCGATAATGAGTTGGCCCAGGCTCACTGTGGGCTGTTGCGCCACGGACGGTAGTTGAGTAACCACCGTTTGATGTGACCAGTAGTTTTGTGAAGGTACCCCGGTTTTGGATGTGGTGAATGGCGGAGAAAAGATGTCTGCCCCGGTGGGGGTAGAGTTTCGTTTTACATACTCACCCTGGGGTATTCTGGTTCATAGGCCTGTGCAAAATACAAGGTAATATCATAAGCAACAGAAGGCCTTCTTGAGGAACTTGTAGTTTTTGACTCTGTGCTGTTTAGGGGACTCATAGCTAATTATTGACCGAACGTTCAAAAATGTGACTCTAGACCGTAACAAAAGTAGTTTTTAACTGTATTTTAGTTATAAGAGTTTACAGCGCACATATGCATTTTCTCTTCGCAGTTGATACGAACTGCTGATCGTTCTATAAGTTATGAAACTTTGCAAATATTATTTCACAATTTGTTGCCTGTTTTAATATTGGCACATTACACCCCCTGAAGATAGTGTACTTTTACCAGAACATGTCGCAGTAGTGTCTTGACTATCCATATGTATTTGATAGTTTGTATTTGGTTAGTACAATAAACGAGTACGTTGATCGGAAATGCACGGAATGGAGAACATTAAAAATTACCCAGTTTGGGCCCCGATAACGCAGAGGGCCCAGAAGATTTATGATAGAATGCACTGAGACTCAACTTTTTATGCTGGTGGTGGTAGTTTGTTGGGGATGATTATGAATACCATGAACAATGGCACGGAAAAAGTTAAAACTGACAAAGCCAAAGTATATGAGAATGGAATGAAACAAGCGGAGTAACCTCCAACGCTGATGTAAATCTTGGGGAATGCTTACGAAATTTAGGTCCCGGTACGACGTCATCAATAAAATAACGACGACGACGCCTACGATATTGTGTTTACGATGCGATAGAAAGAAAACTAATTTGTGGAATGCCTTTTCTTATTCATTTAGAAAATGTTTTCATCCCGTCTGCTTTTCCAAAACAGTATCAATCGCGATATAAAACAGATATCTTAGTTGTGTGAAATGTATTTGTTACTTGAGCGAATAAAATTAGAGGTACCCGACAACAAGTAGTTAGGAAAATATTGAGACCCAAAAAGTTAATGATAAGTGGGCATTTTATGTTTGTTATTACGCAACCAAGAATGTTGTTTACACTTAGTATTGTTAGGTTTGTTCATTGTGGAACGGTGCAGTGGAATGGGAATATGGCTAATAAGGGACAGAGATGGTATGCTTACAGATATTTGGTGGGGAAACTTCTTTGTAAATGCCCGCTTGTAAGACCGAGTGGACAGTTCCCAAGAGAGTGGACAGTTCCCAAGAGGAAGACGAAACTGGCTCGGGATGATGCCCGTGGTGGACTTCCTGTACTCTCAGCGTTGAACCTGCTAACATTATGTTATTGTATTGTGTTGTATTATCTGTTGATTGTCTTAAAGTTCATAGGTGTATGCAAACGGTGCGGTGTGCTGTTTGGCATAGAGTATTTTTTGAAGCTCTGGTACTTTTCACTGGTGTATACGTTTGGCATTCAGCTGACTTTGTGTGCGCAGCCTGGTTGTCAGTTTACGATAGGTCAGAAGATGGCAGACGGATTACTGAAGGAGGAACCTCCTCCAAGAATCTGCCATCTTCGTCCCTCCCTGGTTCCTTCGTCGTTTTCCCCCCACGTATCGGGCTTCTCTCAGGAGGTCGAATGGACGGAAGATCCTTAGGAGTCGTAAGGAATTTTCATTCGATTCAGATTTGATGCTTGGCTGTAGCTCTTTTGTATATTGGGCGGGCTGGCCTAAAGGTCGTTGGCTTTCAGTAAAAATGAAGGAAATTCCTTGTCCGGATGTCTTATTATTTTTTCTTTTCGCTGCTTATGTGTTTGTGACCCCTTTTTACCCTGTGGTTCGTAGGGATAAACAGTGATTTTGTTGGAATGCTGAGAAGTGTGGGTTTGTAGGTCAGGGAATAATATTTTGCTGGGAATGTGGCCACGGATTTATGTGGGCCTAAAACACGGTTTTAACATGCTGAGAAAGTAAAAATTGTGTTTTTGAAGTAGGAAGTGGTTATTTGTTATTGTCATGACGAGAGATTAAGTGATGGGAAAATGAATTGGATATTGTAATGGTAAGCTTCATGGTTTAGTATCGTTGTGCATTACCACTTGGTGTTTCAATTTTGTGTTTTCCGTTTTGCGTTACCCATGTGACATGAAGAATATAGAGCCAGCAGTACAATAAAGCAAGGCAGGACATTTCCTTTATATCCCTTCCAGTTTATGCAGTAACTGTTATTCGACACTGTATAGTCCTGCGTTTCTGACAGGGACGTTAAATATACGTTCAGGCTGACGGTGGAGGCAGTTGTTGCCACCCAAGTTCATATACACATATTGTAGCGTAGGATATAATAACCTAGAAGACAGCAATACCAGTTTTACTACGTGAACACCCTGTGTCTTTTGCTGAAGAAAGACTAGGTTGCGGATGAAGATATGTGTTGATGCTGATTGAAAGCTGAGAATATCATTATGGTTCATAATTTTCAGCTTGCTGAATGGGATTTGTGAACATAAGGGTTGTGAATGCGCTAATGCAGTGCCCACTTCTTAAAGATCCGTGCACATTCGTGAAATTGCTTAGTCGTTTCCACATAACGCGCGAGGTGTATCGCTTAACAGGGCCAACTGTTACGCCCTTTCAAGTTGTTTGGTGTTTGGCAGCATATACTTAAAATTGAGTTCGCAGCTTTGTAACAGTAGGAATTATTTTCTATGTATTTGTGACAGTGTTCTTAAATTAATGTATTCTATGTCAGGCAGTGTCCAATATACCTCATTTCGGGAGTAGACGTAGTCTCGCCTGTCGTAGCGACCGCTGTGGCGTACCGGTGCGGTATTCGAGGGACCTCACGTTCGATCCCAACAGTTCCGACTTGTAGTAATATTTCGCAACTGTTTGCCCGAAGATCGGAGCAAAACCCTGTCAGACGTACTTCAGACAGTGCCCGGCATAATATGGATATAATATATAAAGTATTCGTTGCCATGGAAGCTGCCGTAGAAGGTTTCTTTAAATAAAAACATCATGGACAGAGTTAAAATTTCTCTAGCGTTACAGCGTATTGCGCAGCAAGCTAGTAATTGTGCGAAGCCACCACGAAGAGTTGTTCTTGCCCGCCGCTTGGCGCTACTGCAGCCTAGATATCCCCTTTCCCTCTGGTCCACCGAGCAGAAATTGATAGGATAAATTCCGGGGGCCTGAATTGGCTCCGGCCAACTGGAAAACTGTAGCGCTATAGCGAAGCGAGGCCCCAACCCCCACCCCCATCCTCATACCCTTCGCCTCTCTTGTATTCGTGGGAAGAGGCAAGCGAATTTGCTGTACTAATATCATCGAATATTCTCTGTCAGTCTGCAGCTTCAGCCAGAGAGGATGCTTTGTGTAACAATGTGTTTTTGGAGGGTATAAGTCTGCATATAGAAGGGTGAGTGGGGGCTTATAATATGCTCATCAGTCCCCTACCTCCACCCCTTGCTTACATGTAAAATCCTCTGTGCCCCCTCCCCGTCCTAAGTATCTGCCCTTCCCCATTTTGAACAGAATATAATCTAGTGCAAGTAATCTATTGGTTCATTACGTTATGAGATTTGGCAGAAGAGCTTAAACCTTACGGTGTACAGATTGAATCAAAATGTTGCCCAGTTTTGTGTTCTGTTCAGATCTGTGAGAAGATAATACAGGCATGTGCATTGCGTACCTGAAAAGAATTCATTTTGCCGCGTGCATTAAAAACCAATTCCACCGTATATAAATTATTCCATTGGAGCGTTTCCTTTAATGTTTTATTGTCTCCCAGGTGGTCAAGAAATCGTCGTTCGTGAAACCGAAGGTACGTTACTGGTATTCGATAAAGGTCATCACGGCTCATGTTCGAATCAGTGATACAGTTTCTTCTAAGATCCACTTAAAGATTATAATCCCATTTACATGTATGGCTCATAGGCGGCGTCAACGTCGCATTCCGACCAAATTTAAAACTATCTCATGTTTTGGCTGTTTGCCAGCGGTGAAGTAGGCATTGTGCTGTGCGATTCCTTAGTGCCCCCTGTTTTCATGTGTCTGGGCTTCCAGCACTTTCCCATAATTTTTTCTTTCCGGGAGCCGGGATAGCGTAGCCGGTTATAGCGACCAGCCACAGGTTTGTGGGCACGGGGCTGGAACTCCGCGCAGGGGCAAGATATTTTCTCTTCAGAACTCTCCAGACCGTCTGTGGGATCCACCCATTCTCGTGTTCAGTGGGTACCGGAATCCCTTCCCGGTGGAAAGCGGGCGCGCCGGTGACCACTGACCTCCTTTCAGCGCCGACGTTAAGAATATGTGTGTGTGTATGTGTGTGTGCGTGCGTGCGTGCGTGCGCGTGTGTGCGTGCGTGTGCGTGCGTGCGTGCGTGTGTGTGTGTGGTGAAGTACCTCTTCTGCCTGTATATGTCTCCAGGGCTTGGATAGGGACGACTTCACTCTTTTATTTTCACTTTGCCCTCCTACATTACCAGTCTTCAGTATGTTTCAAAGGTTTATTCAGGCGAGATTCATCTCTTCCCAAATGCAGCATGGTAGGCGTATACGAAAACGCTGGTGATGAAGGAACTACATAAATCTTTGTATAAATATTTAAAAGAAAATATGCCACTTGTATTTAACAACTAGAAGTACATGTTGGTGGAAAAAGAACAATTGTCTTCAAGGTCGGAGGTAATCTCATCACAAATGTGATGTCGAAAATAAATTTTGATCCATTTTGGTGGTTTTTTAAACGTAATTTTGTTTTCTTCATGAAGATTTTGGTCTTTGGACTCAAACTACCTTGATGTGTTTACTGGCACTTTGTGTTTTCGTAGTATATATTTTGAACGTTAATGAATTCCTAGTGGATCATTGCACATGCTGAAATGACAGTTCTGCATGGAGGAACACTGGACGTAGTTTTATAAACCGCGTTGACATACAGAAGGGTCGATTTCGGAAATGTCGCAAGGGGTGAGGGTATTCTTTTTATTATTTCAATTTTCGTTCCCTTGTGAAGAATAGATCAGTTTTTTTTATCAGGTAGGGAACTGTGGGGAATGGATAGCTTACTTAAACATCGGGGCAGATGCACCCGAGTCATAGACAAGAGTAACGGGGTAAAATGGCTAGAGAGGGATGTTGGTGGAAGAAGGGTTGGGGTGAGTGATGTCACTGACAGAACTTCCCTTTGATGTCCAGCCTTGAGGGAGGGAGGTTTAAATAGAAAAGGCTCGTGGTTCGGGAGGCAGGAGCAAGCGCTGATGGAACAATATTTAAACAGAGGCTGGCTTCAGTTACAGCACTGGATGCTGTATGAGAGCTCTTCTCTCTACTTGTACGCCAACTTTGCGGACTGGTAGCGTGTAACCCGGTTTTGCTTCTTGTCTCCTGAATTCCCTGCCAATTCCTCGTAAATAACGGTAGGGTTTCAACTGGTCCTGTGGCGGGCTTTCATACTAATTGTCGTGAAGTTTGTGTTCCACGAAATCAGGTAGTTTCTTGACTGCTTCAATACCTGCTAACTGCGCAAGGATGTACATCTTTCAATTAAGAAAATACTTCTTTCTTAGAACTTCGTAGTACATATGTGTGTCTACGCTCTTTCCACTCGGTTTTTTGTATGGACTCAGAACAAACAGTGATTTTTTCATATTCATTGTTACCAGATTGGTTTTTATAACCGAGACGGACTGTTCACTGCTCGGTGCGGACTGCGTCTTTAAATATATTTCCGGTCACTCTTCTTATCTAAAGGCTTAATCCTGTTGTTCGTTACCACATGACCTGAGGGCAACTGGAAGGTACAGGTATGGTTTATGTAACGTATGATGTGAGAATGATTCTGAATAACATATTAGGAATGATGTGGTCACTTGTAGAATATTTGTGAAGAGTCCATTGATAATGAAACCGTAAATACTGATAATTCCCACCTGTAGGCACAGTTTCCACATGATCGTTCAGTTCGTAGGTCTACGGCCCTTTGACGGCATATGAAAATAAAGTTTTCGTACGACGATGACTCTGTCAATTGATAAGACTATGTAGCATCGGTGATGGTTTATTGAATGGGCATGGAGAATTTGTGAAGTGATGCTTATCGGGGAAATTCGAAGAATTGCTCGGAGGAATGTATGTCCCAATGCTACTCTGTCCGCCCAAATCGTATATGGGCCTGTATGGGATTGTACCCGGGAATCCGGGATGAGATACCGGCGACAAGCCCTCTCATACGATCGTGGTATTGGGGCAAAAACTCATCCTCCAGCACAAAATAGCGATAAGTTAGTGTGCCACTCACTGCTGTTGATTCGTACAATTTTCTGTACCCGCGATAAAACCTACGTGTACTCTATCTTATTATGTACAGAAATATTTCCGGAGAATATAACAAAAGTGGGCGAACGGTCCAGACTGCCTGGACCGCTTACGGCTTACTTAATGCTCTGAGAAGTCTTATGTGTGCTTTTATGCATTGTACCATTTCTTTCGTAGAAAGACCCGCGACGATAACGAAGTCTCGCGGTGGATGTACGAACCCATGGTCTCTGCATATAAACTAATAGTTGTTAAGAGGAAGGTTACTGTACGCCTTATATGAATACATAATGTATCAGTCAAACATAAACTTTTTTATGTTTATTTATTTATTGGGGCAACATGTTTCGACTTCATCTTCAGGCGCTTCTAAGAATACAGATCCTTAATTGAGAATTTGTGTTCTTAGAAGGGCCTGAAGATGACTGAATAAGAGTCGAAACAGGTTGCCCTAAGTAATAAAAAAAACATAAAAACGTTTGTTGTGTTTGAAACATTATATATTCACATAAGTTGTTAAACACTTCAGGATGGCAAACATTAAAAAAAAAAAGACTACGCCTGTTGCGACTGTCATCTACCGAGTACTGCGGTGTATATCACTGCTGTATCCCTGTGTATTTTTGCAGTTGACGACATATTCTGGTCTTCAGTGTTGGCCATCATCAGGTCACTGACGTGTATAAAACCTGTAGCGGAATTGAATAATAAACTGTTAAATATAAAAATATTATGTTTACATTTGTTAGTTTCCTGTATGGAAATGAGATCTCTTGCCTTTTTACAACTTGCGTTTGCTCTCATGCATACGTCCCATTTTAGTATTTGCTTTTAAGTTTGTACATACACTGTTATAATGGGTGTATAAATTTTATTGATTTCTTATTACTTAAGTGATGTGAAATTAAAATTAGGAACTGGAAATCCGCTGTGTTTGCGCTGGGAGCGTACGTCATTCTTGATTGCGTTTCATGTGTGTTTCGTTTGCCATCTTCGGAGCTTGCCTTTGAGAATTTGGGAACATAGTTATGTGCGTGATCCTATTTCAAGCTATTACGTGTAATTATTAGATAGGGTCGTGATTGCTCTACAGTCCCGTGATGGTTTCGTTGTGACATTCCATGTATGCGTTTTTGTTGCCTTCATTGGATACCGGCCTTTCTTACCGTTTCATTCCATACAAGGGAGTCACACTAGAGTCCAGCTTAGAGCTTTCTATAGAGAATGCATTCCTATATACAGGCAGTTTCTGTTTCGATGTAGCGAGTGGTCTGTTTCCTCCTCCCGTTTTGCCGACAGAAGTTTTGTGCATTTGATAAATGTACCGTCAGTCTCTTCGCCCTTTATGTGCTGACAGTAATCGTGCACCCTTCCCGGGCGACCCAATAATTGTGGGTCTTTAGTTTGAAACTGGATTCGTGCCACACTTCTGTGCCAAGCATTTTTAGGTGGCGCCTAGATTAGGGGAATTCGTGCACCGCTGCCGCCGAATAGTTCTAAATACGTAATTTTTACTCTTCCTTTTGGCCCGTTTGTGGTTCTGATCTTTTCAATACGCCTTTCTTGGGTGAGCAGAATTACGTGGTGTCCGTCAGTGAAGGCTGAATATCTGTTTAAATGTAACCTACCTGTATATGTCGATAGACATTAACGGATTTGAAATAATTACATAAAGAAGTAAATAAATAAACACACAAACAAGTAAATAAACGTGTGTTTTTTAATTTCGTCTTTGAACTTTCTACCTTATTTAACCGTGATATCAAGTATCCTGTTTGCGCGGCCCAAGAGAAAGGCGAGCCCGATAGTGGACTGAAATGTAATAGCATATTCAGCAATGTCTGACACAAGCGTATTGTATACCAGGCTCAGAATTTACGTTTATGTGAAAGCGTTGGTGAATCTTGCTGCAGTATCGTTTATCCCAGAAAGATGCGCAAAGGGCCAGAGGTAAACAGATTACTGGTATGCTGCTGTGTGTAGTTGCAGTCTGTAATGCTACAGAGTTGTGCGATAGGGACCGACATTCTGTGTTTTACCTTCGGCGGGTTGTAAAGAAGACGACGACGACGACGACGACAACAACAACAACTACAACCACCACCACCGCCACCGCTGCCGCCGCCGCCACCACCACCACCGCCGCCACCACCGCCGCCACCACCGCCGCCACCACCGCCGCCACCACCGCCGCCGTTCATTGAAGATGAAATTTAAAAGTCGTGCCATCTTCAGGAAGTTTATGACATAACGCGCTTGAAATCTTCCGTGCGGACCGCCTGTCTTGTATTTAACACGTCGCTCCGCTCCTAAAAGTGTACGGTGTAATTCTGACCCAATTTCTTCATAGACGCGGTGTTTCAACTTGACATCACTTTTTATGACACCATCCAGAAATCTGTTTTTAAAAATAATGAATGCTTGAAATGTGTATGTGTGTATTTATATGCACACACACACGCACGCACGCACTACTTTGTGTAACAGAAGAAAGGTTACTGGGTTGTTCCTCGCCTCCTTCCACCCTTGTATCTATATTAGGCAGGATTTAATAGAAAGAATTCCCAGATCTTTCCTGTGTAGCGTCATTAGGCCTGTAGTACGATAATTTCTTTGAAATTTTGCGTCTTACCTGTTGCAGATGTATCATTTTTCTAATAATAGTTAATTTAAGGATGCCCCAGCCTCAGTTCTGATAATTCTTTCTCTTTATCATAGTGGTTTGTCAAGAATATAGTACATCCTTGGAGGGAAGTCTTTGCTGAGAACATGTTAGTCGCCCTTCTGATCGAGCAGTTCCTTGCCTTTTATGTAAACCGGAACTTCGTAACTGCGTTAACAAAAGCCCGTCACAGTACACTGTCGCCATTCAGTTGAATCCAGTACACGTTACACCCTGTTTATTTAAGATCTGCTTGAATATCATCATCCCAGTGTTGGCCTAGGAGTATGTTTTCCGGGCGATCCATTCCCCTGTTTCCAAGCCCACCGTTTTAATCTCGTGCACAGAGCATACATTACTCGACGTTTTCTAGAGGGTCGAATATTGTAGTCGGAGTAGTGATTAGTTACGAGCTGGACTATCCGTCCTCGAATCTCGGTTGGGGTAAGAGATTTTGTCTACTCCATTCCCGTCCAGACTGACCCCCAGCAATAGGCACCGTGGCTGTTTCCTGGGGGAAGAGCGTCCGGGCCGTGACGTTGACCATCTATCTCCATCTAGCGCCTAGGGTAAGAATGCCCCACCCCCCCCCCCCCCTCCCCCAAGGATAACCTTTACCTTTACGTATCCTGGTTAATTTGCCTGTGTATTGTTACTTCGTCTTTCCGTTAATGTTTGTATGCCGGTGAGTGTTATCTGCGTTTTAACACCGTACAGAACTATTTGTTGACACCGTTTAGAAGGAACGTGCTGTCTCCATCTTCAAGCTGACAGTGACAGTGACAAGAAATCCTGAAAGCGCCGTAGTTTCTGTACTGATTGTCTAGCTGATAATTTGTTGCGTAATTTCAGGCTTCCTCCCTGAAGTAGATGAGAACTGTGCTCTTCTGGGTTATTACACAGCGAGTAATTTGTTATGGACGTTTGAGGACAACCTTTCGGTCCCATTTCAGGGGTCAGCGATCCTTTTTGGATTCTTTACCCCTGAAAATTGAGGCACATATTGAAAATAGGAGTTTTTAAAAAATGGGCCTTTTTGGTTTACCTCTATAATTGAATGACTTCAATTTTTTTCCTTGTTTGGTTGTGCAAAGTGTAATCGCCAGTGTGAGGACGTGTGACAACGAATATGGTCGTATAATTTCCTTGCCCTTCACATTTCGCGTTTTCTGAACTTTCAGCGTAAATCTTACCTTATTTATTTCGTCCGTTGCATGTTTGTCTCTGGCTGTTTCGTCGTTTGTCGCTTTTAAGTGTCACTTCCAACTGCGGGCTACCCTATTAACACTATTGAAACTTCAGGATTTGCTGGCTGCAGTCAGTCTGTCTGTGTGTATGATGGGATGCAGGAGTACGAAATGACGTGAAACTGAGTTTTTGTATGAATTCGCCTTTGTGCCGAAGTTGACGGGCGCTGTTAAAGTATGCAAATATGGGAGGTGTGGAATGATTTAGCAGTATAATAAAGAATTGTATTTATAGTTGGGAGAATAATGACATAAATGTCGTTTGTTCTGAATTCATGTTTGTAGTCTTTTTTTCCTCCCCATGGTCTCGTAACAGTTTCACACAAAGACGGATAACGTAAGAGAGGACAATATTTGTTCCCCCTTTCTCTCTTTCCGTATGACTGTATTCGATAAACGAGAGAAATTTTAACAACATTTTTAATGGACTGACCATGGGAGAAACGTGCAGTTCGTCCATTATCTTTGATGTATTTGCATACAGGCGCTGTATTAACTCTTGTTTTTAACCAACCGCAACTCAATTTCACGTGCTTTTTGTTGACGTGACAGGTTCAATTTTTACTCTAACGATAAGTTCTCCCTCATCTAGAATCTTTTGTAGCAAAATTGAGGCGTTTTTTCCCGGCGAGAAAGATTATACTATCACCGCAACTTCATGTGTGAGAGTAACAGTGGCCCATCGCGCTTCGTACCATACTCTGCTGGTGGATGCCTGAACCACATTTTTCAAATAATCATCAGTAACCACAGTGTGATTATTTTTGACGTCATTCTCGTGATTTATGGCTGTGGCTGGCTGACATTGTTGATGTATACCATGGAACGTGTTTCGAATATGGACAGGTGGAGGAGACAATCCTAGTCCCTCGTAATAAGGCTAATACTATCCCGACTTTGGACTGGAAAACCCAAGAGAGCTGAAAAGCACGGGAATGTTCGGTCTTTGGTGAAGTGCCTACCGAATTCATTCCGCATACATTCTGTAACGGTCTTGCTAGTTATAATTTTGAATGTTGCTGTTCAAAACATTTTTCTGTAGTTGAAATGTAACCTGCATTAAGAATGACAAGCTGCAGCATACGTACGGAGTAGGCGTTATTCAGGCAGGGGGTAACCCCCCCCCCCCCCAAACTTTTCCAAGTGTTGTGTTTTTTCCGGGTCTTCCGCCTGGTCTTCCCCAGTCTTCTTTTTTTTTGCTTCCCCCTATTTTTTTGCCCCTGTTT
>Ga0123355_10005471_pt1 | contig 18613 bp, 19 predicted proteins | sample TergutEmb28metaG_3_FD_89872 | JGI IMG/M metagenome (GOLD analysis project Ga0123355, IMG submission 89872) | Embiratermes neotenicus P1 segment gut microbial communities from Petit-Saut dam, French Guiana - Emb289 P1 | ecosystem: Host-associated > Arthropoda: Insects > Digestive system > Gut ... | reverse complement strand
TGTATACCCAAACTGCGTGAACTGGGCTTTAAAAAACGGGGCGTGCTGGAAGGGAGTGCCGCCAGATGATTACACTCAAAAATATATCGCAGGTTTTTGATAATGGCGTAGAAGAAAATCACGTGCTAAAGTCTATCGATTTGGTTGTTCCTGAGGGGCAATTTGTCACCATCATCGGCGGTAACGGCGCAGGCAAAAGCACACTTTTTAATGTTATAAATGGCAACTTACATCCCACATCGGGTTCAATACTCATCGATGGCAAGGATATTGCACGCACCAGCCACAGCGCACGGGCGGCCATGATTGCCCGTGTATATCAGGATCCCAATTGGGGCGTCTGCCCCGACCTGACCATAGCAGAAAACATGGCATTGGCCAATTCCCGGGGCAGATGGAGTTTGCTCCAATGGGCCATACGCAAAAAGGATATCACTTTCTTTGAAGAAAAGCTGGCCGAGTTTGATTTGGGCCTTGAGAATATGCTGCGCAAGAAAGCATCCCTTTTATCTGGCGGGCAGCGTCAGGTGTTAACACTGCTGATGGCCACCGTCCAAAAGCCAAGGCTGCTGCTGTTGGATGAACATACGGCGGCACTGGATCCAAGGATTGCCAAGCAAGTGATGGGGATTACAAAGAAATTGGTTGAGGAGCAGAAGATTACGACGCTGATGATTTCGCATAATATGAGTGATGCCATTGCGTATGGGGATCGGCTGCTGATGCTGGATAGGGGCGAGATTGCCATGGATGTGATGGGGGCAGAGAAGGAGCGGTTGACGCCTGGGGAGTTGTTTGTCAGGTTTGAGGGGTAAAAATGACTATGTCTGAAAAAAGGAGAAAGCAATGGATGGAAAATTAATCGAAACTGCCATCAAGGAAAAACTCACTGGTGAAAAAAAGCAAAACGCACTGGACTTTATTGCTTCCATGCAGGAGAGTGGGTTTTCATTTGAAGGGTGGTCTGATGGTGACAGCGAGGGGTGGGACCCCACTTATAACGGCAAGGGTTTTGGTTGTGTGCTGGTTGCCGATGATTTTATGTTTTTTATAGGACTCGATTGGGATTTTGGACGTAGCAGCTTAGTAGAGGACGACGAGTTGAAAGCATTTGCTTGGGCACATGCAACCATATGCCCCCAATCGCCATGCAACCCGCCTTACTGCGAGAATAATAAAAATCGCTGGCAGATTTTTGGAAAAGAATATGAAAGCACCTGCCATTCCCCTTTGCAGTTTATTGCACCCGATGCCAAAACATTGGATAACATAAAAAATCTATTGCTTGCGACTAAATAAAAAGGGGAACAACATGAAAGAAAAGCATTGCTTGAAAAACATTCTGGATAATCCAAATTGGCGCACAGAGCAGGACGCCCTTATGAACAAAGCAATCCAAGCAGGTTTTGAGCCGGAAGCTGCCCGTTGGGTCGGGTGGTGGGAGATGGTGTGATTTTGCCTGCCAAACATCCTTAATCCAACTCAGTCATAACCTTCGCATTCATATCAAGCTCAAATCGCCTCTCCCTCACAAGAAAGCCTTCCCGCAACACAACAGTATACACTTTCGGCACATCCGTAGGCATCACCCAAACCACCCGATTGGTTGGCCCTATGGCATCCACTTCCTCAAGCAAATCCCAACCCCAGTCAAAATTGCGCACCAGCACCTCTGCCACGTCAATTTCAATCGGGATATGAATCATCTCTCTCGTCTCCGTATCTCGCATCACAAGCCGGATTGATCGATTTGGATCGTCGAAGAAATTAACCATATACAGATCGGCTATAAATTGATCATCTTCCGTCCTTCCCAACATACTGACATGTATCTGCTCCAGCAGGCTTACGGTCTGAGCCTCCATATTCAACTCAAATACCCACCGCCTTACCGGGGCATATGCAGAGGTGGTCGTCAGTTTGTACAGCTGCTGCGTTTCATCAGTAGCCTGCATGGTAATCCAGTGTGCAGGTGCCGAGCTTGAACCCGGCCTTGGCAGCCTGGCTTCATTCATCACATCGTCAAGCCGTATGTGATATTCGGCACCTGTATTTGTGTTACGTACAAAAAGCCTCAGCTCTGTGGTTGACCAAAATGGCGTACTCCGATGGACTTGTTCCAATCGATATTCAAATAGCCCATTGTCGGTAATTTGCAAAGTATCGGTTCTGACATGTTCCCTTACCAGATTAACGTCACCAAAATCTCCGCCTGCCATTCGGAAAAGTACCGGTGTACTGCGGTTTGGCCCGTAATGTTCGCTGTATAGCAATGATGTAATCAACAAAGTGGCGATCAGGACAAGCATTTTTCCCCACGTGGCCTTGTTTTTGACAAATCGGAAATAAGTGTATCCCACAGCGGTATTTATAATATATATCATCGGTATAACCAGGATCATCCCCAGCCCGACATTGGGATATGCCCAAAATAAATAGAAAAGCATAAAGAAGAATGCATATTGTACAAAGGGGTAGGCGATAGCATCCTTAATACTCAGCCTTTTGGCCAGGCTGATGGACAAAATCAGGCCTATAACCAAAGGTACTGCAAACAAAAGTACACTCTCGCCCAAACCCAGCATAATCGGGATGGCGGGTATGATAACGGGAAGTATCATGACAAGCAAATTTCTTCTAAAGTTTATTTGCGTTTTGTCCATATTGTTTCCTTTCGAAACCAAAAATTCATAGAGAAGCACGGTTTTAAATCAGGATGGATTGCCATAGACTTATTATAACATCACCCGATAAAAAGGCGGCATGTCAATGAGTCAGTTATCTTCATTTTTATTTGCAGCAATAGCTATTGAAGGGATCATTTTCTATGCCAAAACCGGGATAGAAAATAAGATGCCTAAATCCTGCGTGGCATCCATTATCCTTGGCGTATTTGTGGCCATAAATTTTGATATTGATGTTTTTGAGTATTCCAGCTTACATTCAGCATTGCCGCTGGTAGGGAACATCCTGACCGGGATGCTTTTAAGCCGTGGCAGTAATTACTTTTTTGATATGATCGGGAATTTAAGCAGATAAATAAATGCTTTTACTATATTAGTATCAAGGATTCCAACGCATGTGTACGCATTTTTCATTCTCAAAAGTTAAGAAAAATGACCCATCAAAGGGAAAGCCGTCAGGTATATCATATTCTGTATAATCAGAAAACACATGCGCACTCACTTCCATTGGTGCAAAAAGCTCAAGATACCCCCATTCCATTGCTTCAACGACGGGGCGCCATATTTCAACAGGTGTAGTTTTGTCAACTTCAACCTCCCGGTACATGCCTGTACTTTTATGAACAATGCCCTGCCCATCCGGTTTGTACATACGGTATCGAAGATCATCGCCTTCAAAGTCGCCAAAAAATGCAGGCACAAGAAAAATCTCAGCCCCGGTATGCGCATTGTACAAACGGTCATTTGACATAAAACCCTCCATGTTAACCGCCGTATGCATGAATGTCTCTCCATTTATCTCGATAGTTCCTTCGGCACGGACCACTTCAACTTCTTCCGGCGTCAGCACATTTCTGGCCATAATACCTCTCAATAGCAGGCTATCACCTTGCTCCGCTATGCTTGTAAGCAGAAAATTATAACTGGGATGGTAATGCCATTGCGTTAATCTCGTGTAGCTTTGTGCAGTATTCTCCAAGCGATTACAAGCTGCAAGCCCTCCGGCTAAGAGTAATAAGCTTAAAATGATAAATAATATTTTTTTCAATTTTTATCCCTCCAAATTTGACTATAGGGGATTATAGCATTTTTTGAACATAAAACGGATACCCATATATAACAGGTATCCGCTTTATGGCTATTACAAATCCCGAACAGTCACTCTTGCGTCGGAATAAAATCCAATTTCCATCTGGTCAGTAAAGACAATCGAATTTTTAATGCCGCCAGTATTCATCACACTGGAAATAGGGCTTGAATAGTAATAGTGATCCAAATATTTGTTGCTGTAATGATAAGCGGTGCTCCCGCTCAAAAAGGCTTCGTATACTACCTCAATTTTTACAATCCGCTTTGTGGCAGACATTTCAACACCAACAGACTTCCATGGCCCAACCGTTTTGGATACGCTGGACGAGGCAGAAACCTCTGCTGTTTGAGATTTTTCTTCTGATTTACCCACGGTGGTGGTAAAGCTATAGCCTGTGCCAATTTCGAAGAGCCCTTCAATACCTATTTTGGCATTGGATGACACACTTAGGGCAGCAGAAAAGGATGTGGTAGTGCTCAGGGTATTGGTTACCTTTTGGCTAAGCTCCGCTGTATATACGGCCGCATCGTTACTTTTATTTTCCCAGATGTTAGAGAAGATAACAGGGGATGTCACTTGGATATCTCTGACACGGCACTCTTTTACGGTAAGATGGACGGTGGTCTCCTTCCAGCCAAATTGATCATAAAGGTTTGTGTATCCGCCAACCCCTGGTGTCGGGCCTTTTAGGAATGCATTGTCCGGGGCTTTTCCTTTGTGTTTTGCGATAGCGGCTTTAAGGGCGCTGTCGTTTAAACCAAACAATCTTCTTTCGTTGTCTCCTATCAAATAGCTGCTATTGCCTTTTGCATTGACTGTCGCTTTTCCGTCACTGCCAATTACTGCGGCGATAGCGATATTATTTTCTGCATTTAGCTGATAGCCGGGGTTAACGGTCTTTAGCATATCCAACAGCGAGGGTTCGCTTTCCCCAGGGGCAGCTGCAAATGGGCCTGCCGCAAATCCCGGGCCGGACATAAGCGGCGGACCGTTTGATTCGTTACAGCCGCAGGGCTTGGGCTTGTCGCGGTCTTCGCAAGTTTTCCATCCATATTCAAACGGGTCTGTATCTTGTTCTTGATAATAACTCATTTTTAATAGTCCCTCCTTTCTAAAGTTTGATTGGGAGTGTTGTCCCATTACAATATATGCAGGATGTGATATGATGGTTTCAGAATTATTTAAGCGAGGAGACCAGACAGATATGATTACAAAAAATATTTTATTAACCGCAGTGTGTATGACTTTGCTGCTCATTATCTTTACGTCATGTACCAGCCCCGACAATCCAACGGCTGCTATCAGCGAGCCAACGCCCCCTGTACAACCTTATACATCCATCAATCCACAGGGCAACACCGGTGTCTCTTTAGAAGCCGCCCACATCTCCCTGCAATCCCTCACCCTCATCCTGACAAACCACACAGCCTACGAAATCTCATATGACGACGGCTATACCCTCAGCCTCATGTTAGATGGCCAGCCAACCCACTTCGGCTCTGGCGCCATGGGCTTTTCCCGATTCACGCTGCCCCCCGGAGAACAGGCCGAAATCCACTTTGACGGCGAGCATCATCTATGGCCGGGCGAGTTTCGTATGACCAGAAATGTGACCATTGATGGCCAGCAGCATGAGATGTATGTCGATTTCGCCATACCGGATGATGGCATCCTAGCAAGCGTGCTTGGCTTTCAGGTAGAGGTATCCATGGCCGACCCCATGGGTGTCGTGCTTGTACTGACCAATGGATTTGAAAACGACAGCGTATACTTTGACAGGTACTATCGCCTGCAGCAAAACATAGACGGCAGCTGGCAGGATGTGCCGGAGCTGACCACCAGGCTTTTTCCGGAAGATGCGCATTTTATTGCGCCAAGACAAATACGAAGAGTGGTAAAGAATTGGGGCTGGCTCCATGGCGAACTTGAGCCAGGGGAGTACCGTATCATGAAAAGTTTTCAGCATCACAATGCAAGCCATGATTTACCTATTGAGTTTATTGTCGATGGCACACCGGAGCCGCACCCGTATATCTGGGGATACAACCCATTTGAAGGCGCCGCCACTTTCCGTGGGGAGGTTTTGGAATCCGGCGATTACGATCTGCGGGCAAGGGGCGAGGCATTTCTTGTGCGTCAGTTGACGCCCATGTGGGAAGATGACCTTGGCGTTGATGGCAGGTCGTTTATTGAACAGAATGAATATATCGCTGTGTTGGATGCCAATAGTGAGCCCATACTATTTTCGGACGTTATACCGGGAGATATCGTTGATATAACGTTTAGTGGGATAGTGCTGCAGACGGATCCGAGTATTATTGGCGGGGGGATTTTGGTTAGGGTGGTGGAATAAAAAAAGGACCCAAACGGTCGCAAAATGCGACCAGTTGGGTTCATGTAATTTAAAGTGATACCACCGCATCCGCCATCGCCTTCAAATTCTCTGGCGAAACATTGGGCAGCAGCGCTTCATGACTGGGCGATACAATAAAATTTGGCCCAAATAATTCCTTCAGCCGCTGCACTTCGTCATACACTTGCTGCGGTGTGCCAAAGGGCAGCAAATCCTGCGTATCCACACCGCCTATAAATACGATATCGTCCTTATATTTTTTAGCCAGGCTGACCGCATCCATATCCCGTGCCTTGGCCTGTATGGGATGTAAGGCATCCACCCCGGCATCAATCAGCCGTGGTATGACACGGTCAATGGCTCCGCAGGAATGCAGCACTACTTTATATCCTCGGCTTTTGGCCTGATTCGTAATTTTTCGGAAATATGGCATGATAAATTTATCAAACATCTCTGGCGAAACCAGCAAATCCAACTGGCTGCCAAAGTCATTGCCAAAGAAAATGGCATCCATACGATCGCCGATGATATCAAACCATTTTTCATTGACTCGCAGGTAAAAATCCACAAGCCGCTCTGTAACAGCTTCCACCACCGCCGGGTCAGTATGCATCTTTATGAAGTAGTTTTCCATGCCAAAAAAATCGCAAGCGACATGAAAAAATGGACACCACGAGCCGGATAATACCGCCCGGCCATCCTTTATGGTTGCCTCGGCCGCCTTTTCTGCATCTTCAAAGTTGCAGTATTTGATATCCGGCCAGTGGAAACGCTCCACTTCGGCTACATCTTCGCATTCTGCAAAAACGCCATCCTGCCCCAGACTATGGCGTGCCTTACCGCCCAAGGTATCAAACATGGGGATATTTTCAGGATGCTGCCACAGGTTATTATGTTCCAGCATAATCCAGTCGAAGCAATTGCCCAAGGTCCGGCCCAGCTCAAAGTCGTTGTTTACATTAAAGAAGGGATACAGGGCGGCAGTGCTGTCCGAATGCGGAAAGCCGTGCCAAAAGCCGCAGATGTCGCTTTTGTGGCTTATGATGTTGTTGAATAGGGTGCGTTTGGTCATTTGAAATTCCTCCTATTTTAAGCTTTCAAAAAATTCTGCTACTTTTCGCTTGGCTAAAGCGACTTCATCACATTTTTTATCATCATAATAATATAGTTCACTTATTTGCTCCACTTCGCCTATACTCACATTTTCTGGTTTGATAAAACCATAGTCAAATTCTGATTTGCTTTTATATCCTGTTATTGCCTCTACCTTCATATCACGGTTTATGCGCAGGCCGATATCGGCGGGTAAAAATACTGTTGTTTGTTTTTTTCCTTCTTCGATAGCCTTTTCTTTAAAAACCTTATTATATATTTTTGCAATTTCTATCCTGTAGCCGTCAAACTCCTCACCAAACTCTGATATGATACAGATTTCGGGCTTTAATATTTCTGCAATTTTGGCGACCCCTAGCCTGCCCAGATGGTTTTTATAGTAACTTTTTTTCTTCTCGTCTTCGTTCTTTTCTGTTGAGTAACCCTTTTCACATTTATCGAAGCCACCCAAATTTGCTATTAAAGCTATTCTTTTATCTTTATATTTAACTTTGTCTTTACCCTCTTTTTCCATTAATTTTTTATACTCATTAGCCATTTCTCCAAAACCTGTATCACCCGTGTAAATTAAAACAAAATCGCCCTGCTCGAAGCAAAATCCAACAGAAGAGTAATCAGATATGATATCGTGATGCTTTGCTTGTATAACACTTACCGTAACATCGCCTATTGTAAAATCATTTGCCTCATCACAATCAACACATACAACTTTATAATTACTATTTTTCATTAAGTTAAAAAATCCGGCATATTTTTTAAATGTTCCGCTTGTCATATAAAAGGTAATTACCTTGGCTGTGCCTTTAAAAATTTCAGCGGCTTCATCTTCAATCGCTTTCATTATACTTGAGTTTTTACGAACCATCTCGGGTGAGTATTTATTTTTTTCTAACAAACCATCTAATATACTGCCTTCTTCGTACCTTTCGGCAAATGGATCAGATAAATTACCGCCATACAAATCTGTATTATATCTGTGTAATAGTGTCAGTAATGGATCAAGGTCGGAAGTGTGATCGTTATGTGCGTGAGTAATAAATACAGCATCAATTTGCTTGAATTTATATCCTTTTGATATAAAATTTTCGATAAAGTTAAACCCCGGGTCTACAACAATACCTTTGTTTTTGCTTTGGATAAAATAGCCGCCGCCTTTGCTTGAGCGTATCTTGCTGCTAACAATGGGGGTATAGGAGTTCCATTTTCGTAAAACTGTAAGCGTTAGCGTATCAACACTATCCACTTTTACGTTTGAATCAGTAAATTTTTTCATGCTTTTTTTGCTTTCATCTATTTCTTTTACCATATCACTTGTCACATCAAGAATTCTTTCGGCTATATCTTTTTCTGATTTTTCAACTATTTCTCTTTCAAGGGCATCTTTTAGCTCTTTTATCCTATCACTTGATCGACCATAAAAGTAATCATTGACAGACTCAAACAGTACATTTGCTTTTTCGTAATCCTTAAGTGCATTTTCATACTCATGCTTTCCTAAGCTATACAGTAGTTCTGCACGGTTATAATAAGGATAAGGATAGTCAGGTTCTAATTCATTTGCTTTATTATAGTCTGCTAGCGCTTTATCATATTGCTCTAGCTCATGGTATGTATTTCCACGGCCATTATAAGGATTAGCATATTCAGGGTCTAACTCAATTGCTTTATTATAGTCTGCTAGCGCTTTATCATATTGCTTTAGGTTATCACTGTATGTATTTCCACGACCATTATAAGGAAAAGCATTTTCAGGGTCTAACTCAATTGCTTTATTATAGTCTGCTAGCGCTTTATCATATTGCTTTAGATCACGGTATGTATTCCCACGACCATTATAGGGAGCAGCATATTCAGGGTCTATCTCAATTGCCTTATTACAATCATCAAGTGCTTCTTGATAGCATTTTTGCTCATGATACAAAAATGCCCTTTCATAATACAAATCGGCCGTTGCATTTTCCTCAATTTTTTTAGTTAGCTCCTGAATCTCTTTTGTCATCTGTACGTCCTCCAATAACACTAAAGTAAACTATCAGGCAATATTTCCCACAACCTCATTATGACATATACCTCAAAAAAATCAAATAAAAACTACCAATGCTGAATGTCACTCATGTCAACTGGTCGATATTTTCGACCAGTTGGATACCTTCCCCACCAAACAAAAAAAGCGGAAAGCCTCAGCTCTCCGCATAATCACTCATCAATTCAAAAATATCGCTTTGCAAATCCGCTACATCTTCCCCTGCAACATACCGATCCAGCATCTCCTGCACATACGGCATTACTGCATCACCCACTAAAAACACGCCTTCACCTTCATTCCCAATAAAGGCGATAGGTAATATCCGCCGCATCTCTTCCGGGACACCAAAACCATCGCTGCGCTCCTGCCGGGTTGCTTCATTGATATCCAACCGGGTGTTAAGCAGCCGATAGGTAATCGACCCATCATGCAAACGATCACCAAACTGGGCAAGTATCTGAAGATGAAGCCTGTCCTGTACATCGCAGGTGCCGCATCCCAGCAAACCAACACCGCAACCGCCACAGCTATCGTATAAAAAAACGGTCAGGAGAACCGGCTCAGGCTCAACGCTTGCCACTTCAGCAACAGGCTCAACCTGCACGACGGCCTCGGGGGATTCATATACATATGCATTGCCGCATGCGGCTAATACTACTGCCAATGATATGAAAAATACTATTAAAACTTGCTTATTCATCAAACCCTAAACCCCCGACAACGGATTACAGCAAAGCACCTTACGTCCATTACCCAAATCCTTCATCGGCGGCCTGCCCTGCATACACTCCTCTGTCGCATAAGCACAGCGTGGCGCAAATTTACAATAGGTGATGGCATATTCCTTTTCCTCAATGTCGGACATGGCGATGTCCTGCTCCCATTTATCGCCAACCCTTGGTACAGAATCCATCAGCAGCTTGGTATACGGATGAGCGGTGTCGTCCATAATCTCCTTGCTTGTGCCATATTCAATCATGCTGCCCCTATAGAAAGTAGCAATATAATCGCTGACATAATAAGCGGTGGAAAGGTCATGGGTAACATAGATAAAACTCACCTTGTGCTTATCTTTAATCTCTTTAAACAGATTAACGATGTTCATTTTCATGGAAGCGTCAATCATCGCAACTGGCTCGTCGGCGATAATCAACTTGGGCTTGGTTATCAACGCTCGGGCAATAGAAACCCTGGCCAATTCTCCGCCAGAAAACTGGGAAGAATACTTGCCTTTAACCACCGCAAGGGACATACCAACGGAATGCAATGCCTCGTCCACTTTGGCAGTCGCTTCATCCCTGTTTTTAGCAATTTTCAGGCGCAGTGCCGTATTAAACAAGTAAGTATCCACCGGTTTTCTTGCAGAAAACGCCTCAAATGGATTTTGGAAAATCGGCTGGATCGTATTATAAAATTTGAGATTGTTGCGCCCCATATTTTTATACGAAACACCATCTAATGTGATATCGCCTTCGGTAGGGGTCTCCATGCGCAGCATCATCTTACAAATGGTAGACTTGCCGCAGCCGGACTCGCCAACGATGGATAAGATAATCGGCTCATCCGCAGGGATGGTTAACGATACCTGATCTACCGCTGTCAGCTTGGTACGGGAGAGGACACTACCAATCCTAAAAACTTTGCTGACATTATTAAATTCCAGCAGATTTTTGGCGCTTGATGCGTCGGCCATATTAGTTCCCTCCCTCATTTAATAGATGACAAGCGGCAAAATGCCCCTCGGCAACTTCTCGATAAATCGGTGTTTTTTCGTAACAAGCCGGTACGGCTTTAGAGCAACGCTCGGCAAAGCGGCAACCCTTCGGCGGGTTTTTCAAGGACGGTGGCCGTCCTGGGATGCCCTCTCTGGCACTCTTATCGCCTACACGAGGCAATGCGCCAATCAGCATTTGCGTATATGGATGGCGTGGATTATTGAAGATTTCTTCAGTCCGGCCCACTTCCATCATACTGCCGGAGTACATGATACCGATACGATCCGTGATCTGATAATGCACACCCAAGTCATGGCTAACCAAAATCATTGTGTTTTGATATTGCTTTTGCAATTTCATCAGCAGCATCAGGATACCACGCTGTACCACCACGTCCAGGGCTGTGGTCGGCTCGTCAGCTAGTATAACGCTGGGCTTTGGCTGCATAAATGTAGCCAAAGCAATAATGCAGCGCTGACGCATACCACCGGAAAGCTGAAACGGATAAGCATTAAGCACTTCGGGAGACAGATTAAGCTCGACCAAATAATCCGTTACACGCTGCAACGTTTGCTCCTGGCTCTCCCGCTTCCGGTCTTCCAATGGGATAGAGTCCAAAAATTGATCCTTAAGCCGGGCAATGGGGTTAAGTACGGACATCGCCGCCTGCGGCACATAGGAAATATGGCTCCACCAATGCTTGCGAATATCTCCGGAGTCAAACGAAAACTCCTGACCATCCCGGATACCGGACAGGGTTACCTTGCCCTTATCAATCTGCAACGGAAACTCCAGTATATCGTACAATACTTTCAACAACGTAGATTTTCCGCAGCCAGATTCCCCGGCTATGCCAAAAATCTCGTTGTCATAGATTTTCATATTTACATCTTTTACCGCAACTACATCGCCGTCAAGCATTTTGTAGGAGGCGGTCACATTATTAATATCTAACATCGTTTAGACCCCTCTCCGCTTAGCAAAATAAATGTTGTAGCCAGAAATCAGCATATACAGCGAAATAAACAAAACAATAACCAATATAATTGGCGAGCCAATCCAATACCATAAGCCCATCATAACCGCACTCCTTGCCCTTGCCCATTGGATCATATTACCAAGAGAAGGAAGGGTGGCAGAAGAAAGGCCAAGCACCGCAAGGGTGGTTTCCATACCAATTGCAACCAGGATGGCATTCATGAAGTTGGAAAGTGCCCAAGTCCATAAATATGGCAATATCTCAGTGGTTATAATCTGGAACATGCCTTCGCCGGAAAATCGTGCGGTCTGTATAAAATCCCGTTCACGAAGGGAAAGACATATGGCCCGTATGTGACGGGAAGGATGCGCCCATGCAAATATCGCAATAATTAACGCAAGCACAAATATACCCATGGTACCGCCCACCAGTGCTGTCATAAGCAGCAAAACAGGCAGCGCAGGGATAACAATAAATGTATCGGAAATAGACATCATAACCCTGTCCGCCGCATTACCCAAAAATCCGGAAGAGAGCCCCCAAAGGCAGCCCACTACCGTACCAATCGTACCGACGATAACACCGATGATGATGGAGTTTCTAAGCGAAAATAATAGCATCCAAAAGATATCTTGTCCCATCGCTGTAGTACCCAGCAAGTTTTGCCAGGAAGGATCCAAGTTTCTGGAATACGTATTAAAATGCGTGATGTCCGGCCCGGTGTAAAACAGGGTAACAATAAACGCCATAAACAGCAAAAAAGACACTGATATAAAGCCAATCCTGAAACGGGCGGGCGAATGCTTCCAAAGTGATTTCATTATATACCCACCTCCTACCTATATTTAATACGAGGATCTATAAATGGATAAATCAGATCCGCAATCAAAGTGGCTGTAGACACTGCAAAAATAGAAATGGTCGCTGTTGCCATAATCAAATTATAGTCCGCACGCTGGATGGCCGTAAATACAAGGCGTCCCACACCGGGATACTGGAATATAATCTCGACCATAATAGCCCCGCCAAAGATACCGCCAAGTGCGATAGAAAGGGCAGACACCTGAGGGATGATACTGTTACGGAATACATACTTAGTCCCAATACGCCCTTCAGGGATACCTCTAAAGCGGGCATAGCGGACAAAATCCTCTTCTGCCGTGTTTTGGGCCATCGCCTTCATACTGATAATCCACCAGCCCAAGCCCAGTAATATCATCGTACCAGCCGGGAGTATGGAAGCCCGTATAAGGGAGCCCCAAAACTCTGCTGCTCCTGCGCCTATAACAATATCTGCCGTAATAGGGAACCATCCCAGTATGAAACAAAAAACAATCTGTACGACAAGTGCCATTATAAAAAATGGAATAGGATATAAAACGATACCAATCCATTCTAATATTTTTGAGGATGTGTGCTCTTTACGAAAGCCGGCAACCATACCAATCAGGTTGCCAAGTGTCCACGAAACAAGCAGCGTAAATAATGTTAATCCCACCGTATAAGGCAAAACCCGAAGCACCAGGTCGGTAGCCGGTGCCGGAAACGCTGATAGAGACGGCCCAAAATCCAGCCTGATTACATTTTGCAAAAAGCTTACATACTGCTCCCACAATGTACCTTCCAGTCCAAATTGAGCATTTAGCGTCTGGCGGATGGAGTCAATCTCCTGCGGGGTCAGGGCTTGGTTGATCAACATTTGCTGTACCATAGCCTCAACCGGATCCGCCGGGAAGAAACGGGGAATGAAAAACATAAGCGTGACACCTACATAAATAACAATAAACCACGAAAGCAGACGCCCTCCAAGATATTTAAAAAATTGCATATCATTCACCTCTTTTTTTGGAACACGATGAAGTGTCCGTCAGCTGACGTTTTTTGGCCGCTAAGCGGCTAAATCTCGTTTGCTGTTTTTATGTAATACAAATCATTTGTATTAATAAAGCGAATGCCCGCCCAAAGGCAGGCATTCGCCTTGCTTACTTATTTAAAAGTAATTATTTCAATTGTATCCCTTATTGAGGGGTCAGGTTAGTTGTGATACCACGGAACAGGCTCCACCACCACCAAGGACCTTCATAAGGATTTTCTACTGTTGGGAAACCAGTCCAGTAGGTTGTGTTTACAGGAACCATTTTGATACCGGCATGTACTTGGATACCCAAGTGCGCTTCTGTAGCCAGTCTCAGGAATTCCATATGTGTGTCACGGATTGCAGGATCTTCTGGGCTCATTACTTCTAAGCGACGGATAACTTCTGTGATACGGCCTGACAATTCTGGATCAGATTGTGGCAGACGGTATGCAGAAATACCAGTGGCTCTTTCGCCGATTTCGAAGCTAAATACTTCGTCGTTCCAGCCTTGGATGTTTTGGAAGAAGTCCAAACCATAACGTGCACACCATGGCCATGAAGAAACAGTATGGAAATCGCCGTGGTCAACACGTGTACCAATGTCAGCACCATGCAGTACAGTGATGTCTGTTTGGATACCAAATCTTGACCATTGGTCTGCAATAACTCTGGCAGAACGATGGGCATGCATGGAGCCTTCTTCAGGATGCAGGATAACATCAATTACCCATGGGCTGCCATCTGGCAAGTGCCATACGCCGCCCTGGTTTGTAAAGCCAGCACCTTCAAGCAATTGTGTTGCTTTATCAGTATCTGTACGCCAGTAGCCTAAACCGAAGATATCTTCAAGTTGTGCTTGGCTCATACCGCTGAAATCATGACCAAACTCTGCTGCAACTGCGGCTGCAACTTCTTGTGTAAAGTTAGGATTCCATGGATTGTAGCCATCTGCAATCGTAAAATCATGCTCAAGCCATTGTACAAAATCTCTCAGGTAGTTATCCATATGGATGTTAAGTGCAGGGATTGGGAATGGAGACATACGGCCAACGCCTTCAAAGATGTTCATGGTTACTTCAACGTAATCTGGGATTAATGTTAATGCCCAACGTACGTCGATATTATCGAAAGGCGCTACGCCAGTGTTAAACATGATACCTTTACCACAGGCATCGTCAATGTTTGCCCATGGGAAATCTGGATACCAGCCACGCACAGCAGGGTTGTTTGCTTGCATAACTTGGAATTCTTCGATAGAAACTTCGTTCATAACATCCACTTCGTTGTTAATCATAGCCATAACACGGGCTTCGCCTGTGCCAAAGATTCTGTATTGGATGTATTCTGGTCCTGGCTGTCCCCAAGCTCTGCCTGTCGGTGTGTTTTGCCAGTCGTCACGACGTCTGTAAAGGATCCATGTGCCCAGTGGGTCATGTGCAACATATTCGAATGCATCAACAGAAACTGGTGGATAAAATGTGTAGCTTGTTGGGTCTACATATGCAAAGATGTGTGCTGGCACTACTTTAAAGCCAGTACCCCACATGTTAACACCAAGCTGTGTAGTGATACGTGGGAATGGGCGGTTCATGTAAAGTACCAATTGTGTGTCACTGATTACTTCAACATTGGCAAAGAGGTCGTTAAACAATGGAGAGTCAACCAAACCATCGTTATCTTTAATCATGTTGATTGTAAATGCAACGTCATGCGCAGTCAGCGGCATACCGTCAGAGAATGCAAGACCTTCACGAACATTAACTGTCCACTCGGTAAAATCTGCATTAGGTGTTGGCAAGCCATCTGCGATGGTTGGGATTGTTTCGCCAGTCATGGTGTTAACATCCCAAAGGCCTCTGCCCCATAAAATCTGGTGGCCACCAAAAGAAGCCACGTTACCGATAAAATAAGGGTTAAAGTTGCCTGGCAGTGGATGCACATCGCCATCCGGCTCTGCAATAAGCATCAGTTCACGTGCTGGAAAGCCAGTAAACTCTGGTACTTCACGGCCAGCTGGTGCTGGTGTGTCGTCTGCTGGATCGTCAGCAGGGTCTTCTGCTGGAGTTGTGTCCGCAGGCTGCTCTACCGGTGTTGGTTCATCAACAGGTGCTGGAGCAGGTGCGGCGCCGTTACATGCTGCAAAAGCAATGATCATTGCTAATACTAAAGCGGTAACGCTCAACCATTTTGTCTTTTTCATAGATCTTTTACCTACCTTTCTGAATTTGAAATGCTCATGTCAAGCTTTTACGCTTAACTGTCTAAGGGTCACCGGATACGCATATGTTTTACTGTGAAATTATCCTATGTACCCCGGGAGCCTATTGTGACATTTGTATTACATTTTGTCAAGCATAAAATCTTATTAGCCTTTTTTACTAAAGTTTCCCGCTAATCCTATGCAATATGTTTGACATTAATTCATGAAGGATTATATAATATCCGTCAAAGGTGGTGAATATTTTGATGAAGTATAAATTAACTTTAGGGCTATTGCTGATTTTTATTTTTGTATCGGCGTGTGCTGCCAGCAACAGTGAGGATGCCGAAAGATTTAAGCATGAACACGAAATTTTGAACGATCAGGCAACCCCAGACGGCGAACATACCCACAAGACTATGCATATCCCCGCAAACAATCCCGTTGTATATGTGGATGGAGAAGGCGCAAGGGACATCATCGCCTCCGGGACGGGCATCATATACATGGGCTTTCCGGAATGTCCATGGTGCCGTGTGCTGATTCCCATTCTATTGGATGCCGTACAGGAAGCCGGATGGCGTGGCAACGTATATCATTACAACGGCCGGGCCGACAGAGATTTTTTGCGGCTGGACGATTACGGCGAAATTGAGGTAGTAGAGCCGGGCGAGCCGATCTATCACGAGCTGGTGGCCATGCTTTTTGACTACCTTGGGCCATATGTCGGTTTATATGACGATGATATCCGGCGGATTTACTTCCCCACAACGGTATTTGTAAGGGATGGCAACATCACATCTGTCCATCTGGGAACACTGCCCACGCATATCAATGGCCGGGAGCCGCTTAATGAGGCTGATACTGAGGAATTAAAAAATGCGCTGATCCAGCAGATCAACGCATTGCAATAGAAGACGCAACAAAAAAATTTTAGGGCAACTGGTCGATATTTTCGACCAGTTGCCTGTTTTTTTACATGCTGTCAATTACCCCACCCTTCGGGCACCCCTCCAAGGAGGGGAATTTAGTGAGTCGAGTATACAAATTCCCCTCTTTGGAGGGGTGGCAACACACAGTGTTGACGGGGTGGTTGGCAGCAGACATGCTTACCTTAGCTTCATTTCCCTACAACATACCCCCGAATCTGCCCCCGATGCTGATAAACATGCCCCAGCACCAGTACAAGCCCTATCCGGGAAGTGACACCATGAATCCCGCTAAACACGGCCATGCCTTCAATCCCGGCGAAAAAGTACCTGATGGCCAAAAATCCAGTAACAATGGCAATGCCCCAAACCACGATCAGCAGCACATCCACGATATACTTCCCTTTTAACGCTTTGCTCAGCTTCCCGTCCAGGCAGGATTTTGTCACCGCTTTCAGCCACTTCCAGTGTATACACACATGGATAACAAAAAACACAGTACATGCCGTGCCCACAATGGCATGAAATGCAAAGTGGCTGTCTTCCCATCGTATAAAGGACAGGATAAGAAATACTGTCATCAAAATATCCACGATAATTTTAGTGCGCTTGCTTTTCCAGATTGATTTCATATTAAATACCTTCCTTAAAACAATTGCAGCACTTCTTTTTTAAGCTCTAACCGCATGGTCTTATTGATTAACTGACATGTCCGAATATCGCCATACAAACCAATTGCAAGGCCGGCGTCAACATGGGACAGATTATAGTATGTCTCCAGTATATTGCGCATATCCGATACTGCATGATGACATGCCGCTTCCAGCGAATCAGCGGATGCGGTTGTGGAAATGATATCGTCTGATATAACCAGCGGCCTGCTGATTTTCATATCCTTTTTGACTTTGACCGTGATATCCACATCGGCACACATTTCTATGCCCTGATCGAATATTTCGCCATCGCCCATGGCTCCGTGACAATCGCCGATACCCAGCAGTGCACCTTCCACAAAGACGGGAAGGTATACCTTGACACCAGCCTTGATCGCACTGTTATCCATATTGCCACCATAGTCACCTACATCGCCGCCAAAAAATACGCCTTCCTGATGCGGCGGCACAGCAACGCCTATCACGCCAATCATGGGATTTGCGGGAAATACTTTATTGTTGTTGTTTAAAATCCGAATATGGTTATCATCCGTTGCCTCGGCGGTTATAAACTCGTGGCCATTTTTGGAAAACGCTGTGGGTTCCTTGTGGTTGATGATGTGCATATAGCCTTTGCCGACCAGCTTGATATCGTGGATTTCCACTTCGATAACATCTCCGGGCATGGCATCTTTTATGTAGATTGGGCCTGTAAAGGGATTTGGACGCTCGTAAACCCAGCCGTCCAAAAACATGCCGCCGGCAGCGTCAAAGGTTTCTACCACTAATCTGTCGCCGGAAGATATGGATATACGTGGCTCATTTTCGGGTAAAAAATCGTAGAATACTTTACCTCTTGTTAGTCTCATGATTGCCTCCTTTAATTAACCACCCGCTCCAGCAAATCAGTCTCTACTATATCCATATGCGCCTGCCGTGGCACACGCAGGGTCTTAATCTCAAATGCCGCCATCTCCAGATCAAATGACCGCTTTAGTCCATACAGCTCAACT
>Ga0123355_10005470_pt1 | contig 18615 bp, 7 predicted proteins | sample TergutEmb28metaG_3_FD_89872 | JGI IMG/M metagenome (GOLD analysis project Ga0123355, IMG submission 89872) | Embiratermes neotenicus P1 segment gut microbial communities from Petit-Saut dam, French Guiana - Emb289 P1 | ecosystem: Host-associated > Arthropoda: Insects > Digestive system > Gut ... | reverse complement strand
GGCCGAAACATGTAGTTGTAATAAAATAAGTCAATAAATATACTTACATTGACACAGTTGTGTTAGACTAGAATCCAACCTAAGCTAATTCACACACAACGGGGATGACACACCTCCTAGATATGATTTAGTTGTTTAACTTGATACAGCACACCTTATTTCATTTTTTCAACAATAAATTGAGTAAATAAAACAACAAGTAAAAACGAAATAATTAAAACTATGTGATTCGGTGAACCACACCAGTCCCCCCAAAGAGGATCACCTACCAGACTGAGCACGTCAGGACAACAAAGTTACAAATGTGATCGTTTAGATTATGTATTGAAACTTTAAAGCCTAGCGGTTACTTTACCACCAGGATCAATATTAAAAAATTCTACATGGTGCTCACCGTGCCTTTATATCTTCTGTGTGGATCTCAGAACAAACAGGGACTTTTTTCTTAAACAACATAAACAAATTGTTTTTTTATAACCGAAGTTTAAAGTGTTTACTGCGCGGTACGCATTGAATTCTTAAGTAAAAGAAGCTGTTTCGCTTTTAGGCGCGTTCGCAAAATTGCGAAAAGGGACAGTTAACTTCGTCATGTTTGTATGCCCGTCTGTCCGTCAGCATGGAACAACTCGGCTCCCACTGGGCAGATTTAAAAGAAGTTGGATAGTTGAACATTTTTCTAAAATCTTTCAAACTTCATTAAAATCTGACAATAATAACGGGCACTTTAAGACCAATGTACGTTTTACCATATCTCCCTCATTTCTTGTTATAAAGAGAAACTTTTTAGAAAAAAATTGTAGAGAAAGTCAAAACACACATTTCATATTCAATCACTTTTTTTTAGAAACTCCTGATTTTTATGAGATAATGTGAAAAAAAAAATGTAGAGCCGGACAGGTCACAGACGAGAATCTGGCGCATGCCCATTGCGTGCTGGATAATTAAGGCTGCAAACACACACTCAGAATAAATGTGTAATACTGCTTTCCCTTTGTAACAGTGGTTGTAGGAACGCGTCTGACTGTTAAGTTATACCTACATTGCCTGTCTTGTTAAAGGGTTGACGGTGACTAGATGCAATTCAATTCTATCAGGCTGACAGCAGCGTCAAGGTTTCAAGCAACACAACCTTTCACACCGACGCCGTCTCCAACATCAGCCTTCTGATGCGATCCAGCACCCAACATTTTCTGGCTCTACGAGCTGAAGCCTTGTGCAGGCGTATAACTCGATAAGGCTGAGGCATGTCAGAGACGGATGCAGTGTGTAACTTTGGTTTGCTAGAACCGCCTAACACCGTTGTCACCCAGAGATGATTTTGTTATATCAGTGTTTACCTTTGCGATTGTCGATGGATCGTAAATTATAGAAATATGATGTGCAAATATAAATATTATTTTATGTCGAATTAGGTGAGGCGATGATCACATACTGATAATTGTAAGGGAACTAGGAGGTTGCGAATGCGGTGTATTCTAAAGGCACTCTTCCGTAATTCCCCTGAATATATTTATAAGAACTAGGAGAAACATGTTACTTTAACATACAAAATATACGATACTTTCTATAAATAATTTACCATTTGTACTAAAATAACTAATTGCTCACAGACGTGATATTTAGAATTACGCGGGATATTTGCTGTAATCTCGTAATGTTGAAACTTTTTACACTTTCTCTGTGTTATTTCTGTCGAGAAGACAAGACGGGAGCCACAGAATTCGCAGTCAAAAGATTTGTACCCTCCTCAGCTGTAAGTGCATCTTGCCCATCCGATTGTGACTCAATTCCTCAATAATCTTCATCAGAAGATTTATCTGCCTTCACTCCTTAGCAGGAAATTTCTTTTCGAATTCAAAAATTTCTACAGAATTCTCTCTCTGGTAATTCTTTATATGTCAAATGTAAGTAATGTGTGAATAGTGATACACTGTAAGTCTTGTAAATTAGGTAATGTAAACAAGGGAGTGGTTAAGACTACATAATGAGGAGCTTAATGATCTCTACTCTTCAAATCAAGAAGAATGAGTTGGGCGGCGCACGTAGCACATATGGAGGAGATGAGACCTACCAGAACCCTGTACATACAGGGTTCTGGTGGGGAAGCCTGAAGTAAAGTCACAATTTGGAAGACACAGACCTGTTGCGATTATGGTGACTAAATATACTTAAATTCCCCAAGGCCAATCCATTCACTAAACTTACTACTAAATTTACGGTCAGTTGGTAGTCATACCAATTTAAATAAAGGGATAACAATTCTTTCTTAATTTAACGCCGTATTTTGTAAATTTACCACTACATTCCTCTATATTATTCCAAAACTGATTTTTACTAACATACATCGACATTATAAGGAATCTGCACCCTTATCATAAAGCTGGCAGCTTCAATATATTTTCGGCTCCGTTTTACACTTTTTTTTTTCTGGAGGTATTACTTTGCTATTCTCATTTATCCTGGTACTCCTGACTCTGTCGGAGTTGGATGCTTTCATTGTGTCTCTTGAACCACTATTTGTAAGTTTTTCGATCCTTGGGGGCGGACCGGCGTATTTCTGTAGGAAAACAAATGTAAAGTTTGGTTTTCGTAGTTAAATAAACACAATACGTGGAGAATTTTATTTCTTACCCTCATTTATTGTGAATTTTGTAGAATGTGCGATCGAGTTGATAGGAATACGTGACTCGCGCATGAGTAAGAATCGTTGTTCATAAGACCACAAAATGAGAACCCAGTTCTAAAATAAACAACTGTTCTGCACACATAAGTTTACATTTTAATCAGTAACTCCGACAATTTCCAGCGGATTTATGTCCCGCAGTTTCTGAACATTGCTACGTTGAATGATGTACTGAGAACTGTCACGTTTATTATATTTGCTGTACGCGTTAATCTTGATTAACAGCAGTCTCTCAGCATTTATTTTACACAGTATTCACTTCTCAGAGACGACCATTATCACGTTTAGAAAGAATATTCCTTGGTGAATTGCCGAACTTGTCGAAAGCCGTGTATTTCTAAGATAACTTATGGCACTTTTATACTGCAGATGATACACATTGCACCAAGTTGATTTGCTAAATTTAATTAATCAATTAATTAATTATGATAATACTTTAAAACTACTGTTGTTACAACACTTACCAAAATTATAGGCGTAATGTTGCTCCAGTTGTAACTATTTTACTGCTTGGAGTTTTCAGTAAGACAAGAATTGTTTATGGAGTATGATGGTTGACAATTCTCTCATTTAAATGTGTGTCTTCTGAGATGTCTCTTTCCTTCAGTTTGCCTCACCAAAAACGTGTATGCATGTAATCTGGCCCCAGATATCCTCATGCCACACCCATTTAAACTTCATACATTTGTTCAAGAAGATTAATATTTGGTGGGAATTAGAAATCATCAAGTTCGTCATTATGTAAATTTACCTAACCTCATTTTCCTTCTTTCCTTTTAGTTCCAAATAATGTCGATGCTCCCTGTTTCCAAACAATACGCAATTTCTTTCTTTCCGCAGTGTAAAAGACAAAGTTTCATTCTCGTATAAAACGGCAAAAAAAATTTTGCTATTTCCAGACGCGTTTGCAAAATTGTGAAAAGCGACTATTAGCTCCGTCATGTATAATCTGTCTGTCTGTCTGTCTGGCCCTCCTGCCGTCCGTCTGTACGTAAGGAACAACTCGGCTCATACTGGATGGATTTTCATGAAAATTTATATTTGAGTATTTTTCGAAAATCTTTGTAGAAAAGTCGAGTATCATTAAAATATGACAAGAATAACGGGTACTTTGTTTGAAGATCAACATACATTTATTATCACATCTTGCTTCTTTCTTCTTAGAAGGAAAGAAGTTGCCGATGTATAGAAAATCAAAACACACATTTCATATTTAATAACTTTTTTTTCGCAATTCGTGCCGTTTATGAGATAATGTGGAAAAATATTGTAGAGATGGGCAGGCCACAGTTGACAATATGGCGCATGCGTATTACATGCAGGATAACTAAGGCTAAAAACAAGCACTCGGAATATGTAATATTCCTTTTCCTCTGCAATTGACGTCACACTGTTACGTTATACATGCATTGCCTTCCTAGTTTACATTTTAAATTAAAGATTGTTGTTAGCAAGCGAAAAACAAAAGTTTCTGAACAGAACAATAGGAATATTATTCGAAATTACTTTCCTCTGAATTTCTGTGTCCGATAAATTTTGATTTGTTAGTGTTGTACGTAATTATATGTACTTTTCCACAATTTCAAGTGATTTATTAGCTAACTTTATGTTGTGGCTTTGTTGTACATAATATCCCTTAAAGTATAAGCGTATTTAATATCGTTTCTCCAGTTCTCTTCAAAATTCCCGTCTACACATATATATTCAACACTGGGGACTGTTGTCGGATACAATCCACAGTATTCGTAATGGCCCCATACTGTGATGCTGAACAGTATAAATGCTTTAGACAAAATTTTCTGTGATGTTTCCTCAATCATTGCTGTCAAGCGTATTGTTAAATATAATATACTTCGCACGGCCGCCATTCTGTTCCTTTATACTCAAAATTTCAGTTAACAGAACCCGTATTGTATTTTATGTATTTAATTACAATATATCACAACACAAAATCTCAGAATATGTCCGTATATGGCGGAGCCGCGATAAATGCATTTGGCTTCGTTGCTTGGCTTAAAGTCTGTTGTGTCGGTAATCACAGGTAAATTCCTGGCCGTGACATGAGATTTTCTCTTCTTTTCAGCGCTCGGACCTGCATTTGTCCCCACCACAACTCCTATATAATGGGCACGACGAGTTTTAATTCTGTGGTGGAAATCTGAGCATTCACCTCTATATAGTTCGGAGATTAAAAATTTGCGAAAATGTTTGCCGCCATAGCGTAGTCCATCAGTGACCATTCTGTAAGCTGGATGGTTATTGTCTATTTCCCGTTAGGGTACGATACTGTACTGAAAAAACACCCAGACCGGCTAGGGAGCCTACCTAGCCCTGTGTTGGATGGGGTGTCTATTATTATTGCCGCGAGGGCAAAGCGGTCGAAGCGTGAAGCTCATCTCTCGTCTTCATCTACTCTCAGTTCAGACGTTAAAATGAAATGGAGCTGTAACTGTTCTCTCCCTCGTGTCTGTATGGCGTGCACAGGGATAGGTTTACCTTCTTACCCTTTTTACGTTGACTGACCCTTGATGTGGTGTCCGTCAGTCCAATCAGGCAGGTTCTTTACTTAGGTCATGAATGCTTTCTGCTTCGTTCTCCCTGAGTCATTGTTTGCTGCAGCACAATAATTAGGTACTGCACGTGGTATAGTTGAGTTGCTGATAGTACTGTTAGATAAACTCTAAATAAATAAGTAAATAATCAAATATTTTCAGCATGGTACTTAATTTAGACCAGCTACAACATTGCTTTCTTTTAGTGTTGCACAGATTAGGACAACGTAGCTTCCACTCCAGACGTCTGCTTAATGATGGCAGGAAATTAAATTTCTTTTGTCATGACTTAGCCTCCATGAAAATTATATTTTTGTGAAACCTGTGAGAATTCAGAAGCCGGTATTGGTAAAAGTAAAGTTGTCCCTGCCTAAGACATCAAGTTGGAATGGAGGACAGTAGATGGAGGCGAGTGACCAACTTCACATATCCATATAAAATAATTAGAGTAGGCCAGAAAAGTGTCGACGGCGCAAGGCGTTGCAGGGCACAGCTATACAACTTTTCCGCTCAATAATCTGTTACCAATACATAAATTTTCAATATAGAACTTCAATATTGCCGAATTATTCTTATAATAAAACCAACGAGAAACACTGATTTCTCAAATTTATTTTTGGAATAGGACTCTACATGTTTCTAACAGTATCTCTGTCCATCATCAGGAGTCTATCACTGCACACACAGCAGTAGGTATATGTCATACAGGTTATGCTAACTGCTGCTAGCATAACCTGTATGACCTATACCTATTGTTTTGTGTACAGTGCTAGACTCCTGATGCTGGACAGAGATACTGCCCGAAACTTGTAGAGTCCTATTCCAAAAATAAATTTGAGAAATTAGTACTTCTCGTTGGTTATTATTATAAGATTATATCACGGTGCACCGTCCTGAGAATGTCAAATTGCCGAATTAAACTCGGCGCAACTTGACTTGCTGTTGAATGACCAAAGATCTTGGGTGTATAGAATGCTAATCAAAAGTACCTGAAAAATATGTCACCCCCTGTTTTTGAAGAAACAATTCCTGTGTGTGGATTCATTGTTTACAGTAGTGAACTGGTAGGACGAATTATTTTGCTAAGTGTCGGACGAGAGCTGCTTCGCCGTGTTTTGGTGGGAGAATCTTCCGAAAGCCATTCTAAGCTAAATTCGGAAGTCTTAATTGTAGTGACTAGATATGTTTTTTGGACACGAAAACAAATACAAAACAAATACAAAACATCTCGTCCAGACACGATGTGCTAAACTGGAGCGCATGTTCTGAAAATACTGGCATTACTTTTAAACTGATGCGCGACTTTCTTAAACCAGTTGACAGTAAAGCAGGCTTAGAGAAAAATATTATTTACGGCTTGTACACACTACGGAACCTGCATTCCACATCAGATTCTCCAGTCCCTAACAGCTCGTTAGCATTCCTTTTATGACAGACCTCTATAAACTGTGTATAAGAACCTGAAACACCTTCACACAGTCCTGTTATTAACGATGCCTCAATATTCCCTTTGGCCGGAATTATTTCGGGCCTAATATTTTGATCAATGTAGGTGTGAAGGAATCGGCACTTATATGTAGTGATCCATTGTGTAGGTAGTATATACAACTGAATTCCGTAAGCAAGTGTGCATACATTCTTGTAATGACAGCTGCTGACAATTCCCAAGTATCTCAGATAATTAAATCTGTGACACAATTACGTAATACAAGAATTTAATTAACAGGGAATGTATTAGCCCAAGGCGTGGTAGGAAGAAAGGGATTTTTTAATAAATTAAAGGAAATTTCCAGGTAGAAGAGAAACTAATTTAATTTCCGGAGCACTTGATAGAATCTGTGAACTGATCTGAAATCAATCTAATTATCTAACAAATTACAATGCATTATAAAGCAGGTTACTTGCTGTTTTAGTGTTTGTCAATGTTGCCGTACCAAAATACACTTAATTACTTGTGAATAACTCTATGTTTACATCTTTATTTTGATGAAACTCTGTATCTGTACGAATACCGAACTGACAGACAACAAAGTCTCAATCAGTGTAGCCGAACTCCGAAACAAAACGGGAGACCCTTACATCCCGAATGCAAAGCGAGCGTCCAGCCGCTTGGCTGCCATGTTACGTAATACCTCACATTAAAACTGAAAGACAGGTAGGATATTATATTATTGTACATCGTCAAGGAGATGGTCGTTATTAGGAGTGCGAAAAATGTGCATGTGCAAAATTTCTTGAAGAGTGACTAGTTGTGTCTATCCGTCCTGAAAACCTTCGCAGATGCTAACCGTAACGCTTAATGTATTCAGTTTGTGTTTAGTAGCAGAACTGTCTATCGCTCCCACCGATATCCGTCCTGTATTTCCCTGTACAGTCATTTATTCGCACCACACCAGACACGCCCACCCACGCGGAGTAGAGAGCCTGATCTTCTATCAGTACCGGTCAGTGAGTGTAAATTTGTTTGCTATGCACTCTTATCAGTGGTACCTGCACAATTTGCTATGCAAATATAATTTCTTACCGGTTCCTGAAGAATTAGGACGCTTAAGCCGTGGATGCTTCATAACATAGTAAGTTATAGGTTAATTTTATCGTGCTGTAAAAACAGATTCAGAGCGTAAGAGACGATGATATTAGTCCGTACACGAACATCAAAGCGATGACACGTAAATTAAAATTATGTATTTTGTCAGATAACATAAAATAATTCCGACAATAGCAACGAGGCCACGCATTTTATTTTAAATCTTTTTAATAAATATCTATAATCATGAGCGTTTTAAGAGGCAGTGCGCTAGGGGAAGTTAATGTACTTTATCATAAACACTTAGCAGGAATGAAACACGTTTATAATTCTTCATATCCGTCTCTAAACTTGATACAACTTACTACCATTGCAAATAATTTTGCAGTTAGTGTTTCCATTAGAGAGGTACAGGCCCTATAGCTAATCAGTCTACGAGCCCCCTCCCCCCCTCCCCCCTTCCGGGTTTAAATTTTTCAAGTGAAAACAAGATGAGAGCCGATAATCTGTACCTTTTAATTAAGTAATGTTAATTATATCAAGTTTTACATTTATGTGATTTCAAGCTTCCGCCGCAAAATAGATTGTTACCGAATACAGGATTCTTGACGACTGACGATGGGACCGATAGGTTGTCCCGAAACGCCGGTAAGAAATTACCACAACTCGCTGCGTAATAACCCAGAAGGGCGCAGTTCTGAAGTCTTACATTTATTACGGTCTGTAATTATATCTGTTCTTGGATTATGATCGGCTAAATTTAACATACAACACGTTTGAACACCTTCCTTGGATGTCCGTTCCGTTCTGCTATTGTGTTAAATCAGTGGGTTTATTTCTGAGTTCATACATTGTGAAGTCGCCAAGCGGAGGCTGGGGCGGGAGTCCCACTGAAGACCGCCCCTTTAGTAAGAATATGGTTTGTTGAAGTCAAGACGATTTGAGAAACAGTGTTGTACTTTTTGCGCTTCTGAAGCAACTAGTTCCACTTCATGGGTGAAAAGCTAGGCTTCACGTCACACTATAAGGTGATGAATAAAAAAGACGGTGTTAATTTAACGCTAACCGATACCTCCTGCGCTGAAAATGTGGCAGACCTTTCGTCGGTTATCTTACGAGGGGGTGCTGATAAGTCCTTTGTCTGCTTAGCTATTGATTTAACCGAAATCCGGCGGTCTTCCAAGATTAGCTCGTGAATTTGATCAATAGTCTCCAGGGTAATTTGTTCATTTTTGGGTAATTCCCCGGCGTCTGAGTTCTAATTGCCGACGTTTCGGAACTCACTATCGGTTCCATCTTCATAGGCAGGTGAATGAAGTATTCACTTACTTCATTCACCTGCCTATGAAGATGGAACCGATAGTGAGTTCCGAAACGTCGGCAATTAGAAGTCAGACGCCGGGGAATTACCCAAAAAGGAACAAATTACAATTAGAACAAGGCGAAAGCTTAAAAACAAGAATCTACAGGGTGGTCACTATTTTGGGTCGTCCAGGACGAGGCGCATGACAGGTGGAAAAATCACCGCATTTAAACTGGGCCACCCAGTTTTTGACTGTGGCATTCGATGGTGCATGTTCCCCTAATGTTTCTTTCAGAATAGCGTGAATTCCCTTCGGCGCCTTGACTTGCAGGGGGAAAAAAATACTTGATGGCATCTCGCGTCTCCATGTTGTTGAAACGCGCGCGTCGCCTGACATGCTTCCTTTAAGCTTCTGTAACAAGAAAAGACTTCCAATTCAGCACATGAACAGACCCCTCTTTTCAACGACACTATCGATTCCGTCCTACGACATTGGGAAGTAGGTCAGGCTAAGGACTTATCAGCACACCCTCGTAACCTCGGTTTTGATTACCTCATGCAGCGTTCGATGTTCGCAGGAATCCTCTTGAATGCCTTTCCATTTCATAGTTTAGAATTCAAGTTTATTTTTTATTTTTGTTGAGTAAGCAGTTAATCTGTCTGCGGAATATTATTTCCCTACATTACGATTTTCTCTTTGCCTCTTGAATAATTTACTTTCCTTGGTGCTTGAAATATTTACTAATTCGCCTTTTAGTGAAATGTGTTTAACTGGGAGGAAAATCAGGAGGCATATAGAGGGCAAGCACAAAAAGCTCTATTAACTTGTCCAGTACAGATATGACTTACAAACGGAAGAGTAATTAGTGTGTTTACATTAATGCATATGGAGAACCTCACAGGCTGGAGTCAATTTTACACTCCAGTTCCTCTTCCATTTCAACTTAAGCCCTATCTCCTGAGCGTTGAAAGTTCTGTCACATGTCTAACGTGGCTGATATAGTAGACCAAAATATGTACAGCGATCACTGAACCGACATACGTGTTATTTGGCAGGAGTACATAATAATTAATACTATCTTGCAGCACAGTTTCTAGGCCAAAGAATTTACTTCATATTCCAGCTGACTTTATCAGACGAGAAGATAGTTCCTTGGCCTGACTGACACTGAATAATAATCCTTCAAATCTTTCGAAGTGTCGGTAACTATTTACCAGTCGACACGGCGTAAGATTCCAAATCATTTGAATCGTCACTGCCGCTGTGGGAACATAAAGTGCCGCAGTACAGAAGCATTCAAAGCAAAGTTCTCTCTTTGGGAAGAGAAATTAACCTTTGCCGGAACCAGTACTCGCGATGGAATTAGTAACTCAATGCTGTTTTGTATGTTATTCTTGCATTAGACACAGTTGCTGCTGGCGGTCATATATCGTGTTTGTGCGGTACACAGGCTGATAGTAGCGCCGCGAGTGCTGACAAAGTGAACTTGTGATAACAAAGCGACCATACTTCATTTCGCTGAGCTGGGCAGAAACCTAAACATTATAGTAACATTTCATAGTATTCAACTGAGGGTATTTTTGAAACTGAGTCTAGTGAGACCGATGAAGAGAGACAATGTTCCCGACCTTAGCGGCAGGAAACTGTGCCACTTCTCGTGAATTCCAGGGTAGAACTGAATACGTGCTATTTCTGTACGAGGTGGCGAGGATTCAGTAGGTTTGGCATCCGGGATGGAAGAGTTCAGGTAATTTTGTTTGTTTGTTTGTTTCAATGTCGCCTCAACAAGACGCGTGAAATCTCTCAGTGGGGTAATGAAAAGAGAGAGGAACGTAGAATTCAGTAAAACAGTTTATTAATTTTTAAACATTCACTTGCATAGTTTGACCATCAGCTCATATTAAACTGATGATAAAATAGAAAGCAATATGATCGGTCCTCGTTCTCAGGCTAAAAATATGGTTACAACCTAATGAGCTGGGCCCGATAAATAAGGGCATTGTGTCACCATAGTGTTATATTTTTCATAATGTTATTGCTTAAAGACGAGATGATAGAAACGTCGATAGTGTACAGTGATGTCAAGCATGACACACTATAATCAGGATCTTACAGAAGTCAATATATAGTGTAAAATTATAAAATTACATAGTCATACACAACTCCCATTTTATTAGAATTATTAGTTGACTGCTAGAAATACAGCTAATACTTCTAATAAACTGGGAGTTGTTTACGGATATAATTTTATAATTCCACATTACATACATTGATCATATAAAACACAATGGGAATGCCTCACTTAAAAAAATGTCGTATAGAAGTTTACTTATTTGTGTATTTCACGCCACTGGGAATTGATAACATTTCACAGTGTCGTGGGGTAACTTAATGTCTAAGGAATGAAATTGAAAAGATGAAAACGGGATTGAACTGGCAAACGGTATTGTTCGGGTATATTCCCGAAGGGACTGAGAGAAGCCTCGAACAACCTTAGCATGATATTTTCGAAATGAGTGTCTCTGGAATACGAAGGAAAAGTGCTAACGTCTCACCTACGACCATCGTTGTTTCGGAGGTTAATTAATATTTAGCAAATTAATTGTCATACGGTAATTCCTGGAAAACATGAAGCAGTTTTGCTTACTTTTGAAGTAAACAGGCTTATTCTTTCATTAATGGAAAAGGAAAATCGAAACACAGCTTACTTTCTTATGATAAAACCAACAAGATGCACTAATTTCTCAAATTTATTTTTGGAATAAAACTCTACATGTTTCGGACAGTTCCTCCGTCCATCATCAGGAGTTTTTCACTGTACACACAGCAATGGTATATGTCATATAGGTTTGCTGACAGCTTGCGAGCTGGATTTATTATAAGAATTTATCACGATGCACGATCACCTGAGCGTCAAATACAACTTACATTCTCTTTGAGAGGCTTTGGCTACATGTTTCGGATTTAATCAGTCCGTTAACAGGCCTTTATACAATACAGGTAGCAGGTGTAATATAAACACACATCAACACACAGCACTTTGGTTGTGTTCTTTTATGGGCTCCCACGTCACAATTATCATTATAGTACAATTATAATAGTAGAAGGTCCTGTACTAATGTTCAAATTTGTTAGAAACTTTATCGGCCATGTAAAATGAATATATTAATAATTAAAAAGTTTTAAAATTTATGGCAGAGGCGTAAGAAAGAAGGTATAAAATTTCCCGTCCTCTTTCGCCAGCGGGTAAAGATCAACAAATGTCATATATCTATATATATATATATATATATATATATATACTACAGTCGATGGGCGGATGCGCAAGGAGAGAGAAGATGGGCGATGTTTCTTTCCTTTTCCATGTATGACTTATAACATCTCAAAGGATACAGACCAATAACGCATATCTTCGATCTTTATCATACGTTATATATATATATATATAATGATTCTGCAAGAACAAAATGTTATTGCTTTAGACTTTACTTAATATAGAACAACTATTTTAGAATAGATCTAACATGGATAGTTAAATAATTACTTACAAGAATTTTGTCTTCTGTTTTCTAATTAATTTAATTAATTTTACCTCTAAAGCTATAATTCTTATTAAAGCTGAAAGCCCCTACTGTAAAATGATTTATTCTTGTCATCTTTACTGCCAGTACTGTGGACATCATCTCTAGAGTCCACTTTTCCTTCCATTTCATAACATTAACAATAGGAAGTTCGTTGCGGTAGGTACTCATTCATCTCATGATATTCGTTCTAATGAAAGATATGAAAAATAAGTAGCTGCTGAGTGATACACCAATTAATGATCGCCGTAACATCTCTAAACGTTATGCACTATTTCAAGCTTCCGCCTCGAAATGATTGATAACTGCGTTGTTCTGGGCCATTACGCAGCGAGTAGTGGTAATTCCTTACCGACGTTTCGGGACGACGAATAGGTCCCATCTTCAAGGGTCAAGATGGAGCGTATTGATTGCCCCGAAACGTCGATAGGGAGTTAGCACTACTCGCTGCGTAATAGCCCAGAAGAGCGCAGTTCTCATCTCTAATGTTGTGGAGTAGGATGTAACTCTTAGCAGTGGTCGCTATGTGCACCACCACGATAAGAAAAAGACTTTGTTCTTACCCCGTTAAACGTACCCCTGAATTTCGCACGACCTACAACACAAACACCGATTATTTCCCTAAAGTACAGACATAAAGTGGGGACCGCGGTAGCACAGTGGTTAAGGTGCTGTGTTACAAATCGGTAGTTCGCTGGTTCGATTCCAGATGGTGTCGTTCGAATTTTTCATTGACATAATCCTTCCGATCGCACTATGGGCCCTGGGGTCGACTCAGCCTCTAACAGAAATGAGTACCAAGAGTATTTCCTGGGGGTAAAAAGCGGCCGGTGCGTAAGGCTGACAACCTTACCACCATCCTGGGCCATTGTCACGTAATCTGGGAAGCTTAACTTCCTGGAAACCTCTGGGCACCTCAGGCCTGTAATGGGACTGATTAACCAATTTGTTTACCTTACAGACATAAAGCGATTGTTCCTTGTGACGTAGCCGCAGTATGATCTGCCTCAAGAAAAGACAGACAGCATCGTTTCTTCCCACGCCATAAAGGCGTATGGTGGTAGCAGAAATACAGATCCACTCATTCTTAACTTCGACTGTAAATGAAGACTGGTAGTTTAATTTACGATCCGGTGACTTTGTCTCGGGTAAAAAAATAATTAATTATACTTGGGTAGCCAACTGTTAATATTTTCGTCTCCTGACTCAGAACGTTTATTTTTATTGTTGTAAGTGGGTACCGGCTGTGTACGGCTTGTCATGTATTCAAAATTGGACGGAAAGTCTTATAAGCCTTCCTTTAACTGGTTCACTATGTTTGTAAATTAATTTATCGTGAAATTTATTTTCTCCCCCTCCAAACAGCCTATTTTAAAAGCTTCCATCGTACAATAAATATTTGCAAGGTGATTGAAAATATGGCAATATTACTCTTGAACTTAAATTATTGTAGGTTTTCATAGCAGTGGCTATAAATACTTGCATAGGGTGCTAGGTGACACTGTGTATTGTGACACTAATTTACCAACGTTTGTGTACCTAAAATGGACACAACAAGTTTTTTTTTAATGTGTGTAAATATATACTAGGATTAGGTTGTCACATCTCGTAAGACAATAACCGTCATTTTAAATTGTTTTATCTTGTACCCTTCTTTCTTTTTTTTGACTATTGCTTTCAAACCCCATTTTTATCATACACTTAAAATGTGTATATGGCGAAAATACGACGCTTTGCGCCATCTTTCAGACCCTGACATTCAACAAGTTTCAGTGATTTCATAACATACACATATTGTCTACTGACCGGAAACAGTCTCCTGTATCACACACCAGTGCGTAGAGGCACCTATAAGGCCTTTTGGTGAGTTTCATGGTATCCCTAAATGTACAACGCCATATGACATCATTGGCATGTGTCAACATTGACGTACATTCTCATACATTGTGTCGCTGCGTTGTGAAAATGGAAGACACTAGAGAAGAATGCTATCAAAAATTAATTAACCGTTTAGACACTAAGATAAACTTGAAGTTTCAGCTCATACCGTGCAGTAACTCTCTCTCTCTCTCTCTCTTTCTCTCTCTCTCTCTCGGTTACAAACCCAGTCAGTTAATGCTGTGTCGGGAAATAATTCATCGCTTTTTTATGAGCTCCATAGCAAACAAATAAGTACGCTGTATGGGCAGGAGGTAGAATTTTGTGTCGCTGAAGCTGGCTTACACACGGAAAACACTAGGCTTTAAAAGGTTAATTTCAAAGAACTGAGATACACCTGTCTCCCGACTGCAAATAAATAATAAATGCAGACAAAAGTCCCCATGAATTGCGTTACAAGTACTAGAATTTGGATACAAGTTTTAACGCCTTATTTATGTGGAATTAGCTGCACTTCATCTTTAAATTACCAGTCCCAGAAGCACCTATTTTCTTTCTAGCCCGTTTCCTCATACGTCTCTTTTTCATGAATATTACCTTCAGATGTCTTATTTTCTTGAATTATTAATCCGTTTTTCAAGATGTCTCTCCTTCTACTATATTTCTGAATGAGACATTATACGGGTACTCTCAAAGAGTTTCAATTACCTTTCCCCATGTACGACCGTAAACCCTACTGCTTTTCTTACAAATCTCAGGTCTCCACTAATCAATTGCCATTCCCCTTTCTAAAGGTCTGTGACAATTGTCTGTTATCAAGACGTAGGGATGCTTTCGGAAGCAGAAATAATTAACTGGCCGGAGTGGGTGCTACTTTTCCGATCTTGTTTTCGTACTTCAAGCATCAGATCTTTTCGGCCTCCGAAACCTTGAGGATGCACAAAATTCGAATAGTGAAAAGTGTCCAGAGAATATCCTTACGTCAGATTTATCTCCCTTTGTTGCTCTTTTTGAGCCAGTGTATAGTGGCCGCAAATGGCAACATCTTTATATTATGTAGTTTATCGACACATTTAATTTGCCTTTATGAAGCATAGTTTCGTGTATGGCCTGCAAAATACGTTCGATGTTGTAGTCACTAGTCCAGTATATGGTATTTCATGTTTAGGGTTCACGAAAATTGAGCCTTGTCAGAAGAATGCTAGGATCGATCCAGACAAAAATGCCGTTATCTTCCCATTTCTGTTTAATTCGAGGGTCACTTTTACATCAATATTATCGATGTGCGTTTCTTATAACCTGGAACGAAGACCTGTGGGATGGAGTAGCTGAAAGCCTTACAATGTTTCTCATTCAGTACCTTCAAACATTCGTATGAATGATGCTTGTAACTTACTTCCGATGTACTTGACTTTCTTATATTTCGGACCACGCAATCTCAATCTTTCCTTCTCAATAACTTAAACAAATAAAACCACTACATCTTCTGCCTCCAGAATTTCATTCCAGAATCCACACATTTTTCTCATAGTTCACAAGACCTCGAAGTACGTTATATCCAAAAACGTAATCAGTTCTCCTCATATTTGTCCCTAAAAAAACAAGCGCAATCTACCTAAAGTGAAGGCAGGTCATGTTTAACGTGCCATTTAGTGTCGAATGTGCTACTGACCTAAGCATCCCTTTACAACTAAATTAAATAAAAGACGCAATGGATGTACAGAACTGTTTGCTATAAGCTGTGCGCCATACAGAGACTCTTAGTTTAATCCCAAATTCTCGTTCACGCAGTAAACAACCACATTTATAAACTAGGCCTTGAAATCCGAGTCATGGAGGTGCCTGAGCTACTGTTGTGTATTGCATGTCTAAATAATGGCAGTACTTATGTTGAGTGAAGTCACAGCCACGTAGACATAGAGCCTGTCTTGTGGAAATGCCACTACGTAACTCTAAATCAAGTTGTAGCCGTATAACAGTTACAGTTTATACTGATACGAACTCAAGAATATTCTTCCCATCCGCTATGGAAAACAAAATAGAGAAGAGAATGTGTGAAACTACTGATAATGCGTCATAAAGAACAGAAGCGATGTTAGATATTAAGTGGCTGATTCAGAAGCAAAACGTGAAGAAACGACTTATACATTCTTTTATATTTATGCTTCATCCACTCACAGCAGGATAAAATCATAAAAATAACCATATACCTAAAAACTCCTCGGCTGTGTCAAACCAAAATGTTGTATTACATAAGGCGTAAGTGCAATTTCAATTAGTAAACTTCAAATATAATATTGTCCATTTTCTGTGAAAACATCGATAAATCTAAATATAAATATAAATTGAAAGTGATTGAGAGGAAGCAGTGATGGCCAGTTTCAGGACTCCGGCCGGCATTTCCTTCCAAGGACATTTTACGTCGTTTTCAAATCGTCTTTACTTCCGTCACTTGTTGTAATCGGAGTAGTTAAGAAAACATCCAAAAATAACGGAATAATTATTTGTTGTTTGGGCCTCTCTTTGGTTGATATAGTGATGACGGTTCTGAACTTACGTACAGCAACTGCAGAGCAGTTTTTGACTGGTTTTTATAGTAACTTTATTAATGACTGAGAAAAGTTAGATTTTTGCTTGTTTATTGTTGAAGTATTGTTTTATGAACCAGATGCATTATTTTCCACAGATTCACCGGTGGTAACGCTAGAACTGGGCAGCAACTTGAATGGAAGTTCAATCAGGGAAGGTATGGACGTCTACTTCGAATGCATTATTCTGGCCAATCCATGGGTATACAAAGTTGTCTGGAGACATAATGTAAGTTGATATTGAAAATTGTTTTTGTTAAAAATAGTGTCCTAAAGTGACAATGTTCATGTCAGCCACCATGTAGTACCGCGGTAATATACATTATTGCATGAGGTACAATTAAATAACACAGAAGGGAGGTATTTGTGAAAGTCAAAAAATGATGTACATTGTATACTGCACTGTAATTTTTTGAGGTAGATAACAGAATATTACCTCAAATTAGACCACGGTCGATCAGTTTCACGTAATTTCCCCTAAAATACATAATAATTACCTTGAAATAATTGGTCGCAATATAATCCGAGTAATTAAATGGCATTACACAAACAAAATATGAATAGCATTTAATTCATTTTTAATTAATTAGCAGAAAACTACCGTTATAACTTATGATCACCATGAAAGACAAGTTAAACTTCACTGACTAAAAATGTTAGTAATATTTTTCGCAGGGATGTTGGTGTAACTGATATCAGTCACTATGAAAGAAGCGTACTTTGAGATCTTCTGCATTCACAACAACATTTTGAGAATTCCGAGTAACTTATGTTTCATATTGCAAGTGTTTTTACCATTGCTGCAGTTTTTGAAAACTTGATAGGGTTGTAAGAAATTAGATGTTCTGGGAATAGAAGCTGCATGACACTTTTTTGATATTCGAAGGACTGTGCATGGTGATATATTCTTATAATAAAAACCAACGAGATGCACTATTTCTCAAATTTATTTTGATAAAGAACTCTACCTGTTTCGGACAGATCTACTGCCCACCATAAGGAGTCTCAACACTGTATACACAGCAAATGGTATTTGTCGTGCAAGTTATGTTGGCTGTCTGCTAGCGAGGTCGGGATGGAATTCTGTAAAACGAAATAAAACTGTTTGATTTTATTGAAAAGTTTCATTGTTTATGAAGAAATTAACAGCGAAAATCATGTCTTAATTTTTGGTTATCTTAATCAAATATTCATAATCTGAGAACGAAATGAAGTACATCAAGATCATTTCCTAAGATTAGCTCAAGATCTGACATAGATACGGAAAATTATCAGATTTTTATCTGTGGAAATAGGATTATGTGAAATTTGTAACAATATTTTCAACACCCCTCTATTTTCCAGAGTCTCATAACTAAAGAATAAAAACCAACTTGATACTACTTATTATTTTATTGTACTTCTTATAGGCTCAACATGTTTCGGGCACTACTATGCCCATCATCAGGAGCTCGCGACTATAATGTTGATTACCACATTGGTCGTTTCGTTCTTGGTTTGCT
>Ga0123355_10005469_pt1 | contig 18616 bp, 4 predicted proteins | sample TergutEmb28metaG_3_FD_89872 | JGI IMG/M metagenome (GOLD analysis project Ga0123355, IMG submission 89872) | Embiratermes neotenicus P1 segment gut microbial communities from Petit-Saut dam, French Guiana - Emb289 P1 | ecosystem: Host-associated > Arthropoda: Insects > Digestive system > Gut ... | reverse complement strand
GTATGTGTGCAGTGCCCAATATGGCTGTTTTCTGTAGTTCCTTGACTTCATGTTTTCCTGGTATGTTGCTCACGTATTTTCTGAATGACTTTGAAATAGTCCCAGTCGCCCCTGTTATTACTGATATCACCTTTGTTTTTACATTCCACATGTGCTGTATTTCTGTTGTAATGTCTTTATATTTTAGAATCTTCTCGGCTTCCTTTTTAATCACATTTCTGTCTCCTGAGATTGCAACTTCTATTAACGTACATGTTCCCTTTTCATTATCACGGATTATAATGTCTGGTTTGTTGCTGGGGATAGTTCTGTCAGTTTGTACTTGTTGATTCCACAATATGGTTACATTATCATTACCATCATCATCATCTCCTTTATGCAGGGTATTTATACTTATATTCCTGAGACAAACCATTTCCCTAGTGAATACAGTGTTGCAGCTATTCTGTTGTTATTATTCATGGTGCTTATATCGTTAGTTTCAGTGTTGAATCTATTGTACTTTTACATTAGTACGTTGCGAAGTGTGGGCCGGGTAGCTAAGTCGGTATAGTGACAGACTACGGGCTGGACGGTCCGGGATCGAATCCCGGTGGGGACGAGATTTTCCGACCGTCCAGGCCGGCCCTGGGGCCCACCCAGACTCCTGTAAAATGGGTACCGGGTCCTTCCCGGTGGTAAAGTGCGGTCGGGGCGTGCTGCTGACCACTCACCCCCTTCTAATGCCCTGGTCATGGAAGAGTAGAGCTACACCTCTACCCACCCTCTAGGCCACACCGGGCCTAAAACAGAATCACTTTACCTTTTACTTTCCGAAGTATGTGTGCAGTGACCAATATGGCTGTTTTGTGGAGTTCCTTGACTTCATGTTTTCCTGGTATGTTGCTCATGTATTTTCTGAATGACTTTGAAATAGTCCCAGTAGCCCCTATTATTATTGGTATCACCTTTGTTTTTACATATCACATGCGCTGTATTTCTATTGTAAGGATTTCATATTTTAGAATATTCTCGGCTTCCTTTTTAATCACATTTCTGTCTCCTGAGATTGCAACTTCTATTAACGAACATGTTACATTATTATTATTATTATTATTATTATTATTATTAAAGTTACAGGAAATGCATCTAAAAAGTCTTATTACACAAGTTTCCGTAAAGCGAACCTTCACAGTTTGCAGGCACGCGTTTCACCTGATCCTTTATGGTCATGAAATCGAGAAGCCTGAAAACTGTGAGATATTAAAGAAACTGGAAACTGGTGCGGGAGTTTCGCCATATGCATTCAGTACAGGGACTAGCCGGACACGTATGCGTAGGCGGAATGATAATATTGAAATTGTTCTCTCCGAGACCTCGAGTACAAATTTTGAACGGGATTCAAAAGACTTAGAACGAATACCGGTACCAGCCGTTTACGCACAAATGTATCCCTTTGTGTTTTACAAACACAAGCAGTTTCTCCACCAACCGAATGAGTACGAACAGCTACATGAAGACCAGGATAATGGCGTACCTTATTATTATTATTATACACTCACCACCACCATCATCATTACACCGTGCGATGTAAACAAACCCCAAATTTTGTTTTGCATGTAATGTGGGAGGATATCGTCATGGATGACTCTTAACACAGTTCCATTCTCTCTTCATAACCAAGGTTATGGACTCAAGTTTTGAGTTTCCGACGGCGGTGACCTTGAAATTACTGTTCTCCGGAATGTGATGTGTCTTATGGTAGTAATTTACCGACGTTTCGGAGAAAGGATCTGCCTACATCTTCAGCACAGAATAAGCCACCCAGGAAAGACGGTACAGGAAAATATTACGGCAAAACCAGAAACTGGGGACGAGCCTTAACGGAGGCAGGCAGCCGTTAGAAATCAAGGAAAAATGGTGAAAGTGAGATTTTCAGACTTGAGACAAAGAGGCGTTAGAACCCGTGAGGATAAAAATATAACTTGAAGATACATGTAACAGCACAAGAGGAAAGGCGTTAAAAGTGAGTGGACCCTGAGAACAGGGCGACAAAAAGATATGTCCCCCGACTGTTAAATGTTTGCCATACTACAAAGAGTCACGTCCCAGAATACCAAACGAGAGTTGGAGAAACAGGCACAACTTCTTGTCGCCGATGCTTAACACTCAACTTGTTATTAGGGTAAGGAAGGCTGATAGGATTAAACAGCTGACACCCTTAGTGCTGCGTGCTAAATTCTGATCACTAGTGCTTTGATCTCACGACGACGGCTCCTCTAGCCACACTCTGAAACACTGTCGCGACATGAGACTCTGGCATGAGCCAACACACTTGTAAGTGATACGCCCTGACGCTGGACGTCTGAATGTGTAGAAACAATATACGTCTCACACGTTCTGGTTTCTAGAAAACTTTGAAGATTCAGCGCTTCTCATATTTTTAACTTGTGTTAGAGAACAGGTATCAGAAACAGTCAGACATAGTATGACCGTTTGTATGAACGAATGAGTTTAATAAGCCCTTTGTGTTACGACCTACTTGCGTTCCTGAAATATTTGGCGTACATAAAAAATCGTGGCTCAAAAATTATATGCCCATAAGAAATAATGGAATAGGTAGAGGTTCGCATAATAGAGCGCCGCTTGCCAACGGTCGTTAAAAGAAAAATGAGAAGACGTAAATTAAGAAATGGTGTATATTAGCAAGAGGCGTTACAACAAAAAGCCGTAAAACACGTGAAGTCGTATAAAAAATGGCTTTGTGTAAAGACAATAGGCCTGAAATCCGCTAATTTGGAATTTGACTGTAATTTACGGACGAGAATCTCGCAAATTATTTAATGTTAACAGTTGATAAATTTCAAAATTGTGAAACAAAATTAGGTCTACATCACTGAACATCAAATACACTTAGATCCGGAAGATATTCCGTCACAGATCTCCGTTAACTCGCCCACGGTGGGCCACTGATGACAGTGTGCTGCACTGCAACTAAATATTCTGTAGAACTGTAATTAAGGCAGGTGGGAGAAAATTGGTGCAGGAGACTTGAATTTGGGAGATGCCCATTTCAACTCTCGGCTGGAATACTGGAATTAATGACCGGAGTTTTTGTACTTTTCCTCTGTCCCTCAACTGTCACTCTCTGAGATACTACGTCCATTGCTTCACGACTGTTTCCTTCCAAATCCTTCCCAGTTTTGTAGTGAAGAACCGTCCCACCATTCGTAGCAATGCAGTCTAAGCTACTGGCAGAGCCGTACAACAGAACACCAAAAATCAGGAATCTGTTTGCCACATACCTATACTACACGTGCACAAAGAATTTAAGTAATTGCTTTTTTCGTTTTCCTTTGCTTTGTATCTGGTTTACATTCATTTACGAGTACTAAACGACCTCATTTCAACACTAGGCCCACTTTTCGACCTCGAATTCAATAAACTGACAAAAAGCAATTCTGATATTTACATTTGACTTTATAACACTAGGCTTATAATGAATATCAGTTTTCAAAGAGCGGCATTCAATCAACATAAACGTCAATCAAAGTCGAAATAATCATCAAACATATTTGTTGTGGTTCGGCAGTTAAAACCTCAGGTTTTGTGGTACATAAAACTGTTTCTGGAACAGTAATTCGACGCAAAACGATATTGCATGCAACCAGCGACGTCATTGCGATTGTGAGTGTTAGTAATGTAAACGTAAAATTCCATTACCGCTGCATTCATTGCAAAAGATTTTCCCTTCACTGAAATGGTTTAAGGACTTCACGTGAGAGGAAATCCTCTCTCGTCAATATAGATGACTGGAGATAAATTCATAAAATATGACGTTACGTGTGTTGCTCCTGCGTTCCTTAGTTCTAAGGAAATGTTATTTTTTAATGTATAAAAATGATTATACAAGAATTTCGAAAAATATATAATCAGATTAGCAATTCTTACTTATAACGTTATACGTTGAAGGTCTCATAAAAGTACGAATGACGAACTGATATTAAAAACACAAAATCAACAGTTACGGTTTCGGTACTGCAGTGGGACAGACCAACTAAAAGATCGAAGCCCATGATGGAAAGAACAGGGCAGTCACTCACAGCTACATTTGTAAAATATTACAGAATAATTGCCTACGTCATATAATGCTATTTATTACTTTTAAAGTTTCCACAAACTTCAAATTACACTGAGATCACAAACCTGAATTATAGTTGCGAAATAACCCCCCTTTTTATTCTTGTAATTAGGCCTGATGACGGGTGATCATTTTTACCCAAAACATGTAGCCTTTTTCTTCCTGAATTTAATGTTTTGTTGACTGAAGGCAAAATTCTTGTGTAAAATGCAACATGTTTCGGCCCTTACAGAAAACCATCATTAGACCTTCTAAAATACCTAAAGGACCAGTGTTTACATACGACATATTGAACATATTTCTTCTTTACGCAGCTGAGATCTAAACTCATACAATGCTGTGCACGTTGTAAAAGATACAAAATATGTATTTTTAAAACACGTTAAAACCGTCGATCAACGTTCAAAGCGTCGTAAAGTTGAGATGTCAAATGCGTACATAAAAATACAGTCAAACAAGGTTTTAATTACTTCTGTGTAGAAGGAAGCAAGGTCTCAAAGCAGACGCAGATCTACACTGGCATGCCGCCATCTTCTTTATTCACTAAGCTGTATACAAGTTCACGGATAAGGATTGTAGCGGGGTCACGGATATTGTATAGAGGGAAAGCAAGGGTAACATATAAACATGAATATTATACAGACAGAGATACATGTACGTGTAAAGACCGGGTTTCAGCCTTCTACAATCTGTTTAGGCGACAGTCAGATATTCTGTGCTGCCAATTAATTCCTCGCTGTTAACCACAACACTATACTGCTCGGTTAGAACAACACTCATTTATAACGACACAAAGTATTCAGTCGTTACATGACGTCATAACAGAGTTGAACTACATTTTAAATGTGCTGTACGAAAACATTTTTCTTTAAGTGTTTTAAAATAAAAAAAAGTAAAAAGGTAAAGTTTTCCCGTTACAGGCCCGGTGTGGCCCAGAGGGTGGGTATAGGTATAGCTCTACTCTTCCATGACCGCGGCACTAGAAGGGAGTGAGTGATCAGCAGCACGCCCCGGCCACACTTTACCCCCGGGAAAGACCCGGTACCCATTTTACAGGGGGCTGGGTGGGCCCCAGGCCCGGTCTGGACGGGCGGAAAATCTCGTCCTCAACGGGATTCGATCCCAGGCCGTCCAGCCCGTAGTCAGTCGCTATACCGACTGAGCTACCGGGCGCGCAAGTGTTTTAAAACAACTGATGAAAATAAACTATAAAACATGTCGCACTGCATCACTCTGTAATGTATTACCGATACAGTTGTGACTGACTACCCTTTTCTCTCTATTCTTGGTTATTCATCACAACGGGATGTCACATATAAAGAAATCCAAGCAGAGATGAAAGATATTACAGTTGATATTCGAATTGTATGTAAAACTGTAATGGCAAGTTACATTGTGATTCTCTTCCTTCAACACAGAATAGCTGAAACACCCTGGAAAGTTTAAGCTGAGTCAGGTCAAGTGGGTGTCAAGAACGTGAGAAACGGAAACGCAATTGGGGTATCCTCTGGGGGAGGGGGATTTAAGACGGTTGTTCTCGTATCCTGATTTTTCAAGAAAGCTGTTAGTAGTGAGAAGAAAGTGTAAGAACTGCATCTATGGTCGGCCATAGATACTGAAGAGTTCCAGCCGTGGCAGTTCTGGATGCCCGGCGAGCAGAAGGGCCGTCTGATGACCAGCAATTACCATCTCTCAGTAAAGCTGTATCGCAAATGTCTTGTATCTAGTGCTATAACATAAAAACTAAACACGTGTTTCGCTAAGTATCGAACCAGGCCCACATCACGACCCAACGTCTGTTCTCAGAGCACACGAGATAGGAAGCGCGGTAAAGTTGTTACTCCTTGTAATGACAAAACTTTACTTCCGCATCAAGCGCTCTAGTTCGCAGTATGTCTGAAACTCTAATTAGCATCAAATGGGAAACAAAATTCGATGCATGTTCATGTACTGATTAATTACTAGACTCCTAAATAATGTTACTCAAAATGAGACGCGGGAAAGTGATCGATTCTTTTATTTTATGTTTATGGTTCCGTGCATCGTTAATCTACATTAATAAGTGTCCAACGAGATGCATCACAAAGCAATATATTTATTATTCTGCAAGTTCACTCTATATGTTTCGGGTGTCAACCACACCCATCATCAGGAGTACACAAAACTGTAACTACAGCCTTCGGTACTGGTCATATTTTTTGTGCAGCTACCTCCTTCCAACGTGGCCAAGCTTGGCCACTTTGGAGGGAGGTAGCTGCACAGTACCGGAGGCTGTAGTTACAGTTTTGTGTACTCCTGATGACGGGTGTGGTTGACACCCGAAACATGTAGAGTGAACTCGCAGAATAATAAATATATTGCTTTGTTATGCATCTCGTTGGACATTTATTAATACATTTGTTTTATCACTTAATGACCTTGTTTCAACCGCAGAGAATGTAGAGGATAAAACGAGATAACAGAAGTTACTAAAGAGTGAAAAGATGATATTCAGTTGGAGACGATCATGGACTACATACGAGCATTACGTCTAAATACAAAACTCGCACAATTTCAGTCAGAACAGATGGTGAGCAGATCAGAACCAATTACTTCCCGCAAACGAGTCAGGTTCCTTTATTTTCTTCATTCACTCTTTTGTCATTCCTTATAATATTAATATTTCATTTTCATTTCTTTATATTATTTCATTTTTCTTTCCTTATATTTTCCTTCCCCCTCTAATTATTTCCCTCCCTATCTACCCTGCGTCGTGCGGTGTTCTCTTAGCGATGACCAGAGTTCTTTATAATGAAAAGGGCGCCCACTTCTATAATGACAGCAATTAGGATAAATGTCTGCAGCATAAAATGCTGAACACCAGATATAAAAAAACATACACGACAATTAAACTTAAATTTACAGTACATCATGATGAACACAATTTGGCTTGTATTGGAAGTTTCTAATTAATGGGCTCCACAGTATGTCTTGATTATTTCCGGCGTGGCTCGTTCGCTCGCAGTTCGCCTGCTTCTTCCATAATCGCCCTTGAGCCGCCGCAAATGAGAAGTGGGGCCACCCAGAACCAAACTTCCTATGCAGTTGGCTGCCCCAATAAATTACTTAATTTAGTGCGCGACTCCATCTTTAAATCCGCCGCTGAATGAGCAATAGGTGTTACTGGGAACACGCTGCTCGCAGTAACACAACTCAACTCTGCTGGTGATGAAACTAGGGTTCGCACAGCAACACGCAAGTTATACAACAGCTGAACAACTCAGGTAAGTAGCTGATACAGTCAGGCAGATGGCATCTGAGACTTCCACAGTGGTGATATTTCATACTACGGTCTTACGTGTTATGACACCACGTCATAAGCCACGACATCGCAATGCGAATAAGAAAGTCAGTATAGGAGGTGAGCAAATGTCGGCAGAGACACATTTGAACCGTGGTGTCACAGTGACTTCACCGGTGTTTTAATGCGTGAAATAAATTGTGACTTCATTATAAACAGCGCTGACGTGTTACCATTAACAGGATAAGTTTGGGGTGCATTATTTTATCTGATAACTGTCACCAGTCACTTCCCTTCGGCTCGCTGAAGTGAAAGAACTTCGACGTGCAATGAGCAGAGTATTAGATGTGACGCGTGTCTACGGGCCGAAGGAAAACATTTCCGGCATGTTCGTTAAACAGAATGAGTAACATAACATAAACAGCAAATGGGAAGCGTGGACCCAGAGTCACAGCAAAATGGAATAGTGGCGAGCCCTACGCTGTCCGTCGTCAAGCAAAGCGGTCTGAGTGACAAGTGGATGGGAGTTTTCAGATAAAACAATACCCATGCATTACAACCACCGACCTGCAGCTTCACTTACATTTCGACCGTTTATGAATATACTATTATAATGAAACTGTTTAAAATAATATTTTTGTCTTATCGGCTATAACATCACATAGTCTCACACCTCAAGATACAGGCAGTATATCCTCCTCCTCCTCCCCCTCCCCCCGGGAAACTTTCTCCTCGATCCACAAGACAATATGGTGTCATGACCCAGGAGTGTCACCTAAGATGGAGGCACTATATTCCCCGAAACTTCATCAACCATCCATAAGATAGCAGGGATCATAACCCAAAAGGGCACAACACGATATTTGACGGCAATTTTCTCCCCCCCCCTCCACCCCCACCCCCACCCACGACGCAACAGCCTCTAGTGGGCCAGGGTCCCTTCATTACAGGGGCTGCACGATCACACTGAGTTAGACACAACACACTCGGTAGGACTCCTCTGGACGAGTGATCAGCCCGACGCAGAGACCTCTACCTGACAACACACAACACTCACAAGCAACAGAGACCCATGCCCTCAGCTGGATTCGAACCCGCAGTCCCAGAAAGCGAGCGGCCGCAGACCCACGCCGTAGACCATGATCGGCTTTAGCCGGTGTGCTGAACTGAAACCTTACCAAACAAAAATGACCTGACAGTTATCACTGAAAATTCTTAAGCACAAGTACTTTTATCCGTAATTATAGCCGTATTTGGACGCCTACTCTGAACCTTGAGATACGTACGGCTATGTTATGACAGGAGGGCAGGCTTCAGCTTCTATTCGTAGATGACATGCAACATCGAAATGCCGACTGAAATTCTACAAGTTACACAAGAGTTCCTTTGACTCAGGTAGATCCTTAACCATGTAAAATCACTTTTGTGTGGCAGAAACTTGTTTCTCGGCAACGGCTGGACGTTCCCGTTAAGCTGCGACAAATGTTAGCCCACTAGATAAGAACATTTAAAAGTGAAGTTACAATGACATTATAATAATTAAAATCAATCATTACACTTCGCTGAAAAGGCAGTTTTCACAGTATTATGTACGTATTTTGTTAAGAGTTCAAATTTTTTACCTCCACTTGCACCAAAACCCACCAGTAAATCTCATTCGATTGTAATCATCATATTCCATACTAGCTTCATCACATTTCCCAATGGCCTGCCGTAATCGCAGTCGTATGAAATGCTATATATGTTGAAATTCGACACCAGATCTACGTCAAAATGCAGTACAGTATAGCCTGCAATTGTCGCTGTTCCCCAAAATTTAGTAAAATTAAGGGGTACGAAGTATGTGTTACGTTCATGGTCTCTACTTCGTATTAACAGCGTACGGGGTTCCGTCTTCCTGAGATACAGAAGCCAGGATACCGTAGTAACTTACAGTGGCTATGCTACATACTCTAAACCCTAAATCGTGTTTAGATTCCCGGCAAGGAAAAGGGAGTTACCTCTTCCCTAAGCCACCAAAGCCTAGCCAACCACATATTTCAGTGGATAACGAAGATCCTTTCTCCGAGGGTAAAGCGGGCCGAGCGTGAAACTGACCACTCAGTCCCATATATTTCCGAGATTAAGAAGCTTCTACGTCCTCCTACCTTCATGGCCCTTACAAGGTAAACTGTCACCTCTAAAATTACTTCAAATGCGGGTTGTATTCTGCGACATCCTAAGGGCATATCAACAACCAAGTCACATACCACAAACAATGCTACAGAAGTACATTCGTTTAACCAAATATAGACAACGAGCGGTACGTAATATGAGTGCAGTTTTAAACCCTTTTTTAAAGTCACGTAAATGGAATAGCGTATCTTATTCCAGTTTCATATTCGAAAATGATGCAGCAAATATCCTTACGACAGCATGAGATTTATTTATTTATTTATTTATGCATTCACTTATTTATGTATTCATTATTTATTTATTGACAATCCACATATCCAGCTGAGATTTCCACAAATAACCCTTGCTTTGAGTTACAGACCGTACAGAGTCATTGGTGCTGCCCTCTCTGCAAGACTCAGTCCGGCGATAAATAAACACTCTTTGTACTGTGACATAACCTCGTCACTGAATATTCAAGCCACGAACTTTGAAAGTTCTCGAAAAACAGCTTTATAGAATAAGCGGTGCTACTAAAGGGGGATATCTGTTATCGGTACAGACATTGGCCGGACGGGATTCGAAACTAGTAAATCTCGCACACAGATCATCAGTTTCACAGTTGAAGGCAACTTTCTCTGCCTCTTGAGAGTGGAGAGCTTCTCTTCTCTCATAACATCCGACGCTAAACAGCCTGTGCAGCTGATACAGCGTAACATAAAGCCATTAAACTCACCCTCCAAAGATATAATAAATATGGCAGAGCCAAGTATAAAATATACTAATCAATGTAAACCACCCTTCGTCTCTTGCCTTTATTATGGTTGCTTTCATCAAAAACTGCAAACGATTAGAATGATAACTATAATGATGGTAGTTACAACGTAATAATTGTAATATAATTATAAAACAGAGCCAGTGGGTGCTCTATTTTGTGCTGGGATGTGAACACAACACAAAAACACCACCGTTCTAAGGACATGAACACATAATTGCAGGAAGAAGGATCACTGGCAGCGTCGCTCAGTTGTCAAGGTCGCCATCGTCATTATCTTTCTTTCATGACCAATTGATTTTATGCTTCTTCTTTTGAAGTCCTACTGGTAAGACTAATTCGGACACCTAAACCTCCCAATGGGAAGCATCGCCTGTGACAAGGGAAAAACAATGTAGCTCTAACACACAAACAGCAGAAGAACACACAATAACCAATAGGGTTACATCTTTATCCTTCAGATGGCACAGCTGCGAAAACAAAGCAACCTCTGCAGGAAAACTATAAGAGCGTTACATAGGGACTATAGGCCTACACACAATAGCCAAATAGCATACATATTTTCTGTGACGCAACAGCCCAAAAGGTCGCCTCATTGTTGAGGTTTCTAGATCATGCATACACACACGTACGCACGCACGAACACCCGGCAAGACTACTCTGAATGAGTGATCAGCTCGTCGCAGAGACCGCCCCCTACACGACACACAACAGACACAAGAGACGAACATCTATGCCCTCAATGGGATCGAACCCTCGATCCCAGCAATCGAGCGACCGCAGACCTACGCGTTAGACCGCACGTGCACCGCTATCGCCAGTAACACGTACATTTAGATACAATCCGTCACTAATACATACAAAACCCCGCAGAATTAAGTGACGTAATGTAAAACCTGTGCAAAGTATTCAAATGGTATTTTCTTTCTTCTTACTAAGGGGACAACAGAGACAAAATCGTTAAATTACAACACTTAATTCGGTAAGCCATAAAAACTTTTCGATCAATTTTATAATAGCGACATTTAAACACAATAGATATTTCAACTTGATTAAATTCCGTAATACATTGAATTGCAGGTACAGAGTCCTGTTCTGGGAGACATTATTTTTTAAGGGGGAAATGTTTTTTTTTTAATTTAAAGCAATAAGTGACACATTCCAATTTTTCCATCCCCCCCCCCCCCTCTCTCTCTCGTTAAAACACACGCAATTTCGGAAGCTAGCTATGCATCCGTCGTCACGGAAAATACAAAGGTTGTACAATTTTATGTTCTTGTGGATAAATATTAGTCATGTAATCCGTAAGCGTATTAGGCAAGACACTAAAATTGCTTTATTTTACCTGAAGAGGAGGAAGCAGATACATCTTCCGAAACGCTGTGTTGTTAATTAAAGACCAGACAAGTAAAACAAAATACAATGCACATTAGGGTGATTTTACACTGAGGGTATCTGATTGTATTATGACTATTTAATTTGGTGTGTATCTTGTACTGTGGTTGTTTTAACTTGTTTTGTAATGTGTGGGTGTATGTAGCTGTGGCTTTTGTAATGTGTGTGTGTGTTTTGGTAATACGTGTACTTCTTATTTATTGTGTTTTGAATTGTTTGTACTGTGTTTTTGTATTGTTTCGTTCATGTATATTTATTCTTATTTTGTTTTGTCTGTACTAGTGTAAGGACTACTGCCACCGAGTGAAAAATCAATTGCAAAAGCAATAAGAATGAATAATAATACGATTAACCCTTTAAAGATGAATGGAAGGCTGCCTTATTTAAAGACCCAGTTCGTACCGCGCTGTAAACACTTTTAATCTCGGTTATAAAAACCAATCAGTTTATGATGTAAGTGGCACAAGTCGCTGTTTGTTCTCAGATAAATATAGTGTGAGCAGTGCGTACAGTTGTTGAATATTAAACCTGTTCGTGCCATCGCGGAACCAGTAGGCTTTACAGGGTTAAAAACACGTCACCTTGGTAACATCCCATCGCTCGCCACAAACTGCCGCTTATCTTACAAATAAGAAGCGGTGTGAAGCCAGATCTCAGTCTTGGCAACCGCATCACCTCTTCCTTAACCTTTACCCTATCAGGGTGCGTATTTAAATTTCAGGGCATGGTTTAAAAAAAAACGCGAGTTTTATTCGAACCGAAAAGTTTAAAATTGTGAAATTAACGGTATTTTGTAGAAAATAAAACATAAATTAAGTAATGCGTCTTAAAAATTCTGTAAATCTATTTGTTTCCTAAATTTTCTTCTTCCATCGGCACTACAGCCACCAAACTCTCTCCATCTTCTCACTCCCAGCACTTCAAGATCTCTTTCTACTTCCTCTTTCCATCTTTTCCTGGGTCTTCCCCTTCTTCTCGTCCCTTCCAGTTCTTGAGTGAAGATTTTTTTTGGGCATCCTATCCTCCTCCATTATCTCTACGTGACCAATCCAGCATATCATTTGTCCTTTTATCCATTTTACTATATTTTCTCCTTTGCTCATCTCTTCTAGTTCTCGATTCGTCCGACTTTTCCATTCTCCATTTTCATGGTTGGGACCATATATTCTTCTAAATCTTTTCCTTTCAAAAATTAACAGAGCTTGTTCTTCTTTCTTCGTCAACGTCCATCTTATAAATATACGAGTGTACTGTTGCAGGTTCAACTCCCTCTGGCTTCCAATCTTAATACAACAATAAAACTATGTCTGGAAGTATAAAGAAGTCATTCATATTACAAATAAATTCTCCAGTGGCTTTTGATCTGGCATAACATTAACCCAAAAGAAGAAATAAGGTAAAATTTGGACAACCTTTAACATAACCATACAAATGCTGCATAATTATATTTGTAAGGGTGCCGGATGCGGTGTACTAATCGAATGGAATCGTGATGAGCTGATGATGGTGGCTTCGGTGTCATGGTGTCCGTCCATATCATATTCAATAACCACAGGAAACTACCATCCATAAATTGAATAATGATAATTCCCACAAATTCCCCCAGTGTGTGGCTTATTAACAGTAGAGACATCGGTGCGTTCCAACAGTAAGGCCAGTTTGCTTGCTGTTACAAACGTGGTGCATCACCAGCCACCACCAAACAAACAAACAAACCAACCAAACAACCAACCAACCAAAAACCGAAGGACGGACAGTCGGAAAGCTTACGTCGACATCCGTTTAGATCCTTCTCCGTACAAAACGCATTGCTGGGCTATCAAACACATTTGCAATACCTTGTATCTACGTGTATTGTATACGTGTATTGGGTACTGTGCCATCTGAATTCCTTCTTCGGTGGCCTTTTACAAGTGGAAGTTTTCCTCTGGAAGGAAACAGCTTTGACTGTTGGGCTGTCTGGGGGGTTTGACTCCAAAGCGTCTCGGTCATATGAGCTGAAGGCTCCAGCGACATGGTGGGAATCACTTTGACCTCCGACCAAAATAACTGGGGGGTGGGGGGGGGGGGGGAAACCTTTCGGGGTGGCCGAGAAGTGCTACGCACATTTCATTCTGTTGACTTAACCGCCCTCTATTGGCAGACTCGACCGGCCTGGTGATTACACAAGTGGCTTCCGAACAAGGCCGCTGGCGACTTCTGCATGCTCTCTCTTGGCACATCGGCACACGTGCCTTCCAAGATGCCAAACTCGGGGGATCCCCGCAACAGCAGTGAGCCGAAACCCTCGGTCAATGCCCTGATGTGGTCGGCAAAAATATGAACCTCGAAATCCTCGTGAAATTGTAGTTAACCAGCGTATTACGGCGTTGACTGCACTGCGAAGACGTTTCCTTCGTAACACTTGCAGCCTCCTGAGGCGATTGCTGGCAAGAGACCACTAGACAGGGAAAGTACAGTCCATCAGAACCCCCATGATCTGTTTGTAAGTAGAACACCTTTCGAATGAACAATTCACTGATGTTGTTGAGGAGAGTGCTTGGATGGACTAAACACCTGTATTCATCCGAGCCTCCTACACAAAGGAAACCGGGTCATTCCTGGGGCTAAAGCGGTCGGGACGTGGCGTTAACCACCGACCCCATTTAATGCAGAAGTTACAGAAAGAGCAGAGTTATATTTCTACCCCCATTCTGTGACTTCATGGCATGTTACAGGTTAACTACCTTTTACCTCTTTTACGCCTACGTTCTTGCTGCTCCCAGTGATAGCCTGAGCTTGTCTCAGTTTGTCTCAGTTCAAATTCTGGGTCGAAATAAACAGGAAGAGAAAAATATTAAAATGTACGAACCAGAGGCTGACCAACTTACAGTGATGAAGAGATACTGAAAAACGTAATAATACCACAGCTGGGAATAAAATTTTACGTCATCCCAGTTGAATACTCTAGTTACTAGAAAAGTGAATTACACACAGAAGAATGTATTTCAGCGTAAACCAAAATATGAAATATATAAATTATGGAATATCAAGAAATCACGTGAAATGGTATCGATGTTTTATTAACCCTGGACAAAAAATTTCAATGTAATTTGTAAATAATTGACGTAATACCGCCATTTTAAATATTTTATTTTATTATACCGCTTGAAAGAGCAATGATTAATTACATTATTTTATACTGTCTAATTCAATGTGTTTTTTGAAGATTAAGAGCCTGAAGAAGACCTAATTTAAAAACGAAATATGCTGCTCTATTAGAGAGACTCTAATAAAGACAATTGTGTCTGTGTGTGACATATATATATATAATCGCAACTGGAAGGCTTGTCTTGAAACCAACTCTCCATTACTGCTGTATTACCAAGGAATCGAAGCTCGATTACCGGAAAGAACAAGATATCTCTTCTGTAGGTACAGCGTTCATATCGTTCTAGGAGACAATCCAGTTTCCTAACCAGTGGTTACATGGACCGCTTTCTCCGGAAATTTTGGGAAGAGAATTTCCATCGATTGCCGAGTTTAAGAATGCGTAGAGCTACATCACCACCATCCATACGTCTCCTTAAGCACAGGAGGAAAGTTAACGTTTATGATGATATATTTGTTAAATACAATTGGGTTAACACCCGATGGCAGTAGTACATTACATATTTACACAAAAGCAATACACAGAACAACAGATTGAAACAGAATACACAGAACAGAATATACACAATAAAAATATATAAATATAACAATAAGAATGCATAGACTTAATAACAAAAATTTATAATTTGCAAAATAAAACAGAAGCATATAAAACTTAAAACCATATATATATATATATATATACAATGATAAATATTGAACCAAAAGAATATGAAAGAAAACACAGAAAAAGGAAATTCTTTATTTGTTCAACTAATGCACACACAAATTATATTAAATAATTATTAAAACATTTACAATTATAAAAGTTGCTTCAACATGTTTCGGTTTACATAAACCATCATCAGGGAGCTACAGTCTCTGCTTAGCTCAAATTATATTTCTGGTTCCAGTAAACTTGTTGTTACAGATGTTTTCAATCTCATGGCCACATATGCGAACATGACACTCCCTGATGATGGTTTATGTAAACCGAAACACGTTGGAGCAACTTTTATAATTTTAAATGTTTTAATGATTATTTAATATAATTTAGGTGCATTAGTTGGACAAATAAAGAATTTTATATTATCAATGCGCGGTGCAACCATTAAGACAGAAAAAGAATTTCAAGAAATTACACACATACCCTCCAATATCACACGAACTGGCGGTTAAAAATGTGCAATTATGAAGTATTTGTCCTTATTTAATACTTAACAGGGTAATTAAAGTTCAACAATCGCGTTTAAACGTTCGAGAATACTAAAGCGTTTTCAAAGCACAAGTACGTCGACCTGCACATGCCAATGGCAGGTGGAAGGCGATAGATTTCGAGAAACAGGACATGAGTCTTTCTCTTATTTAAAAAAAAAAAAAACTTCCAGAAGGACTTCAAAAATTCGAATTAAAGTAACATATCTTGGTGGCCAAAATCTGCGTCTGTAAAAAAAAAAGCCTCTTAATGCGTTTCTTGAATTTTTTTTACCCAAAGATACCGCAAAAATTGTTAGCTTTATCTCTTACTCTTTTTTAGTTTCATGTTCCCCTTCTCCAAGCAAGCTAAGAATTTGGGCTAACATTTGGTACACGAGTCCTCCACAACGCATTGCGTGGCGAGATTTTTTTTAACGCAGTCCCTGCCTGTCTACTATAACCCCCACTTCACACCGTACTGTTACCAAACATCATACAATTCCAAAAAATCCGCGTGTCACAGATCTAATTTTGAAAAGTTAGTAGGTAAAGCTGTCCATGAGTACGTCAATAAAGTATACACGGATGTAGAGTTATAGCTCCACTAATTCTTAACATTGGCAGCAAAGGGGTGTAAGTGGTCTTATGCCTCCGACCGCTTTAAGCCTTTAAAGACGAATGACAGACCGCTTTATTTAAAGGCCCAGTTCGTACCGCACTGTAAACACTTTTCATCGCGGTTATAAAAACCAATCAGTTTATGGTGTAAGTGGCACAAGTCGCTGTTCATTCTGAGATAAATACAAAACACATAAATACAGTGTGGACAGAGCATACAGCTGTTGAATGTTAAACCTGTTGGTGCATCACGTAACCAGTAGGCTTTAAAAGGTTAAACCCAGAGAACGAGCACCCGATACCCATTCATCTGTTGCTGGCTGGACCTCACAAGAGATAACTCTCCTGTCCCCTGCCAAGAAACAACCCACAATTCTTCGGACTTTCCGCATAGCTGTCAAAAACTATACATGATTTTAAAAACACAGACTTAATTCAAATCTATAATAAGCATGCCTTTTAATAGCATTCTTACAATGTCGTTTATATTTCACGAAACATGAAAATTGATGACGGTGGTGAATATTGCGTACGACTATTTCTTCTATGCAACGCAATGTAGGCTATTTTTCTACCAAGAAGTTTGCGGCAGCATGTTCGTCCGATATGTTACTTAAGTAAGAATCCACACAACAGGACGTCTCACAATAAATCTAAATGGAAACAGTACTTACTTACTCCATGGTGCAGAGTCCTTCTTGAGAAGCTAACTGGTTTGCAGCTAGTCAAGAAATTCCCCGCATTTCACGGAGCCCGAAAGTTCATTACCGCACTCACAAGCGTCCGCCACCTGTCCCTATCCTGGGCCAGCCCAATCCAGTCCACATACCCATATCCCAACTCCTGGAGATCCATCCTAATATTATCCACCCATCTACGCCTAGGTCTCCCCAGTGGTCTCCTTCCCTCCGGCTTCCCCAGCAAGACCCTATACACCCCCCTCTCCTCACTCATACGCGCCACATGCCCAGCCCATCTCATTCTTCCCGATTTTTATCACCCGCACAATATTGGGCGAGGAGTGTTATATAAACATACACATTTGAAATGAGAATCGTGTTTTCGGCATGCCGTTTACTCAGAAACAGTGTGAACATTTCCGCTCACATTACACTGCAAACTGAAGCAGATTTTTTTTTTAATTTTTAATTACGGCTACACTGTGTAAATAAATTCACTCGTCTTGCTATGGATGTTAAAGGAACACATTTTCGTGTTAATGCATGTGAAAAATTAATATTCATTTTTCGTTATTTTAATTAATTTCTGCTAAAATGTAGACAAGGCGAGTGACTTCAGTCGTCTACTTCGCTCAATGAACGAACCATCGATCGACAGTGGCGAACAGCGCTACAGCGTGCTCCTTGGCTTCCTACTTTCCATGTTTATTTTCTTTTTCTTTCGTTCTTTCTTTCAAATTCCTCTCCCCCCCCCCTTTTTTTACTGCACGTTTCTTTCGGGGTGAGCGTTGGCGCAGTTGGTTTAGGCACTGCGCTACAAGCCGGCAGGTTGGAGGTTCCATTCCTAATGGGGTCATTTATTTTTTCATTTCATTCATCCTTCCGGCCGTAATGTGGCTCTGAGGTCGACTCGGCCTCTAACAGAAATGAGGAGCTGGGATATCTCCTGAGGGGTAAAGGCGGCCAGTGCTTAGGGCCGACAACCTTACCACCTTCAGGTCTAGATATTCTGGGAGCCTCAAACTCGTGGATCCCTAAGGGCATGATCAGGCCTGTAATGGGTTAGCTTTTTTTTTTTAATGTTAGTTTCACTCTCAATTATTAAGTAATTGCAGCTTATTTGATTAACAACACATATAAAACACATTTATCTCAGTAATTAACCAACTTGATGCACAAAATTTTTGTTTTACAATAAGTTTATTTCATGCCTCTACATGTTTCTAGCACATGTGCTCGAAACATTTAGAGGCATGAAATAAACTTAT
>Ga0123355_10005468_pt1 | contig 18616 bp, 4 predicted proteins | sample TergutEmb28metaG_3_FD_89872 | JGI IMG/M metagenome (GOLD analysis project Ga0123355, IMG submission 89872) | Embiratermes neotenicus P1 segment gut microbial communities from Petit-Saut dam, French Guiana - Emb289 P1 | ecosystem: Host-associated > Arthropoda: Insects > Digestive system > Gut ... | reverse complement strand
GGTGTAGTTGTGTTGTTGGCGGGATTGGGCTTCTGTTATTGCGGCTTGGATGTCGTCGTAGTGGATGCCTGCTTCGTACTCCCAACGGGCGTATAGGGTGAATGGGGTTGATGGGACTTTTGACTCTGATGTTAGTGGGGTTGTGAAGGTTGAGTCTAGGTACCAGCCGGTGAAGTCGTGGTCTTGTTTTGTTGGGCCTTGGCTTAGTGCGCCGCCTTCGAACCATGATAGGAAGTAGGATATATTATCCCCTACTAACATGCCGGTTGCGCTCATGAAAGCTGGGTATGTTGGGTGGGTTGTGGTGCCGCCTAGGTCGAAGTTTACCGTTACATGGCCGGTAGGGTTGAGCTCAAAATCCCAACCATCTCTTACTGCCATAAAGGTATCCATCAAAAACTGACGTCTAAATCTGGAAAGGAATGTTGCGCCTTCTGCGCGTGTGATTGTTTCGCCTGGGGCTAGTCTAAGCCCTTGCGGAGTGCCGCGCCCAGATATTAGGCCTACTCTTATAGCCCAGGCCAGCTCCCTTACGGCCCATGAGGAGACTTCGTGGTAATCATCTGGAAACTCTGACCTTAGTACGTCTGTGGGGTTGAAGTCGGGAGAAAATATTCTATCTAGTTGTACTCTAACAGATGGGCGAGCTTCTGCTAGTATCTGCCTTGTATAGCGGTAAAAGAACACTGCCGTTTGCTCGCGAGTTACTGGGCTGCCGGGCCTAAAGAGGTTGTTGCCTATGCCTTCAACGATATTGTTGTTGTGAGCCCAATTTACGAACCTGTAGTAGTTGAACGGGAAGTAGCCACTATTGTCTATATCTGCAAAGCTTGAATATTCCCAAGGTATATTGCCGCCGCTTAGCTGATGCAACCGGCCTAGGGCCATTGTCATCTCTAGCCGCCACATGGGTAGTGACGGACGATATAAACGATGTGAGCCATGGTAGTCTCCCCGGACATAATCCTGTACTCTGCCATGCATTAGGCCGTAGCGAGCATTTTCCCAAACATGGCTGCGTGCCCAGTGGACTTGCGGGACATCTGCAAAGTCGAAGAAGTCGTTTCTTGTAAGGTTGTACATAAATAGACCTGCGTCTATTGTGCCGAAGCCGTACTCCGGATCCCAACCTGGCTCACCGCGGCTTATGGCACTACGTACTAGTAGGTTGCGGAATGTGTTGATGGTCATGTCTGGGTTGTGGCCCCTGGCTATGGCTGCTAGGGCTGATATCATTGGGGCGGCGTAGGATGTGCCGCCGGCTCTTCGAACTCCGCTTAGTGAACTATTGCACAACAAGTACATATAGTCACCTGGAGCGGTTATAAAGACACTGGTGTTAAAGTTAGAGCTTTCTCGTCTAACGCCATCTCTGTTAACTGCTCCTACTCCAATTACGTTTGGGTTTCCTGCCGGATAACGAATTGTTGAATCTCCGTCTCTACCAACACCTGCAATCATCCACACATTATTTGCAGCGGCGTAGTAAATTGCTATATATAGTGCGTCACTCTGTTGGAAGACCACAAAACTCATATTAATAATGCTTGCTCCATTATCAACTGCATATATTATTGCCTCTGCAACATCGGCGGGATGTACATCTAGTTCATATGAATAAGGAGTGGTGAAGTTACGTCTGAAAACATTTAATGGTAAAATGTTCACACCGTAAGCCATTGAGGCTACGCCGAAAGCATTATTACGCCTTGCGGCAATTACACCAGCAACTGCTGTTCCATGTCCACCGATATCATCAATAACATATTGGTCACAATCAGGCACACATCCCATTAAAGTGCATCCCTTTGTCTTGGCAAAATTTCGCCCAGTGAGGATGTTGTCTGGATTTAAATCTGAATGTCTCCTATTTATACCTGTATCAAGTACAGCAACTGTTACTCCACTTGTTGATGGAGGGGCCGGTATCGTACTCCATGTAGCGGCTCCTCGAATAAACTCTAAGCACCATTGACGACGATAGTATGGGTCATTTACACTTGCAAATGCATGGGGAGCGAATGTTATTGGTGCGGGTTCTATCACAGGCATAGGGATAGAAGTTCTGTAGTTTGGCTCGATAAAAACAATCATTTCTGGAGCAACAAAGTTAATGATATCCTGTATTGTAGCGGCATGAAATAGATTAATGGCTAAGGAAATGACACGTATATTTTCGCTTTCCTCCAACGAAAAAATAGCCGCATCTACAAGATGGAATAAGTAGCCATTGTAGTGACTCCCCGGCGTGACGTTAACATTGAAAATATCTGTTGGGCAAGACACATCTTCCGACAAATAATCAGCTTGATACTCCGATGTATTATAGTTTAAATCGGCATTAGAGTTTTCTGCATAGGCCACAGTTGGAAACAGAATAACGACTGCTAATATAATGGCAATAAGTTGTTGACATTTTCTTTTCATTTGGATTCTCCTTTGGTATTTGGTTGATTTTGATCTTGCACATAAATTACTTTGCCAACACTATAAAATACCTCTATTTATTAATAGCGTAACAAATTTCAACTAACATATATAAAGCCATGGTACGCGAAATTGTTTCTTGTGGCCGAAAATATCCAGAAACACTAGTGCCCATGAAGCGATTTCGAAAAGTATTTATTGGGCCCCTTGCCCAAGGTGAAATTTCATGATAATCACGAAAGTCATCCAATAATGTACCACCACGAGGCCTTACATAATCCCACAAATCAAATATATTAAGATACCGATAAAGTATCACCACCATCTGCTCACGGTTAATAGGCTCGTACGGTATGAAGTCCCAGTATTCGTACTGGAGTATGACCCCTGTTTCCAATGCCCATTTATAATACATATCAAGGCCAACACTGGACGTACGAATTGCTCCATTTACATACTCATGCATTCGGCCAAGCATAGTTATAAACTCGCCCTGCGTAACGCCTCTATTTGGCTCGAAGCGAAAAGGGCCGTCATCTTCGTTTACTAATATCCCGTAGTACAAACCATCTATGACATACCAATAAAACCTATCATATGGGAATACATCCTCCAGCTCCACGGTTGACATAGCGGTTTCTTGCGCCATCCAAGGGTTGTCAATAAACGCAATATCAAACCCCGATGGCCTAAAACGGTTATCAAGCTCTATGACAATAGTCCGATATGATGGTGGAGAACCATAGTGCCCTCCCCCACTCATTCGAGGTCTTAATACTATTGTGCCATCTGCTTTAACCTGATGTACAACTTCAGTTAGATGTGAAAAAGGCATTGTGAGGTTTAATACTACTAGATAATTATTTTCAAAAAAATCTTCCGTGTAACCCGGTAAATTTATGTTGGCAAGTTCGTCTATAGAATTCACAATTAATAAAGATTCACAAGTAAGTCTTGGACGTGGGCCAAAGCTACGCCCCCACCAACTGTGATTTAGATTCTCGGGATGTTCTTGTAACCATGCTCTTTCAGTTGCATGAAGGAGCCATCCATCATCGCCTCCTAGTACTTCAGCAGGGTTTCTGCCTCTTGAAAAGTACAAGACTCGAAAATCATACTCACTCTCTATTGTGGGTAAGTTGAAGTAGGGTGGTTCTTCGTTTGCGCATCCTGTTAGAGTTAGTAGTGCGAACAACAGCACAAGATAAAACACTGTTCTTTTCATTTTCCACCTCCTTTTAGTGTATAGGTTATATCTAACTTCATGTTACAAGTCCCTTCTGACGCTTACTATGCCATTGACCCCCTCGCGTGAATAAAATAACAAACTTTAAAGTTATATTGGCTTTAGTGTTCGAGTGTTGGTAGGTTGAAGTGAGGCCATTCTTCATTTTCGTATTGGTATTAGTATTCGTTTATTGACGAGTCTGGATAGGGTGGTTCCGCGTTATCGCATCCAGCCAACGTAAGCAATGCAAGTAGAAAAATGAGCAATAATATTATTTTTCATAGGACACCTCTTTCACTTTGCACTAAAAAAAGCCGACGGATACTGCATATCCTAATCGGCCTGGGATGTTGGTGTGTATATGTATGCTTTGCATGTGAATAATGTTTTCATTTTCTCATCCTTGCGAAGGAATAGCTATTATTAGACATGATTTGGCACAAGCCGATTGTATCATGTCGTATTTTTTGTGTCAAACATTATTTTACTTGATATCCTCCTTTTGTATGTATTTTAACAGGTATCCTTGCTGCTTGTTATAGCAATTCATCTTTAAATCGACGGCGCGGTTTTGATACAATTGGTAAAGGCGATCGCGCATGGGGCGAAAGCTATAGGTACAGACTTTATCATGGCATAGGGATAGTTGTCCTGTAGTTTGGCTCGATAAAAACTATCATTTCTGGAGCTACAAAGTTGATGATATCCTGTATTGTAGCGGCATGAAATAGATTAAGTGTTAGGGAAATAACTCGTATATTTTCGCTATCTTCCAACGAGAAAGTAGCCCCATCTATAAGATGAAACGAGTAGCCACTGTAGTACATTCCCGGCGTGACGGTAACATTGAAAATATCTATTGGGCAAGATGTTTCATCCGATATATAATTACCTAAATATTCCGAAATGTTGTGACATAGATAGTCACTTGTATTTTCTGCATAAGCCACAGTTGGCAACAGAATGATAATTGTTAACAAAATGGCTATTAATCGCTGATATTTTCTTTTCATTTGGATTCTCCTTTTGTATTGGTTGATGTCATCCCAATGTGCGCTGTTGAGGCTCTATATGAGTCGTGCTGGATTAATTTTTCGTTAACGTATGGGATAATCATGACTTTAAGGTGCCCAAGGGTTTTCTATAAGCACCACGTTAAACTCCGATGGCCTAAAACGGTTATCAAGCTCAATGATAATGGTCCAATATGATACTGCGGTAAGTCCACCGGCCCCGGCCATACGAGGTCTTAATAAGATAGTGCCATCTGCCTCAATGCGGTGTACTAAATCATCTAAGGATGAGTGGGGCATTGTTAAGTCAATCACCACAATATAATAATTTTCAAAAAAGTACTCTGTATACTTTTCCAACTCTGGCATTGCAAGTTCGTCTACAGAGGTCACAATTCTTGCGGCATTTCTACTTAATGCCCTTGGGATAGAGTCATTACCACGTCTTCTACGCTCTAGCCTTTCGGGATGTTCTTGTAGCCACTCCCTTTCATGTGCATAAAACCACAATCCATCACCACCTCTTAATTCACCCTCTGAATTCATACCCCGGGAAAAATAACTGACTCGAAAATCATATTCACTCTCGATTGTGGGTAAGTTGAAGTAGGGTGGTTCTTCGTTTGCGCATCCTGATAGAGTTAGTAGTACAAACAATAGTACAAGATAAAATATAGTTCTTTTCATTTTCCACCTCCTTTTAACGTATATGTTGTATTTATCTTCATGTTACAAATCCCTTCTGACGCTTACAAAGCCATCACCCCCAGCGTGAAAAAATAACAAACCTGAAATTTATATTGGCTTTTGTGTTCGAATGATGATAGGTTGACTTCCTATCTTTTATTTTAATTTTATGCGTTGCGATATGTGTACACATTATTATTGGACATGTGTTTTGCTTTTGGGGGCCAGAAAAGCTGCTTCACCTTGCACTAAAAAAGGCCGACGGATACTGCATATCCTAATCGGCCTGGAATGTTGGTGTGTATATGTATGCTTGGCATGTGAATAATGTTTTCATTTTCTCATCCTTGTGGAGGAACAGCTATTATTAGACATGATTTGGCACAAGCCAATTGTATCATGTCGCATTTTCGGTGTCAAACATTATTTTACTTGACTTCCTCCTTTTGTATGCTTTTCAGGTATCCTTGATTGTTATCACTTCAAGAGCGCGGTTTTGATACAAATGATAAAGGCGATTTTCATTGAATCCACAACAGTAAAACGGGCCACCTCGCAAACACTGCAAGGTGGCCCTGGTTTATGATAATGCAATTGTTACCATTTTACTACATATACTGCCCTATTATCTTCGTCCCATAAAACCCCGGCTCCTATCATATATGACACATAGCGCATAGGCACGAAGACGCGAGAGTTTAACATCACAGGGACCCCTAGGCCATGCGGCAACTGTTGTCCCATAGGGAGCCTTAAGGTTATATCATCGAAGTAGAGATACGCAACACGGGCTACTCCATCCCAGCGTGCGTATGCACCCAAGCCCTCGGCCACGACGCGGATTGGCACCAATGCGCGATTTTGGGCTATATGTGGTGCTACGTCGCTGGTCCTGGTTATGCCGTTGAGGGTGTACTCCATGCTACCTATTACCAGACGCATTAGTACGCTTGGCCTGTGGACCATAATGCCCACTATGCCGTTTACGTCTATTTCAAAGGTAAAGGTCCTGCCGTCTGCTGAGAACACACCCGGTAATAATACATAGGTTTGTGTCTGATTATCAATGACGAAGCCAGTCAGGCGTACAATCTGCCCTGTGGTTAGGTTCATGGCTGCTAGGTCAACAGTGATAGTAACTGGTGACGCGGTGTTTGTTTCTTCACCGTCTAGCCAAACAGTGTAATTGTATAGCTGATTTAGTAGCGAGCCGTTTATTGGGTCTTGGCTAGTGGCGCGTGTTATTGCATCTTGGCTTAGTTGGGTAGCAATGTCATCGTTAGCCCGGCGCAATAAGATAGTTATCATTGATGCGCCATCTACATCCCATTTTGCCAGTTGTTCGTAGGTCATGTGTGCGGAGAAGGATACACCTTGGAGTATAATCTCACCTTCATGCTCCAGGATTAACTGCCAATCAGGGGCAGAAATTTCTGCGCCTATATACACACCCGTTACCCGTTCTTGCATACCAAATACAATAGTAAGGTCCGAACCTGTTGCTGCTGTGTGGGCTATGGCGTTGGATATTACTACTGTGGTCCGATATTGTGGGATTATATATGGATGTGGTGTAGGCGGTGGGGGTGTAGGTGTTGGGGTACGTGTAATGGATGAGTCATGAGTTGTGTCATCATGAATAGGCGGTGCAGGTGTGGGTACAGGAGTTGGTTGTGGAAGGTTGGCGATAAAGCTTACTGTAAGCGTTACCTCTGTTGATGTTATGGCTCCTTCTACATTTTCCACTATCACACGATACTGGTTGCCGCTCATACCTAGGGTTACGTTAGTGAGGTCGAGTGTAGCATCCGTTGCGCCAGAGATATCATCCCACCCAGTGCCTGTGTTGACTTGCCACTGGAATGTTGGTGCAGGTACCCCAGTAGCGGCCACGGTAAATGTGGCTGTGCCGCCTGTTATGACGGTTTCGTTTGTGGGTTGTTGTGTGATTATGGGGGCTACGTTTGCTAGTGTTACTGTTAGGGTTGCTGCGTTGGATGTTGCGCTGCCTCCAACGTTGGTAGCCACGGCGCGGAATTGGTATCCATCCATGGCCAAAGTCACACTTGGCACAGCCAAAGTGGCTCCTGGTACACCTATAGGTGACCATGTGCTTCCACCATCGTCGCTAACCTCCCACTGTATTGTTGGGGTGGGGCCACCTGTGGCAACAACTGTAAAGGTAGCATTACCTCCTGGGTTGTGGCTTTGGTTGGTTGGGTGTGTTGTTATTGTGGGGGATACGGCGCTTACTATAACTTGAACAGCATGTGTTGCAGGTGTATGGTCTGGGAACACAGTGCTGCTTGTTGTAAGTGTAAAGTTATGAGTTCCCACAGTCAGGCCTGGAGCAACATTTATGGTACCAGTAGCAGGGTTGACTGTATCGGGCACCCATGTGACAAAGGTACTCGCCGGAGTTAATGTTACAGCCGGTAACGGATTACCACCTATAGCAATTGAAGCGCTACTGGCAGATGCGTCGTAGTCGACGTTTATGGTAGTTGTGCCAGCGGGTAGGGTTGGCGGCGCTACCGTTAATGGATCAGCATCAAGCGTGTGTTGTGTCCAACCCCAACCTGTAACACCATCAAAACCTTCCAAATGATCATATGATAATGTGAAAGTCACAGGTGTTGTCACAGTACTAGGAAGGCTAAAGCGCATCACGCCAAGCACACCATTTGCATCTACCTGAACAATTCCCGTAAGCCAATCAGGGTGCAAAATATCTATTTCTGTCGGGTTATCACCTATGTTTTGTGGTGGCAACCCAGGGGAACCAGGAAATGGATTGTTAACATCAACAAACAAGTCTCCAACAACCCCATTTACCCATCCAGTACTTGCGACAGCTGGGTACCCAGACGATGATAGGGTTAATATACCGTCCTGTATTCCAGGGTTATCTTCAAATATGATAGCGATATCAATAAAGCCTGGCGGTGGTGCGGGGTTAGTCACAACTTCTAACCTAGCAACAAGTATGCCATTACCAGTAAGCGGCATAATGCCACCATGTGGTGCAAAGGGTAGAGATGAAGCCATGAGTGGTGTAATCCCAAGCGGCGCAGCCAACCCAGTTGGGTTGTTTACTAGTATGGTCAATAGCTGTACATCCATCATATCCCATACGCCGTCATTATTTATGTCACCCGCAGCTCTGTTTACTATTCCACCACGCCCGGTTACATAATTCCTTAGCATTAGGATGTCTAAGTGGTCTACTTCACCGTCACCGTTAACATCACCTAAACGCCATGTTACTTGTGGCGGTACAATTACACCTATAGTTGCAATATAACCACCGTCAACCGTTGTCACGGTTATTAGCACTGCACCTTCAGACACCGCTGTTACCAAGCCGTTAGCGTCAACAGTTGCTATGGTATCGTCTTCAGATGTCCAGGTTACATTACGGTTGGTTGCATCTGAAGGAGCCACAACTCCTACCAACTGCCTTGTTGTAGGTATTTCCAATACAAAATTAGAACCTTGTATCGTCACCCCAGTAACAGGCACAACCTGCACATTTCCACTCAACTTAGCAAGCAAATAATCCCTCACAACCGGGTCTCGTACCAAGGCAATAAAGTTTTGTGCCGTAGCAATGTCTGCAGGTGTATCTGTTAGCAATGCGCGGTCAACCATGTCAGAGGCAGAGCCTTCTATCATCGCGTCATAGTCACCGTCGCCCATCAGGTACAAAGAGGTAAACAATGACGGGTTTTTCAAATGACCAGACATTACCTCAAGCTCTTGAGCCCTGGCACCGTTTACGGCGTCGTTTATAAATACAGATACGCCTATTCTTTCCAGCCCAGACAGCAGAAGTGCGGGGTTTACCACCGTTTCTACAGGTATTGCCAAGTCGTAAGTTGTGGTACCGGCAGTGTTATTGCGTGTGATATTAGCGGCTATGCCGTTAATGCTTGCTGCACCGGGGGAGCCATTCCAGCGGTGGCGCTGGATACTGCCGTTGTTGGAGTTGAGGGCAAAGCCCAGCTCGTTCCGCCGCGGGTCGTCCGCGATACCGTTTGTTATATTTAGCAAGTCAACGCCAAGCTGTAACGAGTCGCCGTTCCAGATGTTACCGCCAACTTGCTCGTTGTGGTGCTGCCTGTCATTTACCACAATGTAGGCATATAAATGGGTATCACTAAACGCAAAACGCGATATAGAGCTAAGATCCTCGGGCCCGGTCCAAGAAAGCGGCCCCGTATTAACAGATACATAGTTCATATTGTCCATTACCAGTGGTGGCAGTGTTGAGCGGCTTGCGGGGTTGGTAGTACCTGGGACAGCTCTTTCCATAAAGCCACGGTCAATCATGGGCCTTAGCCGGAATATACGGCCGCCATCCAGCACAACCTCCAAGCCAAGGCTGTGGACAGAGTAGTTGGGGAAGTCTATATAAATATGCTGGCCTGCGGCTATTGGGTCAAAGGGTACGGGTACAAAATCGGCTGCCAAGTGGGTCGGTGATACCAGTCTTACAACCCCAGACGGTGATTGACCGCGTACGATATAGCTTATCCTCAGCCGTGGGTTGTCGCCCGTCGTAACCATTTCAAAGGCAAAAGGTTCGCCACCTATATCGGCTCCAAACAAGCCAAACTCTACATAGCTAACTACATTGCCAGACAACCCATCTCTATAGAAGTTGTTAGTAAGCTCTACACCATCGCCGTCGGGGCCTAAGCGCACATACATGCCTGTCGTACCCCTTGTAGGCGCAAAACGTGAAGAATAAATATGCGCACGGCCACCTGTTACATCTATGCCAATGGCAGTACCAGGCCCGAGGGCCGAGAAGTTAGCTTGTTGGAAGCGTACTATACCGCCAAATATCTGGGCACCAGTTGTAGGGCTCCCCCAGAATGCGCTGTTAAACAAGTTTAACTGTGCATCTGCATGGATAGACCAATTGGTCGGGTCTGGGTCACTAACTGAAGGGCCGCCCATCCTCACATACGTGCGCACGGGCTGTGTGGGGATACCGGTGTTAACCAGCTCCGAATTTATCGCATTAATAACTGTATCAGGGCCAGCATGTTGTACATACAAGGCAAAAGTACAGCCGTCTGAGCCATGGCCCACAATGTTTATGGTACCGGGGTAATTGCCCGTATTTGGGTCCCTGAGGAAGTGGATACCATATACAGAGCCAAATACGAAGTTGTTAAACACAGTTTGGTTATACACTTCACCAAACATAAGCGCACTACTCCACCCTTGGGTGAAGAGGAATAGGTCGCCGCTTGGGATGTGAAAACCTTGGTGGCCTTCTGGCAAGCGCATTGTATAGTGTGGGTTAAACTGCATATTACGGATATAACCGCCGCTTGCGCCGCCGCCTACCCATATACCCCTGCGTAGCAATGTCCCGCCGAAGTAATCTACATAGTGGCCGCTGGTGTCGTGGGTAAACAAGTCTATACCATTGTCCCCAAGGTGGACGGTCATGTTAATGATGTGCACATTGGGCCCCATACCCCTTACCAGGAATGGGAAGGTAGGCGTATTTGCTGGGTTTAGATGTGTAACAGCTGTGAGGTTGCGCTGGGTAAAGGTGATACCCCTAAGGCCCGAGCCTGTGCTTAGGCTTACCAGAGCCGTAGCGCTGTATGGCAGTCCACTGCCATAGTTGGTAAAGATAGCGGTCCCACCGCCTTGGGTGTGATGCTGTACATCCCATGTGCCACGTAGCTCTACGCCGGTTGGTACAATAATTGGGTTGTCTATCAGGTATCTTCCACCTGGCAGCAGCAATGTCCCGCCGCCTTGTGCAGCCAAGAAATTCAAAGCTTCTTGCAACCTGTCAGAAACATCTACGGTAGGCAGGGCACTGTTAAACCCTGTTGCACGCGGCAAGTCAACACGTAATACGTTTGTACTTGCTGGGCGCGGGTGTACTGCTATGTCTGTCCTGATATTTTGTGGTATTGGGGTAAACAAGTATTCGCTGCTTACGATTGCGGAGTAGCCGCTGCCAGTGATATCTATATCTACATCATAGATATACCCCATATTAAAGTTGGCACCGGAGTTTACCACGCGCACATCGTCAAAGTTGGCACCCATGCGGATATGCCTGTTGCTTTGCAAAAACTGGCTTTGAGTAATTAGCGCAACACCCCTGTTATTGAGCTGGAGGTTGTAGCCGTTGTAGTCGAATACGCAGCTCTCAAACGAAAGCACACCCCATTGGCCTAAGCCGTTGTTGATAACGGGCCCTCTTAGGGTTACGCCGTTAAATTGCAAGGATGTCCTGAAGTTGGTGTCTAAATAAACAGCCGCAGTACTGCCTTCGAAGGTAGAGTTCGAAATAAGGAAGCCATAGCTGTTTACGCCGTCTATATGAAGTGCTACAACGCTGTCGAGTATATGCGAGTTAAAGATTTGGCCGTTGGGTTCTTCATTGCCCACTATTTCGCGGCCAATCCATATACCAATGTTGTAGCCGGTGATGTTGAGGCCGTAAATATATTCCCAGTCCGAACGGTGCATCCTAAAGCCTACGCCGTGAGCCCTTGTAAAACTGCGTATTTGCGCATACGAAGGTGCACCCGGCAAGCCAGAACGTGCCCAGAAGCCTGGGTTGATGTTTACATTTTCTATGCGGCCAATGTCTGTACAGGTATGCACTACTATGCCATGAGACAGTGCGGTCATATTTGTGTTAACAAGATAATGAAGCTCTGCTGGGAAGGCGATAAAGCCGTTCCATGCGTTTACAAGCGTAACATTGTCTATTGTTGCACTGTTGCCCTGGCGCTGGACAAACGTCCATGGGAAAGGTATACCCTGGATGACTTCAGTTTGGCCGTGCATTTTGCGGCCATGAGCATCTCTTACAGTGACAACAGTTGTGGCATTTATATCTTGCTCCGGGTACCAGATAGAAAGGTTGGTCACACCCGTGCCTTGGTCCATACATATAAACCTGTCAGACACATTTGCGGCCATGGGTTGGCCTGTTTGACTTTCGAGATCGTCACTGTCTACGTAGGTCTGGAAGTTGTCTGTGCCGGCACCAGCGTATATAGCAAGTATTGTCCCGCCAAGCGGGTCGCTTGAAGTCCCTTGCCAACTGGGGTCATTTATACGGGTATCCCACTCGCCACGCAGCTGCACGCCACGGTGAAGTGATAAGACTCGCTGGAACTCATGCACGATACCCTGTGCTGTCCTTGTTCCTGTAACAGATGTGCGGAAGTCATAAATACCAGCAGGTGCATACACAACACCGCCGCCATTGTGGAATGCCGCATCTATGGCTGCCTGGAAAGCTTCCCTGTTACAAAACTCTGTAAGCCCTGCAGCTAGTGCCATTTCTCTTGTCATGGCACCAAAGCCTAGCACATTAAAGTCAGATATTGCATGGTCTTTTGCTTCAAACTGTTGGGCGATAGCTTGTCTCATGTGGCTTGCCCAATCATAACGGCCTGGTACAGTTAGGACAAAATCCTTAATGCGGTGCTCTGTCCCTCTTTCTATCCTGGCTGTGATTGTTACCGTCGCGGCTGCGTCTGGGCGTGTTGCCGGGATAACACCTTGGCGGCTTACAATGTCCCTGTTATCTAACCCACGGGTTAGGGTTGTTGGGTTTATATATGCGGTGTTGCTGGATGTCCAGGTGATATCTGTGTTGTATATCCCCATGTGAGGGAGTACCAAGTTTGTTGTTACATTGGTTTGTGATACGTTTACACCCCGTATCATGTCCCATGTAAGGGCGGCGTACATGGCTTCTACCGCGTCTTGGTCTGTGCCAATGCCCGCGCCGCGGATTATTAGTGTAAATGTCCTGGCCCTGGACACATCGCCCCTGGTTATGGTGGCTGTTAGGGTGACCGTTGTATTGTCTGTTGGACGGGTTACTTCGCCGGTATTAGGGTCAACAATTGCATCATGGCTCGAAGTCCATGCAATTGTTGTGCCGCTTGTACCTGCGGTTATAAGATTAAGGTCGTGCTCTACCAATGTTTGCAGGGCATTACCTCCCCGGATACTGTCCCAGGTAAGGCCATTAAACGCTGCGTTTACAGCTTCTTGGTCAGATAAAAGTATCTCTGTAATGCGTATACTTCTGATAACGATACCGTCGTATGAGCCAGGCCCGGTTATGCGGAAAGACGCGCCCTGGTTGTGGCCGCCAGGCTGTGGGTCGTTACCAAAGTTGGCGTTGTCAAGAATACCACGTGCCAAAGACCAACTATCGTTAGCTGCTGTAAACTCGCCTTCCACAACACGGCTTAGTTGTGCGCCTGTAAATGAGGCTGCAGTTGAGGCATATTGCAAGTTAACAGTGTTTGCACCGCCTTCTTGCCAATATACAATTTCTACTTCTACGCGGCTTGCAAACCTTACATCTGGGTCCAAAACATGGACATAAATAAAATTGCCGCGTGACATACCCCAAAGGCCGCCGCGCAATTGCATAAAGTTAGCTCGCCCGCCGTCACCACCGGCACCCACATCTATACCAAAGCCAAACGCACGGGCATCTGCATAGGTGCTTGGGGGGATGGGCACTATAGGTTGGCCCACAGTAAAATCTGCAGGGGTTAGATATCTCATTGTAGTTTCGTCATTAAAATCTATAAACACGTATGCGCCCACGTCTACTGGCGGAGGCGTCCATCCGTCATTTGGGTTTACTGCAGAAAAACGTACATTCCTGATATACATGTTACCTGTGGCTCCGCTGCCAAACGACATATGAAAGCCCATCCTGCGCACGGTATCCATGAAAACAGGGTCAAAATTGCCAGCCGTGGCATTGGCCGCCGTCATGGGCACAGCAACGGTAAACCATTCGTTTGGCTCTTGGAGCCGCATATGAGTAACGGGTAGTTGTAGGCGACTGTTGGTATTCCAGTCACCAGAATGGTCAATTACAAACCAGTTATCTCCCGGTAATTCTAGTAAACTTGCGTCGCTTACACGCATTTCAAAAACGAAGTATTGGTCTGCATATGGCAAGAAATCAACCATTGCGGGGCTGCCTACTGCACCTATATCGCCGCCGTTTAAGATATGCATAACATGGTAGTTACCCCAGTTGGTTATGTTTATACGACGGACTGTTTCCGCTTCTACTGTAGCGGCTACGGTATTACTTAAATTGGGGAAGGGCCTGTCCACTGTTGCGGCCGGTACAGCCAGCATCCTCAAATTAAAATCTATTTCTCTTGGGCTGGCAGTGCCACGGGTTATGGTTGCCGTAAGCACGATATCCTTGTTGTTTTCCCTGTCAAACAGGCGGTTGGTGACACCGGTGTTGCTTATAGCACCGGTTGTGTCAGATGACCAACTTACATTTACTTGGCTGCCCAAGTCTCCAATTAGTGTTTGTAGCACTAAGGGCCTTCTTACGTCCTGGTCGCCCCAGGTATTGGTCCCACGTATTGTGTCCCATGTGATAACTGTGTTATCTACAAGCACTTGGTCATCTGCAATGGTAACAACTACGCTTGCGGCAACGCCGTCCCAGGTATACAGGGCGGCATTGGGGCCGCTGCTGGCTACTGCGCGTGCATATACAAAGTAGGTCTGGTTTGGTAGGCTGGTAAAATTGTGTGTGAAAACGCCATTGTCATACATCCCAGGTTCCCATATCAGGCCGGAGTAAGACGTGCCTATCGCAAACTCTACATCTTGACCGGTTGCGGGCCGTGTTGCTGTGGCTGTACCTGTATTTTCGTCAAAGGTGAGCCCTACAACTTGGGAGGCTGGGGGGTTACTTGGCGCTACCATGCGCGGGTTGTTAATAAATACAGGGCTATCCACAATGCCGCCATGCCACCTGAGGAACATGGCAATCCTGCTTACATTGCTAAGTGTTGATTGGCCAAAATCGTTGTTACCCGGCATATTTGGCTCGGATACCAGCGGTACATAAACGGTTGCCCATGTACCAGCATCTGCTGCCATGGCATTGGTCATACGCATCCTCACGCGTGAGCGGCTACCAAAGCCATATGCAGGGTTTTCTATTATCAGCCAGTTGTATACTTGATAATAGAAGTTCCTAAAACTTTCGTTGGGTATATATATTTCAAAAACAAAATAACCGCCCCAATATGCACTTAAGTCGTACGGGCCGGTAATAATGGGGATCCATGACTGATATTGGCTGCCCGTACCTGATGTGCCAGAAAACCTTAGCGCTGGCTGCCCGTCTGGTGCAGTTGCCGGAGTTACATTGCCAGGGTAAAACGATGTAAACCGGTGCACAGTGGCATCAATAATTGTCGCGAATGGTACAAAGGGCTGGTTTGCGTAGCTACCTACAAGGTCTGCTACGTAGTCGCCCTCTATATCGTACTCATTGCCACCGCTGTACTCATCATCATCTTCTTCATCTTCTTCTTCGTTGTCTGTGTCGTGCTCATACTCTGGGTATGACTCTGGAGTATGATACTGGTCTTGGTTTGCTTGGCTTTCTGCCTCATGGTTGTTGCCTTCATCTGCAAACACAGCTACAGGAAACGAGAACACTTGCAACGCAAGTATCAAGGCCAACAACAAGCTGATGAATTTTTTCATCTGTTTTTTGGTTTGCGCTTTGATAAAATCCACATCCCTTCTTAGGTATATAGCAACCGCACCTTTATACGGCTCCACATGAGCCGAAAATCGCGATTACTATAAAGACAACAGGTTATATTTTATAATGGTAAGGCATGACACACGGCAGTTATGTAATATCACCCACTATGTTTGTCATGCCAATGGCGCAAAAACCATACCATATCTTTTACATATTATTGCGAAAAATTTTGTATTCATATACAAAAACAAAAGCCCAGTATCAATTTTTTATAGTATATTGGCAGTGGAAAGGTTTGTCAATGCATATAATATATCATATGCTATGCATTATGACATATTAAACGCATAATTATATTTGCGCCGCAAGTCTCACGTCTTGTGCGCGCGCTCATTAGCATATCAAACTAAAGCAATTCAACTTTAAAATGGTCCCGTCTGTCGTCGAAAAAGCGTTAAAACGTCCGCTATTTTCGACTCGGGCGGGACCGTTTAAAGGGTGAATTGCTATACATATAGATATCCCCTGTATTATGTATGAGTTAACTATTGCAAGTGGAAACTACATGCAATTTCTTACAGGCACAAAAAAGGGACGCACAATGGCGTCCCTTTACATTATAACAATTAACCAAACCTACCCGCCATAACTCACAAACTCCGGCGATTTTAGCACCCCATTTGCCTTTGTACGATACTCATAACACCATGCCGCACCAGTTGTGCGCCAGCTATCTGGCCCATGCCATGCAAGGGTTTCGTTGGCATTGTGAAGCGAACCAAAAGTGTTTAGCCTATTGCCGTATGCAACTATTTCAACATCATGCCAACCCTCTGGCAGCTCACTCAAATCTAGGCTATATGGCGCATATGCGATACGCCCTACCCGTTTGCCGTTAATATTTACAGCCAGTAACGGGCTTTTGAAATATGTGGCGCTAATCCTAGCTTCCCCGCCATGTGAATAAACTTTGCATTTATAAGAAATATTGCCGCCATAAAACGGTAAGCCCATAAACCGCACATCGCCAAAGTTAAGCACTTCTGGGTATGCGGTAATTGTAGCGTGCCGCCCGCTAAGCTCCACCCCAAACTGCCCAAGCAGGAAACAGTTTTCGACATTGGTACGCTTTTCGAAAGGGATTTCTAGTATAAGCTCGTTGCTGCCGGCTTTAAGTCCGGGCAGTGGTACGGTTTTTATTGCACGGTCTACATAGCAGCCATCTGTGGCTGCGGCAACTTTTTTACCGTTCCAGAGTATTGTCGTGTTTTCGTAACCTTCCAAGGCCAGGCGGATATCCGTAAGCGCTATTTGAGAATTTATACTGTACCGCAGCCTTAATACATTGCCTGACGCGGCTTGTTTTTCTAGTGTCCAGGGCTGTGCCAGGGATTGCATGCGCAGTGGGTATCCCAGCTCTTCGCGGAATTTGTTGTCTATACGCAGCACTTCATCTTGGGGCTGCCACTTGCCCCCGTTTGTGGAATATTCGGCTATATCCAGCACCAGCACATTTGGCTCGTGTAGCATAAAACCATGCGGGGTAAGCATCTGACTCTTAGCACTGCTATTATAACCATGCTTAACCTGTGGCTTGGCGGGCTGGGTCACGCATGGTTTGCTTTTAGTCGCAAGCGGTTCCAACTTTAATAGCAAGCTGTCATGCATATGCATACGCCGCTGTATGATAGTTTCACCATCACGATATTCTGCACTTAGCGGGCTTATGCTACCGTCCAATGTGTTGTACAGCACCGGCGTATATTCCCCGTTTATGCGGAAAGTTATATTCTCGCTATATGGCAAGTCGTGGTTTGTAGGCTTTGTGCCATTGCATATAAACAGCCAGCGATCTGGCCCATCTTGCCGCAGTTGATATATAAACCAGTTGGCAGGGCTGCCGTTTTCACGCCATGCAGATACCTCGCGGTAATCTTCAAGCGCCCCAAGCACCGCAGTACGTGAAAATGGCACCCGCGTACAACCAGCCAGCACATTAACAGCTTTACTAGAACATTCCCCGTCCACTATCCCGGCTGGCTCGCCAGCAAGCACAACCTTCCCGCCTCTTGCTTGGAATTTTTCAAGCAGTGCCAGGGTCGTACCCCTTAGGGCGCGGCAGTTGGGTACCAGTACTACGTCATATGCCATAAGGCCTACATTAAACTTGTGCGGTGCGTCTTTAGAGTCTGTATACAAGTCAGGCAATAGCGACTCTGCCACAAAGTCGAAGTCTATCTGGCCCAGCAGTAACCAGTTAATAATATTTTCAAAGTCAGCTTCCATTTCCGCCCTTATGCCGGCGGTTTTGTCGTTGGGGCCAAAGTGCATCCAGTATCCTTCCACCGGGTGGATAACTGCAACGCGCACAACAGGTATACCACGTACAAGCGCAGTATTGAGCCTAGCAAAGTGGTCTTCTACATATGCATATTCCTTATACCATGGGGACTGATAACCTATACATGCCGGGTAGTCACGCTTGGCCTCCCCGGCCATAGACACCCATGTCAGATGATGCACGCGCAATGTCACGCCCAACGCCGCCTGCCAATCCCCTTGCAGTTTGTGCCCCCTAAAATCGAAATCCCAGTTGGTAACACCATATAGCTCGCTAAGTAGCCCCTCACGCCCGTATTGGTGTACAGCGCTCTGGGCCTGCTTTGCAGTAGAAAACTCGCGCTTATCGCATAGCATATCAAT
>Ga0123355_10005467_pt1 | contig 18617 bp, 16 predicted proteins | sample TergutEmb28metaG_3_FD_89872 | JGI IMG/M metagenome (GOLD analysis project Ga0123355, IMG submission 89872) | Embiratermes neotenicus P1 segment gut microbial communities from Petit-Saut dam, French Guiana - Emb289 P1 | ecosystem: Host-associated > Arthropoda: Insects > Digestive system > Gut ... | reverse complement strand
CAATAACTGCATATTAATTTTGCATGTTAATATCTTAAGGAAGGAGGGACCCAACCTGCTCGCGGGAGATGTTCAGTTGCTCATCTATTGATTTAGCCAAAATCTGGCGGTCTACCAAGTTTAGCTGGTGTATTTGATCAAGAATCTGTGGGGTGGTCACTGTTTTGTGTCGTCCAGGACAAGGTGCATCACAGGTGGAAAAATCACCATGTTTAAACTGGGTCACCCATTTTTTACGGTGGAATAAATTGTTTCTTGTTCCCCTAATTTTTTTGCAAAAAAGGAATAAATTACCTTTGGTGTATTCCTGTGAAAAAAAAAAAAAAAAAAAAACTTTATGACAGCTCACATCTCCATGTTGTTGAAATTGCGCACGTTGCCTGACATGCTTCCTTTCAGCCCCTGCAACAAGAAAAGGCTTGCAATTTGGCACATGAACAGACCCCTCTTTTCAACGACACTGTCGAATCCGTCCTATGGCGTCGGGAAGTAGGTCGGGCTAAGGACTTAACACCCCTTTGTATGTAAGTCTAACCCTGGGATTTGCTTTTTGACATACGTGTAGTTGTGACGTCATAAGTGTGGAAACAGGTGAGACTGAGGTGTGACATATTCCATCATGCTGTGTACACATACATAAAGTGTTTGTAACATTGCAGGTTAATCTGCTGAACATGCTGCCTGAAGTGGATCGAACCAAGGATCGACTGTCTGAGATCCTGGAGGACCGCGGGCTCACATTTCTATTTCCTCTTCTGCGGATCCAGTCAGAACTGTGGAAACAGTTGCAGGCGGATCCAAATCCCACTCAGTTCTACAAATGGATCAAGGAGAACCTGGATCCATCACATCACACAAATGCTGGATTTATCAATGCACTCATGACTGTGCTTGTTAAATACATCACTCAGGTAAACTAACCAGTGTTGAGGGATCAGAGGATCTATGGTAGTAGAATTTGAAGTTTCAGCAACATTACTACCACACACTAAAATTTTGCATGGTGTTGTTACCTCATTGAGTTATGTGTCTAAGCACCTTGATTTCATTGGCGTGACAACAGTACTTATTGTAAATTAACCTTATTGTCCCAAGAAACCACATGCTGGTCTTTAAATGTTCTGGCAAATGGCTTAGCATGCCATATTCTGGTTTCTATGTGTTGGCTTGGTAGCAATTTAAGTGTCCATGCTGAGCCACAAAATCGCAGGACTTCAAGAAATGCATTTTGTTTTTAAATCTGTCCCCTAAATGTGAATTTGGTTTCATATGCCCATGACTGAATGATTAGACTTATTCATGCTCTATAGTATGTTGAATATGTCATACCTGGAGAAGTTAGGTACAGCATCTGTACATGGGACACTACTATTGAGGTTTAACTTTAACATTGCTGTTTTGATGTGACAGGAATCTACACTGGTTGAGGGGTGTGACCCTAACATAGTCCCTGACAAAGCTCTGCAGGAGAAGGAGAAAGCATTGCTGGAGAAATACAAACTGGTGCTTCAGGCATTCCTTCATGAACAGACAGACCTACAAGTGATGGCTGTATACTCCCTGCAGGTCTACTGTTACTCGGTGCAGTTCCCAAAAGGTAACGTAAAGGGTAAAGTAGGCTGCTTACCTCATTCATATTAACCTTTATCCTAGCAGGGTGGGTATTTACTTTAGTGCATAGTTTATGAAAACATAATATTTGAACAGAAAATGATAGAATTGTGAAATACACTGCAGTTTGTGGAAAATACAGTGGCTTTTGCAGCATGTCTTAAAAAAACAGTAAATTTTATTGTTAACTAAATATGTAAAGTGAATTTATAGGGGTGTTTGAAGTCTTTAGAATGTTAACCTATGAATACCTTAGGATGTGACACTTCTGCAGCCTGCAGTGGACTACATACACGTCTCATTGTTTTGACAACCAACTAGAACTACATTAAAATATTCTTAAGACATTTAAAAGAAATCATATGCTTGTTATTAAGCAGGAGAACTTCTCAAGCAATGTGTTGTAATTATGAGTTGAAATTGGCATTTACTCTACTAATATATTCCACTTCATTTTGCATCAAATGATACCATCTGTGGGATCACTTTAAAGTCTACCTTCCTCAGTGATTTTGAGAGATTCTTGAATGTTATGGGCTGTGCCATGGCTCAGGCTGTCAGTCACTAGTCACTGGCAAGTTGTTCTTGCAGGCATGCTGCTGCGATGGTTTGTAAATCTCTATGACCTGGAGATTGTCGAGGAAGATGCATTTCTTAAGTGGAAGGAAGATATTACTGATGCCTACCCTGGCAAAGGAAAGGCCCTGTTCCAAGTAAGTTATTGCGAATAAGACTGTTATTTGAAACTTGGTGTGCTCAGAGTTGTGTTAGAAACTAAATGTGTCATAGCTGCAAATTTTCAAACTCTGTAATAATCATTATTGTTCTTGCGTTTTTAACAAACACATCTTACAAATGCCTCGATTGACAGGTCTATTAAGTACAGAGTGTGTTTTGGAATTGGCTGTAACATGGAAAACTGTTTGGACCACCTTCCAATTTCATTATATCACTAGTGTGCGTCCATGACTTTGCATATCATATGAATCTTGCATTCATTATATATGAATGTAGTTGACAAAAGCAGCAACCTTTGTGAATTTTATGCAGATGTGCCTGCTTCAAGTTGTGGCCAACACATTGATCATCCTGACCAGGGGTTCAATGTGTCCGCATCATTTTCTTTTTTAATTTTTTGCTGTTGCTGTTTTGTGAGTACAGTACAGTCTACACTGCCATCACCATAGCATCACAAGATACAATACCAGTGATGTATTATAGTGATGCTTTGTATTTTCTTGTTCATTATGCATAAACTGTGCAAGTGAGCTCAAGTACTGGATCTTCTGATTTGCATTTGGAGGTGGTCATTGTGAATGTGGGCTAGGTGTGATACATATGTGAGCTACTCAAGGCATGGCCTTCCAGAAGGACCAGTTTTATGAGAATGCAGTGGTGAAGAAAGATTAAGCTGTGTTGGGTTATTGCAGGTAAACCAGTGGCTGATGTGGCTGGCTGAAGCAGAGTCTGAGGAAGAGGAGGAGGATGATGGCGATAACTAACTGCTTCATGCTTTGGAACAGTGATAAGGACTAAAATTTGTAGGTGAAGTTTTAACTCTGCAGTGCAAGGATGAACTCCTCGAAGCATTTTTATCTGTAGGATCTAAAGGGGGGTGGTTAATGAGGAATCTTTTTACAGTAGAGTGGTTTTGTGTGATGATGGTGACAGTGACTTAGAGATGTAATGGTGCACCTGTTTTAACGAGCAGAATGATACCCACAATTACCGGCATAATATGAAAATTGTAAAAAATATTACCCTGCATATTTAGTGAAGGGTCTGAGTTTTCAATTTTTATTAGCACTCTTTACATTGTTGAACTTTATATCTTGTGTTTTCTTATTGCTGGTTTCTGATGTCTTGAGCAGTTAATGTGCAAGTGGTTGGGTTGCTGATGAATGTGGTTGAGCAAGAATGTATGGCTGTAGAAATTAAATTGAGAAATTCTACCTGGGTCCTATACCATTAGATTTGTACTTTTTTCTTTCTTGTAAGAGCCTTTACTGTTGAAATGTACTACAATATATTTATTGCCTGTCTAAGTTTGTTGCCTCCCGTTTAGTTACTAAGGTGTCTTTTTATGTTTTTGGCAAGGACATTTTCTTCACACAGCTGGTTTAAATTCAGTGACATAAGAAAGTGATACATGCTGCTAGTATTGTAACCAGTTATCTGTTTATTCTGATTATAATCTTGAATGTGAAGGGGTTAGGTATCTCTACCAAGATTTTTTGTCTCATTTTTATTGTTTACAATATTATATTAATATACATTAACCATGAGTTGTAGCTTCATTCCAGAGGCAGTCTTTGTAAGTAGTGTGGTCATGTCTATTATGAGTTGTTGTGAATGTACTGTCTTATATATATTAAATAAATGCCTTGGTGTAATTTATTAAATTTCTGGTACATTTGTTGGTCAGTTTTTTTATATGAGTGTCTCATGTGTTGTTTCTTTGTAGAAGTATACAGTAGAAGTTGTCAGTTCAATATCTTATTTACAGTCTTAGTTCATTGTTTATATATATCTGCATTTTTGCACGTTTGCCCAGACAGTTAAGTCTCGAATTTATTGAGAAAGCTTCCGCAAGCGTTTCTGTGTAATTAAAACCTATCCACATTATGCCATCATGACAGTTTCTCTTTAGGCTCATTTCAGAGAGCAAATATCTGATCCTGCAGTTATGTGACTGAGAGATGGGAGGGTGTGCTTTACAGAAAATGTGATGGTTGTAATGTACATTTTATAGGCCATTGCCATACTTTGCTGGCTCAGTGGCATCCACTGGTTTCAGGTGCTTTACAAGCTGGGCAAAGTCATCAGAGAGAGAATGTTGTACTTTCTGGGCATCAGACATTCGTCACACACACACAAATGTCTGGACTAACATGCCAAGTGGGTCTGAATTGCATCACAGAACAGTATCTTCCTTGGAAACTAATGGTCAGGAACCAAGAAATCTCTTTTATGGAACTTGAATGTTCTTTACTATGCTGACAAGCACACATCTGATTAAATTGTCCATAATTAATGAAATAAAAATAGATATTTAAGCTGCACAGACTTTGGCGCTATATGTTTATTGTATGGTTTGTAAGCAATGCTATAGAATGCGAAGTGTTTTTTTGGTATGCAGCTTTATCAGGATTTTTTCATAAGAGTTAACTTGGTCATTTTCATGCGTAATTGTTGGTTTTGAAATGGTGTTCAGGCGTATGTAACTCACTTTTGTCTTTTTTCAACAGTACTTTGATTGTTATGTAACATCTTTTTTACTAATAGTTAAGCTCTAGTTGGCCAATTGAAGTGCTGTAATATGTTACAGGAAATGTATAACCAATATAGAGGTCATTGTGGGATATAAAAATTGATTTATTTTCTATGGTCTGAGTTGACTTCATATCTGTATTACATTAGAATTCTGTAAGGTGCTATAAACAGTGCATAATTTGTGATCCCCATCTTAACGGGGTATATGAAACGCGTGTTTAGTCTTATACTGAGCAGATGCTGTTCATTCTTCTCCCCAGCATGTATGTTTATATCCAAGTACAGTTTTCTGCTGTGCATTGGAGTAGGAATTGTCCATAAACATGGCTTCAATTAGCAAGAATGGTTTAGGACCAAGTGGTCAGGTATGTTATAATTTGATGAATTCGTGGAAATTAGGCAGATTCTGGTAATGACTTGTTAGATACCGATGAAAGCAGTGATATTGGTATGTGTACCTGGTGTGCCTTGTGGTGGATATTCTTAATTCTCCAAATTTGGCAAGATGTATAAAGGAAGTTCAAAATGCTATAGGTTGAAAATCAATGCAAACTGTAGGAGCACTGTGCTAGCAGCCCTGTTCACAGCATCAATTGGTGTGACAGGAAGTACATGATTATTTGCTGCTAAAGCCATGGTAATACAGAAGAAGATACGAACAGAAGCAGGTGCAGGCATGTGTGATTCAACATGACCCAACACACGAGCGGTGTTGATAAGGAACAGTTGCTGCGGGTGTACATGGTGGAGAAGATGTGTGCAGTTAATGAGTAGGCTACTCAGTGCCACACTTCTCAGTCTCCTAATCAAGTACAGGAAACAGGATGGAAGGCTGATATTCTAAATGTAATGGCAGATTTTATGGAGCATTGCTGGTAAATTTTCCTTGCATATAATGCCAAGTGACCATGGATATGGCAGCACTGTCAAGGGAGACAGTGTGGCATCTTCCCAGAAGAATACCTCCAACAGAAAAATGTCACTCTAAGAAGACTGTATCTGCAGTAATTTTGTGTATGGATGGGTGTTTGTGAGGCCTACCATGTAAAGAAATGTTATTGAGGTAATGTAGAATGCATATTGTATAGGGTGGGAGGAATAAAAGAAAATGATATTCAGTCCCAAAAATTTTTAAAGTAATCATTGCTGGAAAAACCCATACCACTTCTCGCACTTTAACTTTCAAAGAATTATGTGAGAAATTGTCCAGTTTATTGCCTCCAACAAGAAGATGGGGCTCATTTGTTCTTGCACCAACAGGTCACTGTAATCCAACTTTGTCTCACATGACATCCATTCTATTCTGTGATTATCTGGACACCAGTGTGTGTTATTTTAAGTAATTACGTGGCTGTGCAAGTAATTGAAATACAGGTCTTGTCAGAAATTATTACATTTGTGGGATGGGCTCACAAGCATTTACTTAATTGATGAAATACGTGTCTAGTTTGCAAAGGGAGTAAACTAAGCTTAAAACAATCCCAACAATAACTGGCTTTTGGTGCTCTGCCTGATACATGAAGTGTTTTGTTTTGTTACAGACATCTGCAGATAATACATAATTCAGTATGAAAGGATGAGAAATTCTATCTTGGATCAAAATTTTCAAGATCGAGTCCACTAACTTTTTTAGTAACATAATACTTTAGAATGGTGTCTGTTGTGAATGACCGCAGAGAACATTGGGCATTCAAGAAGTGTCTGAGTGGAGAGCAGTTTCTGTACAGAACTAAGATTGTCGATTGAAGCAGGAACATTAGAATAATGATTCGTTATTTATACTACATAATAATGCTCTGTCATGTGAAACTAATTTAAAAGGGCGATTGCATGAAATACGAAAACGAAGATTCCGTGTCTAAATTCTCTTATTCAGGTACATGATTGCTGCAAAATGAATAAATAGAACGTGAGATTAGAAATGCACAGCGTTGAACGTTTTGTAACATCGCAGCTAGTAGCTACATTTACAAGCGCAACAATATCACGCACCCTTCGTCCTTTGGCTTACTTTAGCATGATACGTTACTGGTTCTGAATTATCTGAGGGATATATTGAGTTGCCGATTTAACTCATTCAACAATCATGTATTTCAGCTGCACGCTTAGAAATTATTGTAGGAATTGGGCAAGTTATACTGATCAATCGGCATATAATTGCATATTTATGTGCGTAAAGAACGATGGATAAACACTTGTAATATAAAGGGATAAATATTTCGAGGAAAATAGGTTGCACACGCTTCGAAGCGGAAATTGTGTAGCGTGTGGAAAAGCATGAAATCGTCGCAGACGCATTTTTCGTTGATGTGAGTTTCCGACAAAGGGCAGAATTTTTCCAGACTAACAGCAACTGATGCGTTTTGCACACTCAAACGTACATCGTTGCAACTTGTCCAACCTTTACGAATAGTGTGTGTCATCCCTCCCAGGTATTCCCGGAATAATGTTTAAATCATGTTTTTCGTTTATGTGGTTGGCCATGCGCTGTTTGTCTTTGCATAGTGCATTATGGGGGAATTGGTTCCAGAGGTTTAAGTCGCCATGTTTGATTTTTGTGTGATTAGCTGTGGAAGTTCTAGTCAAAATTATTAAAGTTTAATCGGTTTGTGTTGATATTTGAATAATCTTCCAAGCTGGATAGGTTACCTGAATATCTCCGCGACACCGTGGACTGGTTTATGGGGTGAGTACATTTCATGTTTGTTACGTAAATGGCGATTCAATTTCGGGGATCTGGAAACTGACCTTACACTCATTAAAATTTTGACAAATAGGCCAAGGACAGTGTCAGTCATTATGACATTGATATTTCGAATGACAAAAAGCGTAGCTATGTGTATAGCAAGGATTCGGCATGCACCCCGATATAAACATGGAATCTTCCGTATCTGCCATTTTATCGCTATTGATTTTTATACCACTGAGGAATTTTCATTCTTTGGCCTCTGAAGTTTCAGACTTATCTCTAGTTTATAGTTTTAAATCTTTTTTACAGCAGCATCGCATGACAAATGATGCGTGTGGTCTTCAACGCGCTGTTTTGTTGCGATGAACACAAAGCTGTACCCAAAAGGTCACTTGTTCTGACATTTCTAGGTTTGATTGTATTCGCCGTTTTCGGTTGTAAATAATTTGCTTCTTCTAAGAAGACTATATTGGAACAGATTTAAGCAGAGGTAACTTGTTTCCATTAACAGCACTTCTGTTTGGTTCAAAGTTGTGGTTATGTAGCTCATACTGCGCCAGGAATTAGTAACACATGTTTAAGTTCTACTATATTATTTCATATAGATGTATCTCAGTACAAGAGCTGTGATTTTGTAAATTTTGTACTGTAAAGGAACAAGAAACGGAGAGCAATAATGGCATTAGAATTTGTTCATGAAGTCTCATTTCTCAGCAACTTACAAGTGACTGTGCTAGTGTTGCCCCATTTTTACCAGGCAACTCAGCATGGGTTTTTTAACTCATTAATTTGTTGGTGAACTGTATGTGAGTCCCGTTTATATGTAGTGCTCACGTATAGGAAAGCATTTTCTTGATGATTCAAGAACTGTACAGTGCAACTGACAATAATACTATAATTTTTGGATCTTCAGATAGGTCTGATTACTTTGTTTAGCAGTAGTGCAGAATTATCTGTGATCCATGTATATTGTGTTACAGGATCATCCTTGTTACAAGCAGTGTTAATTGTAAAATTGGTGGTTATTATGATGGTGAATATGAAGATTGTGGTCTTTAGGTGTGTGGTTTGCTGCCATGTAATTTTGTAGAGAAATACCATATTTTGAAGTTATTGCCCTCCTGTGTTGTTAGTTGGTAACTAGTTGACTTACATTTGGTGTATGCAGGCAGGTGGACAGTGTTTGCTACGAATGAGCTGTGACAGAGACCAGAATTCCTCCGTGTACACGAGAATTGGGAATGTTGGGGGACATTGCAACTCTAGCATTTCCCGTGTTTTCAGTGTAATAACTAGATATTTTATGAATCTTTGAATCTACCGGATTTCTGTTAGCCTAACTACCTTATCATCTCAGTTACCTTGTATAGTTGTTTTTATTGTAAATAAGGTATGCTCATTGAATTACTGAAAATTTTGTTGGATTGTGTTGAAATAATGGCATTTAAATCAAGGAGAGCAAGGATTCATGTTTTACATCCACTGTAGTTGTTTTTTACCCTGTGGTTGACTCCGTTTGTACAGAGAGTGGAATAATTTCTGAAAATCCTGTTTTGTTTTGTGGCATGTGATAGTGTCAAAACCTTGTGTGAAAATCACACATTTGCATTATCTGCAAATAATGGTTCTATGCAAAATTTTAATTGCTGGTACACATAACAATCATTGTTGGGTGAGGGGAATACAGTCAATGTAGATTCCACAAAAATTTGACCTGCTGTCTTATGTTTCTCTTTTGGATGGTTGCAGTTTGTCTTGGCAGACGAAATTTTGTAAAACATTTTGGCATGACAGTTTGAGTGGATCCCTTGGCAGATGAAGACTTTCTGAAAGAGATCAATGAGAACTAGGTGTGGGATAAATGTTAAGCTTTTTTACTATGCCCATGAGTGGGGCTCACTATTGCAGATTAACATTTTTTATTCAAAATAACCAACCAATGAAACTGAGAAATGGTAGCCCATAAGTTGCTCTTTATAAATCTTTATTACCACAGGTGACTTAAAACTTAATGAGCCTCATTGAATTCAGGCTATGAGTGGTAAATAAGCTGTTCTAGCATGCAGTTTGTCCCCCCTTCCTGTGAGATATAAAAATGTGACCACAGTGGGAAGCAGGGTAAAAATAGATGTAGAAAGAGTGTTGGGTTGACCTATTTGTGATATGTACCACAGGCTCAGTAGGCAAGTAAAGTTCATGCTTTTATCACTGCATGAAAGTGGAATACAAGTGTATGCTTTGCAACATGTAGTGCACATGACTGCCACCCCATGTTAGGTTACAGTGTTGTTAATGTCCCAACTGTAACCAAATCATAAAACATTTGTAGTATGTATAGACATGTTCATTTACAGCATAAATTTTATACCTTCATATGGAATTAAAATTTAATCAGCAGTATTGAACACTAGCAATTAAATATTTGATATTGGTGTATAATGGAAAGAAAAGTAATCAGAAATGGCTTGGATCATGATACTCTCTACCACTTGCATTACATGCTTAACACACACTGCACAGTCACAAAAATGGAGGGAAAGTGTTAGTTTTTCCATTTGTCATGAAGTAACACTGACTGGATTTTTATACCACCATATGTTGGGATATGTTGGTCCACATCCTGAGTGGAGTTTACAAAGGGAGTTCTCAAGTTTTCCCTACTGTCATCTATATAATCCTACTTGTCAGTGTCACATACCACATCTCCACATTCACCACATCATTCTCATACCTTGCTTTGCCACATGTTCGTGTCTTCTCCTTCTATACTACTACTACTGCTACTGCTGCTGCTACTAATAAATTAATGTAATAATAAATATTATGTAACACTTGTCTCACTGGCAGGAACTGTTTGGTTTGAGCATTTACATCAGGTTCATGTTTGCCTCATGTTGAGTGGATTTAAAATGTTTCCAAAGTCCAGACTATTCTGTTTGGTGGACATATTGTAGCTAATTTTTTATATTTGCACATAGTGTCTCTTCCAGGGAATCCATTTAGAATTTGCATAACGTATCTCCTTCTCCACACCCTTCTTTTGGGGTGGGTTGAGAATAGTGTACTCTGATGAAAAATCTCCATTGACGTAGCATGCATATAGTCAAGTTCTGATAATGTCATTTTCCAAATGTTGCTGCTAATAAATCCATAAAAAAATATGGCAAAGTTCAGATATGTAGGAATTACAGTAACAGTTCAGAATTTCAGCTATAAAGATAATAAAAAGCACAGTAAGTTTAGGGAGTACTTGCCACCAATCAGTTCAGGATGGTAGGGTGCAGACTGTGTTCATCTGGCTCAGGGTAGGGAGAAGGAGCGGGCCGTTGTGTACAAGGTAATGAATTAGCTTAAGATCTTCTGTAGTATTTTGATGTACACGTAGCCCTCGGTTTGCGACAGTTTGTTTTGCGACGATTCACAATAACGATGGTTTTGAAAATGGAAGGTCAGATATATAAAAAAACAAAGATTTTTTAAAAAGGCGCAACTATAAATACCATCTGTGGTGTAAAGAATCAGCACAGCCAATCAGAGATGAGAGCTATCCCTATCTACCATCTAAGCCAATCAGGGACAAGACTGATTAAATTACTATAATAAGAGCTGCCATGTTTAGTAGGAGAAGTGCAGTGAAGCCAAGTGAATGTGAAAATGTCCCTTAAAAAAAGCAAGATCCTCTAACAGGGACTTTATCAGAAAAGTAAAAGCACTGCATTACGCCATAGTCAAAAAAGATAAATGAAGGGGCCTGACAGTGGTGCTTACATAAACTTTCTTTCTGGGCTTTGAAAATATCAAAGTAAACACACAAAATGTAATTTTTTGTTTCATTGGTTACTGTATATTACATGTAATTGATGTATGTTTATAAAATTGCTGTTTTTACATTCATAGCATTTATTTCAGAGCTATAAACATAATAATGCCTAGTATATTATTTATGTCAGTTTTGGGAGGGACCTGGAACGTGAGTCATTGACGTACATTGTATAATAAGGTTCATTTTACACCAATTTTTTTTACGACAGCTCCTCCAGGGACGGAACCCCGTCGTAAATCGAGGGCTACATGTATCTGTCCTTGAAATGCACCTCCCTGAAGATGGCCATATGAGTAGTGGCCGAAACATGTATGAAGTATACGGTGTGTATAATTTGCTTTTATACACTCAGTGTGCATTGTTTGGTTTTGATAACTCATTGCTCATTGCACGGACATGGATAAATATAAATGGTAGGGAATCTTCAAGGTTTATATTGTGCGAAATTGCTTGAATAGCTACTAGCTTCGTAAGATGGACACTGCTTCAACTGTGTAGATCATACAGTATCAAAAGGCACAACAGTTATGAGTGATAAGTTGGAAGGAGAATAATATCACAGTATTTGCTTCAACAGACTAAGCATAATTATAAACTTGAAGGTAACTAAGCACGGAGTGGATTTTGTTACGGGGATTTCACCACTTATGGGGTTTTTTTGCCTGTTCTATCGAACTACAGCAAATAACTAATTACTCCACACCTGCTAGGAGTGAAGTGCCGGAATTGATATAAATTGTGAAGGAACCTAGCTACTTATGCTTGTAATACAGTCCGCTGGCTGAGGATCGGACTGACATACATACATACACATTATGAAATTGCGAAAAGCAACTATTAGCTTCGTCATGTCCGTCCGTCCGCATGGAACTCCTCGGCTCCTACGGAACGGATTTTAATGAAATTTAATATTTGTGCATTTTTCCAAAATCTGTCCAGAAAATTCAAGTTTCATTAAAATACGACATTACCGGCTACTTTGCATGAAGACTTATGTATATTTATGATATCTCGCTGAATTCTTCTTAAAATGAGAAATGTTGTAGACAAAGTTGTTGAGAACACCAAAACACACTTTTATGTTCGGTAAATTTTTTTTCCCCGAAAATCGTGCCGTTTATAAGGTAATGTTGAAAAATATGGCAGAGCTATACTGGCCACATAGTATAGCGCATGCGTATTGCATGCTGTATATATAAGGCCACAGAGACTCAGTATTTAATATTTACTGCTTTTCCCCGGCAGTAGTGGTTACGCGGATGCTCCTCAATATTACGTTTATATGTACAATGCCTGTTGTTGTTTTACTAATACTACCCAAAATTGAAACTTTAGGGATATTTGGTGTGGTACCGTTGCCTTACGATGTCAGTTCATGGAAAAATCTGCAGGGTTTATAAATATATATATATATACATATATAATATGTCTTGGCGATTGTGTGTTACATATCTTCGTCGGTTGATTTTTAAAATGTGTGTATGCCATGACACGTCAAATACATAGGCATACTCATATCTACTAGTGGTGGTGTTTCAGCCTAGGTATTCCAAGCGTTCTGAATCATGAAATTACAATTTCAAGGACGAGTAATTTTCATTGCTTGTTAGGTATTGACTTTTTAAGACCTGACTTGTTTGGTCCTGTTACCTCGCTATATGTCGGGCTTGTCCTAACTGTAAAGTGTGTTTCGTTTCGCGGTCGTCATGAAATTCGACCACTTTCAAACAGTCTCAGAATTCTGTGCCATGTGATGTTTAAATTGGAGGAAAGTGTAACTTTCGTAGATGCTCAAGAAACATCGGGTTTAAAAGTTTTTGTAGTTGTGAGATTTGAGATTGTCACTGTGGTGAACATTCAAGTTACGGTCTGGTTCGGTTGATTAGCGTTAAGATTTCGGATGGACTTGGAGCCTCCGTCTTCACTCTTCAGCCCTAAACTTCGGCTCGAGTGACTGTCTCCTAAACGTTGGTACCTCTGTACCAAACTTCGAGGTGTCACACCAAAGAAGTCCGTTTTCTTAACTTTTGTAATTCATCCCATGGGGATATAATCAGCCTCCCAAAAAGAGATCAGTATGGTATGATGTCAATTCATAACGGTCGTGGCAGTCCACCGTATTGAAAAGAACGCCAGAAATTCATGTAGTGTTGTTAAAGGAAGTAAGAATCGAAGATCATTGACAAGTTTATGTATTAAGTAATCGGTATTTTTATCGTCGAAGATGGCTGCACGAGAATAAAAGGTAGATGAAGTGCGGTGAGACTCTCCTAGTACGTGGACCTGAGGTGAGCCTGTTGAACTGGTCCCTGGTGATAGACGAATGTGGAGATTTAGTAGAACGATAATATCACGGGAAAATCGAAGTTCCATGAGAAAAACCTGCCCCAGTGACATTCTGTCCATCACAAATGCCACATGGACTTAACTTTGGATTGAACTCGGGCGTCTGCAGTGAGAAACTGGTGTCTGCCCTAAGTATAGTAATGCCCATTTGTTGGGAACAAAATTCTTGTGTGCCGTGGGCCTGTTTCACTCTGGTACGGGTAACGTGGTACAGGTAATCAAGGATTCGGGCCGGATCGGCGAAATATTTCACGTAACGTACGGTGTGGGATTGCACACATTTACCCTGTCTGCTATCGATTGTCGCATCGCGCCGTGTCGGCCGATTCCAAGGTCTCAACAGCGGAGACTTCGTTTTGTAATGTCTAAAACCGTTAACAATTCCCTCCTCGTCATTAATGTCATTGTAAGGTTGAGAATGCTCGTCAGTACCCTTACAAAGCAGTTTACCCACTTTAGATATATTTCTCCTAAGAAAGATGACGTAAAGGTATAATTATGTCCAGATGTCTCCACAACAAATGTGGAATGATTTTGATTAGCTGGAGTAAAGTCATCCCCTTGTATTTATTAAATTCATGTCTTCAATAATTATCCCACTAACACAGCAACGTAAATGTTCTAACATTCATTTATTTCTCATATACGCGACATGTTTCGGCCATCATCAGGCGATATTACAAAATTATATAAGGCAAAAATTGATGAAACTGAGGAAGAGGCCTCCTTAATTGTAACGGGGAGGCCTCTTCCTCAGCTTGATCAATTTTTTGCTTTTTATATTCCTCAGTTTTATCAGTTTTTGCCTTTTCTATATATTTGTAATATCGCCTGATGATGGCCGAAACATGTCGCGTATATGATAATTAAATGAATGTTAGAGCAGTTATTGGGATAATTATAGAAGACATTGCTTTTGATGAAACTTGGTGTGAACATTTCATTGTAGGCCACCCTTCTTTCGCATTCTTAATCCCCTATCACCGACAGCACCAGCATTCCTGCTTTGTATGCAACAAGCAGATCCATTCGGACACAAAATATCTTGATATCATTATTCTGGTTTGAAACAGTGTCTGCAGGAAAATCGTCCACTGCCTTAAAATAGGTTACTTCCGGTTCCATGCCAGCTGTTCGTTATCGTCACGTAACATCTCAGCGGACGCTTTAGAGCCAGTCCAGTTGATAGCACGTTGTTAAAGTAGCCAGTAAATAAACGTGCTTTATTTGGCATTTTTCCTTGTGTCTGTCGATGTGTGTGCCCTTTCGATGGTTAGCCTACAGTTGGCAGGTTTGTCTCCAGCGAGGATATTGAAGCAAGTTTCTCTACATTCGGAAGATGTGTGGGCGTTACTGTTTAAATGTAATCTTCCAGTTGAATTTGGTTCGACTTCCAGCCGGGGACCGGGCATCCATTCTGTAGTGAATTTCCTAATTTCGGCATGCGAGTCTGCTGTAATCACCTAATTCGACTGAACGTTGCGGTTAGCAGCCTGCTTTGTACTGGGAAGTTCCCGATTCGATATTCGGTCATGTTCGCGGCTTATTCAGTCGTTTTCGTATTCCTACGTCCCTCCATGGCTGTAAATAAAGCAAAGGCCGGCTTTTCTATATCCGTTCATAATTACACCCTGTGTAAAATGTGTAATTGATAGTATATGACATGTGTACTTTGAGGATATTTGAATGCGTTATATAAGAAACAAACACAGACTGTTCTGGGCAGAGAAACATCTTGCAGTCAGTCCGTTGTCCTTCGAGGAGTATAAGGAAATTACACGTCGCCGGCACCCCGACGCCTATGTCGCCTGACCGACGCCGCTACACAAACCTGATTGATTGGTTTTCCGAATCCAAACATTGTCGTGGCTTTGCAGGTTGTCGTTAAACGTGCTGTATTGCTTAACCGCACTTGGCAGAGAATGAGTTTCTTAAATTAACTGCTTTCTTTCCTAGGCTTAGAGCAGTAATCTCTTTCCTTTTAATTCGTCGTGATCTCATGTTTTATATTCTCCGTTTCAATTCTGTTCTTCTCCTTGCCCGTTCTCTTTTACCTCTGCGACGTCTGATTTATCTTTTGCTCCTCATACTTCTCCCCATATAGTCGCTCTTCTCCTAGTTATCCTTTTACTGTTATGTCGTTCTCTTTTGTCTTATTTTCCTTCTTTATTTACTTCTCCGTTCTTGTCTGCTGGGTTCGAGTTGTCGGGGTCACGTTGTTACGGTCCCTTTTATGACGGCTTACAGCATTGTCAATTTGTTTGGACACTCCTGCCTGCTATTTAACCCTAAGTCCCATTTACTCTGATCATAGTATGCTTCCACGAGAATGACCAGTCAGTGGATGCTGTATACGGAAGTAATGGCTCTTGATTTTGACAAGCATGCGGAACACATTCACTGTGTGGGCAAGATTGAGAGTTTTTAGTCTATTCAGCTGTACGTATAATAACCAGTAGGTTTGAAAGGGTTAATATTAGTTTCCTTGTGATGCTCCCAGACGATGTTTTCACATTACTGTACGCATATTGTATTCGTGCTGACACCTTCGACCTGCCGCAGACTCCGTATGAGCGGTGCTACAAGCCTAAGAATTAGCTCGCACCGCCCAGTCAAGTGCGCGAAACTGGGAGTCATGACGAACTGCATGAATCTCGCCTGCCTCGTGTTACTGGTCACAATGTAGGCCTACTCTTGGGCATTATAAATATGCACGTTACCTTATACATTATACATGGATCCGGCATGTGACGCCGTGTAGTCTGGTAGACGCATGTTGAGGTTTTGGAGGATTTTATTACCACTATCGTCCGGTAGATGGATTAGCTGTTAAAGTCGTGGTATCTGGCGAGGCAAACCGATTGCTTTTATGAACGACTCTAACGGGACGGCACACATTGCCAGTTAAGAAATAACCATTTGCAGGGTCTGGGATGGCTCTTAACGGAAAGAGGTGTCGAGGGTGGGAAGCCTCCATATTGAACCTTGTGGTTTTGCTACAAGACAAGACAATGTGAACAGTTTTGAGCCGAACATTTAACTTTTTACTTTGATTCCAAGTTTAGCACTGTCCTCCGGCAGCAGTGCCTAGTTCGTGTTATGCGTGTCATCATTTTTTTATTGTTACGTTGCTGTCGCTGTGTAATGCTCGTATATGGAGTGAATCTAGTTCTTTTTGAGCGCAGTGAAAGTCGTGTATTACGGTGAAAGTAGTTTCCTGTCTTGTGACGCTTGTGGGAGAAAGTTCCAAACATCTGCGAAACAAAACACCACACCAGGCTAATGGAAACGTGTTGCAGCACTTCGTAGGTTGATTATGTGACTTGTGACGTAAACACCGGCCTCCTACATGTCCTGCTTACCACATGTTGTATTTCCTTTGTATCAGTCGGGACAGTCCAATCGGTAGAGCGATAGAATTTGGACTGGAAGATTGGATTCTCGCCAGGATCAAAGATATTTGTCTTCCTCCATGCGTTCACAACGCTTTTGGTGACAGCTTAACGACAGTGTGTGGAGTACCACAACTTCCTTATGCAGGTCCAAGCGGGAGCTTTAACGAGACAGATGTTACAGTTTATACGGTCCTGAACTTATGAGGGCCCCTGCTCCATATATTTGTCTTTGAAATTTGCTTAAAATATCAGCCCTTAAAAATGACAGACGATGGACAATTTTACCATAACATAATGTATTTGGTCTCTTTATATATTTTGCAGCTTTTCCTTTTTCTTGGGGGGGGGTTTGACCAACCGAACTGGAACTCTGAACTCTCCTCCAGCGTAACGCTTCTTACGGACACTGTATTCTCACAGAATAACGCAAATGCACGTCGTTTTTGTTATCGAATTGCTATAACCGGAGACAGACTATGCATTGAAAAGATTTTGTACAGGTGTAGTATATTATAACCCATATTCTGAGTCCTTCTACCCTATGCAAGTGTATTTATTAAATTAAATTTATTATTATTGGAAGGCGACATTTTATTTTGGTATCACCGCATATTATCTTCGTGTTCGCAGGACTTAAAGTTATTGTATCGGCGCTTCGTGGTATTGATGGTATTTTTCATAAATCTGTAACTTTTGCTATAGCAGGATAACAGATTTTCGAAAAGTCTAGGAACCATCTCAGAATTCAAGACGCCAGAAGGGTGACATATCCAAGTTCTATACTGAGGACCCACCAATATTAGGTGCCACCGAATAATTTCTATTCGTCACGGCGACTTGGCTCCCGGGATTGTGCACCCAGCGCGACAGCCCATAGTGGGCCAGGCCTTCGCATTGTCGCGGCTGCACAGTCACACTCACACATACGACATTCGACAGGAGTCCTCTGGACGAGTGATCAGCCCGTCGCAGATACCTCTACGTAACAACTCATGACACTCACAAGAGACACTCGTGTGCTGTAGGATTACGAAATAGCATTCTGTACCACTGTACGAACGCAACTTGATTTGCAATTAAATTTTTCTAATATCTTTCTCAACCTAGAAGGGGGATAAAGTTTCATGCAGTATGTATGTAAAGGAAACTTCGTCTTATGTAGTTGTAGCCGATTAATATCAAGAAGTTGTTTATCTTCAGCACTTCCAAGTGTTTCGCATTTGCATATCTGAATTGACTAATCGCTTAAGGTGTGTCATCCCCGTTGTGTTAGGTCAATAATACAAAGCTGTAATGTGTGTGTGTGTGTGTGTGTATATATATATATATAGTCATGAACACAACAATATTACAGTTAGTTACGATATATAATATACAACTACGTGTTTCGGCCCTGTATGTAGGCCATCATCAGGTTGTCCAAAGAACTTATTGACTACACAGTATGTGTGGTAATTTTGGAAGGGGGACGAGATCTCGT
>Ga0123355_10005466_pt1 | contig 18618 bp, 16 predicted proteins | sample TergutEmb28metaG_3_FD_89872 | JGI IMG/M metagenome (GOLD analysis project Ga0123355, IMG submission 89872) | Embiratermes neotenicus P1 segment gut microbial communities from Petit-Saut dam, French Guiana - Emb289 P1 | ecosystem: Host-associated > Arthropoda: Insects > Digestive system > Gut ... | reverse complement strand
TATGATGAATCTCTTGAACTTACAGAGATACCCGATTTTTATGTTGTGTTGTTCATTGTTTGGTTTGAGGTTGATGGTGACTACCTTTGCGTCCTTTGCTACAACCCTTGGCACCTAATTGGAACTCAACCTGACCCCTTCTGGAATATCCACAACTTCCAACGGAACAACGATGCAAGAATACAAAGCAGCAACCTGTTCGTCTACACAATGAACAACCCAGTACGATTCATTGACCCATCAGGGATGGTTGCTATGCCAGTAGCGCTTCCGGGTCTGGGCCCTGCGGCTACAGCTATTATGAATGCTATAAATCAGGCACGGTCGGGGTCGGCAGCCCAAGCAGCCTCAGCGGCCAGGGCCAACCCGCCCAGCCTGCCAGAAGTGGAAGGTGGCGGCGGGCCTTTAAACAATGCCACAGGTTCTAGTACGACAACGCAGGTGCAGATACACCGAGTTTCAAACAGAAGAACCACAGCTGAGATATTTGTTTTTCCTTTATTAAGGGTTGTGCCAAGCACTATTTACGCTTTTGTGAACAGTTTCTCTGTTGGAGTTGAGTACGGAGCTGGAATCGGTGCCGATGTGAGAATAGCACTAATTCAAGGTCGTATTGATCCCGCTGTGATAAGAAATACTGCCACACTATCTGCTCAGGGTATTACACATGGGGAATGGACTTTTCATACTGGTGCATTTATTGGCCCACAGGTATTAGCCACAGAACTTGGTGGGATGTTAATAATGTCAGCAGATGACATGGAACGGTTTATAGGTATTAATTTCCCAGGAGATTTATCACTTGGATGGGGTGATCGAACAGGGCCTGATTTTGAAATTTCGATCGGTGGCAGCATGTACTTTGGGTTTGGATTCGGAGCGGATGTTACGTTTAGTATTACTGATTTTTTGGAACATTTGTCTCGTGCGATGGCTAATTGGTAGTATATACAAGTAAATAGCGTTCTTAATAGACGACAAGCATTTCAAGTTATTTACGCGGGTGTCATCTTGCATATTTCGACTATTTTAGTCAGCAATACGCTCTATGCATTTTGAAGTGCCTGTCCGTCAGATGGGATTTCGGCCATACAACGCGATAGAAACTTAGGTGATAGAACATGATGCAAATAATGAAGCGATATACGATTATGCTTGTTCCAATTGCTTTAATCCTAACTTTTTTAGTGTGGGCTGAAATAAGCTTATGGGCAATTATGATGATATTAATTGTTGGACTTGCAATAACAGGCTTTTTACTATATGACCTTGTCAAATTAATAAAAACTGAAGATGCAAAGAAAAAATACGCAATCTATATCAGCATAATTATTGGCGAATTAATTATATTGATAATTCTTTCAATCATATTTAATGAAAGCAATTTACTGACGATGATAGGGCTTAACATTATGTTTGGAACAGTATGTGCAATGTTAATTAATATCGCCAAGGCGACACAAAATGTACGCATGGGGATTGGCTGTTTGTTGCATATATGTATCTTCATTCTAATTGTATTTATAATCATCAACAATATAGCCTTTTTTGTAGCAATCTCACAAAGCCAGAGGGACGGTTCTCTTTGCATACTCTATTAGAAGTTGACACATTCTCTCGTCATTTGTAGCGCTCAGCGTTCCTCAAATTCGGCTGAATAGTCAATGCTGCACCTCAAACCTAAAAAGAAAAGAATGCCCCTGAGCCGCAAATGATGAAAACGGTTTGTGGGCATTTTTGATTGATGCTTCCAAAGCACTGAAGTGCCAATATTTTCAATCTGTTGGCATTAGCAGAGTTCGGCACCTCCAAAATATTCAAGGGAGTTCCAATGGGTACAGGGCAGTCTGGCACTCAGCCCAAACAGCCCCATTCTCCAAGGCCCCACCAAACCCAAAGACCTTTGTATATTTGACAAATTTTCAGTTTTACAATAAGTTGATTTTTGCGGAGTTTTGGATATAATAAAAGCAGGCCACGAAAACGTGACCTGCGTGTTGCCAACCGTTTGGCTTGGCTTCACAGTCTAAAGGTTATTCATCTAAAGAGCCGTTGTCCTTGCCAGGGGGCGGCTCTTTTCGTTGATGACTTTTATCTGACCTGCGTCCAGCCAAATAGGCCAAAATCATGCCTAAGACTGTAATCAGGAACGAGTAGAAATCAGCAAAAGAAAAGTCTAGCATACTATCACCTCCTTTCTGCCCTTAAAGCATCAGGAAGTGAAGCCCAGCCAACCCACGGTTGCTTGGCTATTATATCATTTTTGGCCCGTTCGTGTCGCAATGGCAGAAGTATCTCAGAGGCTTTGGCCCATTCTGTCGGTTCTGCGGTCGGAAATTTCAGACAATGACTAAGGTTCGGCCTGCCCCAGGGCCGCCGAACCCACCGGCACCGGCAGAGCCAACCCCAAAGCCTATGGCCCCAGAGCACTCCGGGGTCAGCCCGCACGGAGGCCCACAGCCCATGGCTGGCCCTTAGGCCGGGCACAGCCTAAACCTACAGCTATGCCATAAAGCACCTGCTTGCATACTCATAATGCCTACACATTCAAAACTTTTGACGATACGCTATAATGAATGGTAAAATCTACTCGTAACTACATATGATACCATACGCCGACACTTATAACTGGTTTTGATAATAATGGACAACCTTTTTCCGGTTTTGATGCTACCGATAAAAGCGATATTCTCCATACAAACCCACGTCTCTACCACACACAACCCCTAAAGGGACATATTGTGGCCGTGTGCAACTAAGGCAGGCGGAGTAATTGACCGTGGCGCCGGCTGGCGTATAATCAGATAAAAATGCTAGAGGCGGGCAGAGTTGGCATAACTTTGGATTAGCCTTTGATGTTGTGTACATCGCAGATGGCTGCAATACTACAAATACCCCAGAAATGTACGAAATGCCGGGCTTAGACGTTGTTAGATTTGTATGCTACTTCCTAGAAGACTCTGGTTATGCAAAAGTTGTAATGTACGATGAAATCACAACCGACAACCAACAAGAATCTAAAACTTAGAGGTGAAAATAATGAACAAAGTAATAAAACAAGCCCACGACCTATTCAAAACAGCGGGATTTGACTACGCAATATGCGGCGGCTTTGGGCTTGACATGTTTGCAGGCAAAGAAATTCGTGAACATGGCGATTTTGATATCTTAGTATTTGATGAAGACAAGCGCCGCGCTGCTCAGTTTATGTTAGACGAGGGCTGGCTTCTTTTTGGCAGGTTTGGTGAACACGGCGCAGTTTGGCAGTTCTTATTCTACAAAGTGGATGACATCACAGACAGCTTTTGGGACGATTGCCCAAATTTTTGGGCTATAAAACCTAATTGTTTGCCCCAGGTATTGCAAAAAATTAACCGTATACAAGGAGAAGTGTATACTTATCAGGCCCGTAAATGGCTCGTGGAGAATGAAATTGAGTTTATTGAGATTGGGTTTGACACAAAAGAAGGCAACGAATATATTGCGCAAAAAGAACCACGAATAGCCCTACCAATGGATAAAGCGATTCTGTTTTGTGATGATATACCCTATCTTGCGCCGGAAATGACACTATTTTACAAATCGGGCAAAGGTTCTATGGAAAGCGCGTATGCGAAACCCAGAACAATAGCCGATTTTAAAGCGATTATACCGATGCTATCAGATGAAAGCAAAAAGTGGCTATTAGATGCCATTGATGCAACATATCCCGATGGGTATGGGTGGTTAGAAGGGCTACTGACAGCTACCAAAGAAAATTGAGTAATGTATAGCAATTTCAATCCAAAATACGGGATTGAAATTGCTATGGCTTCGGAAAGTGATTCAATTAAGAATGACAAAAACCGTCATTCTCAATTGAATGCACTATAGTTGAGGGTTAGTAGAAGAAGGCTTGGAAGAACCCATCTCTACAAGGCTCTGCCATCTAAAAAATGCCCATGTGCCGTAAAAAACGGTATATGGGCATTTTTGGTTGACACAATCGTTGTCCCGGGGCTGCAATGCCAGTACTTTCAATATTATACCGATTTCAAATTTAAACCTATCTGACAGAGCGGCTGCGGGAAACGCAGAGCAAGCGCCTTCCCGCGCTTAGCCGCGATAGGCAGATAGGATTTAAATTGGAATCGGTATTACAACCTATTTTCGTCCACCCATTTTTTCGCATCCGAGACGGCTTGGTCGGATGCTATTGCGGCTTTTGTTGCCGGGTCGCGTCCGCCGGAGTCGTCAGATATAGCCAATGTTTCAAATAACGGGGCATCGTATTTTTGGTTGATACCTGTTGAATATTGTTGCAGCCCCTGATTAGTTGGTATTGGGTTCTTTTTTGTTGCTTTCATGGTAATTCACATTCCTTTCGCTTCGCTCGTGCACTATGGCATTAAAGAGAATTCATTCACGTTGCTTCCGTGGCTTTGTGTTTGTACTTAAATAAACCTGTTTTGTAGTATTCACGGCTTTGGAGTATACTATGCGCGAGTATATTTAAGGAGAAATCATATGACTAAACCATTTAGCTTACCGGAAGGGCAGCCAATTATTTTTGACGGAGGAATGGGAACAGAACTTCAAAAACGCGGGCTTAATCAGGACCCGGCTGTACTTAATTTAACCGCCGGTGAGGCAATAATTAGTATCCACAGGGAATATCTTGCGGCAGGGGCGGATATTCTAACCGCAAACACATTTGGCGCGTACAGCCATAAATACGACAATGCCTCAGACATGATAAAGGCCGCAATGTCTCACGGGCGCGCTGCATTATCCCGGTTTCATGAAGAAGCAGGTGAAGGTTGGGCCAACGGCAAATGGCTTGCCCTTGACCTTGGCCCAACCGGCCTAATGCTGGAGCCTTACGGTGATGCTGTGCCGGAGGATGTTTACAAGATTTTTGAGAAAGCCGCTCAATTAGGAGCCGATTATGGCGCCGATTTGATTCTTATAGAAACTATGATGGACTTGGCGGAATTGGAACTTGCCGTTACTGCCGCAAAGAAAACAGGCCTGCCTGTATTTGCCACCATGTCCTTCGACAAAAACGGCAGAACCATGATGGGCACAACCTTGGACAACATGGCCTTTAAGCTTGAAGGGCTTGGGGTAGATGCCCTTGGCATGAATTGCGGTTTTGGGCCGGAAGCATATGTTGAACCGGCAAGAAAGCTGGCCGAGATTACAAAGCTGCCTATAATAGTTCAGCCCAACGCCGGTATGCCGCTGCCGGCAAAGCCTGACCCTGCACGGCCCGGGGAGTTTCTTCCTGCGAGTTACAGCCTGTCGGCAGAGGATTTTGCAAAGGCGATGGCCGCAATTAGCGCCGCGGTTTTAGGCGGTTGCTGCGGGACAAGCCCCGGGCATATTGCCGCACTTGCAGGGGTATATCCAAGGTAGTGAACCGGCTTTGCCGCAGTTTCGATAGTAATGATGAATATTGCGGCACATCCAGCAAGCAAAGGAGGGGCACATAATGATATCAATTTTTGGCATTATTTCCATAGTTGTTGCCCTGCTTAGCGTTGCCGTAATTATCCTGCATAACCGGGTAATGGCTAAACGCACCCCGGTAGACACGTATCTTGCCGACTTGGAAAATTTAATACGCGAAAGATTAAATAACTTGTACAACGAAAGCCACCCCGGCACAGAACTGCAAGCACTATGCGGCCAATATATGGACTTAGATTTAAACAGCATGATAAAGGCCCTGCCGGATATAGACAGGGCCTGCGAAGATGAACCGGATATTAACGAGCATGAAATAACACTGTCTATTTCCAAAACAACCGAAACCTTAAACCAAGCCATAGAAGCATACAACAGCTTCATAACCGGCAGCTTGCCGGTAAAGCTAATGGCATTTGCCCTTACATTAACAACAGAGGAAACGATTCACTGTACACTAATCAACGATACCCGTAATAGGTTTCATTAAGCTAAGAGAGCCATAGTTCCATATACGCATATACTGTGGCGAAAAAACTATGTCTGAATAATAGGACGCTACCTGCGCCATGCCGGTATCAATCAGCACAAGCCTATCTGTATTTTCCATTAGTTCCGTTCTTATTTGTTCCAATGCTTCCATTCTAAACATTTCTATAAACGATGACTCGCCAATTGAGGTAAACCTGCCTATCTGGGATGCAATATAGGCCTCCCTGTATGCTAAGATAATAAGTTCGTCTTCCCCTTCAATATATGGCAACAGGGATTCGGCCCAGGTACTATGGGTTCGCTGGTTTAGCGCGTACATACGAAACCGGGCAGCGCTTACGGCGCCGCTAAAATTTATAAGCGCCCCAAACGGCTGCAAAAACAGCAGAAACACTATTGCAAAACAGCTTAGCTTTGCACTCGGCAATATGCTTAGCTTTTTTTTGCTAACGGGCTTTATATAATCGTGGGCTGGGAAAAAGCTGTCCATTTTATCTAACAATAATGCCAGTACCGGAAATAAATATACTAAAACGCTGTTTAAATTATAGTTATGGCTGCGCCCCTGGTAATAGGAAAATAGGCCAACCCCCATTACCGATAAAAACAGCAAACACACATACTCAAGTGATAGCCCAGCCCTTTCTTTAATAGACTGTACAAACCTAACCACAGGAACACTGATACCAACAATATAAACCAGAGCCAGAAGCGCCCATGGATGTACATACGGCATTCTAATCATAAAGAACCCATAGTTGTAAAACACTGATTGGTGAAAAAACATGTGCGCAAAGTTTATGAACACAGAGCCGGTTCGCGCAAATGTAACAATAACCAGAAACACGTACGACAGTAACGGAACCCCAGCTAAGTACAGCCCAAACCCGGCCCATTTTTTTGCAATGCCGGCAAAGCCGGGCCTTTCTTCTATGCATTTGCCTAAAGTTATAAAGCCCATACCTACCAACACCGCCCCAAAAGCAACCAAGCCGCTGTCAAAATTCCAAACCACACCCATGAATGTAAATAGAATCAAAAGCCCGAGGGCAATATTTTCACGCCTGGGTTCTTTGGCTGCGGCTAAACTTATTTTCGCATACCGAACAAAAAGCAGCGCAATTATAGACGGAAACAAAAACCTATGGGGGAAATATTGATAATATGTGTCCAAGGCCAACGCAGGCGAACTTCCGGCTAAAACTATCTTATGAAAATACACAGCAAAGTAAACAATATTGAAATACGCCAGTAATCTTAGCAGCTTATCCTTTACAAGAATTGTGAGTGTCATGTAATTGCAGGCTAAAGCAACAAGCATTAATACGCTCATTACTATAGATATCGACGCTACATTAAAATGAAATATCCGAAATATAGGTGCAAGAAAATATGCGTACAGGCCGTACTGGGGGAAGTAATCCACAAGCAAAGTTCTGCCTCCATACAGCACAGCAGCAATAGATGAAACATATGCCGTATAATGGTGGTTGTGTTCATGAGCATTTCCCGTTCTCCAAATCATAAAAAATAGAGTAAAGCCGGTAATGCCTACACACAGCGCCACAAGAAACCATGTAAGAACTTCCTTATACTTACTATGCACCAAATATATGCAGATAAACCCGCATATGATTAGCCCAAACAATAAATTAATCCCATTAAAAACCCGGCTCTCCATTAGAAAAAGATGCATATTATCCCGGGCTAGGAAAACAAATGTAAACAGCAATATAAGCCCCCAGGATATCATTGCTAAACTACCATCTATGCGGTAAATCAGCTTTTCGGTCCTTGGCTTTATTTTTGCAAAAAAAAGATATACCGCTAGTAACAGGGGTATAACCGGTACCGCAAATATATAGGCAATGTAGGCCATGCGTTCGTTATATTCTGGATAAAATGCCCCGCGTACATGGGGCACCACTAACTCCAATACTTCCGAAAGGTCAACTTCAACCCCGGCTGTAAGCCTGTATATGCCAATAACCACGCCTGTTACCAAAAAAACCGTAAGCAAAATTATTAATCGTATCGGTACTTTATTAGATGCTGTTTTCACTTGTCGCTAACTCCTTGTCATACGTATTGTGGCTTTGCTTGAAATGCAGCTATAGCGAACGCGCTTGAGAAGCCCGCTCAGACTGCGCCAAAAAACGCATTGGTGCATTGCGATTTTCTGGCTTGCTTCGCGGTTCTCAAGTGCGTTCGCTATACCTCAGCCAATTACCCGCCTAATCAGCGCAAATATTGGCCTAAGGGGCAAAGGCTCGAAACGCCTCGCAACTTTTTTAAGTTCTTTTCGGATGGGTATGTTTTGGGGGCAGATTTTTTCGCATTTGCCGCAGTTATTGCATAGGCGTGGGCTGTTAGGTTTTTTTGTAATTATGGCAGTACTTGTGGCATACATGGTAATTCCTGTGAAATATCCTTGCAAATAGCTTGTGTTATACACAGTTAGGCAGGCGGGGATATTTATCCCCTTGGGGCAGGGCAGGCAGTAGTTGCAGCCGGTACACTTGATTTTATATGATTTTCTAAACAGTGCTACCACATTTGCGTATACATCCAGTTCTTTTTCATTTAAGGGCCTGAAGTTATTCACGCTGCTAAGGTTGCTTTCCATTATCTGCACACTTTTCATGCCGCTTACCGCCACCGTAACTTCGGGCTGGTTCCACAACCACCAAAGCGCCCAATCTGCAGGGGTTAGGTTTGAATCTGACTTTTTAAACATTTCTATCGCCGGCTTGGGTAGGCCTGTGGCAAGCTGGCCCCCAAGCAATGGCTCCATTATCATGACCGCTATGCCTTTTTCATGGGCGGCAAGTAAGCCTTTTTTCCCGGCCTGGTAATTCTCATCGTAATAGTTGTATTGTATCATCGTAAAATCCCAGGGGTAAGCTTCCAGGGTTTTAATAAATTCCACACAGGTACCGTGAAAAGAGAACCCGATTTGATGGATTTTTCCTGCTTGCTTTTTAGCTTCCAGCCATTGTTCAACGCCCATTTTTTGAAGCCTTTCCCATGCGGCTGAATCGGGCAGGCTATGTATAAAATAGTAATCTATATAATCCGTGCGCAGCCTGCGCAATTGCTCGTTAAAATACTTATCGAAGTCATCCGGGCTTTTGCACATCATTGCGGGCAGCTTTGTTGCGATATAAATATCCTTGCGCTTATTGTGCTTTGCAAGTATTTCGCCAAGCACCGCCTCGCTGCCGGGGTATATGTAGGCAGTATCGAAAAAATTTACACCGCCCTCTATTGCCGCTAAAACCAAGCGTTCCGTTTCCGACTTGTCCCGGGGGAATCGCATACAGCCCAGCCCTAGTACAGACAGCTTGTTGCCGGCCTTATCTTCGCGATATTGCATTTAACTCTCCTTTATAGCGATTTCGTTTGAAATTGGGCTTCAGCCCATTTCAAATCGAAACGCCTATATTTGCGCTTCGCTCAATCCTGCCTACAGTAAAGCACATATGCCGGGGGGACATTTCGCAGTTCCCTTGCTGTGGTTATATTGTGAAAGTATTGCCCTATAAAGCCCTTTTTTAGTAGTGTGTATTGGAATGTTATAAAGCTGCCGCCTGGGTTTAAATATTTCTGAGTTTCCTCCATGATTCGTGACGAAACCTCTTGAGGGAGGCTTGCGAAGGGGAGACCCGAAATAATATAGTCCCCATAGTTAAAACCGTGCATTTGAAGGTATTTGCCTATATGCTCGGCAGAATCGTTGATAATATGCAGGTTTGGCTGGGTTGGATATTTATTGCATAATAGATTGTAGAACTCGATGTTTTTTTCAAAAAGTATTACGGTTGTCCCAGGCTTTCTTTGCTTTAGGACGCTGTCTGTAAACACGCCGGTACCGGCACCGTATTCAACTATGCAGCGGGCGCTTGAAAAGTCTATGGTTCGTGTCATTTTATTTGCCAGATATTTTGAACTTGGTAATACAGCCCCCACCGTACGGGGCTTTGTTATGTACTGTTTTATGAAAGATAGACCGCTAAAAATTGGCATGTGCTCGCTCCCTAAGACGGAAATATTATACCAGAGCAGTAAGCTATAGCGAACGCACTTGAGAATCGCGAAGCAAGCCAGAAAATCGCAATGCACCAATGCGTTTTTGGCGTAGTCTGAGCGGGCTTCTCAAGCGCGTTCGCTATAAGTTTAATATGCCGGTTGTAAGCAGTCAAGAAAAGTGGTTTTAAGCTTCCAATGCATTAAATTTGAAGCGCTTGGTGGACGGTGCAATTTTAGACATTTCTGCCCTCATTTGCAAATCAGCCTCAATGGAATCCTCGATTCGTGCCAAGCGATATTCGCCATGTACATCCATACCATTTTTAGCATAGAAGGAACAGGCTCTTTCATTGAAGCTTGACGCAATCAGCCAAGCAGTATCGCTGTCGGTCATGTGAAAAATTTTCGAAATTGCCCGTGTAAGTATGACAGAGCCGTACCCCATTCTTTGGAACTTAGGAGAAACCGCCATCAAGTCAACCTCATTTTTGTTATTCCAGTAGAATCCTACTAATTCGCCATCCTTCCAGAATGTTTCAAACATCAAATAATCCCGGTAAAACCGGAACTGTTCAAGATGATGCTCACGCTCGTCCATATGAAATGTTGGCGGCATACAAAAAAGCATAGATTCATCCAAAAGGCGCAGGCACTCATCAAGATAGCTGTCATTATAGGGCCTTGCCTCCAATATACTGTCGTCATATTCTTTTTTGAACTGTTCCCGACGCACTGCAAATTTTTTTGCTTCGTAAAAAAACAATTCGTCACTTGGCGCGATGCGGAATAAATCCTCCAAAAACGTAATTAACTTTGGAGTTTTTTTACGTACCCAAAGTAATCCGGTCTTGCAGTTGCTCTTATCAATAGACGACCGTAGCAACGAAGAAATTTCGTTATTGTATACATCGGAATCGTCATCCAATGTTATATAAACACGCAGCACACCATGGTATACATAGCTAAAAAATACTCCACGCGCTTTTTTACATAGAAGCAAATGGGATTCGAGTTCCCTGTTACCCGTGTCAGGTTCATTTTCCCCATTGTAATTGAAGCACTCCGTCATGGGAATATTGTAGGTTTGATAAGCCTCTTGGGCGTGTTCACGTTGCATAATGCCACTCCTATCCTTCCTCGGAAAGTCCCCAAAATAAAAAATCCTTTTCTTTTAACGGAAAAGGATAACAAGCAAAAAACACATAACAGAGGATGCAATACACCCTTGCGCGATGAACCTGCTCGTTAATCCAATTCCAACACAAACAGAGCCCTGTAATTTACGGCCTCCGCTTAATATCATAATTTGTTGGTTGGATTAACGAATCATTGGAGCACCCCTTATTATTTTCTTTAGCGATTATAACACAAAGTCTATAGAAGTGTCCGGTTTCGTCTTTGTTTGATTATGCATACACAAATGGAAAGCGCGCTTGACATTCAAACGCTATGATGATATCATCATGTCAAGCAAGCTTTCCATTCCATAGAAAGGAGGTATTAAAATGAGGAATCGGCTTGAAGACATACGAAAGCAAAAGGGCATTAGGCAGGAAGACCTAGCCGCCGCGCTTGGAGTATCACGTCAAACAATTGGCTCCCTGGAAAACGGCAGGTACAACCCGTCTATTACCCTAGCTTTTAAAATTGCAAGGCACTTTGGCATGAGTATTGAGGAAATTTTTATTTATGAGGAGGATGAGGAATGAAAAATCAAAAATCTACAAGACATATTATTGGCGGCATAGCAGGCGCTATGCTGATAACTGCCGGCATACTGCTTGCGGTTTTGTACACAGTGCCACAAGGTACTATGCCGGCACTACCTATTGTGCTGGGGGGCATGGGCTTAGTTGCTTTAGTAAGCGGTGTAGGCGGCATGATTAGCGCCCGCATGATGAAAAATGACCCAAACTTTGCAAAGCAGATGCATGATTTTTATGACGAGCGCGCTGTTATGATTGAAAACAAAGCCAAGGCCAAAACGGATGATTTTGTAACTATTCTACACTGGGCCTTGATTATTTTTCTGGCCGTGATGCAGGTACAACTCTTGATTGTTTTAGTGTTTGTGGGAGCTATGGTTATGCGGATGCTTGTGTTAATGTATTGGATTAAAACGTACAGCAAAAATATGTAGCCGCCCAAATTCCCCGTTATATAACAATTTAAATGAAAAACGGCCCTCACCGAGCCGAAAATGCGAATACTTTACGCATTTTCGGCTCGGGTGAGACCGTTTTCGAATTACCGCGTTACACCTTCAACCTGCTCCCAGTCAATCTTATCATAGTTTTGATACACGCGCATTATTTCGTCACGTACTTCCATTAGGGCAAAACCCAGCAGGTTATGCCCGCGCCAATACTTTGGGTCTTTGACTTCGGGCCTGTTTGCCACGTAGCCAATGCCCCATATAGTGTCTAGCGGGCTTGCCTCTACAATGATTTTATCCCCTGTGGACAGCAATATCTCGCGCATTTTCTTGTTTTGGGCAAACTTGTAGTAGTTGCCGTTTAATACTACGGAATACTTTATCTTATCCCATGTGCTCTCACTAAAGTTTGCGACTTTGCGCCCCAGTAGTTTCATCTGCCTTGGGTCACTGGTTTCCATTATTTCTTTCTCGGTAGCTCTGTCTTCGAACGCCTTAGCTTTGGCTGCCATCATATATTGCTCGGCACAGCTAAACTTACTTGTTTCAACCTCAAATTCAGAATATTGCCACTGGCTAAAACAACATGCCGGCTCGTGGTTTATATCGCCGCAATGCCAGAAACATACAAAGTCCGTATATGTGTCCTGGTCAAGCAGCCATTCAAGTGAATACTTTGGCTCGCCGTTTTTCCGCCAAAAGTCGATGCCTTCGTGATAAAAACCCTCGTGGTGGGAATAATCATCCTTCCCCTCGGCATAGTACCCGCGCCATATGGAAGGCTCTGGGAAATTTGCTTGATACCGCTCACGTTCGTCCTTTGAAAGCGTATTCCACCAATCCCTAAAGTCCCATTTATAGCCCTCACCATAGCCCATGCGCCAGCCGATGCTATATGGGTGGATATGCGGATACATCATCCATTGTGGGGGCATTGGGTTTTCTATTGAAAATACTTTGTTCATATGCTCAACTCCGTTTTTATGCGGTGTAATCCCTATTTTAGCGTAACAACCGTCACACCGGTTTCCCCTTCCCCGTACTTACCCAGCCGGTATTCCTTTACATGAGGATGGCGTTTTAGAATTGCATGTACAGCATTGCGCACCGCGCCGGTACCCTTGCCGTGGATTAGTGTACAGCTGCCAAGGCCCCCAAGGAATACGTCATCCAGGTATTTATTGGCCACACCGGTAGCTTCCTCCGGCAGCATACCCCTAAGGTCTATTTCAGACGAGATATGCATGGCTTTGCCTACGCCGCCGGTACGTGATTTGCCCCCCGCCGGGGCAAACTTATCCTTCGCCTCCTCTTCGGCCAGGCTTAGGTCGTTTATATGGGATTTTATTTTCATTATCCCGGCTTGAATATGAACATCCCCGGCAGTATTAGGCGGGACAGACACCGTACCGTGCTGGTTTAAGGAATGGATGAACACTCTGTCGCCCCGGCGTAGGTTTTCCGGGGGTTTATGGGCGGGTTTTTCCACAATGGGGCCTATGGTGGTTTCCATTTCTGTTAGCTTTTCACGCATTTGGCGCCGGGCTTCTTCCAGTTCCTTGGTTTGCTGCATACCTTTTATCAGGGCCTCGGCTTCTTTGCGGGCTTGCTGTACTACATATTGCGCGTCTTCACGGGCCTTTGCCATTAGCTTATCTTTTTGGGCCTGTAGTTTTTCCTGGCTTCGGGCCAGGTCTTGGCGCAGGGCCTCGGCTTCCCGGCGGTATACTGCGGCACGCTCTTGCTCTATTGCCACCATTTTTTTGCCAGCTTCCAGGTCTGTTATTACGTCTTCGAAGCGTACGTCTTCGGAGTTTAATACAGTTTTGGCTTGGTCGATTATATTGGCGGGCAGCCCTATGCGGGCGGCTATGGCAAAGGCGTTACTCTTTCCCGGTACGCCTATTAGCAGGCGGTAGGTTGGGCGCAGGGTTTCTACGTCGAATTCGCAGCTGGCGTTTTCCACTCCCGGGGTGGATAGAGCATAAAGTTTTAGTTCGCTGTAGTGGGTGGTTATGGCAGCCCTTGCGCCGCTGTTTTGCAGGTATTGCAGTATTGCTATTGCCAAGGCCGCGCCTTCGGTTGGGTCTGTTCCGGCGCCTAGTTCGTCTAATAAAACCAGACATTGGCCACCTAACTGGCCTAGGATTCCCACAATATTGCTCATATGAGACGAGAAAGTGGAAAGGCTTTGCTCTATGCTTTGCTCGTCGCCTATATCCGCGAATACTTCATCAAAAACAGCTAATTGGGAATGCTCCGCCGCGGGAATATGCAGGCCCGATTGGCCCATACAGGTTAGCAAGCCTATGGTTTTAAGGGCTACGGTTTTGCCGCCGGTGTTTGGGCCGGTGATTAACAGCATAGAAAACTCGCCCCCAAGCCAGATATTTGTAGGTACAACGGTATCGGGCTTTAGCAGAGGGTGGCGGCCTTTTACAATGTTTACATAACCGCGATTGTTGAATACCGGGGCTGTGGCTTCCTGTGCCAAAGACAGTTCCCCTTTGGCGAATACAAAGTCCAGGTACGTGAGGTTTGTAATGCTTGCGGTTAATATTTCGGCCTCATCGGCTACCTGTGCGCTTAGTTTCATTAGAATGCGCTCTTCTTCCCGTTTTTCGTCGAAGTGCAGTTCTTTAATTTTATTGTTTAGCTGAACCACTGCCAGGGGCTCCATAAAAACCGTTGCGCCTGTAGAGGATTGGTCGTGTACCATGCCTGGGAAATTGCCTCGTTGGTCGGCTTTTACGGGTACGCAGAAGCGGTCGCCTCTTAATGTTATTATTGCGTCTTGCAGCATATCTTTGTACGCGCCGCTGCGGATTACGCTTTGGAGCTGGTCCCTTACTTTGTCGTGGGCTTGGCGGATATTGCGGCGGATATCGCCAAGCTTTGGGCTGGCGTTATCGGCAATTTCCGTTGAACTTTTAATGCAGCGGTTTATTTCCGCTTCCAGGTTTGGGGCGGTTAGAATACCTTCGAAGTATGGGGTTAGGCTTGTAGGCTCTATGTTGCGCTCCTGCCGGCCATAGGTCATGGCCTTGCTGCATACATACAGGAAGTCGCTAACCCCAAGCAGGTCTTCTATATATAGCATCCCGCCTGCAAGTGCGCGGGTTACATAAGGGCGGATATCTTTTATTCCGCCAAGTGGCAGGCTGCCCTTGCGTAGTATATAGCCTGTTGCAGCGGTGGTTTCTTCTTGGTGGCGGGTAATGTCTACAATGTCGGTCATGGGGGTTAGGGCCGCGGCTTGGGCTTTGCCCATTGGGGATATGGCCCTAGAGGATAGCATTTCTATAATTTTGTTATATTCCAGGGTGTGTAAAGCTTTTGAGTTCATGTGGCCTCCTTGGTTAATGTTTCGTTTATGGCAATTTCGTTTGAAATTGGGCCTCAGATTGCGATGGAAAATACATTGAAGGGTTACATTTTCCAGCTTGCTTCAACCCATTTCAAATCGAAACGCCTACGTCTGTATTGTATCAAAAGTTCGCGTAGGCTGTAATAAAGCCGCGCTTATCAGACATATGAAAAAATGGCGATAGTAGCCCATACATAAGCAGCCGCAGCCCCTGCCCCAATAAGCGCAACCGCAATCTTTGCGGGCAAGATTGCGAAATTAAAGCTTAGTTTATTGCCAAACCGGTGCTCGACAATGCCGGCTGGGTCGTTTGCATTGCAGTAAAAAAGACCGAGTTTCCAATGTTTATCATCGTCGAGCCTGGGTTCTGGTTGAACGTCTTGAGCCGGCTCGTCTGACATATCCCGCTCCTCGTCCGGCAAATCAATTTTGATTTTATGGCCTCCTTGGCCGGAATTAACGGTTATCCCCTCTATTGCGGCTACCTGAATAAGAATGGCAGCCCACCCGCCCCAGAATATCACCGGCTGAGTAGCCAGCGGCGAATACGGAAACAAAACCCTCAGCCCAATGGCCGCAAGGTTAAGAACTATTGTAATTGTAAGAAGCCCAAACGCATGTCCCAAACGCCTGCGATACACGGAATGCTGCGCGAAGGAAATACGTGGGCGAGCCGGGTCAACTTGCAGCTTTACCCTTTGAATCATAATTGCAATCAAAGTCATTACCAGAAGGGCCAACCCATTAATCAAAGGAAACTGCAACACCGTAAACCACGTACGGCTGGCCAAGACTGTGGGCTGCATGTTGATGCCAAAGCGGGTAGGTATCATATCTGGCAGCGAACTATACATAAAATTTGCAACCAAAACAGAAGCCATGACAATTGCAAAGCCAGCCATATACCAACCCCAAGACAGCGCCGTCATAGGCCCCCTTTCCCGGGTAGTATGCATATCCGCATACGCCGCAATGTGAGTTTGCCAGCCACGCTCCGCTTTAAGGCGGATAGCCGCTTTCCAATTGGGGATATATGCCCCAAAGAAAACAGGGGTAATCAAAATTGGCAAGTACAGCGTAGTAAGGAGAGTTATGTCCCTAAACGCTGTAAACTGTGCGATACATATGGCAGCAAGTGCCGTCATTCCGGCAAAACATGTTGCAATATAACGTTTTTTCATCTTCCTGGCTTCGGGGCTGCGCTGCTCCGGTGGTGGGATTCTCACACCAAACAGATACATATCCCGGGTTCGCTTTGGGGTAAGCGCAAACAATGTGGCACATAGCACACAGATGCTTACGTTTGTAATAGCTAGGAATGTATTCATATTGTCTCCCCTTTATATAGGCGTTTCGATTTGAAATGGGCTGAAGCAAGCCGGAAAATGCAACGCTTCAATGCATTTTTCGGCGCAGTCTGAAGCCCAATTTCAAACGAAATCGCTATACTGCTTATACCGATTCCAAATTTAAACCTATCTGACAGAGCGGCTGCGGGAAACGCGGAGCAAGCGCTTTCCCGCGCTTAGCCGCGATAGGCAGATAGGATTTAAATTGGAATCGGTATTACATATGAAAATTATATCATAAAGGCGGTGCATACAAAGAGGGGCTGCCATGGGAGTCAAAACCCTGTGCAGCCCCTTTGTATTGGAAAGCGTCGTGTACAATTGTTATATAGGCGTTTCGATTTGAAATGGGCTGAAGCAAGCCGGAAAATGCAACGTCTCAATGCATTTTCCGGCGCAGTCTGAAACTCAATTTCAAACGAAATCGCTATACCTAACTCCAAATAGGCACTATATCAAAGCCCATTTCTTCAAGTAGGACTAATACCTGCCCATCGCCAAGTATATGCCCTATGCCAATGGCTATAAAGAAGGTTGTCGGCTCATCTGTTTCTTGTAGCAGCCTTGCTATTTCATTTGCAAAAATGTTGCCGCGGTCATTTATAGCCCTTTCAAACAAATACCTTCCATGGGCAGTTTCCAAATCAAATTCAAGGACCATCGTCTTATTTATAAGGTCAACGTCTGCGGTTTCATAGGCAAGTGAAAAATTAAAGTCTGGATTTATGAAGGTTTCATGCATCGTTTGCCAATCTGGAAAATTTTCCAAAACAGATATTTGTATATCTATGTCGATATCAAGAAACTTTTTTAATTCGTCTAGTGAGTCGTTTAAGCCAACAACATCTCTGTTGTTAAGTAAAGCGTACTGCATTACATACCCATCCACAGAATATGCAGGATAAACGCCTAGATACGGAAAAATCTCTACTTGCATAATGCGTGCAAAAGCAGAAGCAGGCGTAAGCATAGCTACATCTTCATATACAACCGTTGGATATGTTGCAAGGTTTAAAATAAAATTTTCGAATACATCCGGCGGCAAAACATCTTCTAATGTAATACCGTCTGGCAGGTGCGTTAAGCTGGCAACATACTCCATAAACTCAAATGTAGGCTCTTGGGAAAAGTCGGACTCAAAAGCAAAAACATCCGCACGTGAAATAGCATCTTCCACTATTGGGCTTAGGGGAAACCACTCTGGCCTGCCCACATGTGCAACACCAAAAATATAGGCCACATGGTTGCCGTATTCTATACGGGTAATGTTCCCTTGGATATCAGGTCTTTCTAGTGCGACATAAGGTTCATCTGCGGAGCGAAATAGGGTTACAGCGTATGCATAGGGCACCCATATGGTGCCGTTTTCATTAAATCCGCCAATGTCCGCAAACACAACTGTACGGGTGCCTCCGTCAGCTAAGGTGATATAAACAGTCTGGTTAGGGCCATCCCACTCAACTGCGGCGCCATAGGCATGGGCAGTTAAACGCAGCGGCACAAAGGTATCGCCACTTTCGTACCTGTGTTGTACCGTGTCAATTGGCCTTGCACCTGCTAATACAGGTACCGCTATTAGCATAAAAGCCAAAAAACTTGCCAGCATTGCTGTCACTAATTTTTTTGCGTTCATGAATAAACCCTCTTTTCATTATTTAGAAGCTATGTTCATAGGATTCAACATCGCCTTGGCGGTCAGATTTCCGCCACTCTGCGTCGACTTTTTCTTGCTTGCCTTATGGGCAAGCGGCGAAAACGTCTCCTTGATTGGCGAAAAT
>Ga0123355_10005465_pt1 | contig 18618 bp, 8 predicted proteins | sample TergutEmb28metaG_3_FD_89872 | JGI IMG/M metagenome (GOLD analysis project Ga0123355, IMG submission 89872) | Embiratermes neotenicus P1 segment gut microbial communities from Petit-Saut dam, French Guiana - Emb289 P1 | ecosystem: Host-associated > Arthropoda: Insects > Digestive system > Gut ... | reverse complement strand
TATGTCGTACAATGCACGTTAAACTGTTAACCGGGTAATGGGACGTGGGATTTTAAGGGCAGTGATTCGGACAGATACATTCATACCTCATGACAAGGATAAAGATTATACTAATTTAGTGCCTTAAAATACTAACGCATCAACAACCAGTGAAAATCAGTTGCGAGTCTATATAAACAATTATCAAATAATTCAATTTATTTAGGTATAGGAATAGAATTTTAGTCAAATTCGCAAAATAAATATTTTCAAACACCCACCTGAAAGGCGCCTCTCACAAACTTCCAGAGTTTTCTAAAAAAAAACCTATCGCAATAAAAAAAATTGTAGCAAAACATCGAACATAATCACTATCGAGATCCACAACGTTTGTTTCAATCACATTTTCGATAAGGTAACTGATTAACAGACCACAAAACAGAACATTTCACTGGTATGCACCGTTATACCTACAGCGTAACAAAGAGCTGGGGTCTGCAAACACGTCAGCACGATAGCCAATGATACGAGAAAAATAGCAAAAAGGAGAAAACGTCACTTTAAAACAGTTCGTGCTCCATTCTACAATTCCACATTTATCCATTATTGTAAACGAAATAACTGTAACCCTTTGAATCATTAAGACCAGCTAAATGATATACACGAGTTAATTTTATACATCACAGAGAACAAATTCGCTGCATTAGTGCTATACTGCGTAATAGTGTCTATTTCCTGCCAGAATCACAAAAAGCGTATAGACTGTTATCGCGTGGACACAGAGCTTCAGTATCACGGCAGGAAGGGCATGTAAAATATTACATTGCTTTAAAGAATTACACTGCAATTCGTTGCGGATTGGAAGGTCCGGGAATGGAATCCCGGTGTGAGCGAGTATTTCCGTCTCCATCCAGACCGGTCCCGAGGCGAACCTAACCTCCTGAAGAGGGAGTACCGAGTCCTTCAGAGGAGCAAAACAACCGGGGCGTGGTGCTAACTGCCAACAGCCCTCAAGTGTCGAAGTTGCAAATGGATTGGGCCTATACCTTCCTCTCCTTCTTTGTGCCTGCATAGGCACGACAGGAGTGGATTTCACCTTTGAATAAATACAGGTTACACTCAAACAGTGTGGAATCCTGATCCGGAAATCATATCTAGCTGAAGAGTACACAGTGCAGCACTCTAGGTCTCCTTTATACTTGATCTCTGGGTCAGTACTTTTACCTATGCACACAAATAACTTTGTGAAAATATGTATCTTGTTCGCAGCTGTAAAACATGTGTCCTCAAAGAAAGTGTTATACAAAAACTCTCTGTCTTTGAGAGGAAAATATTATTGGCTCAACTAAAGAAGCCAAAGGCATTTGGATAATTAAAACAAATAAGGATTTGGATTAATTAATTAAACACCGGAACATAATAAACTATGTTAAAGCCCGACGATTGAGTTGGTTTGGACACACAAATAGAATGCCCGAAACTAGCATAGTAAAAAGAATACATTCACAGGAAGACCAGCTGGAAGGTCCAAGTCTCGATGAGAAGATGATGTCAGGAATGATCTGAAGAAGAGGAAGCTTATGAAGTGGGCAGAACAAGTACAGGACCGCCCTAAATGGAAGGATATTGTTGAGAAGGCAAAGACGCTATCGGAGTTTTAGCGCCATAGAAGAAGAAGAAGAAGAAGATGTATCTTGTTCGCACCTGAAACTTTACCTTACAGGCTGTTCGTATCTATAATTCTGGCTATTGTATTCTTCGTAACATTAGTAAACGTGTAATAACCAGGCTCAATTCTGACAGTTAACTCTTCACATTTAACACTTAGCATGAATGATACATTTTGTGGTTTATTGTGCTGCGCTGAGAGTTTCTGAATCAAGGTACTAGAGTAAATCGTCAGAAGTGGGTTGATTTGTAAAGGAATGTTTGAGAAAGGACTTTGAAGCAAGTTGTTCTGACCTCGTCGAGTGTAATTCTAAAATTAGCGTAGTGGCACTAAAAATCTAAACCAATATAGCTAATGCTTCGTAGCACGTCAGAACCGGAAACATTAAGAATTACAGAATTACGTTTACACCAATTTGCTGGATGGAAGATAAGATTGTAATCCACTTCTACAAAGAACGGACGAGGGACGAGCTTTGACTGAGCATCGTGCAAGCGTCGCTTTCTTTACGGTAAAAGGGAAAGGGACTACATGCAGCAAACCGTCTGCAATATTTAGCGAAATAAAAGATAAGGGTAAAGTGGTTCCTTTACAGGCCCGGTGTGGCCCAGAGAGTGGGTAGAGGTATAGCTCTACTCTTCCATGACCGCGGCACTAGAAGAGGGTGAGTGGTCAGCAGCACGCCCCGGCCGCATTTTACCCCCGGGAAAGACCCTGTACCCATTTTACAGGAGGCCGTGTGATCCCCAGTGCCGATCTGGACGGGCGGAAAATCTCGTCCCCACCGTGATTCGATCCCGGACTGTCCAGCCCTTAGTCGGTCTCTATACCGACTGAGCTACCCGGCTCACAATATTTAGCGAAATATTTTGAAAATAAAAGGAATGTTTTCAGAAGAGGGCACAACAGTTTAGGAATTGGTCTAGGTGAATTTCATCAAATTCTAATCTCCACAAAAATTTGAAAAATAATCCTCTTACTCCCCGGATTCCATTCATAGCTGATGCTACTGCCAACGCCATCACTCTCTAACTCCCATTTGTATTACATAAATCCAAAGTTTCAGCATCTTTTTTTCGGCATTATGGTCCAATGGGACATTAAGTTGCGAAAGATTACTTTAATTTTCCAGGTTTTTATAAGGATAGTAGTAGCTTATTCGTCAGTATTTGACAACTAAGTTGTTCTATAGAAGACAGTAACCCTTTAAGTCGGAGGTACTATATTTCTTTGAAACTTTGTGTAGCAATCCAGGAGCGCGAACTTCCCACGTCAGTGTTATGGAGACCACAAATTTTGCCTCTGTTTAGTTTGTTTGTTTAGTAAAATGGTAGATAATCTTGATTAATGTTAAAGCAAAGTTTTATTTGTATTATTATTTCAGTTTGTAGAGCCCTACAGTTCCTTGTAGAATGAACTAATATTGGAACTTTCAGGATAGAAAATTTACAGTCACATGTATTGCTAAATATAAATATTCTCATAGAAATTAACTTTTCTTTCAACAGAGCGTACGGTGCATCTGAATAAGCCTTCTCAACTTTCAGAACTGAACTAAAACTGTTTTGTAAGAAGACACTTGATGCTGAGGTCAATAGACGATTTTAAATTAAATTTATAGACAAAATTACACAAAATGGCGAAAAAGTGCTGCTTTCTAGCTTTTATCCTTAAGGGAAACACAGGTAGGAATTGAAACTGAACTGCTTTTTAAGTCGTTAGACTTTTCAGGTTCATTGGGACCGAATTTTAAACTTCTACCGATAGAGGTCTCGGTATGATCCTCGTAAACATGGTGGAGTGTCACGCAGTTACTTCATTGCCGATGAAACAGCTTGCAGTACAATTAACGAAAATCTCCCCCGTTATTATCAATCAAATTCAATGGCGCTGATTCACTCGGCTTGTGGGGAAGATACTTTCAAAATAGTCCACTACTGGGCTATTTATTCAGCCGGAAGAATCGAATCCACGTATTCACTCCACATTCCTTTCAGATTTATTAATGACTCCCCACCCCCACGTATTCTCACATCTTCACTATTTCAGACTAAGTTTTAGAATGTAATTCTACGCTCTCTCATTTTTACAATATGCTCTGCTTATTTCAGTCCATTGAACTTGGCCACTCTCACAGTGTTTGGTGGCGTGGATACATTATGTTGCCCCATTCCATGCCTAACGTTAATTCATCTTTCTTGGGTCGATATATGTCTTCAGCTTCCCTTCATAAACTAAAACGTATATCAAAAATTCCCCGAAATTTTTGGAAAATCGTAATCTTTATCGCCGTCAGAACTGCCCGCTATCCTAAGAGAAGAAATCCAAACCATGCCTGAGAACGCTATTCCTATAACGCCCATTTCAATATCGTTCTCTCTTCAAATTCGGTGTTTTCAAATTTGCCTCTTTTTTCAAGCTTTCCTCTCCCATTCGTACCATATGCCCTGCTCACCTTATACCAATAAAGGTGCATTCTATCATTCAAACGATTTCTGAGTCGGATCTAAGGAATGCATAGCTCCATGTAATATAACCTTCATATAATATAGGCCAGAGCTTCGATGATGTTGGCATGCAGTCATTTGTTAAAGGTAAGACGTTTGGTGGACAGGAAAGTAATGTTCAATTAAGTGCATTTTAAAGAAAAATTCTTTTATGTTGTGTGTACTGAATTAACTGAATTTGGATCCAGGTATGAGGATTTTGGCTTTCAATGCACTGAAATCTTTCATTTAATATTAAATAAAATGTAGGCATTGCCTTGTAAAATATTTATATTTTGTATGTAGTACAAATGTAACTTTTATCATATGTTTAGTAACTGTTTTAAAAGTATTTCATGCTTTTTCCTTTGATTATTTAAACATAGTATTGAAGCGCTATTTATAATGAAAATAAAGTGTTAAGAAACTTAATAATTTATTATATATCACACTCATTGGCATTTACCATTACACTCCTAATTTATGTAATTCATGTTCCTTTCGTAACACATGCGGAATATGAAAACAACTATAATCAAATTAACTAGCAGGGATAACGAGATTTATGAGCAATGATACCCTACACAAACAAATCCTCTTTTATTCAAATGTCTGTACTAATTCAGCAGATAATATAATCCAGTTGATGCTCACGACAAGAGATTTTGTTTGTTCTCTGATATGAATTACTTCTCTTTTATCAATCACTTTAAACCTTACCTAAACGAAAGTATCATTCACATTCGTACTCTCAATACATCTCTGGTCGTTTTGTTATTTAGGTGACAATAGCCAGGATATTGTCAACCGAACTAAAGCTGATCACACGCAGAACAAATAAAATCCCTTCCATCGGCCACAAACTGAAAATCGTTTGCCAAAACTGTTGGTTATAATTGCATAAATGGAAATATATTTATATGAAATACACCACCTTCATTGCCAGCTTAACTTAATGGTATTCCCTAAACGGTCAACAAGAAATGAGCTCATTTTAATAAAGATGTAGGCTATATAAATGTGCAGATAATGATTTTTATGTAGCAATATCACAAGCCTAATTGAGTAAGATTTTACTTACGATTGATTCCTAAATTTGTCCGTTTCATATTGGAAGGATAAGATATTCGTAGAGCAGGCGATTTGTTAGACACCGAAGCTTTTGTTTTTTTCACCGGAAGAGGGGTCAAGGGTCGAGGATTTATCGGTTTCTCGACAACGCATTTCGGAGATTCTCCCTGAAGAAAGTTGGTAGTACCTTTCCTCTTGATGACCGGAATTTTCGGTGCTTTAAAGAAGCTTGAAGTTTTGGGTTTTGCCGCAGAATCACGGCGGTGTATTGCCAAGACCTCCTGGATACACGCGGCTGCTAGTGTCAATTTCTTCTCGATATCCTCTTCTCTCCGCACTTCTGACGATGGACACAGAGTACGACAAGAAGATCCGGAAATCTTTGGTGTCGCCAGCGTTTCCATTGAAGAAAACTGAAGCTCTTCCAAGTAGTTATTATCCCTTACCGTCGGACTGGTCGGGCATGAAGAGATTTTCTGGAAATAAGTAATTGGCTTAATGCTGAAACAGCTATCGTAGACTTCAGTTTGTTCTTTTTCCCTTTTAACAGTGCCGGTTCAGTATGAAGAACTTTCCCAACACATATCGAGATACAGCGCTTAATTGCTTAGCGACAATTTGCCATGTATTTATGTATTTGTCACCTTTGTGACAGCAGCCAACATCCGAACGAGGCTCTTTGTAGTCCATCTAAACTATAGGGTTAGTGCAGAAATAAAGGGGTAAAGACTCGCGTTGAAACTAGCTAGCCGGCTGCTCTACCGACACAGTACTAATAAGGCAATTTAATTTAATTTGCTTCCTGGCTCTACGTAATAAATGAAAAGCATTTTATGACAAATAGAAACAAGTATCATTATTTGGGGAGGGGGAACAATACACTAATGCACTAATAATTAATAATGATCCGTGTTAATAAAAATCCAACCAGATGCAACAGTAAGCAGATATTTATTTACTGCAAAGCTACTCTACATGTTTCGGGTGTCACCGCACCCATCATCAGGAGTACTAAAAACTGTAACCACAGCGTCCGGTACAGGTCTTCATATCGGTACAGCTACTTCCCTCCAACGTGGCCTGATCGGGACTGGTTTGTCACGATCAAGCCACGTTGGAGGGAAGTAGCTGTACCGATATTATGACCTGTACCGGACGCTGTGGTTACAGTTTTTAGTACTCCTGATGATGGGTGCAGTGACACCCGAAACATGTAGAGTGACTTTGCAGTAAATAAATATCTGCGTACTGTTGCATATGGTTGGATTTTATTAAAATTGAATTATGATGCACGGAACCATGAGCTTAAAAATATATTCCGTGTATTCCTACATATGGTTCAGTATGAAAGATGCTGCTACACACATTCGCGTTCTGTTCTAAGGTTTATTTAGTATAAAAGTCCGGTCTGGATTAATCAACTTTATAGTCATCACTCATCTTTTGGCACAGTTAGTCTGATTCTAATCAGCGTACGTAATTATTAGTAGCATAATACTTCCCAAATACAGTAATCGCTCTGTGGAATTGTCACAAATTATACGAAAAGCGTAAAGGTAATTTCCAGTTGCCTGATACAAATACGAAACACATGACCATTCGCAACCCAGCACTACCTCAGAAACTTCCTTGTTACTCTCTACTCCAGACAGTCGGGTCAGAATATATAATATTTTTATTGCGAATCGAGATCGATCATGCAGCTTTACAGCGTCAAAAGAAAGTGCAAGCGTTTTCCTTGTGGGAAGAAAAAATTGCTGAACACTGTATAAAATTTTGAATCCGTTGTTAATATTCTTTTAATTTGCTCGTACTTTCCTTATGACCAATAAGACAGACAGACTTGGCCAAACCATTATAGTATTCATCATTTTATATTTATGTTACAAACACTTATGTATTTTAATTTGCGCAATATTTCATATATTATTTTACTGTTGTTTTGTGTGAAACTGTGATGTGAAATAGTAAATACTTTCTCGCGCTTCTAATAGGATTATATTTCCGTTTTCAATATGCTCTGCAAATGGATGGTATTTAGACTCTCAGTAGTATAATGCAGGAATAGGCTATATAATCTTCAAGGCCACATTCTTTACGGCCTTAAATTTCACATGTATAAGATACGAATCATCAGTTACAAAATCTATCTTAACAAATTTTACGATTTTTGCAGGGAAATAATTTTTATGTTTTCACTATGTCTATGTCTATAAGTTTTATACTCATTTCAAATTCACAAACTAAATTACACATATATTTTCTTCTTGTAATTTGGAAACTGACAACAGCTATAAAATTCTTAATGATAAAGCACATAATTTGGTGTGCTGTTTTATATAAAGTTTTCATAAAATATTTTGTCTATGCTACGGTGTAAATATATTTTCTTCTATTTACGATTGATGGAACTTAATACTTAGATATTTAGAAGCCTAAAGTATAAACTAAATGCATATTGCCAGTTACTATTTGGTCACATACGCTTAATTACATTAAATCTTACTTTGCCTTTTCGCAGAGAGTGGCCTAAATCAGAAGAAGCAGAAAGGCTGTCCGAAGAAACAGAAAGAGTGCTTCTAGAGCCAAGTCCAAATTGCTCCTGCAATTCCGATTCGAGCTTCAGTTCCTGGAGTTCATTGCATGTACTCGTACTTTCTGGCGAATCAGGAATATGTGTGGGTACTGTTTTTTCATGCTCATTATCAAGCGCTGTTAATCTGATTAACAGTTCCCTCAACATCAATGCGGCCGACTCGCTAAAAGGAGGGATTAATGCATCTGCCTGTAACGAGGTAATGAAAAGCAACTGCATTACAGCAACTAGACATTTTCTGTTAATTGTATTCCAGTGCTAATAATATCATAATTATAAATATAACGCCAAAAGAATAAACCCGGAAAGTATGAATTATTATAATCTATAGTAAGAGGGAAACCTGTTCCCGTGACAGTCATTAAGGTACAAACGGGAAAGTTGAAGCATAGCTCTACATAATCTTCAGGGCGAATGGGGTAGAGGATCAAGTTCAAGCCCCGGCTGCTTCGGTAACTATTGCAGAGGAGGCTGGCTGAACACCACGACCATTCTGAATGGATAGCGAGAGGAGAATATTTCTTGACTCAATCCCGGTTCGAACCCCGAACATTCTAGCTCGTAGTGAGTAAGTATAATTACTAAGCAACCCTATCCTTAAACTTCTTGACTTCTGAGATTCTAACGGTTTCTAATTAAATTATTGTCTTCACTGGGTTGAGGTATGTCCACTGAGTTAAGTATGTTTTAGAAATCATGGTTTAGGTTAAATACTGGTAAAAAATATGCGGCTGAGTGAAACAATACTCAGGAAAATTTACATATATTACACTGTAGAAAATACACATTAAGTAATCTTCAACATGACAGTGCTGACAATACTCAAAGCTTGATATAGGCCAGTGTTTCCAAGCCAGAGTTCCGAGAAACCATTGTAAAAATGTTTTGAAAATTTGAAGTACTGCGAAAAAAAACCAAGTATCCCTCGTCAGTTAAGCGAAATGCTTCAATTTTTTCCTACACTGCAACCCAGTTTTATTTTGTATATATATATATATATATATATATATATGTAGAGCGACTCATTTCATTTATTAGTCTGTCTTACGACAGGTCCAAAGTCTCTTCCAAAGCGAGCTCTCCACATAGTGCGATCTAGAGCTTCCTCCTTCAAATATGAGTATCCTCCCCTTTCCTTAAGGTAATCCAGTAGCTCCCTAAGTCCTCTTCCTCGTCTTCCTGTCACTTCTATCCTCCTTTTATCTTTCCTTCTTATAACCCGTTGTAAAAGACAGTTTCTACGCAAAATGTGACCAATCCAGTTAGCCTTCCTTTTCCTTATTTCATGTAGAATATTCCTCAGCTCCTTGACTACAAGCAATACTTTTCATTTCTCACACCTAGCGACTGTTTAGAAATAAATTTTCTTGACTATACTTTAGCAGTGATTGAATTGTGCTCCCAGCTATCTTCTTTTGTCTAGCCTATAATATTTCTATAGGTAGAGGTTTCTCAGAATCTGAAAAATTATTTCAGGGGTTCCTCAATGTAAAAGGGGTTGGGAAACAGTACAGGCATTAAGTGATAAGGACTTATACATGCAAAATGTCACCGCGAAAAGAGACAGAAGTACGTACGTAAGAAAAAAGCTCTAATAATGGAGCGTATTTCAGAAAATAAAATAACAAATTAATTCGATTTGAATATTTTAAAATAGAAAGTGTAAGATGTTTTGACACTAGAGCTAGAGGAATAAATAGATGTAAAGTGTTAAACTGTGGAATTGTTAGACAAGCTGAAGAATAAAAGACCAACTTGATGTCACTTGCTATTTTATTTCACTTCTTATGTGCTCAACATGTTTCGGACATTAATATATCCATCATCAGGAGCATGCGACTAGTCTGTTGAATTACCACATTGGTTGTATTGTTCTTGGTTCGATGTGTGTTGGAGATTCGGTGTGGTTGGTTTGGAGTGGTATCTGTGTTGCAGGCTTCAGCCTGCAGTACGGATACCACTCAAACCCAACCACACCGAATCTCCAACACACATTGAACCAAGAACAATACAACCAATGTGGTAATTCAAAAGACTAGTCGCAAGCTCCTGATGATGGATATATTAATGTCCGAAACATTTTGACCACATAAGACGTGAAATAAAATAGCAAGTGATATCAAGTTGGTCTTTTACTCTTCAACTATCGCAATGATGCACGGTCCAATAAACATAAGTCAGACAAGCTGTTTGTCATAACATTTACGCCAACCGTCTTAACATCAGCTGCCATTGCAGAATGTTGTATTGAACATCCGCATTCTTCCCCCACAGTTTCCAACACAGCTCGAAGACCGGACGTGGTACAGGTCACCACAACACGACAACCACCTCGTCGTTCCTGTCCGGCAGTGCCAGTGGGCGTCACGTCTTTCCGTTCTGTAGCGTCTATGTAACGGATGCTGAATCCGACGGCACAGAGTACCCTCACAACTTCCGATAGGTCTACGAAAACCTACAAAAGTAATGAAAATCAAGAATACGACTGGATGTAGAAAATGAATGCAACAGTTTTTTTTTTTAAACTGCCGGGTTTTCGCCAAACACTGCAGTTAAATTTTTGTGGAGGGCCACTCTAGTAAACGACGTGGGTTACACTCAGAAGGTTGTATTATATACAAAAAATGGACAGCACATGGTGTCTAGTACGATATATTAGCAGTTGCATTTTGTCCTATGTTTACCTCAAACTACTTTCCTCTGTTAGAAACCTCCACTATATAAATTAGTAATTATTTACGGTGAAACCACCCAAATTAACAATCTCGGCTCAGGATAAAAATTAATTGTCCAAATGCTTCCACTTTTTGATCCAGTAGAATATAATATACGTGGTTTCAACTTAGGAAACATTTCTCTGAATTTCAGCTCAAGGAAAAAATACTGTCACTGAGGAATCCGAAAACCGATTCACCAACTTTTAGTGTGAAATTTTTTCAGTCATTTCCAGGAATTTATGTGAACGCCAGCATAAAAATTTGTATTTTCATGCTGTGTAAATTCATATTTAGTTTTTGTTGTACTTCACGTACAGGGCACGCTGAATATGTTAACAATACGTCACCGGTGATATTAGTTTTTTTTTATTCTGCTTGAGCTGTAGAAAAGAAAATGCTGCGAAATTGAAAGGTGTAGTTTTGATTGTTTCTGACATCCAGTTTTCCATTAATTATCATTAAATAACGGGATGCGTAATTATATGTAAAGTTACATCGACACATTACAAGTATATGTTCTGAATTTTACTACAGCACATTAAATGTGTTTGTTTCTGTAGAGACACATATTGCCTAAGGGTACAACATGGAATTTTTCGTACCATCCCTACGCAAATATTTCCTTATTATCCTCGTAAAATATTGTGGTAATGGCACTTTAAATTAAATATTATTCTGAGGGTTGCTTATCACAGAGTATTTTCGAACACCAAATTCATGAACGTAACAAGAAAAACAGCAACGTAGCTTCGTGATGTAAACTGTTTAAACCATTTGAAAACACAGTAAACAAAACTCAGTATGCACATTTCGTTGTGTTCCTGAATGACTCACTTTTGATTTGCAGACAGCTGTAGCCATGATGTGAAGATGAAGGTCAGCTGTTCAATACAGACCGCTTTAACTGTATATTTCGCCGTCAGCACGCACAAACTGCGATCTCTCCTTCAGTAGCAAGAATTCTGGTCTCTTCTAATACTACACTTTCAGAAATCCTGAAATCTCACTCGGTGTATGAATGTAAGGATTTCCTTGTGAAGAGGATGCCAAGTGAGCCTACTTGCAGCTCTGATTATCCAGTTGGTTACCTCACCAGTAACTGAAATCATGCTTTCTTAATACAAATCTGACTGCAGAACAAGCAACTCCAGGGCAGCCAACTTCTCCACGAGTTCGTCTTTCAGCCACTGCAGTGAGTTTCACATTCAGACACGGTTACCTTCAACATTCCTTCTCATATTTTGTTCTGAGCCATGCCTTTGTCCACCAAGTGTTTTCCAACACAAAACCATATAATGTCTTCTGATACCTCTTAAAGTTTCGGGGAAATGCACCACAAATTTAACGATAAGATCTACTACTGATTCTTTATAAAATATGACACAAAAATGTACCTTTGCTAAATTAATATTTTAATCATATAATTTTAACTTTATATAGTATATAACATATAATTATATGTTATATAATTATTGTAAAATTATATTACAATGCGCGGTGATAGAACATAAATTTCGCTGCTTCCCAACAGGCGAAGCAAATATACTAATGTGCATTTTATTGGTTTATATTGTATAAATGTATTACAATGTACTTTGCGAAAAACTTACTTATTCTTGACCACTTTCTCCGGGCCTTTTCTTAAATAATGAAAGAATCTTTTAAATTTGTCATCTCTCTCAATCCGCCTGTGTTTCTGCCTGCCCCTCTCTCTCTCTCAGGTAAAACTCCAAATTTTTTTGAAATAGAATAAAAAATTCGGAATCTTGCACGAAAACCCAAGTTTAAATTGTTAACGGCAGTAGTTACTAAATGTTTCTTAACTCAATAACAGTGGAAAGAAACCCGATTTTCTTTCCATGACAATGCTGATGGGTTTGTTTTGCTGCCAGGTAAATTTACGTCTTAATGATAACAGGAAATGTATGGTTGGCATTGACATAGTGACAATGATTGCGCGAAAGGGCCACAAAAATTTTACACGCTCATGCCTATCTCTGGCGAAAATATACATTACAGGAGCCATCTGGTTGCAGTTAAGAAACCGAAGACAACAGAAAATTCAGATTATAACAAAAAAAATAGAATTCATTTTTTGTTTAAGGCTTACTTGATTTACAGGTACTGTAATAAATTTATCATAAAATCACGCAGGTGCTTTTGTAGATATAAGACATAACCATCTATACGTAGTTCACTCACCAACAAAAGCACTATTTATTAACTTGGTTAAAAGTTTTAAATTTGCATTAAAATACACAATAATATCCCTCCTATATGTTTCGGTCTTTAATGACCATCATCAAGGAGCTTTATCTGTACCTAACTAAAGTTCTATTTATTTTAAAACACTCGGTAAAATTACATCCTTATATACATTAGGTGACGTGGCAACATGTCGTAGAGCGGCATATACATAGGGACGTAATTTTAACGACTGTTTTAACATAAATATAACTTTAGTTAAGTACAAATAAAGCTCCCTGATGATGGTCATTAAATATCGAAACATGTAGGAGCGATATTATTGTGTTATTGTAATGTAAATTTGAAACTTTTGACCAAGTTAATAAATAGTGCATTTGTTTGCGTGTAAACCACGTAGATTTCAAAATGCACGGTGGAACGATAAAAATTATAATTATTTACGTTGATGACTGGCTGTATTCCTTCATAAACCTTTGTCTCTTATAAACAGGCATTTTAATATGACAATAATGATATGAAACACAAGTTCTATAAGTAACAAACTGATGAAATTTTATTTACACGTTAGAAATGAAGAACTAGTTAACAAATAGTATATTTCGATGTAATTGTCACGTATCATATTTTAATGTCTTTTGTTCAAAAATTTTCTAAAAAATTGATTAATAGTGGGCAAAACGCTTCATTATATTGCTCTGAATTTTGTGGAAAAGAACTTGATTATGAGTATGGTATATCTCCAAATAAGAAATCACCTTCCCCAAACACATCTGTAATCCACAAACGTAATTTAAATGGCTAGTTGGGCAGATCAGTTTTCTTCTTAATACAAGAAATAGGTCTACATATATTACGATTATTTATTTCTAATTTTACATTTCATTACCTCAGAGTTCTAATTAGCCTTTAGAAAATTCTGAATAGCGTTTAATTTTGCAATATTATATCATAACTTAAAATTTCTTTACTTCAATACATTTCAGTCAACAGAAATGCGGAAACGTATTTTTTAAAATACGTTCATTGCTTTCTGAAACGAGTAGTGCAAATAAACTGCCGGCAACGGTCTCCCCACTATGCCCTCTTTCCTTAAACGTCGTGCAAACAACTCATCAATATTAGAATTAATGAAATAAACCTACTGATTATGTCTTATGGATTTCAACCTTAATACCAATGTTTAAAACTTAAGACTGAAATTAAATTTGCACAGGAAAAGGCAGTAAAACTTTGGTTTGTGGAAAGACAACGTAGAAGATTCAGTCACAAGGATTTCTGAATCAGCCCAAATAACGTCACACAGAACGCAACTGCTTCGGTGTACAGGTGCCGAGCTGTATCGCTATTGACAGTGCTCACCCTCTACCGTTACGCTGCACATTGCGACTGTAACTTACTGCATATCATGGCTGCTCCTGAAGATAAACTGAAGGACCGAGTGTTAGAATCGTACGTAACAGCACGCAATATTTTTTTCCAATGGGTCATCAAATGGTTCAACAGTGATCCAACAGTGTCTGAGGTTTGTGATTGCATTATATACAGTGCTAAAAAATTTAGTTAATTGTACAGATTAATATTTCGCAGACTGTTATGCATGGAAACCTTGATTACAAACATGATAATACCTGGGAGGTAACAAAAAAATATCCGTTTCTGGATCATACGGTTAAAGGCTCTTAGCGATAAAATATAGTTGTTTATTTTTTCATTAACTTGAAAAACATCCATACACTTGCTGGCAAAATGCAAAGTGCCTTTGTGTTACTAAGAATGGTACGCATATTTACCATTGGTATTTTAATTTTTTAATAAATTCTTATTTTTTGGTTTAAAATATTGAATGGGTATTAAAGAGAGATATAACCGTGTTCTGGCTACTGTGGGAATTATGAGAATTTAAAGCAGGAAAAGCAGTCGGGGTTATCCAAATTCAAAACAGCATAATCTAAGTTCTGACAAATTTAGAAGAGACTATTAGAAAAACGGAAGCACTGTCAATTATATATAATTTGAGGAGTGTCAAGCATGTATATAATGAACAATTAGAAACACAAGGAAGAAGTTTTGAAACATAAGATTAATAAGCATTAAATAAAAACATAACATTTTTAAAGACTTGTATCGGGACGCATCTGCATTAAGAAGAGTTACTAAGTTAGAACTCAATTCATGAAAGATGTCAACGTTGAACTGCCTACAGATTGCCACTAAATCTTGAAGTATACAGAACTGCTCTTCCAGGTATTGGACGTATATGAGCTTCAAATTTAGGGAAGATATGAAAACGAAACTAAGCATTTAGTTTTGGATATTTGTTGTTTAAAACTGGTATTTCTATTGGAATAGCAAACACTAATGCAATATTTGGAGCTTGATACGACTAAGAAGCAAAATGTAAAATTATTTTGTCAAAAGTTTCGTAATTGTTACTTTAGATAATGGAACAAGTTACGGCAGTGGAAGGACGTCATATCTCCACAAGTTTACACAAAGCGTAATGGCCTTAACTTCACTGTGGAAAGATGTTACCGTTATTACCTGTTTACAATATCCCCCTCCTACGCTATCCATTTAAGGTGAACTAAGTTTGCGAACGAAAACCTTGAAAGAGGAGTGGGTTCTTATTTCGACTTAATAATATACCTGAACTACTGAATAAATATTCTGCATTAAGCACTGCCTGGATCTATGACAAATAAAAGGATCCATACTTCCACTACGTACCCTAATAAATCAAATTTACATTCACGGCTGTATTAAGGGCAACTACAACTCAGAGCATTCCTGACGTCATTAGGTGAAGAATATTTCTTCTTCACGGTTACTATTAAAAAATATAAAGAATAAAATAAATAAATAAAATGTTCTGTTGTTTTATATGGATTTGAACCCCGTTTTTTTTAAATTAACGAATGAAGGGGACTCTAATAAAGAAAATGTTCCTAAGAGGTATGTGGTTAAGAGGAATTGGAGCTAATTTTCATAATTAAGAAATTCAAAATTCTTTCCCCAACCCCCCTCAAAAAATTAGATGAAGTAATCAGTGCAAATGATGTGAGCTGGGTATGTAGCAGGTATGGGGAGAGGAGAGGGACATATAAGGCTTCAGTGAGGTAAGAGAGCACTTTTAAGACATAGACGTTGATGGGAGAATGATATTAAAATGGATCTTAAGGAAGTGAAAAGGAAGCGAATGGGATGGATTGAAGTGCCTGAGTGGTGGGAATAAGTGACGGACTTTTGAGAAAAATGTAATAAATTCGGTTCCCCAAGAAATGTGAGAAACTCTTTGACTATCTGCTGAGGGAATAGTTTCTCGAGGAACCTGATGCATTGAGTTAACACAACAGCAATGCATACAGTAGGCTTTCAGAAATAGAAAATCCAGTTACAATGGAAACATTGCTAATATTCTCACATAGTATAAAAAATAAATATGTTTAAAATAATCTTGTAGCGGTCAGATATGCGTTTAACTATACAGACTTTGCTACAAGATTCTTCTAAACACTTGTCGCTTTTTAATATCCCACTTGGAAGTATCAAGAAAATCATGACAGATTAAAATTCCTGGTCTTCTTGATCGCTGATGAGATGTGTTTGGACGATTTTACACACACACACACACACATATATATATATTATTATTATAAAATATATGTAAAATCAGTAAGGCAGTTAAAGATTTTAGTAAAGTGGATCCTTATATTGTTTTATCAACGGCATGTTTCGGCTCTAGCTGCTACATATGAACCATCTTCTGTTGATTACTTTTGTTAGTAAAGTAAAATATACAAATAGCAATGCTATTGTTATTGTTACCTACGAGATGTCGTGTAACATGTATAAAAACTGAAGTAAAATTCATTCCACTGCATAATAATATTAAAATTTAATTTAGTGAAGTTAAATATTATTATATGTAGAATATTAGATTACAAGTTATTATAATCATGGATTATGGTGTGGGTACCAAAAATTAGGAAACTATTTCTGTTTAACTGTATATGTTGACTCTTTATTGGCGCGGTGGTTTTATTGTCGTAAAGACGTAACTTTAGATCAATGGATGTTATAGTTCGGAGGTTTGTTGAACTTTGTGTTACAGCACATATTGACCGTTGGTAATTGATGTATATACTCTTTATTTAATTTGGGATAACTGTATTAATACATTGTTTTTAAATTGATTCAGGGTGTTACTCTTGGGAATATAGTGAGTAGACTTTATCAACTAGATGGTATGTTTGTTTATGTTGCATATTTTGAAGTATTTGTTGACTGACTTATATTTACGTTCGTATGGATGAGAATAATTTCTTGAACTGTTGTAGTATAGGGACAGATGGCGGGCGTTTGTGAATACGGTGGTGAACTTTCGTGTTCCATAAAGTGCGGGGAATTTCTTGACTAGCTGCAGAACCAGTTAGCTTCTCAAGAAGGACTCTGGTCCATGGAGTAAGCAAGTTGTAGTATAGTTCAATTTGTGAGTGGAGATCGCAGAATATAAGTATTCAACGAGCTCCACTCACAAAGTGAATAAAACTACAACAGTTCAAAAAATTGTTATCTGTGTTGCGTAAAGACTTTACGAAACACGACACACAGGCAGAGAAACTGTTATTCCACAAGGAATAAGATACTTTTACATTCAGCGATCTCTACTCACAAAGTAAATTATATTACAACAAATTATTCTCATCGATACGAACTTGAGCATATATCAGTCAACAAATACTTCACGATATGCGACATAAACAAACATAACATCTGTTTGATAAAGGCTACACACCATATTCCCAAGAGAAACACTCCACTTCAGTTCAAAAACAACGTCTTAATACAGTTATCTCATACTAAATAAAGTGTATGTACATCAATTACCAACGGCCAGTTCGTGCTGTAAGAAAAGGTCAACAAACCTCCGAATGATATCCATAGAGCCAAAGTTATTTTTATGTTCCTGTGACCGTGCATCGTGAGCAAAGAGTGAAGAAAGAATACCTACAAGATGCAACAATATAGATAATTCATTGTCAGTTCCAGATGTTGATTATTGACTACAGTCTCGACATGTTTCGAGCATTTTTATGCCCATCATCAGGAGAAAAGACCACGTGTTACTACATATGGAGTATATGTGCTGGTAGTGTTGGATGTGGCAGGTTGCGGTACTGTGGTGCTACGTGCCACATCCAACACTACCAGCAAATATACCCCATATGCAGTAACAAGTGGTCTTTTCTCCTGATGATGGGCATAAAGATGCCCGAAACATGTCGAGGCTGTAGTCAATAATCAACATCTGGAATTGACAATAAATTATCTATATTGTTGCATCTTGTTGGTATTGTTTCTTCACGCTTTCTTTACCCAAAGTTATGTCGTTACTAAAATAAAACCACTACATCAGTAAAGAATCCACATATACGGTTAAATAGAAATAGGTTCCTTATTTTTGGTACCAACATCACATTCCATGATAACATCCTATAATCTAATGTTCTATATATAATAATATTTAACTTCATTAAATTAAATGTTAATGCTAATATACAGTGGAATAAATTTTACTTCAATTTTTATACTTGTAATACGAGATATCGTAGGTAACAATAACAATAGCATTGCTAATTGTATATTTTAGTTAACTAAGAAAAGCAATCAACCTAAAGATGGTTCATAACTAGAGCCGAAACATGTCGTTGATAAAACAATATAAGAATATACTTTAATAAAATCATTAACTGTGATGTGTTTCACTTCATTTTACTTATATTTCATAGTTCTATACAACAAAATGTGTATGTCTCACCTAAAAGTTACAGAAATTCTTATTACACGGTAATACAACGCATGATCTGAACGTCGATATCTTGACGCAAAGTA
>Ga0123355_10005464_pt1 | contig 18619 bp, 16 predicted proteins | sample TergutEmb28metaG_3_FD_89872 | JGI IMG/M metagenome (GOLD analysis project Ga0123355, IMG submission 89872) | Embiratermes neotenicus P1 segment gut microbial communities from Petit-Saut dam, French Guiana - Emb289 P1 | ecosystem: Host-associated > Arthropoda: Insects > Digestive system > Gut ... | reverse complement strand
GACGTTGCTATCGTTTGACGGTGGCTGGGTGATACTGTAGTATAAGGGGTGTGCCTCTTGGCTTGGTTCTATTATACATCGTTTCTTGTAAATGTCACTTAGAATATGTCTAAGAGTTTGGCAAGGATAGTTGCTACTGCTACCCCCCACATTCCCCAACAAGCCCACACAAAATCTCTATTCCATGTTCTAACGTAGGTAAAATATACCCCATAATTTCCTTTACAGCCTTTGGGCTGCCAGGAAGGTTTACAATTAATGTCCGCCCTCTTGTAGCCGCAACACCACGGCTAAGCATGCCTTTTGGGGTTATTTGAATAGAATACGTACGCATAGCTTCTGCAATACCTGGTACAATGCGCTCTGCTACAGCCAGTGTTGCCTCTGGTGTAACGTCTCGTACAGATAAACCTGTGCCACCTGTTGTAACAATTAGTTGCGCTTTTACGGTATCGCATAATTCAATTAATGTATTTTCAATTGTTTTCTGCTCATCCGGCAGAAGGATTTGTGATTTTACTACATATCCTGCATCAGTTAGCATTTTGGTAATTATCTTGCCACTTGCGTCATGCCTTTCTCCTGCTGCGCCTTTATCGCTTAATGTTACAACCGCTGCAGAAAGTACAACTCCTACAGCATCACCTACGGAAACTTGACCCTCTTTTAATACTTTGGCAAAAATCCCTTCTCTGGGCATAATGCAGTCGCCCATTTTGTGATAAATTTGGCACCTGTCGTGGCACTCCTTGCCTATTTGTGTTACTTCTAAAAGTGTACCTCCACATTTTATTAATGTACCCACTGGCAGGGCGGCAAGGTTTATGCCCTCTACCAGCAGATTTTCTCCAAAATCTCCATGAGAAACATTTGCACCGCTTTGGTTGAACTCCTTCACTTTATCATAAGATAAAAGGCTAACTTGTCTATGCCAGTTGCCGCCGTGTGCATCGTTTTCCAAGCCCCAGTTACATTTTAGGAAACAGGTCTTTATGTTCTGTTTTTGCGTGCCCTTAGCTTCGCTTATACACACTGCAATTAAAGTTCCCATAATTACCCTCCTATCTTAGACATATCTTGTAAATTTACTTCGTTTTCTAATAGATGCTGTAGTGGTTTATCAAGTATACTTGCCAAAATGGCAGACCTTATCTCCTCGTTTGTACAACCATTGCGCAAAAGGGGGTTTAAGTCTACACCATGGTTATGATGCAAGCATAGCCGTAAAAAGCCTGTGGAGCTTATGCGCAGCCGGTTGCAACTTTTACAAAAATTATGGTTGAGTGGGCTTATAAGCCCAAGGTTACCAATTAGGTCTTTGCTCTTGTAGTAACGAGCCGGCCCATAGCCATGTCGGGAGTTATCAGGTGTTAGGTCTTTGTATTTAGCAGATAGCATATCTAGCACATCTGTGTTGGATACCCCCAGCAAGCCCGTGTTTGCTGCTGTTGGCATAAGTTCTATAAAACGAACACTAATAGGTAAACTTTCTGCTATTGCTGCCAGCGGCATAATTTCACAATGGTTGACTCCCTTTATTATTACAGCATTAATCTTTACCGGAATGCCGTAGTTTATGGCTTTGTTAATAGACTGCCACACATTGCACAGTGCATCAACCCCTGTAATTAGCTTGTAATTTTCCCGCACTGTGCTGTCTAGGCTAATGTTTAACCCATCCAGCCCGGCATTTGCAAGGCCATGTATGAACTTGTGTAAAATACCGTTTGTGGTTAATGTAACATTTTTTGCGCCGGGTATAGTTTTAAGGCTTTTTACAAATTGAACGCAATCTTTGCGGACAAGAGGCTCTCCGCCTGTAATGCGAAAATTTTCCACACCAAGCTGCGCCATAATGGTGCATAGGCGTAGTAATTCCTCGTAACTTAAAATTTCGGTACGGGGGAAGTGTGTAATTTCTTTAGAGATGCAGTACTTGCAGTGGGAGTTGCAACGGTCTGTTATAGAGATGCGGAGATAGTTTATTTGTCGGAAGAAGGAATCTGTCATAGGTTGCTACCGTTACTGTCTTGGCATGATGAAATATATGAGCCACTTTTCCCGCCATGCTTCTCCAACAATGTAATTCCGCTTATTTCCATAGACTTATCTATGGCCTTGCACATGTCGTAAATTGTAAGCAATGTTACGGACACACCGCATAATGCTTCCATCTCTACCCCTGTTTTGCCAGTGGTTTTGACGGTACATGTAACAATTACTGTATTTGATTTATCGCAAAAGTCAAAGTCAATGGCTGACTTTTCAATGGCTATACTGTGGCATAAAGGGATTAAGTTTGGCGTTTGTTTTGTGGCCATAATGCCTGCAAGACGTGCAACTCCTAAAACATCACCTTTTTTGCTTGTCCCAATTTTGCAAGCCTTATAAGCCTTTGTACACAAGGCAATTTGGCCGGTTGCTTTGGCAATTCGGTGGTGGTCTTGTTTTTGGCTTACGTCAACCATTATTGCATTTCCATTTGTGTCGAAATGGGTGAGTTGTGACATTAGGTTTGCTCCTTGCTAACTGTGTTTATTGCCTCTCGTGCCAATTTGTCGCAACGTTCGTTTTCTTGGTTGCCTGCGTGGCCTTTTACCCAGTGAAAAGTTACTGTATGGGTTGCAAGCAACTCCAACATTCTTTCCCACAGGTCTGTATTTAATGCAGGCTCTTTTTTGTTACGCATCCAATTGTTTTGCCGCCAGCGGTTTACCCAGCCTTTTTCTACTGCGTCCACAACATAGCGGGAGTCTGAATATACTGTAACATTGCAGGGTTGGTTTAAAGTCTCCAGCCCTGCAATTACAGCCATAATTTCCATACGGTTGTTAGTAGTTTGTGCTTCCCCGCCGGATATTTCTTTTCTATGTTCGCCATATATTAAAATAGTGCCATAACCACCGGGGCCTGGGTTGCCAGAACATGCACCATCGGTGTAAATTGTTATTTTTCTCATATAACCTCCTGGTGTGAAGCAAGAAGTGCCTTGGCAATTAACATATCTTCTGCTGTAGTAATTTTTATATTACTGGGGCTTGCAGGCACCACATACACAGGTATGCCCAATTGTTCTACAAGTGTGCTATCGTCTGTAACTTGGTGCAAAGTATTGTTTCTTGTACCTTGTTCGTATGCTTTTATTATTATGTCGTATGTAAAACCCTGTGGGGTTTGTGCACTCCATAATTGGCTTCTGTCGGGTGTTGCTTCTATTTTTTTATTGGAGTTTGCTTGTTTTATGGTGTTTGTAATAGGGGTACAGGCAACTGCTGCACCATATTTTTTTACTGTAGCGGCGATATCATACACAAGCTTGCCTGTTACAAAAGGGCGCACTCCGTCATGTATCAGCACAGTTTTCGTATCTTTAGGCAACATTTGCAGTGCACAAAACACACTTTCTGCACGGTTTGTCCCGCCTTCTACTATATGATGCACTTTATCAAAGCCGTAACCTTGCACTATTTGGGTGTATCCGGCTGGAACGGCCACGACAATCTCATCCACTGCGTCCAACTGCTCAAATACAGAAATTGTACGCTGTAAGATATCAACACCTTGTAATTGTAAAAATTGCTTAGGGGTGCTTGTACCAAAACGAGCCCCTATGCCGGAAGCGGGGATCACTATTTTAATTTTATCGCAACTTTTTTTAGTCATTAATTAACACAACCTTATCTGGATACACAATAGATGGGCTACTTGCTGTAATCATTTCTACCCATAAAAACAGCTCTTGTCCGGGTAAAATATCCTCCGGCACAATTTGCCCGTAAAATGGGTCTATTATAACAGTCTCAGGGCCTATGGTAATACGATATTTGCCGTCGCTACATAAAAAAACACAATAGCCATACCCGTACTGAATATTATCACTTACCACAACGGAAAAGACAGCGGATTCGTCATAGTCGCAGTTTAGCCATATAGCCAATGCAGTGTCGTTTGCGTCGTAGGCTACACGTATGCTCATGTCTTCTTTAATAAAATCTGTGCCAACAGGGAAACCTGTTAATAAATCGTAAATAGGCGCATTGGCAAGATCCAAAACAATGTCTGCAAGGCCTGCGTTTGTTATAGGTTCGCCTGTAACGTGTAAAAACTTGCCGTCTATGGCAACAATAATGCCAATGGTCTCGCCAATTTCTTCATATATATACATACCATTGGCAGTGGAAAATGTCAAACATGTTACAAAAAAAATGCTTACAATGAGTTTTCGCATTTAAATTCTCCTTATAGTAAAGTGCATTAATACCAATATCATCCCACATTTTTGTAAGAAGTATGCATATTTACAATTTCTGTGCATAGAAATATACAACCTATATGAACACAGGTTCTTAAGTTAATTACAGAGAGCAACCAACCAGCCTTCTTTTTATGTACGGTTGGTGACAATACGCCCATAGTGGGCGGATAGGAGGCAAAACATGGACAGGGTACCCTATAGGCGAGTAACTCCGCCAAGGAACAATGATGCCAAAACAAATGATAGTATTTATGTGAGCCGCCGTCAAACTCAACCCCATTGCGAAAACGATCAAATATCCCGGGTAGAAAACATGACAATACAACTTATAATAAGCGGTGTACTTATGCTGGTTGTACTCGTAATTTCTTTAGTAGATATTGGGCCGCTGGCATCATTGCGCACTGGGTTACGTCAAGTTTTATCAGGAGCCACCACTTTTAATGAATTTACAACGGAAGTACGCCATTTTGGCCAAGAGAGGTTGAATTTTGGCGGTGGTACAATTACACAAACACCTGAACATGTCCCTACCATCCCGGCTTTCTACTTCCCACAACACCCACCTACACTACAAGAAGAAACTATAAATATTGACCTGTTACCTACGGCATATGACTTGCCAAACCCGCAGATCCCGGGGCCGTTGGTAGTGCCGGGACTGTGGGATTAATTGAAGAGTTAGAAGAAATTAATCTTGAACCTGTAATTTTGTGGATAAACCCGGTTGTTGGGCGCATATCGTCCCCGGCGGGGTTTAGATACAGCCCAATAAGTGGTGCAATGGAATTTCATGACGGTGTAGATATTGCAATCCCCATTGGTACACAAATTGTTGCACCAAAAGGCGGTTATGTAATTGCAACAGGATACTCTACATCTTTTGGGCGGTTTTTACGTCTGGAACATAACAATTATTACGAATCCTTTTTTGCCCATTTAAACGATGTACCTTTAAGCCTAGGCGATAGGGTAGAGCAGGGGGAGCGCGTGGCATACTCCGGTAATACCGGCTGGTCCACTGCACCGCACCTGCATTTTGGAATGTTTAGGAAAGGACAGTTTGTAGACCCTTTAGAGTATTTCGATTTTTTGGAGTGAGGGATATCGGTGGCTACAATAATCTGGATTATAACAACGGCAGCCATGGCAATCTTTGCTTTGGTTATTCATGAGTTGTCTCACGTATTGGCAGTTAACTATTTAGGTGGGAGAGTAGAAAAAGTAGGCTTGTTCCCATTAGGGCTTTCAGCAAAATTTACAGGCTTGGAAAAACTTCTTGCTTGGGAACGCTACGTAATATATGGTGCCGGTTCTCTTGCAAATGCAATTGCAGCAGCTTGGATGCTTACAGTATCCCGTTTGTCGTATTTGGGAATACCTTGGTTAGAGCAGCTTGCGTTCTACAATATCGTGCTTTGCATATTTAACCTAACCCCGGTTTTGCCGCTGGATGGGGGGCGAATAGTCCATCAATTTTTGTGCAACCGCATTGGAATACGCCCGGCAGGCCGTATAATGCTAAAGCTGGGCCTATGCGTTAGTACAGTGCTGATTTTTTTGGGGTTTGTACAAGTAACTCTATATTACAATATTACGCTGCTATGCGCAGGTGTATATATAAAGAAGCAAAATAAAAAAATGAAACATGTTTTGGAGATGGAGTTCTTCCGTTTTTTAGAGGCGAAAAATAACCCCGCAAGAGGGCGACTAATGCCGGTAAAAACCATACAAATACCAGAAAATATGAAAATCAAACATGCAATGGACCGTCTGACAATAGACCATTTTACGGAGTTTGTCCTAAAAAGTGGGGGAAAGGGTGAACATCCTTTTTTCAAGTGTCAGGAAACTGCTTCGCATTTTCCTGTCCATGTCTTGCGGCACGGTGTTTCACGAGTGCATGAAAAAAAGCGGCAAAGCCGCTTTCTCGTACAAACAGATATGCTGCAAAAGAGCTGTGTCCCCGCCATCGGCATGGAGCTAAAAAAGGAGTGCACTTTATCAGAAAAGGCACTCCTTATACATATCTTCGAGTTTGGTTTGCAGGGCACAGCGGGTGAAATTATTATTTCCCTGCCATCGCCTTAAGTAGTGTGCTTTCCTCGTCGTCGCCGGCATATGCCCAAAACATAATGCCCATTAAGCCGGTTTCTTTTACATACTTTACTTTAGCTTCAATAGAACGAGGGTTATCGAATGTGATAAAGCCTTTCTCCTCCGCATCGTACACATATGGAGCTTCTGCAGTTTCGTCGTATTGTAGGCCAGCTTTCGCTATCCATTCCTTTATTCTTGTGTAACCGCCGCCTAGGCCTGCAGGTGCGGTATTTGTAGGAGAGCCAGGTACTCCATTTTCTACATCTTTGTACAAACGGCCATAAAATGCTGCGCCAAGCACAAGCTTGTTTCTTGGGAAGCCAGCTTTTGTATACATATCCGCTACATTTGCCCCTGCTGGGCTACCTGCTTCTGATGAAAACAATGCAGAATGATAGCCGGTTTTGTCCCATGGGCACATGTCATATGTCATTAAATTAATAAAATCCATTTCTTTGTCCAGCTTGTCTAGCTCAAGAGAGTCTATACAGCTTTGCATACCACCTGCAGCCATAGATAAGATTTTATCTGGTCCCATTTTTTTGCGAATCAACTGCACCCATAGGGTGTAATTGGGCTTGTCGTCCGGGCTTGCTTCAATGCCTGCCATGTCGTTGCATGGGTATTCCCAGTCTAAGTCCATGCCATCAAAGCCAAAATCGTTAACAATGTCTACCAAGGACTGTGCAAGAAGTTCTCTGCCTTCTGCTGTTGCAACCGCAGGAGAAAACCCACCTGCTCCCCAGCCCCCTACAGATAATACAACCTTTAAGTGGCCTTTGTTTTTGATAAAGTCCCTAATCAGTTCTGGTTTTTTCCAATGGTCTACATTGCCCTTACCGTCTTTTACCAGTGCAAAAGACATGTTTATGTGGGTTAGCCTTTCAGCGTCACCCGGGCGCAGTCCTGTAAAACCGTTTTCGCCGGGGTAAACGTATGCTGCTACTGTCATAATGTACCTCCTGTTTTTTATCTGTACTCAATGCAGGAAAGTAGGATTGATGAGCCTGTTTTTCGCTACCTAACACAGATTTTAGAGTATTTTGCACAATTGTAATATAAATTTAATAAGTTGGGAAGTTGTTTTGCGTAAATTTTTGTGAGCTATAAATCGCTGTCGTAATTTTATCATAAGTATTTATTAAGTTTTGATGCCCTTCATATGTTGATAATACAATCATTTTTATTTTTTTATCTTTTAGAAGTTTTTTTCTTTGACATTTACATAATTACTATGTATAATTTTATTTGTTGCCCGAGTGGCGGAATGGCAGACGCGGTGGACTCAAAATCCACTGATAGCAATATCGTGGGGGTTCAAGTCCCTTCTCGGGCATATAGTAATTATCAGTACTTACAGGCTTTCTGAAAAATCAGAAAGCCTGTTTTTTTGTGGGGCTAAATTAACACTAATTACCGTTATACCATATTTTCTATGCGGGTTATTGTTTGCAATGCTCTTGTTAAGACATTGTGTTAGCGAAATAATTTCCAAAACACCGCGTTCTGGCTGCTTTTCTACAAAGCTGTAGCAAAATTATAGAGTAATTTTTCTTATAAATAAAAACCTTGGCAAAACTCCAAGGTTTTTATTTATAAGAAAAATTGTTTTTTGCGTCAGCGAGGTTTTTCATTCAGGCTATCTCTTCTGGAGCTTAGCATGGCTATAACTTTTACCATCCATATTTCATCCTTTAAGCATATAGCTAGATGATTTTATCTGCTCCGCCCATGTAAGGTATAAGCACTTCTGGTATTTTAATGCTGCCGTCTGCCTGCTGGTAGTTCTCTATGATTGCTGCAGTGGTGCGCCCTACGGCCAATCCACTTCCGTTAAGTGTATGCACAAAGGCGGGCTTGCCACTGTCTTCCTTAAAGCGGATGCCTGCCCTACGAGCTTGAAACGCCTCAAAATTACTACAGCTGGAGATTTCTACATATTTTTCATAGCTCGGCATCCAAACTTCTAGGTCATAACCTTTTGCGGCACTAAAACCAATATCGCCGCCGCATAGTTCTACTTTTCTATATGGCAAGCCTAGCTTTTGTAATATATCTTCTGCGTCAGCTGTGAGTTTTTCCAGCTCTTCGTAAGATTTATCCGGGTGAGTGAATTTTACCATTTCTACTTTATCAAACTGATGTAAGCGAATGAGCCCTCGTGTGTCACGACCAGCAGAACCGGCTTCTTTACGAAAACATGGGGTATAACCTGTGTACATTATTGGCAAGCTTGTACTGTCTAAAATTTCTTCCCGGTGAACATTTGTAATTGGAACCTCTGCCGTGGATATTAAATAATAATCTGTGTCAGATAAGTGGAACATATCTTCTTCAAATTTTGGTAGCTGCCCTGTACCAATCAAACTACGCTTATGTGCGATAAATGGTGGCAAAATTTCCTCATATCCGTGATGCGTGTGGCGGTCTAGCATGAAGTTAATAAGCGCACGTTCCAGCCTTGCGCCCATTCCACGAAATAGTATGAATCTTGCACCTGCAATTTTTGTAGCGGTGGAAGGGTCTAAAATACCGAGCTCTTCGCCTATGTCCCAGTGGGGTTTTGGTGTGAAATCAAACTTTGTAGGCTCGCCCCAGCGTAGAACTTCTATATTATCGGCATCGCTGCTACCTTCTGGTACAGAGTGATGTGGGGTGTTTGGTATGCCAAGCAGAAATTCATCTAGTTCTGCTTCTATGGCAGACAATTCTGGGGTGGCAGCTTTTATAGCATCGGCAAGCTCTTTCATTTCCGCCATTATAGGGGCGGTATCTCTGCCTTCTTTTTTTAAGTTTGGTATTTGCTTGGATGCAGCGTTTTGCTTTGCCTTCATATCTTCGGTTTTTTGTAAAAGTTCACGCCGGCGTTTATCCATTTCGTGAAATTTTTCTAAATTAAAATCTTTGCCTCGTTTGGCTAATGCAGATTTTACACCTTCAAAATTTTCCCGTAGTGCTCTTATGTCTTGCATGGGGTTCACTCTCCTGCCATCTTTGTTTTAACTATTTTGCTATTCTGGTCTGTTTGGCTTTGCTCAAGTATTTATATAATATTCTCCTCGTTCGTGATTACCATCCTCTTCCTGCTCGGTATATGTCACTTATAGTATACTACAATGTTAACTGCTTCTGTAAAAAATGCCCTGCTGTAGGTATCTTATCTGTTCTGTAATAATCTACATCATCTGTTTCTGTATTTGCAGGGCGCATGGCCGTAAGGGATGTGTTTTGACGCAAAGAAAACACCGATACTCCACCAGATGTTTTAGACGTATTCGTTGGTATCAGTAACGAGTTAACAACCATGGCTTTGTCTGTCCCCCGTTGCAAATACAGCTCTGTATCTTCTGCAACCCAATGCATACTTACAAGTTCTGACTTGTTTGAATATGCGTGAACTAACTTGCGTCGGTTGGTTTTTGTTGCATATGCCGCAAGTTGTACTTTTGCAACCTTGCCATTTTTAAAGGCAAATAACATATATCCCTGATAATCTTTTGCAATGGTTATCTGAATTATACGCTCGTTTGGCTGCATCTCCAGCACATTTGTAAGATACTCCCCAAGGGAAGATGCTTTACAATCTGGCAGGTCGTATATTTTCGCCTTGTAGACGTTAAACTGGTCGGAAAATAATAAAATTTCGTCTTTATTATTGGCATCAAGTTCTTGTGTGATGTGGTCATCTTCTTTTAGATACTGCACATCTGCCGCCCGTAAGGATACTAGGGACACTTTTTTTAAATAATTATGTCCTGTCAAGAATAACTTTAAATTGTAATCTTCGATAAAGGATTCTTCGGAGAGTATTGGGGACTCTTCCGGCGTAATAATTTCCGTGCGGCGGTCTGCACCGTATTTTTTTGCAATTTCTTTAAGTTGTGAGGCAATCATTTTTCGCACAAGTGTATCACTGCCGTATGTTTCCTTTAAATTGGCAAGTTCTTTTTCTAGCTCTTCTCGCTCATTTATACGGTTTAGGAGATACTCACGGTTTAGGTGGCGTAACCTTATTTCTGCAATAAACTCTGCTTGCGGGTTGGTAATAGCAAACCCTTTCACAAGATTGGGAATAACTTCAGACTCTTTTGGTGTTTCTCTAATAATCTTAATGGCTTTGTCGATATCAACCAATATCTTAGCCAAACCCTCCAACAAATGCAGTTTTTCAGACTTTTTTTCGATGTCGTATGCAAGTTGGCGTTTTATGCAGCTTGTGCGGAATGAAGTCCATTCCTCCAATATTTCACAAATCCCCATTACGCGTGGGCGGCCGTTTACTAGAAAGTTAAAGTTGCAGCTAAAACTGTCTTGTAAAGTGGTTAATGTAAACAGTCTTTGCATGATTTGGTCAGGGTTGGCGGCCCGTTTAATATCTATTGCAATTTTTAATCCATTTAAGTCTGTTTCGTCTCGTACATCGTTCACATCACGGATTTTGCCTGTTTTAACCAAGTTTACGATTTTGTCAATAATGGCTTCTATAGTGGTAGTATATGGGATTTGATATATTTCAACACAATTATTTTTAGCGTCAAAACGATAGCGGGCTCTTAATTTAAAGCTGCCCCGGCCGGTTGCATATATGTTTTCCATATCTTCCGGCACAAAAATAAGCTCTCCGCCGGTAGAAAAATCTGGTGCAAGAAGGGTTTTGCTTATTTGGTGGTTGGGGTTCTTGAGCCATGCAATGGTAGTTTCACAAACTTCTCGTAGGTTAAAGCTACAAACGGTGCTTGCCATACCTACAGCAATGCCGTGGTTTGGGGTTACTAGTAAGTTAGGAAAGGTGGTTGGGAGCAGGGTAGGCTCTGTAGTTGTTGCATTGTAGTTATCCACCATGTCTACCACGTTTTTATCGATATCTCTAAAAATTTCTTTACAGATATCGTCTAATTTTGCTTCTGTATAGCGGCTGGCGGCGTAGGCCATGTCTCGGGAATATTGTTTGCCGAAATTGCCCTTAGAGTCTACAAAAGGGTGGAGTAGTGCGTCGTTGCCACGGGTTAGGCGCACCATTGTTTCATATATTGGGCCATCACCATGTGGATTTAGGCGCATTGTTTGGCCAACAATGTCCGCAGATTTTATGCGTCCACCAGAAATAAGCCCCATTTTGTACATAGTGTATAGGAGCTTGCGGTGGGCAGGTTTAAAACCATCCATCTCTGGAATGGCTCGCGAGACTATTACGCTCATGGCGTATGGCATGAAGTTTAATTCTAGGGCGTTGGTTATTGGCTGTTCAATTATTTGGTTTTCCGCAATTTGATTTATGGGAACTTGTGGTGGTTTGGTTTTTTTAGGCAATTATGGTCAGTCCTTTTTCAGCTATGTTAATTTTGTTAGACCTCTCTATTGTAGCATTTTGGGGGGGAAAGGGGAAGAGTAAAAAAAGTGAAGCGTATGAGAAGTGTATTTATCTAATAAAAATATTGTGAATACTACTAAATTATTGTATAATTTAATTCATTCCTTTGACACGAACTCGAATTGTGGTAACAGGGGGTAAATGAGATTTTATGTAATAATAAACGAAAGCCACTGTGATATTGTTGATGTTGTTGACAATATCGCAGTGGCTTTTTATAGATTTAAGGCGCTTAGACATGTGTTATTTGCCCCTAACGGCGATAAGTAAATTGAGTAAGTTTTCAAACTTTCCGTCAAGTGTTTTGAGAATTTTTTTATCCAAATCGCTTTCTGAAGGGTTAATGTTTCCGAACAACTGTGTAGTAACTTGACATTTAATTTCATCTTGTTGTTTTTTTGGTAAATTACTAATAAAAGAGTCAAGAGTACTAAGCTCTAGGGCTGTACGCTGCGCATGTCTTTCTATTTGTGCATATCTAGCTACTTGCCGTGAAGCGTGAAAAGTTAATACAGCTATTGAAGTAGTCACAAGGGTTTTTGAGCCAAAATTGAGCCAAGAGAAATCACTGCTTAAAAGAAAAAATGTAGTAGTTAGTATTGCAATTGTAAATATAGAGCCTATGACCCAGCGATTCCAGCGTTCCATACTCGCTTTTGCAGTTTTTGCCGCTTCTTTGTAGTCATCGGTGAACGCGAGTTTTCCTGCATTCTTAAATACTTCATAGGTTTTTTTAACCAAATCGTTGTATTCAATTTTATATGCATCTAGCATTTCATTGAAACTGGTTTTTCGGGCCTGTTCTATCTCTACCAATTTTTTCTCATGGCTTTGTTCTGCATCAGATAAAAAAGTATTAAATTGGCTACTATCTTTTGAGTACGAATCTCTTGCATCTTCAAGCTCTTTTTGATACTCATTAAGAAGCTTTGTTAATTCAGTTTTTGCTCCATCAAATAATGTCTCCATTTCATCAACTTTTTGATCTAAACTGGCAGTGAGATTTTTTTTGAAATCAGGCAGCTCAGTAACGAACTTCTTAGCATCATCCAATTCTTTTTTGAAATCCACTAGGATGGTGTTTATAAGGGCTGTGTGATTCTCTAATGCGTGGCGATCTACTGATTGTCCAGATTTAATTGAGTTTATCTTCACGGTTGCACTTAGTATATTATCTATAGACCTGTTAGCAGCAACTAACCGTGCATTTTTTATATGAGCTTGTTGTGCATTGTAATTTAATAGATTGTCAGAAATTGCTTTAACGCCAACTTGTGCTTCGGTAAGCCATGAATCGGAAATTAAGTTTGTGTCAGTTGAGTTTACCGCTTGTTCAAAATTTTCTAAGATTAAGTTCATTCTTAAAAAATCTAGAGACAGATTATCAGTAGAACTAATCTCTAAAATAGCAGTTTTTGCTTTGACAACATAATCGAAAACAGTATGATTCTTTATTTTAGCCAAATGTGTATTCATGGACGCACCTTCTCACTAGATATTGTTTTGCATAAATATCTTTTGACTCATCAACCCGTCTCCGACAAGTCAATATACAAATGCCCAAACTCCTCAATAAACTCTTTCCTGCCACGCAAATTATCTCCAAGCAGCATTTCAAACATCTCCGCAGTCTTCTGTGCGTCTGTGGGAATGACTTGCACAAGGCGGCGGGTGGCAGGGTTCATGGTAGTTTGCCACATCATTTCCGGTTCATTTTCTCCTAAGCCTTTAGAGCGTTGAAGGCGGTATCTTGTGCTTGCTTTTTCTGCCTTTGATATAATTTCTGCTTTTTCTCTTTCCGTATAGGCAAAGAATGTATTTTTTCCAACATTAATTTCGTACAAGGGGCTTTCAGCTATATACACCTTGCCCTTTTCGATAAGAGTAGGGGTTAAGCGGTACAACATAGTTAAAATTAGCGTACGGATATGATAACCATCATAGTCGGCATCTGTACATATTATAATCCTGTTCCAGTTAAGACGGTTTATATCAAAATCGCTTAAATCTTTTGCTTGTTTGCTTTTTATTTCCACCCCACAACCGAGGACACGTAGCAAGTCGGTGATAATTTCACTTTGTAAAATACGGCCGTAATCGGCTTTTAGGCAATTGAAAATCTTACCCCGTACAGGCATTATTGCTTGGAATTCTGCATCTCTGCCAAGTTTGCAGCTCCCAAGGGCAGAGTCCCCCTCTACTATATAAATTTCCCGGCGGTTAACGTCTTTTGTGCGGCAGTTTACGAATTTTTCTACACGGTTATTTAGGTCAATATTGCCGGTGAGTTTTTTCTTTAGTGTAAGGCGGGTTTTTTCTGCAGATTCCCGGCTTCGTTTATTTGCTAAAACTTGAGCGGTTATCCTGTCTGCGTCGGCCTTATTTTCTATAAAGTATACTTCCAACTGTTTACGCAGATAATCTGTCATAGCTTCTTGTACAAATTTACTGGTTATAGATTTTTTTGTTTGATTTTCAAAAGAATTAATTGTAGAAAAAGAATTTGTGATAATAATCAAGCTTTCTTCTATGTCATTAAAAGTAACTCGTCTCTCGTCTTTTTTATAGTGGTTGCCTGCTTTTAAATATGCATCTATGCCATACACAAAAGCTGTACGAATCGCCTTGTCTGGCGAGCCGCCATACTCTAAATAACTGGAGTTGTGGTAACACTCCAATGCATTAACATCGTTAGAAAAGCAGAAAGCAATTTCGAATTTCAGCTTATATTCTGGTTTATCTGGCCTATCACGGCCTTGGGTTTCATGAGTAGGTAAATAACATGGCTCTGTAAATGCGGTTTCCCCAGCCAGCTCCTTAATATAGTCACGAATACCGTTTTCGTAGAAATACGTAAATGTTTCGCCACTTTCTTCATCATGCAAAAGAAATGTTACTCCTTCGTTTACAATAGATTGACGCTTTACCATGTCTTGATACCATTCTAGTGATACGTTTATATCCATAAAAACTTCACGATCTGGGCGCCAATTTATTGTTGTTCCTGTTTTCCTGCCGTTGTAATCTTCTTTGTTAAGGCCGCCTATATTTTCTCCTTTTTCGAAGTGCAAATTATACCGATATCCCTTTGTTAGTATTTCTGCATTCATATATTCAGAGCTATACTGGGTAGAGCATAACCCCAGTCCGTTAAGGCCTAAACTGTAAGTGTAATTGGCATCTTCTTCATTATTGGAATATTTGCCACCTGCGTACAATTCACAAAACAAAAGTTCCCAGTTATACTTTTTTTCAATGGGGTTGTAGTCTACAGGCATACCCCGCCCTTGGTCTTTTACGGTAACAGAAAAATCTGCATGGCGGGTTATTTCTATTTTATTACCATAACCCTCCTTAGCCTCATCTATTGAGTTAGAAATTATTTCAAAAATTGCGTGCTGGCAACCTTCTACAGCGTCTGAGCCAAAAATTACAGAAGGACGTTTACGCACCCGGTCTGCACCTTTTAATGCGGTAATGCTCTCGTTGCCGTATTCTTTTTGTATACTCATTAAAAATTCTCCCTTATAAAGGCGCAAAAGAAATTTCTTTTGCGCCGTAAGTTTTTGCTGTCATACTACCGTGCTCGGAACATTACCCATGTGCCCCGTTCTAACTCTGTGTTAGGCGAAGGAAACTGCTGATATACAATGTATTGATTAACTTGTGCTGGAGTATCATACCCATCATCATAGTCGTTACGCTCTGCATTAAATGTTCTTGCGTCATCAGACGTACCTGTAATCGATTGGGGAGCTAAACTATCCAGCCTCATAGATGGTAACCCTAGATCATGCAATACAGCTTCCGCCTGGCTAACTGTGAGGTTTACAAGGTTAGGTACTTCAACCATTTGCCCTTCTATGCGTGAGTCTGCATCCATGTAAAAAAACACAGTGGAAGTTTGAGGCATTTCCCTACCTGGGACCGGGAAAGTATGAGAAACTGTTATGCCGCTACCTATAACTTGGTAGCCACCATTGCTCCTGGTGCTTAAATCTCTTACAGCATCTGCAAGGCGCTGGCCGCTGTAGTCTGGCATTACAGCTGCGCCCATAACATCTGCACGCCATTCATACATAGGCTGGGTGCCACCAAATGGTTGCATGCCTCTAAGGTTAATAACTTGCTGCAGGAAATTACGAACCCTTGGGCCAATTTCCCTACCTGCGCCTCCATACTCATCGTTACATACATTGTGTGCAACCATCAGCACTAAAAATTCTGGATTTTCTACAGGAGTAAATGCAATATAGGTTAGTGAATTTATGCCTGCATCACGGGTACCTTGCTGGCCTGTCCCTGTTTTACCGCCAATTGAATACCCAGGTATATATGACCATGGGTTTGCTGTGCCGCCCGATGCAGTAACTACATAGCGCATTTGAGTGCGAAGAATATCGGAAGTAGTTGCGGAAATAACACGACGTACTACTGTAGGCTGTGTTTCGTATACAACACTTCCAAATTCGTCTATGATTTGTGATACAACAAAAGGTTGCAGTAAGTTTCCGCCGTTTATTAGTGCCGCATAAGCGTTAATAGATTGTATAGCCGATGCATTAAAGCCTTGCCCTATGCTACTCGTCAAAAGCTCAACAGGTCCAAGGTTTGCATATGTGTACATAACTACTGGGCTGGACACCGCAGTTTCTGCTGGCAAGTCTATGCCTGTGCGTGAGCCAAAACCAAAATACCCTCTATAACGGTAAAAATGATCTCGTCCCAAAGCATCCATAATATAAAACATTGCCATGTTACATGAACGGTAAATTGCTTCAGTCAATGAAAGTGAGCCATGTCTATTCCAACATGGAACTCGCTCGGTAAAGAGATATCTGGCGCCGGTACAATTAAACCTCATGTTAAGGTCTATTAGATTCTCTTCCAATGCGGCAGCAATAACAATTGGTTTAAAAATAGACCCTGGCTCGTATGCATGAGAAATATTAAAATTTTGCCACATGCGTTGGAATTCTTCATGCCTGCGGGCGTCGCTAAGGTAATCCCAATTATCTTGTAGCCAAGTATCTGTTGTAATGTATGGGTTAAGTGGATCTGCAATGGAAAATGTGGGTGCCTGAGCCATTGCAATAATTTCTCCTGTGAAAGGATCCATAACAATCATGCCTATAAAGTCTGCATCCATTTCTAAAAATGCTTGATCTACACTGGCTTGTGCTATGCGCTGGATATCGCTGTCTAATGTAGTTATAAGGCTAAACCCATTGCGAACAGCTACTTCTTGCGTTTCCCCTTGTACCAAAAACGAGCGGCCTGCAGTACCTGTAAGCTCGACATTAAAAGCAGACTCTAGGCCATGGAATGAGTCACCTCTTATAAAGCCAAGTACTTGGGGAGCAAAAAATGGAGATACGTGACGGCGCTGTGTCATTCTGGTTGCGTGGATATGGGCAAAGTTATCACTTAAATAGTATGCTAACTCTGGTTCTACTTCCCTTGCTAAAATACGGTGGGATGCACCAGCCGAGTTGAGCAGATTGCCTTCAATGTCGGAATCAAAGTGGGCCTCTAAATCAAGAATAGGAATTCTTAAATGTCTGTTAATTGCGGCTAGATGGGCACTACGTACCTCTTGATTGCCTGCATGTAAAAGATTTACGTCAAAAAAGATTTCGTACACAGGAATACTTTCGATTAATGGCTGCATATGTCTGTCCATAATCTCCCCACGGGCGGCAGGAATTTCTCGGCTTATACTACCTTGTTGTTGCCTGTTTTGTTGGCGTATTGCCAAACGTCTGTATTCATCTCCTTGAACTGTTTGGATATGAAATATACGGTACCCTAAAATAACAAAAATTATAGTAAGAACTACACCAATAAATGTGGCTTGCATATCTCGTTGCCTTTTTATAGATGCCTTTGTTATGCGTTTTTTGCTTGTCTTTTTTCTTTTAAATATTTTTAGCATAAAGTCATCTCCTTTTTAGTAATTTACCCACCGCCAAAAATACGATTGAATGACCCTGAAATAAATCTGCGAATATCTAACCAAAAATAATTTTGCCTTGGCAGTAAAGCTTCTTCTCTATTAAGTACTACGCTGTCTTGTGCTGGTACATTAATTTCTATAATTTGAGAAGGGTCTGGATGTGACATACCAAGCCGCATAAATGCGTAAAACTCAATTTCCTCAATACTGTACCGGCCAATTAGCCTTGTTTCGTGTACGCGTCTTTCGTTAGTTAATGCACGTATGTCTCTATTTGCTTGGGTTATTTGTGTGTCGATAGCGGTTATTTGTGCATGAGTTAAAACACTTACCAGTGCACAAAAAAATACAATTGCTATAGTAATTATTATGTTCCTGGGAATGCGATATTGGCTTGCTTCACTTTCTACTAAAAAATAGATATTACCTCGTTTGAAAACACTTGGCATATTTTTGGAACCTTTAAGTACACGGTCGTACATTCTTGGTCTTTTTCTTTTGCGTGCTGTTTTCCGTGAAGGAGTAATTGATGGACGAGGTCTGCCGGTCTTGGAATCTCGCATCATGTCATATCCTTTCTGCCACTCGTAACTTTGCACTATGTGCACGCCGGTTTATTTCCAATTCTTCCACTGTGGGCAGTATTGGTTTTTTTGTTAATATACGAAGGCCGGGTTTTTTGCCACATACGCAATAGGGTATGTCTCTTGGGCATTCGCACGGGGATGCTATTTTTTGAAACGTTGTTTTTACTATTCTGTCTTCTAATGAATGAAATGTGATTATCGCAATGCGCCCTGTCGGGGCAAGGCAATTAATGATGTTTTGTAAAACGCTCCCAAGAGGTGATAGCTCGTTGTTTACGGCAATGCGAATGGCCATAAATGTGCGCATTGCTGGGTGAGGGGAGCCATATTTTTGCTTAGGGGTTGATTTT
>Ga0123355_10005462_pt1 | contig 18621 bp, 15 predicted proteins | sample TergutEmb28metaG_3_FD_89872 | JGI IMG/M metagenome (GOLD analysis project Ga0123355, IMG submission 89872) | Embiratermes neotenicus P1 segment gut microbial communities from Petit-Saut dam, French Guiana - Emb289 P1 | ecosystem: Host-associated > Arthropoda: Insects > Digestive system > Gut ... | reverse complement strand
ATGAAATTGCAAAGGAGCATGGCGTCAGCATAAAAACAACGCTTACAGGATTTAAGTATATAGGAGAATTCATCGCAGAGCTTGAAGCACAAGGCAGAGAAAAAGACTATATTTTTGGATTTGAAGAAAGCAACGGTTATCTTTCCAGCACATATGCCCGCGATAAAGACGCAGTAAATGCGTCAATGCTGATATGCCAAATGGTAGCGTATTACAAAACGCAAGGAAAGACACTTGTTGACAGGTTAGATGAGCTGCACCGAAAATACGGATATTTCATAAATGATTTAGTGGAGTTCACATTTGAAGGCGAAAAAGGAATGCACAAAATGACAGAAATAATGGACTCTCTTAGAAAGAATCCGATAAACGAAATAGCAGGTGAAAAAGTAACAAACATCGTGGATTATGAGATGCCAAAGGGCTTCCCAAAGACAAACATGCTAGAAGTGATTTTCAAAAGTGGTTCGAGGCTAATAGTCAGACCGTCAGGCACAGAACCTAAGCTAAAAATATATTTATCGGCAAAAGGTATTTCCGAGGAAATTACAAAAAAATCTTTATGTAATTTGAAAGCGATATGTGGTATACTAAAGGGTGATAAAAATTAAATTTGAGACAGGTGAATTATGACCAAAACTAAATTGGGAATTATATTTGGAGGGCGTTCAGGCGAACACGCTGTATCGCTGATGTCAGCAACCTCTGTGATAAATGCATTAGACCGTGAAAAGTTTGAAATCGTTTGCATAGGCATAACGGGGCAAGGTGAGTGGAAGCTCTACGAAGGTGCTCCTATAAACATAGAAAATGGCGAATGGGAGAAGACGGCAAAACCGTTTAATCTTGGCGATTTAAAAAAAGAAGTGGATTTTGCGTTTCCTGTTTTACATGGACCTTTTGGAGAAGATGGCACTATTCAAGGGCTTTTTGAAATGCTGGATATTCCATATGCAGGCTGTGGTGTTCTCGCATCATCACTTGCAATGGACAAAATTGCAGCAAAACAAATTTTTTCGGCACACGACATCCCTGTTTGCAATTATGTAACAGTAGAGGCAGAGCATCTTTCCAAAAACGATGAGGCACAGGCAGAAGAAATTGAGAAAAAACTTTCACACAAGTACCCATTCTTTGTCAAGCCGGCAAACATGGGCTCGAGTGTAGGAATAAGTAAAGCAAAAGATAAACAAACTTTGATTGAGGCACTTCACGAAGCAGCGAAGTATGACAGGCGAATTATCGTCGAAGAAGGAGTAAATGGCAGAGAGCTAGAAGTTGCGATATTAGGAAACAATATAGATATCAAAGCATCTGTAGTAGGAGAGATATTACCGTCAGAAGAGTTTTATAGCTATCATGCAAAATACCTCGATGGTGGGAAGTCAGAAATTCAAATTCCTGCAAAAGATGTCAGCTCCGAAATAGCAGAAGGGCTGAGAGAGCTGGCAATAAAAGCATATCGTGCACTTGATTGTGCGGGCTTTGCAAGAGTAGACTTTTTCTTTGAAAACGAAACAAACAAAGTATATATAAGTGAGATAAACACCATCCCAGGATTTACGAAGTACAGCATGTTTCCGCTACTTTGGAAAGAAACTGGAGTGGGATATAAAGAAGCACTAGAAAGGATTGTGGCATTAGGTTATGAAAGATATTATGCTAAAGATAATAGGCAAACAAATGTCCGCTGACATGGAGGAAGTTCAGCTCGAATTCATTACAGAAGGACAAATTTATGAGGAAAACAAATCGCTATATCTTGTGTATGAGGAAAGTGAATTTTCTGGTATGCCTGGGTGTAAGACGAAGCTTGAATTTAGCGATGGCGAGATAAGAATGAGCAGGCTTGGTGATGATATAGGACTTGATACAGAGATAAAATTTGTAAAAGGCGAACGCTATAAAGGATATTACGAAACTCCGTATGGTGCGATAGAGATGGAAGTGCTCACAAACGAAATCGAAAACAGCCTGTCCGCTGATGGCAGTGGTAGTGTAAATATAGATTACGAAGTTTCCCTAAAAGGACTTTCAGAAGGCAGAAATAAATTAAACATCGAAGTAATGTAGCGAAGGAGAAAAAATATTATGATGAGCAATAGGACGACAAAGATAATTGTTTATATAATTGTTATTGCGATGATACTCAGTTCATTTTCTTTTATATTTTTTTTAACGCCAGCAAATGGCACGGAAGCAAGAAACGTTTATGGAACAAGTTTATCGACACAAACCCTTTACGGTCAGCTATCGGCACAGGAGCAGAGGCTTTTAAGAGATAGACTTAACGAGCTCGAAAGCTATATTAGGTTTATTCAAGAAAATTTCAAAGACGAAGTTGACCTTACAACGCTTATCGATGGAGCGTTTGAAGGTTCGATAAATGCACTTGGCGATCCGTATAGTTTCATTTTCACAAGTCCTGAAGCAGGACAAGGCTTTATGGAAAATGTTTTAGGCGAATATGTCGGCATAGGCGTTACTATAACACTTAATGCAGAAGGTCTTTGTAGAGTAGAAGAGGCTATCGTAGGAGGGCCAGCAGAGGCAGCAGGGATAAGATCTGGCGATTTAATAATCAGAATAGATGGGCAAGAGCTTACAGGAAAAAACATAAATGAGATAGCAGCACTTCTGCGAGGAGAGATTGGTACTGCAGTTGCAGTAACTGTTTTAAGGTCAGGTACGCAAAGGGAATTTACGATAACAAGAGAAAGAATTAGCCAAATAAGCGTAGAGTATGAAATTCTCGATGGAAATATAGGATATATATTAATAAAAAGTTTTAACTTGAGAACTGCAAGAGATTTTAGAGATGCGAGGGCATACCTTGTTAGAAATGGTGCGACATCTCTTATCATTGATCTTAGGAATAATTCAGGTGGACTTATAAATGTTGCAATTGACGTGGCAAATGAGCTTATTTCGGAAGGTTATGTTGTACATCTTAAGGCAAGGGGAGAAGTGCTAGAGAGCATAAGTGCGACAGGCGGAGCAAGAAATACGCTAAACACAGTGCTTTTAGTCAATGAATACAGTGCAAGTGCATCGGAAATACTTGCAGGAGCGCTTCAAGATAACGGTGTTGCAACACTTGTAGGAAATACTACTTTTGGTAAAGGTGTAGCACAGGCAATGGAATATACGAGTGGAGGTATGTCTTATAACCTTTCAGTATTTCATTTTGTTACGCCAAACTACAATATAATTCACGACAGAGGAATTATGCCTGATTATGTTGTCAGAAACAGCCTTGGCGAACTAAGAGTACAGGCACAAGCACTTTTTGAAACATTTGCTCCATTTGCAGGTGATGTAAGACCAGAAGCAGGAGATACAGGGCTTAACGTGTTTGCCGCACAGCAAAGGCTTGCACTTCTCGGATTTGATGTAAACCTCACAGCTACTATGGACGAGCAGACTGTAAATGCGGTAATGCGATTTCAGAGCGAAAATGAATTATGGTCATATGCAAGGCTCGACTTTACTACTATGAGAGTAATCGATGAAGTTACTTTAGCTTATATAAACAACGATTCAGAAGAGGACTTGCAATTACTAAAAGCAAAACAGTTATTACAGCAAGTTGATATACCAGAAACATATATTAGAATAATGTAATTAAGGAGGATTTTTTGCAATATGCCGTCAGCGATAGGGTTTGATTCAGAAAAGTATATAGAAGAACAGTCAAAGTATATTTTAGAAAGAGTTAACGAGGGATGTACAGAACGTCTCTATTTGGAGTTTGGGGGAAAGCTTGTCAATGATAAACATGCTATGCGCGTGTTACCTGGATTTGACGAAAACGCAAAAATAAATCTTCTTTGCAAACTAAAAGATCAGGCAGAAATTGTTATTTGTGTCTATTCAGGAGATATAACAACGAACAAAACAAGGCAAGACTTTGGGATTACTTATGACCTTGAAGTTCTTCGCCTTATTGATGTGTTCAGAAATTATGAGCTTTCTATCAATAGCGTTGTTGTGACGAGATACGAAGACCAGCCGGCAGTAAATATGTTTCTTAACAAGCTAAACAGGCGTGGCATCAAGACGTACAAGCACACTCTCACAAAAGGTTATCCGACAGATGTTGATATGATAGTCAGCGATGAGGGGTATGGTGCAAATCCATATATAGAAGTTAAAAAGAGGCTAGTTGTAGTAACAGGCCCGGGTGGTGGAAGTGGCAAACTTGCGACTTCGTTATCACAGCTTTATCATGACTCTAGGCGAGGGATAAAGTCAAGTTACTCAAAGTTTGAGACTTTTCCGATTTGGAATTTGCCGCTAAAGCATCCTGTAAATGTTGCTTACGAAACAGCGACAGTTGATTTGAAAGATGTCAGCATGATAGATTCTTTTCATCTTGAAGAGTATGGAGTTACAGCTATAAATTACAATAGAGACATTGAAGTTTTTCCAATTGTAAAGAGAATTATAGAAAAAATAACGCAAAACGACTCGCCTTACAAATCACCGACAGACATGTGTGTTAACAGGGTAGGATTTAGCATCATTGATGATGAAGTTGTAAAGTTCGCCGCAAGGCAAGAGATAATAAGAAGGTATCTCATAGCAAAATGTAATTATAAAAAAGGGAAGATAGACGAAGAAGCACTCAACCGTTCAAAAGTTTTGATGGACGATGCAGGGCTTGTTGTAGAAAATAGACTTGTTGTAACTCCTGCTAGGGAATATGCAGAGTTAAAGCGAAATTGTGATGTAAAATACGAAAACGTGGTAGTTATGGCGATAGAAATGCCAGATGGCACGATGATAACTGGCAGAAGTTCTCGTCGAATGGTGGCAGCAGCAGCGGCAATCTTAAACGCTGTCAAAAAACTGACAGGGGTTTCAGATGACATACATATGATTTCACCGTCGGTTTTATCAACGCTTCAAGACCTTAAGACAAACATTTTGAATCAGGAGCGTTCGAGCCTAAACTGTGAGGAAGTCCTTACAGCACTGACGATTTCGGCGGCACATAATCCGACAGCTCATGCCGCGACAGAAAGTTTGATACACCTAAAAGGATGTAGGGCACATTGTACTGCGATTCTTTCGGATAAGGATGAAAATACGCTTACGGCGCTTGGGGTAGATGTGACGAGTGATCCGGAGTATGTGACTACGAATTTGTATTTTGGATAATATTTAATAAACACACTAATCATTTTGCAATCGGGTTTATATTAATACATATAAAATGTCACAAAACACAATCGCACAAATGGGAAACTGCCACAATTATGCTCATAGTCTTTGGGTGCTTTGCCAGCTTTTTGTAACTTGATAATGTCAAAGCATGTGATAATATAACTACCAAAGACTACATTCACATAATTTGCAGTTACACCATTTATACTCAAACTGTGTTTTGCAACACTTTATAATATCAAACACAGAATCGAATTAAATCAAGCTGTGTTCTATGACACCCCATATCAAAAATTGAGTTCAGAAAAGCGATTGCAAAACAAACAGTGTAACATAACAAATTAATATATAATAACTAAAAAAGGAAAACTCAAATGACAAAAACTAACACGAAAACTAACATTTTAAAAATTAGAACCACCACAATACTCCTTATAACGATGGTGTTGATCGCGACGCCGGTGTTTTCGTATGGAGTGACTGAGAACAGTGAGCAGGTATATCTCAGCGAAAGGCTGAGTTCTCTTGAGGAGTATATTAGATTTATTCATGAGAAATTTAAGGATGATGTGGATTTAAATGTTTTGATTGATGGTGCGTTTAGGGGTGTTGTCGATAGTCTTAAAGACCCATATAGCACATTTTTTGGACCAACTATACCAAGACCAGAGGCTCAGCGGCGAGTAGTGGGCGAGATTGTTGGTATTGGTGTTCAGATGGAAACAATTGTAGGAGGCAGGCTTGCAGGTCAAACTATGGTGCATGAAGTCATAGAGGGAAGCCCAGCAGAAAGAGCAGGCATCTTACCTGGAGATATCATTATCAAAGTCGATGGAGCGGATGTAAGGCAAACTCCTGGTGCTGAAATAGCTACAATGCTAAGAGGCGAAGAAGGTACGACCGTTGTAGTAACAGTGGACAGAGGACGCCTAGGCGAGCATACGTACACTATAATTAGACAACGAATAGCAGTGACGGATTCTTTCTTTAAGATTATGGAAGATGACATCGGATATATTAATCTTGCAAGTTTTGGAATAGGTAGTCACAATGCTTTTGCTAATGCAATGGATGCACTTATTGAAGCAGGTGCAACGTCACTTATTCTTGATATAAGAGATAATCCTGGTGGCGTTATAATTGGAGCAGTAGAAATTGCCGAAGAACTTATAGGCAACGGTGTGATTGTGCATATGGAAGAACGAGGCGAGATAGTCGAGAGCATAGAAGCGACAAACGGGCAAGGAGCAAGCATGCCTGTTGTGTTACTAATCAATGAAAACACTGCAAGTGCAGGGGAAATTCTTGCAGCAGCGCTACAAGACAACGATGCTGCAATACTTGTTGGAGAGACAACGTTAGGAAAAGGAACGGCTCAAACGGAACAAAGGTTAGGAGGCGGACGATACTTAACATTATCGGTATTTAATTTTTTGACACCTAACATGGAGATAATAGAAGATGTAGGAATCACGCCTGATTATGAAGTGGCAAATACATATGGCCTACGCAGAGAGGATGCGGCACGTAGATATGAAGCATTTGCACCGTTTGCAGAGGAAACAAGACCAGTTTATGGCGAAGCGGGACTTAACGTACTTGCAGCACAACAAAGATTAAGACTACTAGGGCATGACATAGGACTTACAGCAATTATGGATTACCAAACAGTTAGAACTATAAGTGAATTCCAAAGAGCAAGAGGATTGTGGGCAGGTGGAGTTTTGGACTTCACGACTCAAAGACATATACAAGAAGCCACACTGGCATATATTAACAATACCTCAACAGAAGACTTGCAGCTTTTGAAAGCAATAGAACTAGTCAGGAGATAATAAGCACAATATATGGGAATGATAAAAGATTTTAGAAGACTATTTGGATTGTTTAGTAAAAGAGAAAAAAGAAACTCCGCAATAATGCTAGGACTTATCGGCATAGGCGGTGTTTTAGCGATTATGGGGATAGGTGCAATCCTCCCGTTTACTATGATTCTTCTTGACCAAGAAGCAGTCTATCGTTATCCAATCCTTCAAACGATTACAGAAGTTCCTTGGATTGGTGGACACAGAAGATTTGTAGTACTTATGAGTATCGCTTTTGTCCTCGTGTTTCTAATAAAAAGTTTATATATGTTTTTCCTAATATATATACAGAACAGATTCGCAAGGAATATGCAAGTAGGAATGTCGAAAAAACTATACCAATGTTATATTTATAAGCCTTATGAATTCTTTTTTCAGAAAAGTACAGTGGAACTAAGTAGAAACATAGGGCTTGTTACATCGGTTATTCAAGGCATGCTTATGACAGGAATAACATTTTTAAATGAGCTTATAACAATTGCTTTTATTGTTGCACTACTATTCATAGTTGACCCGATTACTTCCATTAGCATTGTGGTTGTTTTAGGTGGGGTTGTGATAGCGGCTTATGCTTTATTAAAATCTAAACTTGAAGAAACCACAAAAAAACAAAATGAGCTGGCTATTGTTAAGGGCAGATTAATTCGTGAAGGTTTGGCGGGCATAAAAGCGATTAAGATGATTGGTAGCGAGAGAAGTTTCGTAATACGCTATCATTTAGTGAGTATGACAACTGCAAAGCTAGCTGCTTTTTATAACTTGGCGTCACAGGCACCGAGACTTCTTATTGAAATGATTGCAATGTCAGGGATTGTTATAATAGTACTTGTTAATGCACTGCGCACCCCTGATATGACAGAAATTTTGCCAATGTTGGCACTGTTTGGATTTGCTGCGATGAGGGTCATGCCTTCGATGGCTAGAATCACAAGCCATCTAACAACGATTAGAGTAAATACAGTACATTTCAATCAAATCTACGAGGATTTAAGGGCGGCTGTAGACCTCCAGGAGTCAGAACTTATTAAAATAGAAAAGATTAACTTTGATGCAAATATTGAAGTTAGAAATTTATCATATACATACCCTGGAACGGACAAAGTTATACTAGAAAACATAAACTTAACTATACCTAAAGGGCAATCAGTGGGAGTTAAGGGCGTCTCTGGTGGCGGCAAAACTACACTTATAGATATTTTGCTAGGGCTACTTGAACCGAAAAAAGGTGAAGTGCTCGTTGATGGAGTCGATATAAGTGAAAATCTTCCGGGGTGGAGAAAAAATATTGGATATGTACCACAAAGCATCTTTATTATCGATGATAGTGTTGCGGCTAACGTTGCACTCGGCATACCGAAGGAAGAAATCGACATGCAGCGAGTATGGGAAGCTTTGGAAATAGCGAACCTCAAAGAAGTTGTGGAGGCACTCCCTGAAAAGCTCAATTCTGGCATAGGCGAAGGGGGCATGAAGATTTCAGGCGGACAAAGGCAAAGACTGGGTATTGCAAGAGCGTTATATTATAACCCGGAAGTGTTGATATTTGATGAAGCAACATCTTCATTGGACAACGAAAGTGAAAAAGTTATTACAGAGGCAATCACAAAATTGGGGCATACAAAAACTATGATAATAATTGCACATAGGTTAAATACACTTGAAAAATGCGATGCTATTTATGAAGTTAAGGATAAAAGTATATACAAAGAATAAGGATGCATTATAAGGAAGGGTCTTATGAAAGTTTTATTTATTGCGACAGTTACAGAACATATAAAGGCATTTCATATACCATATTTGAAATGGTTTAAAGAGCAGGGAGCTGAAGTCCATGTTGCAACTTTTGGTGATGAAGAAATCCCATATTGTGATGTAAAGCATAATATTTCAGTTGCTCGCTCACCATTTAGACTGGATAATATTAAGGCATATAACCAGTTAAATGCAATACTAAAAAAAGAAAAATATGACATAATTCATGGGCATACTCCTATGGGTGGAATTTTAACGAGGTTGTGTGGCAAGAAGTATAGAAAAAATGGAACTAGCATTATTTACACTGCACATGGATTTCATTTTTACAAAGGGGCACCGTTATTAAATTGGCTATTATACTATCCAACAGAAAAATGGCTATCGAAGTATACTGACAAGCTCATTACGATTAACAAAGAGGATTATGAACTTGCAAAACAAAAAATGAAAGCAAAGAATACATATTACGTTTCAGGTGTTGGTATTGACACAAATAAGTTTGCAGCATCGACGGCTCGCAAAGAAACAAAACGAGACGAACTTGGGATACCATATGACGCTACTGTGTTTGTTTCAATAGGAGAACTCAGCAAACGCAAAAATCACCATACGACAATAAAAGCCATTAAGGAATCAAATATAGAAAACGGGTATTACATTATTGTAGGTAGAGGGGATTTAGATAAAGAACTAAAAGATTTATGTAAATCTTTAGGTATAGAAGAACAAGTGCTATTTCTCGGGTATAGGAAAGATACAGCAGATCTATTACATATGTCAGATGTTTTTCTATTCCCATCACTCCAAGAAGGTTTGCCAGTCGCACTGATGGAGGCTATGGCAGCAGGACTTCCATGCGTTGCATCAACAATCCGAGGCAACACAGATTTGATGGAAGATGGCAAAGGTGGCTTTTTATGTAGCACTAACGACGTAAAGGAATATGCAAGAGCTATCGAGAAAATCATAGAAAGTGCTGGAGATATGGGAAAATATAATCAGACCAAAGTAAAAGAGTTCGATATAGCTGCAGTTATGGAGCAAATGAAGGAGATGTATGAAAAGCGTAGTAATTGTACGATCAAACCCAGTATCACCAGACCCTAGAGTTGAAAAAGAAGCAGATTGCCTCAATGAGGCAGGATATGATGTCAAGATATTAGCCTGGGATAGGGCAAATTCATATAAAGTGAAATATGATATATGTGATTTGCCAAGTGGAAAAGTAAAAATATTTCGCTTTGGTATACCTGCATCTTATGGAGCGGGGATGAAAAATTTATTTCCTTTTATTATGTTTCAAGTAAGACTATTTGCATGGCTTTGTTCAAACAGAAAGGAATATGAAATAATCCACGCATGTGACTTTGACACAGCGTTTACATCTAGGATATGTGCTAAATTATTAAGTAAAAAGCTAGTGTTTGATATTTTCGATTATTTAAGTACAAACCCAACAAACATATTTGAAAAATTAATTAGAAGGCTTGAAAATAATATTATAAATAAAGCAGACGGAGTAATAATTTGTACAGAGCATAGAAAAGAGCAAATCCGTGGCACGAACCCAAAGAGATTGGCAATAATTCACAACAGCCCTGAAAAACTTGCAGGTGATAGTAATATAGAAAACGAAAAAACTTTAGACGAGCAAAACGTATATAAGGTCACATATGTTGGAATATTGCAAGACTATAGACTCTTGATAGAAATGGGCGAAGTAATAGCTAACATGAAAAATGTGGAGTTGCATATTGGCGGGTTTGGGAAATACGAAAACCATTTTGAACAGCTAACTAAAAAACATAAGAATATAAAATACTACGGAAAGTTATCATATGAAGAAACAATTGAGTTGGCAAAAAATAGCGATATTATAACAGCAATTTACGACCCAACAATAGGCAATCATTACTATGCAGCACCAAATAAGTTTTATGAAGCATTGATGCTAGGTAAGCCACTTATCATGGCAAGAAATACGGGGATGTCTGACTTAGTAGAAAAAAATGATATAGGTGTTTTGATAGACTACACCAAAGAAAGTTTTGAAAAAAGTTTAAAAGAATTAATCAACAGAGAAAATGAATGGATGAACATGGGCGTAAAGATGAAAGAAATTTATAAAGAACAATTTTCTTGGGAAGAAATGAAAAAGAGATTAAGGTCATTTTATGAGGAAATATCTATATGAGTGAAGTGTTGCCGAAAGTTAGTGTTATTGTTCCAGTGTACAAGGTTGAAGAATATCTAAGACAATGTATAGAGAGCATAATTGTGCAGACATATGCAAATCTTGAAATCGTTCTCGTTGATGACGGCTCTCCAGATAATTGTGGCAAGATTTGTGATGAATATGCAGAGAAGGATGCACGGATTATAGTGATACATAAACAAAATGGTGGACTGTCTGATGCAAGAAATGTAGGGATTGAAGTAGCAACTGGAGAATATTTAACTTTTGTGGACAGTGATGATTGGCTTGAAAATGATATGGTTGAAACTTTGTATAACAATATAGTGAACCATAATGCGGACATTTCGTGTTGTGGATATTATTTTTCATATGTTGGAGAAAATGTAGCATCAGTTGTTGAAGATGGCCTGTATATATTTTCGGGTAGTGAAAATATGATAATGCAGTACATAGTAACAGGAATTATTGATGTTATAGCATGTTGTAAACTATATAAAGCATATATCTTCAAGGAAACAAGGTATCCATATGGTAAAATCCATGAAGATAATTATGCAATTATTGATGTGCTTTCATTAGCAAATACTATAGTGGTTGATAACACTCCAAAGTATTATTATAGACAAAGGAAAAGTGGAATAGCAGGATCTGCAGATGCGTTGGTGCGTGCAGAAAATCTTGTAAATATGGCTGATGAAAACAAAATAAAAATAGAAGACAGATTTGACAATCCAGCATTAGGTCAGCTGATTTTATTCAAATATTATGTTATGGCAATAATGTTTATAATCTTTGATAAAAAACATAATAAAAATAGAAACAATATATATGTTTTTACAAAGGCTTTAAATGAAATCAGAGATAACTTCTATGGTTTTAAAAAAAATAAATATCTTTCTCAAAATGATAAGTTGAAATTATGGGCGATAAAGATAAGTGTAAATTTTTATAAGTTGCTGCAGATGGTTAACAATAAGTCGAAGGGGAAAATGCAAAACAACAACTTAGCTTTGTTCGATTAATAATATATAAAAAAATATATCTGAGAATACATTTGAGGAGTAATGTTTAGTGATTAGTGTAATTGTTCCTATTTATAAAACTGAAAAATATCTGAAACGTTGCATTGAGTCGATTATAAATCAAACTTATACTGATATGGAAATACTTTTAGTTAATGATGGTTCGCCAGACAATTGCGGGAGTATTTGCGATGAATACTCGGAGAAAGACGATAGAATCAAAGTTATACATAAAGAAAATGGTGGTGTATCTTCTGCAAGAAATGTAGGGCTTGACATGGCAGAGGGTGAATATATAAGCTTCGTTGACAGTGATGATTTTATAAAGAGCAATATGATTGAAGTGTTGATGAGCAATATGTTGTCGACACAATCGGATTTGGTTATATGCAATTACGAAAATTTGTATGAAAATAATAGAGTAAAGATACGTAGTGACTATGAAAACAGAGTATTTGAAAGTATTTACGAATTTGAAAAGTTGTTTGTGTATTACTACTATAAGGCGGGTATAATTGATGGACCATGTAACAAACTGTATAAAAGTGTGATGTGTGGAAGATTCGATGAAAAACTGCATAACGGAGAAGATGGATTTTTTATATTGGAATATTTGAAAAAATGCAATAGAATTTCGGTTATTAACAATGTGCTATATACTTATCAGCACATTAACCCTGAATCGGCCACTATGAAATATAAGGATAATTATTTTGAAATATGTGAGCTTATTCTGAGTATTACAGAAGACTTTTGCATTGAGAACTTTTCATCGTCGTTTGATGTAAAGGAATTATATTTTGCTTTTTGTATGGAGATTGATGCGGCATTCAAATATTATATCTATCGCAAGATGCCTTACAAAAAACTTTTGCTGAAAGTAAGAGAGGGTATGCAAAATGCTAAATTTATGGATATAATAGAAAAAATTGAATATAAACAAATGCGAACAAAAGAGAAACTAAAATATTTTGCAGTGAAAGTTTTGATTAAAAACAAGTTGAGCGGGCTTTTAATTGGCTATGGCAAACTGACGTTTGCTGTAATGCTTGCAAGAGAAAAATTGGCATGACAAATGAAAAATAGCAATACAATGCTTGATAGTGGGGAGTATAATTTTGAAAAAAATAATAATCATCTCAGAATGTTTTGCACCAAATAATAAAATTGCAGCAATACGAACAACCAAATTAGCTAAATATTTCAAGTTGAAGCAAAACTATAATATAACAGTAATTTCAAGAGCGTTGCGAAATGATGAAATAGTAGACCCTATTCTAAGCGAAGATTTGAAATATGTGGACAATCATATTATTGTTGGGCATTCTAAGTATATGAAAAACCTTTTTAAAATTAGAGAGAGGTTGATAAAAGTAAGCATACGAAGATAGATACTACAGTTTCCGCTTCTACAGGTAGTAGGCGTAGCAAGAAAACAATTCGCAGTAACCTTATCAACAGTAGGCTTGGGTTGTATATTAGAGTAAAATTTAATGAAATCATAGAAGATCTCGAGCAGAAGGACTTTATCAGGTTGGCATATAGGCAGGTTGGGGAGAACTTGGATTTTGATTTGATTTTGTCTTCACATGATCCGTATTCTTCACATATGATTGCCAGTAAAATCAAAAGAAACAACCCTGAAAAATTGTGGATTGCTGATTTTCGTGACCCAGTACTCAATCCGTTTACACCTGAAGGGAAGCTTGGTTTTTACAAATCATACATTAAAAATGTATCAAAAAATGCAGACGTTTTTACAGGTGTAACGAAGGCTTGCTTAAAGGGTTTTGAAAAACAGCAGATGAAACAGTGCTATGTAATATGCAATGGCTTTGATAGAGATGATTTAAAAAATGTAGAAATAGTGTCGAATAGTCAATTTACACTCACATATACAGGGTTGTTATACCAAGGGAAAAGAGATTTAAGTATTATATTTAAAGCACTAAGAGAGCTTATTGAAGAGGGAAATGTGGATGGGAAAAACGTTCTAATAAATTATGCAGGGAGGTCTGAAAGTGACTTTATAAAGCAAATTGAAAAATACAACCTAAGAGAATCATCGCGCTTGCATGGGTTTGTGGACAGAGAGCAATCATTGCAGTTACAACTTAGTAGCAACATATTACTTTTAGCTTCGTGGAACAACAGTGAAGACACAGGGGTTGTAACAGGAAAATTTCTTGAGTATTTAATGATGAATAAGCCGATTGTATGTGCGATTACAGGTGATTTACCAAATAGTCAGCTAAAAGAAATGATAAAAGAAGCAAATAATGGCGTGATATGGGAAGAAGCAAATGATGAAGTTGATTACCCTATATTGAAATCTTATATCCTTGAACAATACCAAAGCTTCATGAATAGCCAACCACCTCTGTTTGAACCAAATCTTGAATACATAGAACAGTATAATTATAAAAATATAGCACAACAATTTATAGATATAATTGAAAAACAAAGCACGAACGCTTAGGGAAAAGGTGTAAAATGAAGAAAATTGCCATAGTAGGATGCGGAAGAATTTCGTATAAACATGTAGAAGCCATTATAGCAAATGAAAAAATTGCCAAACTAGTTGCAGTTAGTGATATAATGGTGGACAATGCAGAAAAAAGAGCAACAGAATATGTAGGAAAAACAGGAAAGTATACTTGTAAGCCAACGGTATTTAAAGAATACAAAGAAATGCTAAAAGTGCATTCAGACATTGATATTGTTTCAATATGTACAGAAAGCGGATATCACGCAGAGATTGCAATAAATTGCATGAAACAAGGGAAACATGTTATTGTGGAGAAGCCGATGGCACTTTCCATATCTGACGCAGATGAAATGATAGAAACCGCGGACAAAATGGGTGTAAAACTAGGTGTGTGTTTTCAAAACCGATTTAACCCACCAATACAAAAGCTTAGAAAAGCTTTGGAAGATGGTAGATTTGGAAAAATTATTTCTGTGACAGCAAGAGTTCTATGGAACAGAAATAAGACGTATTATGAGCAAGCTCCTTGGCGAGGCACATATAATCTTGATGGTGGATGTCTGATGAATCAATGTACACACAATATTGATTTGTTGCAGTGGATGCTTAACTTCGGAAAAGAAAATAAAAATTCGATTAAATGGATAAACGGAGATGTTTCAAATCATATGCATCCATATATAGAAGCCGAAGACTATGGGAGTATTCAAATCAAATATGACAATGGTGCGATAGGCAATATAGAAGGGACTGTTTGTGTTTTTCCTGAAAACTTGGAAGAAACATTGATGATTATAGGTGAAAAAGGTATCGCAGAAATTGGTGGGATTGCATTAAATACAATAAAAGTATGGCGTTTTGAAGATGGCGTGGACAACGAAGAAGATGTTAAAAAGCAGTATAGCTCAGCAATTGAAAACGTTTATGGACATGGACATGCTCCATTTTATAAAGATTTTATCGAAGCAGCCCTGCAGAACAAAAAACCATATATAGATGGCAAAGATGGAAAAAAAGCACTAGAAATTATATTGGCAGCATACAAATCAAGCCATGACGAGGCAAGAGTAAACTTTCCTTTGAAGAAAGATATTTCTTCGGAAGAATTCAAACAAATCGTTTTAACATTTTGATAAGCAAGGAGATTAGTTGGTGATAAATATTTTAACATACACAGCGTTACATAGGAAAACCTACGATACGATGTGTTCACTAAAAGCAAATGGCTATAAAGATGTGAATATTTGGATGAAAAAATATAGTTATACTAAAACTTTCACTCCGCTAATTGAACATAGGCCAGAGACTAATTTTTACCTTTCCCCATTAAATCAAGAAATCGGAGTTAGGGCATTAGCAAATAATTTGGGTTTTAATTGTTATGAGATTGAAGACTACAATGAGATTGCATCAAATGGCATCTACTTAATATGTGGAGCAGGAATATTGCCTCGAGAATTTGTTGAAAGAAATGTGATAATAAATACACATCCTGGCTTCATACCAAATGTTAGAGGGCTGGATGCTTTTAAATGGGCAATATATGAGGGGCTACCGGTGGGCGTTACTTCACATTTAATTGGAGAAGAAATCGATGCAGGTGAAATTATTGAACGTAAAGTCGTACCAATATATAAAAATGATACATTTTATCGTGTAGCACAACGTGTTTATGAAACAGAGATTGCAATGCTTGTCAATGCAATAGAATTATTAGCCAATCCGCGAGATTATATCAGTGCAGGAGATAATATTATACGAAAGCGTATGCCACATGCATATGAGGTTGAGCTACTTTACAAATTTGAACAATACAAAGAGAAATGGGGCGTAGAATAATATGCAATTTATTGATTTACAAGAACAGTATAAACTTGTCGAAAAACAAATAAATGAAGGAATCCAGACAGTTTTAGCACACGGTCAATTTATAATGGGGCCAGAGGTTTTGGAACTAGAAAAAAAGTTAGCAAATTATGTAAACGTAAAGCATGCGATAACTTGTGCAAACGGAACAGATGCACTACATTTGCCGCTACTAGCATGGGGCATAGGAAAAGGTGATGCAGTATTCACGACAACTTTTTCTTTTTTTGCTACAGCAGAAGTCATTTCATTGACAGGTGCGACACCCGTTTTTGTTGATATTGAAGAGGAAACTTTTAACATATGTCCCAAGGCACTTGAAAAAGAAATAGGAAAAGTAAAAAGTGAAGGGAAATTAACAGCTAAAGCTATTATTCCCGTTGATTTGTTTGGTTCTCTTGCCGACTATGATAAAATTTCTGACATTGCAAAAAAATATGAGGTAAAAGTTCTCTCAGATGCGGCACAGTCGTTTGGGGGAACACATAACGGTAAGAAAGCAGGTAGCTTCGGTGATGCAGCAGCGACGTCATTTTTTCCAGCAAAACCACTTGGATGTTATGGTGACGGTGGCGCGATGTTTACAGATGATGATGGACTTGCTGAACATTTACGTTCACTTAGAAATCATGGGCAAGGTTCAGATAAATATGATAATATTAGAATTGGGCTGAATTCGAGGCTTGATACAATACAGGCAGCTATACTTTTGCCAAAACTAGAAATATTAAGTGATGAAATTGAGAAACGAAATATAGTTGCAAAAAAGTACAACAGCTTTTTAGGTGCAATTGTAAAAACTCCTTATATTTCATCAAATGCGACTTCTGCGTGGGCACAGTATTCGGTATTGGCAAAAAATGCAGAAGAACGAGAGAAATTTCAAGAGATTTTGAAAGAGGCTGAAATTCCGACAATGATTTACTACCCAAAACCTTTGCATTTGCAAAAGGCGTTTTCAAATTTAGGATATAGAATAGGAGATTTTCCTGTTGCAGAAGATGTGACGAGCAGAATATTTAGTTTACCTATGCATCCATACTTGACTGAGGTGCAAATTAAAAAAATAAACAAAAAAATACAGGAGCAAGTAACAATATGACAACAAAACAAATACTGTTAAACAAAATTATAGACAAGACGGCAATTGTTGGTGTAATGGGGTTAGGATATGTAGGGCTTCCATTGGCAGTAGAAAAAGCAAAGGCCGGTTATAGAGTAATAGGCTTTGATATACAAAAAAGCAAGGCAGATCTTGTTAATGCAGGGCAGAATTACATAGGAGATGTAGTTGGTGAGGAACTCAAAGACTTAGTTGAAGCAAAAAGACTGCAAGCAACTTCAGATTATGATTTTTTAAATCATGTAGATTGTATTGCTATATGTGTTCCAACTCCTCTTGACATTCACAGGCAACCAGATGTAAGTTATGTGAAGGCCTCAACAGAGCAAATCGCAGCGAAGCTCCGCAAAGGAATGCTTGTTGTGCTGGAGAGTACAACATATCCAGGAACGACAGAAGAACTGGTAAAACCAATATTAGAAAAAGCATCAGGGCTCAAATGTGAAGTGGACTTCTTTCTTGCATTTTCTCCCGAAAGAGTAGATCCAGGAAATTTAATTTATAATACAAAGAACACACCGAAAGTTGTTGGTGGAATAGGTAAGGATAGCACAGAGCTGGCATCAAAACTCTATGGAAGTATCATAGAAGGCGATATCTTCGAAGTATCATCACCAGCGGTCGCTGAAATGGAAAAGCTTCTAGAAAACACATATAGAAATATAAATATAGGACTTGCAAATGAAATGGCAATCATCTGTGACAAAATGGGTATAGATGTTTGGGAAGTCATAGATGCGGCAAAAACTAAACCTTATGGGTTTCAGGCTTTCTATCCAGGACCTGGTGTAGGTGGACATTGCATTCCGTTAGATCCATATTACTTGACATGGAAAGCAAGAGAGTATAATTACCATACGAAACTTATCGGAACAGCAGGTGAAATTAATGACTATATGCCACATTATGTTGTTGAACGATTATCAAGAATTTTAAATAAATTTAAAAAGTCACTCAACGGTTCAAAAGTATTGGTTCTAGGAATAGCATATAAACAAGATATCGACGATTATAGAGAAAGTCCAGCATTAAAAATAATAGAAAACTTGGAAAATGAGGGGGCGGAAGTGTATTATCATGACCCACATGTAGAGTTCTATAAGTATAAAGGACATAGATGCAAAGGTGTGAAGCTT
>Ga0123355_10005461_pt1 | contig 18626 bp, 8 predicted proteins | sample TergutEmb28metaG_3_FD_89872 | JGI IMG/M metagenome (GOLD analysis project Ga0123355, IMG submission 89872) | Embiratermes neotenicus P1 segment gut microbial communities from Petit-Saut dam, French Guiana - Emb289 P1 | ecosystem: Host-associated > Arthropoda: Insects > Digestive system > Gut ... | reverse complement strand
GTAGGCTGAGGGTGTTTGAGAACAGGGTGTTGAGGAGAGTATTTGGGCCTAAGAGGGACGAGATAACAGGGGAATGGAGAAAATTACATAATGAGGAGCTTAGGGATCTTTACTCCTTACCCAGTATTGTGCGGGTGGTAAAATCGAGAATAATAAGATGGGCGGGGCATGTGGCTCGTATGGGGGAGGGGAGAGGTGTGCACAGGGTTGTAGTGGGGAGACCCAGGCGTAGATGGGAGGATAATACTAAGATGGATCTTCGGGAAGTGGGAGGGGGTGGAGACTGGATGGAGTTGGCTCAGGATAGAGACAGATGGCGGGCACTTGTGAATACGGTGACGAACTTTCGGGTTCCATAAAGTGCGGGGAATTTCTTGACTAGCCGCAGAACCAGTTAGCTTCTCAAGAAGGACTCTGCTCCATGGAGTAATTAATTAAGATACGCTGGGGGCATGGATGTTTGTCTCTTGTTAATGTTGTGTGTTGTCAGGTACAAGTCTCTGCGTCAGTCTGATCACTCGTCCAGAGGTGTTCTACCGAGTGTGTATGTCCAATGAGTGTGATCGCGAATCCCCGTAAAGGGAGATGAGGTCCCGGAATCGGGTCGAAGCGCCATAGAAAAAACACAAGTCGCACAAATTTCCCGGGAGATTACCAAAGGTTAGACGCCCTTTCCCACAATTAATATCCACACACGTATTCTGAGCCATTTAAAGACTACGTAAATGAAGATATAGACTTTCCCCATCTCACGAAGTTGTTGCATTCCGGAAGGTACGGCGGAATTCGAATTTTGCACAAGTTGAAAGTGAGTATACGTATGGTCAACTACATATGTACGTGCAAGGGAGGGTACCGGAACTACAAGCTGCAACGCATTGGAAGCTGACAGGCTGCAGTATTACCGCCTTGCCGCCACTGTTATCGCCCACTGGTACTCGTATTTCTTCCGCCACTTTCGTCTCTGCTGCATTTCATTCCGGCAAGGAAAAATTCGGTGCGCTTTTAAGAAAGGTAGATTTTTTTTTTTTTTTTAACTTTTTAAAGTTACGTGATTCTGAAACTGCCTAACTTGAAATTGCGCAAATATGGGCGTGTCTATTCTCCTGTGCAATTATTTCCGATTTCCGAAAGTACATTGCTTTTTTTAAGGTTCCAAGGCTTCGCCTATTTTACCTTTTTGTAAGAGCAGTGTGCAGATGAAGATGTGTATGAAGCATGGGTGGAATGATATTGGCGGGGATCATCCTAAGTACCCAGAGAGAAACCTGTTCCAGTGCCACTTTCTCCACAGCTTATCTCACATGGACTGTATATAAATATACAATGATGTGTCAGTCAAACACAACAAAACTTTATTATGTTTATTATTGTACTAGGGCAACATGCTTCGATTCTTACAGAACCATCTTCAGGCCCTTCTAAGAAAATAGATCCTTACTTAAAATGTTCAAGTAAGGATCTATTTTCATAGAAGGGCCTGAAGATGATCATGTAAGAATCGAAACATGTTTCCGTAGTACAATAATAAACATACTACAGTTTTGTTGCCTTTGACTGACACACCATTGTAAATTTATATATGTGTTAAACACTTCGGGATGGCAAACATTAAAAAAATCGCATGGACTGGATCAGGATCGAACCAGGGCCGCCGCGGTGAGAGGCCGGCCACTAGCCGCCAGAGTTAGGGCACCGCTTTTGAAGACTAAATTTAACCTGACTATTTTTAACGATTCCAGTTGGTTGAGGCACTGCGTTACAAGCCAGAAGGTCGCAGGTTCGATTCCCGATGGTGTCATGGGAATTCTTCATTGATATAATCCTTCAGCCGCACTATGGGCCTGGGGTCGACTGAGCCTCTAACAGAAATGAATACCAGGAATGTTTCCTGTCAGTAAAGGCACCTGGTGCATAGGGCTGACAACCTTACCACCTTCATGTGCCGATCGTCTCGATCCCTGGAAGTATCAACCTCCTGGAACCCTCTGGGACTGTGTATAGGGTTTGCTTTATTTTTAACGATTTAGACCTACCACGCCTGGCTCATTGAAATCAGTCAGTCAGTGCTGTACAGGGAAATAATCTCAATTTGTTCGTGGAATCTCGCTAAACACAACTAGATTTTGTGGTCATAATGTAAGGTTTTTGAATGTTAAACCAGGTGTTGTATGACCCATTGAAAGGCATGGTGGTGTACATCAGTCTTTAAAAAAAATGAGTTAAGTGTTTATACGGTATACAAAACTTACATCTATGAACAGGAAAAATTGTGTTGTGAGAGTTATTAATTTACCCCTCAGAGCACAGCATATATCAAAGCAAGTCAGTGATAATCCTATGGCGCTGGCAGGCTAAGTCGTTCAAATTCTTCAAACGGACTAAAGTATGACACACCAATATAATTTTATCTATGCCTAGTCATCATCACGAGGCTTTACACACTTAGAGTAATAAAGTTACTCTTCTCATGCAAGCTTGTGCCCGGATACTGTGTATAACCGCAAGAGCTGCAGTAAGCCTAAACAAAAATCTGAAACGAAGTCGGGTAGAGGATGAGCCACTACCTAGCTGTACGTCGCGAAAACGTATAAAGAGATCGGACGTAGAGCTCCAGCATGACTAGCCTCCCTGCTGCACGCATGTGAGCACAAAACTTAACGCATCATATCTTTCAGGTGGGTAAGTGGGTATTCTCAACAGGGCTGTTCCGGGCTTTGTGGCCAAGAGAAAAATCCCGCCCTGAGTGAAGATAGTTTAAGTATTATGTTGTTAATTATTTGAATATATTCCAAACCCTAAACTTCTGGGAATAACAGCAGGAGAATAAAGTAGTTACCGATCAATCGAAGAGCAGCTTTTTTTGCCAGCTGCTCTTCCTCAAAAAGAAACAAGATTGCCCACGATGGTTTCAAAACCTGTCCCGGCAACTGGTGTCTTGATTGAAATTCTTTGTGGTCTTTCTCGGTCAGCAGTAAAAGCAAAGTTTTGTGAGGGTGTGCATTTAGTGTACAGGTATACTCGCACTTGAAGTAAAAGTAAGTAGTATTGCACGAATAAACAAATGTATATTTAAGTATGGGACTCTATTATTCGGTGTAGTTGATGCTAGGTAGTGTGGAACTTTGCAAGTGCAGTGGGCTATCTGTATTGTTATGGGCTTATAACGAGAGATGTGTATAGCGCGTTCGGAATCTGATGGCACACGGCGACGCACGGGAGGGGAAGTGAAGGGGAAAGATCCGAATGGAGTGAGTAGCCAGCAGCCTTCCACTGTATGTCGGAACACGGTCTATACAATTGCTGTCCGCTGATCCGCGCTCCTCGGCTGCCAGCAGTCGACTGAACTGACACCCACGCCGATTTAAATGGACTCGTCCATTTCGCTGAAAGACCAAATCTGGTTTCTGCGCGTGTGCCATCACGTTTCGAACGTGCTATACGTGTAGCGAATGAACGCCAACGCTAGGAAGTGATGGAGAAGAACACATTTGAATATATTTGTATTCTGAATTTGAAGAGACTGTACATTTTAACACTTGAATATGTTCTGTTGGTGTACCAAAATAAGGTTGCATTACGTGCTGCGTGACCTTTCAGCGGTTAAATAGTTACTTCCGTATCATGATACCTGATGAATGACTAAGCGTCATTTACATATACCATTGAGTTACCCCTTACGGACCTGTGACATTGTGTAGGTTAAAGCTGGTATGGTATCGGGGAGATATATATTTTATTTTTGTTATTGTCAACCTCAGCATTCCACTCTATAGAAACAGTAATATTACTCTTACTTTCGTAGCTGGAAAGTGTATTTTACAGAATTGTGTTTTGTAACTGAGTATTAGATCGTCTTTTGTGCCGTTGGATTCCGTTTTCGACTAGTTTTACAGGTTATGATGGGGTTGTTTTGTAAGCGTGTCTTCTGGACACGGAACCAGTTTAATATAACTTTAAAATATAATGCCTTCCTGCATGCTGTATTATTCAGGGACAGTGGAAACCGTAAGCGTAGTTTAAACAAGCCTGTAAAACTTGATTTTAAGTGAGGTAACTTTAACACTATTGACAGAAGGAGCGTGCACATTGCTTTTGGGAAGTTCATGAAAAGAGAGAATGATGTATTGTACTAAGGTTTCACCGCTTTTCTTGTTTGAACACAGAACTTTTTCTCCGAGCATAGATTGGGGATGTCTGAGAACACGGTATTGAGTAAGATACGTATTCGGTGTGGCAGAGGTGACGTGGCAGACTGCTGGATGAACTCGCATTAATTTGACAGTCATAATTTGTACTCTGTACGTAGGCCTAACGTTGGCACGGCGATGACGTACCTGCAGAATGAGATATGCAGATAAATGTCGCCAGAAAACCTCGACATCTTGAAAAACCTTGGTGTTGATGAGCGGTATAAAAGTGGACAGGCAACTGGAGTCAACTGGCCTTTGTGTGTTCGGAGACAAACTTTTTCTTGGGCTCTACAAAAGTTAGACAGTGACAGCCGTTTGCCTAATGTGTCTGCAACCTCAGTCCGCCTATTTACTGGGTTGTAACGTTAGAGTCCCTTTCGGGGTCACATTCCCATTGGGGATTTTTCTAACACTGCAGGTGTAACCGTCCAATTCAAACTGCCCGGCTCGATGTTACTGAGTTGCGCAAATCTCGTCAGTTTGCATGTAACTTACCTCAACGGATATTTAGCAGCCGATTGTATAGCCACTATATCTCTCTTTAATAAATATTCACACTGCTTACCTTTTATTAATTTAACATATAAAAATGGTTGAAGCATATTCACTAATAATTACAAAACGAGAATGAAATTGGTAGATGGGATGAATGCTGTTGATGGTCTTGATACAAGCGAAGAATATATTCGGCGACTGAGCGTGAAGAATCGTGTGCCGTAGTGCCGTTATCGGTAACGATAATACGAGACCGAATACATACGCGATCCTACGAATGTTGTCGATTGCTTTCTGCTCTCTCCCGTTGTCAAGAAACAGTTACTACCCATCTTCAGTTTCAGCTTTTAAAAGCGGGGGTCGATTTCGCATTTTAAAGCACTGTATGCGATTTATGGCGGCGTTATCTTGCTTGTAAGGTTGTGTGTCTTCAGAATCACTGTTTTTAAATGCCTAGAGAGTTAGAGATTCCTTTGTGTTTCAAGTTAGTAACTACGAAATGACAATCGACACGTCTAAGTATGCTTTTAGTGGTTCGAATTTATTAATAGGTCGTCATCAGGCTAAACACATAAAATGCCTTTTCTGTTTGAATTTAGATCTCAGTTTAACAAAACCGGGGTTTCCATGTTTTATTAAACATAGGGTTTAAACAGTAGTTAAAATAACAGTTAAAAACGGTTCTTTTGAAGTGGTGTCGACGACGGAGATGTAGGCGACTCTGTGTGAATGTATGGCACTGAGTCACCTACATCTCCACCGTCGACACCACTTCAAAAGAGTTGTTTTTACCTGTTATTTTGACTGCTGTTTTAGCCCACCCTTTTAATGAAGCACGGAAATACGTTTTTTGTAAAATGGAGATTTAAATTCAAACAAAAGGCATTTTATGGATTCGTTTTTATGTATTGTACAAGAAAATGTTTAGCCTGGTGATGGCCTATTAATAAGGTCGAAACATGTTGTAGCATTAAACACTTACATATTTAGTTGTGTCAACTGTTACTACGTAGTTTTTTTTAATGCTTCAGTCACTCAGAACTTTATTTTGAAGGTTGATAATTTTCCTGTTTGTTTGCAGTTCCCTTATCTGGTGACTTATCACAGTTCAGAAAATGGTGAAATGAAACCTTCTGTTCGGCACTTCTTTCCATCTGTAAGTATTTTTGCATCTGAATGGTCCATTATGAGCTATTCCAACTACTTCCAAACCGAAACAAATCGAAATCGCGACACGTATCACACGACAAGCGCAAGGTTGTGCATACCGCTTCGGTCAAGCCCGTGACGTCACCGCAGAGCGGGCATACGTATCCCGCGAAATGTTTACTGTAACGCGATTTCGAAATTTGCTTCCTTTCTCTCCTTGAGTGATAAGTCGTTTCCAGAGTGAACTTCTGCTTTAAAAGTCAGAAGGGCGACTTTTTTTAAGTTTCTGGTATTTTCGCTTTTCTGTCCTGATGACAAGTAGGGGAGTTGTGCGTGTTATTTGTGTTTGAATAGTTGATTCTTAGATTATTTCATGGTGTTGTTTCGATCGCGTAGGCTATAAGTCGCCCAAGTAAATGGGGATACCATGCGCTGTAAACAGTGAAGGATTTGAAACACGCATTTGTGACCCATCTGCGGGCAGTATGTTGAAATTTGGATAGAATGAGGAGACAAATGAAAATGTGTTACAATATCCAACGACCCGTTAAGATTCGAACTGCCTACTTCTGTATACAAGTGTGAAGTTTACCGCTACGCTACCTTGTGTGGTTAACTGACAAAAATAATTTTTGAGTTATCTAACAACGCTGTTGCCGCCGCAGAGGCTGTGTCGTGTATATTGTGGTGCATCCTTTCATTGTCGTGCCTATCTAACCCATCTGTTGTGATAAAGTTGAAGGGACAATTGGTAAACAGTCTAGGGATGAATAACGTTGAGATATTTGAATCGAATAACTTTCATAGGCAAGCAATATATACCGGCCTCCTTGCTTGTAGAATGCGTGTACCATACAAGGCTAAGCGACTGTGGAGGGAACATAGGTTACGCTGTGGCGTAATATCTATATATCAGGGGTTTGTAACGCGCGGTCCGCACCTGGCCTGCCAGTTAGTTTTATGCGGCGTCTCTCTGATCTCATTCGAATTATAGAATGTGCCCCAACACAGAGTCTAAGAATTTGTAACATAAGGAAATAAATATTATTTTCGTTACGAGCCTTGAAGGCTCAGAAAGTTATATCGTACCTGAATTGTAACGTACAACATGCGTCAGCAAAGATATAAATATGAAGCAAAGTTTAAAATTCGATAAATAGGGAGAGGCGCATGACTTCCGTTTTGTTACTAAAATTATGACATATTCTTAATGATGTGAAAGAAAATATTTAACCTGTTTGTTTCTTCAAATGACGTGTGGCGGCCCTTAGTTTCCAGAATAACTCGTTTGGCCCGCGTGCGATTTGAACTTCATATCCCTGGTATAGACTATATCGTGCGTTAGACCTGCGTGACAACAGAGTTTGTGGGGTTTTGCTGATTGCAGCATGCAAGCACATTGGATTCTATACATTGGGAGGGGACCTAAGTAGATGGACGTGGTTCGTGTGCACTCAAAGGTGTATGGTGGAGTGGAGGTATAACGCAACTCATTCTTAACTGCGGCACTTAATGTGAGTGGACAGTTTCACACTTCATTCACTTTACTCCCGGTACCTATTTGATAGACGGAAGGCTTGGTGTACCCGTTTGTCGTTCTGGACACTTTGGAGAAGAGATATTTATTTATCTCCTGCCTTGCTGGGAATCTTTGTGTCCGGCCCGTGTCCCAGTCACAGACCGACCTACAGTCCGACTCAGTGGATTAAACAGAAATATGTAATTAATGTTACATGAAATATGGCTTACCATTGATCAGGCGGGTAGTTGTTGACTTCTGATCGCGGAGGCCGGGGTTCGTCTCCAGGACAATATGTGGTATTTGTGGAGGACAGAATGGTACTGATACAAGCATTTTCTAAATACTTAGAATTTTCCCTGTCAGTTATCCTTCCACCAATGGTCCGTATTCACTGTCTGACTCCCGTAGGTTGGACATTGGTTCCATTAAAGGCCGCTGTTCCACCCCCCAACCCCCTCAAAATAGTTTAAAACATTGAAACACATTTCTGTGTCCTGAAAATGTAACAAGGCTGACATAACAAGGTAGATGAATTTGGAATTTTTCAGTTTTATCAAAATCAGCTCACAGTACTAAAGCAATGAATGTCGAGTCCTTTCAGTAAAGTGTATTTTAGGAAGGAAGGAGTTGAAGCTACATGCCCGTTTTTATTTAACGATGCCTTATGTCCTGTTGTGTTAATGTAAGACTGAATTAGATGGTAGCGAGGTTGAAACTAAGTATGCGTTTTATTTAACGATGCCTCGTGTGCTGTATGGTTAATCGTCGGTGGAACGATGCAGACGGAGTACCAAAGAGATGGGAGAATATTATTCAAATGGGTCCTAAGAAAAACTGGTGTGAAGCGTGGAGTGACCAGTGGTAATCTTCGATTTTGGCAGCGATGAACCTATAGGCTGTGTCGGCAGAGAGTTAATTTCCTTTGAATTTTGTCTTTGTCAATGCTGCCATCCACCAGTTGTATCTGGATGGAACATATCTTTTTAATTTGAATCCTGCGACTCAGCTGGGTGATGAGAACTACCACCGTAATAACGCACCGTATGGGCCTGTGGGTTCGTCTCACGCTGGGAATATAAGTAACAGCTGCTACGAATGCAAAATGGTGGTCCGACTATGACGTCACTGCACGCGCATAGTCCTGAACCAAGCAGCTGACTATGGCAGTTGGACGCGGTGCATTGCCCAGATCGGTGAAGTAACGTCAGTCCACAACAGTGTAGCATGTCGCAGGGACAGTAGAGTTTTGTACCGGTTGGAACTTTGGGGGTTTCAGCGTCATAGCACCTTCTGCCAGTGCTTGGATACATTTTATACAGATTGCCCGAATTCTTATGGAGGTTGTGGATCTCCTGTTTGTTTCACCATCTGATACCGGTTTGCGTAGATGTGTGATGAGAGTAACTCGTTTTATGTGTATGTGTTTTTGTTGATTTATGTGTGTATTTCTTCCCTCTGTCAAGCTTTGCATAGATATCAAAACCCTTCCGGTCAGGTAACAGTAAAATGTAACTCGTTAGTGCAGTTCTACTTGTGACTCAAAAAATTCCCCACTTTTAGGTAACCAGAAAGTTAATGATAGTGCACACAAAAGTCGACCATAGACCTTATTCTGAGCAAGCTCAGCCTACTCCACGCCTTCACATGACGTTTGTTTAGGTTTTATTTAGATATCCTTGCATACTTCACAACAGAAATTCTCTTCTCGAATTATGTATTTGTTTTTCCTTTCTCCGTGCTCAAATATTAGACAGAGATATTACAAATATCAGGCTTCTGGTTATATAATTTCAACTTCCTACTCATTTTTTGTCCTTAGATGCAAATTCCTGTTTAGAACTTGGTTCTCAAGCACCTTCAATTCATATTCTTACAACAAACAAAACAGTATGTAAAGTACTAGAGGTTTGGATGTTTAGTCATTGTAATTTTAGTTATGACACAGAAGGGTAGAAGTTTTAGGGCTAATTGTGGCTTTTGTTAATATAATTGGCATGATATGCTTATAATGGTTGCTTCTTTGATAATCTATTCTTGTTTTTCAGGGAACTGTAGATGAGTATGTGATGTCACATAGGCATCAAAAATGGATGGTGAGGACGTATCAGAACCTGCTCTTGAAGAAATGGCCTTTATTAGAGTTGTGCAAAGGTAGTAAAAGAATACTGCCTGCAAGTGTAAATTTGTTAAATGAATGTAGTGCATCAGTACCACCCTTCACACATGCTTAGCAAATGGGGACATGTGCCATACAACCACAAGGAATGTGACCAAATGTTAGACGATGGTGGTTAGTATCTGCAAGTGTCTGTGAAGTGTCATAGTGCAGTGCTCATAATGGCTGCTTCTCTACTGGAAGGCAAGCGATTCTTCTGCAGGGAGTGGGCATTCCTGAAACTAGCACACTCTTTAGAACAGCGCCCAGTGTCCAAAACTTGTGGTACGATGGTGGTTGGAGGGCCTGGAACAGGTAAAACAGCCCTGTGCTGTGAGATAGTTTGGCCCAAACAGGGCTCTACCTGTCGACAGCAGCGAAGTCTCAACAGACGTCTCCTGGCCTACCATTTTTGCCAAGCCCATGATGCATCCACCTTATCTCTTTCAGTGTTCGTGCGGAGTCTGGTGTCCCAGCTTCTCACCAAATGTTCCCCTCCATGCACAGATGAAGATGGAACTATCCTACAGTCACCATCTTCACCACATATCCCAAAATCTTTTTCTGCTGCTGAGGGATATGCAGATAAAGTTCGAAATGACCCAGAAATTCTCGCAGCATTGCGTCCAGAAGCTTTGGACCGAGACCCTGATGAAGCTTTAAAACGTGCAGTCCTCTTCCCTTTACTAGAAATTGAACCTCCAAAGCAGTGCCTCTTTTTATTAGTCGATTCTATAGATGAAGCTCAGATGCTGAATATGTCAGGATCATTTACAGCATCATCTTCCAGTCGCCGTGGGTCAGTTGGAACAAGCAGGACAATAGCAGAATTGCTAGCAAACCATCATCATCTCTTTCCTCAGTGGCTTGTACTTGTCTGCACAGTAAGAAGACAGAGTAAGACTGTATCACGGATGTTTACAGGATTCCGGAAGATAAGTCTTGATGATCTCAGGAAGTCTCAGGTCGTAAGGGATGTTCAGCAGTACATTCTCGCCCGCCTGGATCAAGAAGACTCCCTCAGGCAGCACATTAGTCGGGATACAGCTGAAATGTTGAACCAACTTCATATCAAAAGCAATGGTTGCTTCCTATACCTTGAAAAAGTTTTGGATGGAGTTGCAGAAAATTTCATTGTTCTTAGGGAGATACGTGAGATCCCTGGTACTTTAAATGGTCTTTATCTTTGGCTTTGCCAAAGACTTTTCAACCGAAAACAGTTTTCCAAAGTTCAGCCTTTGCTTAATGTAATTCTTGCATCAAGAAGACCCTTAACTCAGGATAAACTTTACCATTGTGTGTGGACAACAAACACTGCAATGAGCCGCGAGGACTTCCAGAAGCGTCTGCACTTGCTGCGGCGTGTGTTATCAGTGTGTAAGGATGGTACACTGCTGCTCTTTCACCATAGCTTTGCTGAATGGCTGCTGGATGTGAAGCACTGCACACAGAAGTATTTGTGTTCTGCGAGTGAAGGCCATGCCATGCTTGCCATGAGTTATACAATGAGGGCACATCAGCTCACAGCAGATGAGGTGCAGAGCTATGCATTGCATTTGACTCGGCTGCCACCCCTGCCTGCATCTGCTGCCAATGATCTGGCATCTTCTTGCTCGCTGGATTACCATCACATTGTGCTACTATGGCTTATCAGCGCTGGGGCTCCTGTAGAAGATTGCCTGCTCCAGGTGAGGGCTTGTAGCTCTAGTCTAGGTTACGCATAATAGTATATTTACCACATACTTCAGACCAAGATTTTGATGGTAATATAATATTAAACTTCATTTTAAAAATGTTAGTTCTGAAGTAGTCTGGCAGAAGTTCACATCCAGTGGTGAGTTTTTTTTTGTACCCAGCACTTAACTACGCAAACAACTGTCTGCATTACAAGAAAGACAAAATGATGTCTTGGATGGGTATGTAAGTATGGAATTACATTGTCCTGTCACAGTAACAACAAATGCAAAATATAATTGTTTCCCTCAATTTTCTGCAGCTATTAGTGCATTTGTGTTAAAAAAAAAGTGTTATTAAAAGACCAATAATGTAGGCATACTTCTGTGTTCATGCTGTAATGATGCGATCAAAATTTTGAAAATAATGTGCTCATCATGGTGTTCAGTCCCTGAAAGAACAAGTATGTCTAGTGGCGGGAATGGTTTCAGGAAATCATTCATCAGGAACTACATTTAATTAAGTATAATTTGAAATCAGCTGTATTGTTTATATTAACACTAGGTCTCCCTGAAGTCACACCAGTTTTTGAGAAAATACATGTAAATTGTCATTTACACTTCTTTAATGACCTGACATATATCAAGGCAGTCACCAATTTCAGCCCGTACACACTCCAGCGTATCTTCTAATACTGTTTCAGCTGTTTAAGTCTATCTAAGGTGGCCACATGCTCACTACATGCAGATGTGGAACCCTTTAACATAGGATCATTTGACCTCAAATCTGGTTGATAATGTTGGAGGCCAAATGATTAGATCTTACCTCTAACTTGTTTTCATTGCTGCAAACGTTTTCCTTTCTGAAATCAGAAGGTGGCTTGCCTAAAGCTCTTCAGCTATGTCACTTTCTAATGGCACTATTAATGCTGCACATAATAAAAGGTTTGCCAGACATTAGATGGTGAGGCAACTGCAGAAATGCTGATATGTGTAAGGGCTTTAGTTGGTTATGAGCTTTAATGCCATGAAAGGAGTGTATGTGAAATTTAGTGACTGGTACTTCTTGATTTAACATTTATTTCTATATTTTGATTATATCAATGTGTACATTTGTTTCAAGAATATTTGACATTTTTCATTCTCACCAATGTCACCAGATATTTGTTTTCTAACTATATTAGAAATAATAAAACTAAATATTTTTATGTTGTCCTAAACACTTTAGGATAAATCACAGTTGAAACTGTCAACTCTTCCCTTCAAGAAGTCTGTACGCATTACTATTTTTTCCCATGCCTGTGTTTAGCCTTGCATGCTTCCTACATGTAAGCTGTCTACCAACAGTAAGAGAATATTGTAAACCACAAATTATTCAGTGTGCATTTTTTATCATTCCTACACCATTTGCTCTCTTACTTCCGTACAGTTTCCTTAGGATTGTATTTTCAGATTTTTACTTTACATTCTTCTTTCAGAATAAAACCACACTTTTTTAAATGTCCTTTTGTTCTTAGGGAAGCATAGAAATTAAAACACACACATACACACACAGCCTGATCTGTGTGCACATATTGTGCTAGTAAGTGTGTGTGATTTTTTTATTTTCAAATTCAAAACTATTTTAATTTTTTTGCTGGATAGGAACAGTTGTTTTCCAATGTTTTATTCCTTTAATTATGTTGATACTGTGATTTCTGTGTCTTACACGTGTCCTGAGTGTTAAAATGTTAACAGATGTATTATTTCTTTTGGGTGATTCCTCAGCATCTAAATTTTATGTACTGACTTTTCAGAACACACTGTCTGTTCCATCGTCATAGGTGGTGTAAGCAGGAAGAGGATGGAACAGACTGAGTGCTCTGAAACGTCGTCACATAAAATTAAAATGTCGGGGAATCACCCAAAAGAAAGAATACAACTTTCAGAATATGGCGAAATTTTGAAATCAAGAATGTTAACAGATGTTTATATTATTTTCTTGCTCTGTTCCATACATTGTTATAATTTAGCTTCTGGTTTTTTTCTGGGACATATGCATGCACTTTACCTGATTCAGGCTAAGGAATTCTATCCAGTCTCTGCTGTTTTCTAGAATTTTCCTAACAAATTGTTCTTAAGTAAATGAGAGTGTGTGTACTGCACTGGGATACACTTATTTATAGAACAGTTCTTTGTGATTTTGCTATCCTTAATTGCACCCCATTTTAATTTTTGTCAGGGATGTATATGTTCTTGCAAAACAATTCACACCACACCTGTTGTACTGCACAAATATGAAGTATGCTTCCCACCCTCCCTTCCCCATCACACTGTTTAATCACAGACTTCTTTTCAAAGCCTGCCCAATATAACTGTACAATACAGTTTAATGTGCAAAATATTTTACATATGCCCAACACTATTTGTTTCAACCATTATGAAATCAAACTAGAGGCACAGTATTGTGATTAAATAATTGATAGTTTTCTGTGCAACCCTTGAACATGACCCCAGAAAATGATCAAAGTATGTAAAGGTCAGCATTTGTAACATAATTTGTACATGAACTTGGATAATCTCTGAAAATAATTCTGCAACATTTCTTTGTGTGTTTTTAAACATTCATTTTATTTACTTTGCCGAAAAATGTTAGAAGCCAATTTTGTGTAAGAGATAGATAAAATATCATGTCATTGTAACACAGCTCCTTTTACTGATGTAAGTTGAATAATAACTTTACATGTTTTGGTTCAAATTAGAAGCCATCATCAGACCAAGTAAAATACACAGTCAGCCCCCTATATAGCACCCCCTTGCATAGTGTGACCCTCATTTAGCACTCGTGAAGGTCTGTGATCAGAAATTATTTATTATTTTACCATTGGGAACACTCAGTATGGCACCTCCCCCAACTTCCAAAATTTTGGTGACATGTATATGTCCATAAACATTAAGTAATGTCTGATACAGAACCATGTTGGAAGGTATTTAAGGGGTACTGAGAGATTGGGTTCGGATTTCTGCCTGGCAAGACAGCAGCTGCAATCTGTGCCAAAACATTTATTATCTACCCACTACAGAAATCTTGTTTCAGTTGTTCTGGTGGCCATTTTACTCAGGACTGATGATTTCTGTTGAGTTAATGTACATTCAAATAGGTACTGACCTCATAAACCTGGTTGCCCTGCTTCCTCAACCCTGCAGGTTTCAAGCTGGCAATCCTAGAGTGTGTGGACAATGATGTGGAGAATTTCAAAATCGCAGAGTATGCTGAGGCGATAGCATGGCTGTTAAGTTACCATCAGATGAACATAACAGTGCTGTACAATTTTAATTTATCCTCAATTTCTTTTAGCTAGAAAAGTATAGGAAAAGGGGCAGTATTAGGTGTTAGTGAAAATAGAGGTAACTTTGCTTATAGGAACCAATTTTCTGTAACTCTTCAGTGGAGTTCAGCCAACTGTATATCCCTATTATGGGACAAACCTGTCAGTTGATGCTGTACTGGTGATATGCTCAGTGAGAAGAATAACTGGGAAAATGTAGCAAATGCTAACATCAGAAAGATGAGAGGTGCAGAATATGAAAAGCTGGAGGAAGCATTATAAAATGTGTAGTGCAGTTAAATGCTACAGAATGTTACAGCAAGGGTTGAGGTTGTTAAGGACAGGGCTAAGATGGTATGCAAGTACTTACTGATGTATTAAACATTCTTCTCATATTTTTTATTTTGTTATTAATATCTTTTAATTATATTAAATAACCTTTGTATATTTAAACAGAAAGGCAGTGCACGTTTAACATTGAGGTGCATTTGTGCAATTATTGATGCCTTGGAAAAGCAGTAGGTATTACATATTCTGAGTGTGTTTTTGCAGCATTAGTCATCAAGCATGCAATGCGTATGCACCATATTGTCATCTGTTGAGCTCTACAATATTTTTTCACATCTCATAAATAGCACAGTTTTTGAGAATAAGAAATTGTTGAACATGAAATGTGTGCTTTGATTTTCTATGCTACTTTTGTCTGTAACATTTCTCATTCTAAAAAGAACTGAGCGAGATATGATAAAAAATGTTTATTGGTCTTCATCTAAAGTACTCTTATTCTTGATAGGTTTTAATGAAACTTCTCGACAAATTTTCAAAAAATTCTCAAAGATAAAATTTCATGAAAATCCATCCTAAGGGAGCCAAGTTGTTCCGTGTGGATAGACAGACAGACAGGCAGACATGATAAAGCTAATAGACGTTTTCACAATTTTGCGACTGCACCTATACTGTAACAGTACTTCATTTTACCACCACCCTCGTTATAATGCCACAGATTGCAGTGAAAAGTGGAGGCACTCTGTCAGGGCTGTTTGTGTATGGATGACACACAAGTGTATTTTCAGGATCAAGGTTTTGAGATCTCAAATCCCATTACATTATGTGTTATGTAACATGTTTTAATGCGCTATGTATTTTATGTCAATATGCTACAGTCCTTTATACAATGAATCACTTGTGAGCTTCGTGTAAAGTGGGACCATGTGATATGACATTGAACCAATATGAACCAAATCCAGATTCACCTAACAGCCACAATTCCAAATTTAATTGAATCCTGTCAGTATTTTTAGGTGGGTTGGTGGACAGAATATGTGTCTGTATTATGCTTTCATTTTATGCGCTGTGTGCTATAAAAGTTGTTTATACTGACTTTACCAGACCAGTTCTCCTTAACTTAGCAAGTTTTTTGTGTTTACAAAATTCATTTAATTGAAAAAGTAACGTCTCCTTGTCCATTGAAAAGAAAACTGTGGCATAATGAGGAAGTATGTGAGATGGTGGTTTATGTTAATAATTTTTCTGTGTAGACTGTTGTCAGTAGGCCTGTAGATATTTGACTTAATATAAAGCCATGGTGTCAGCTTCAAGCATTGTGTACCTTAGTTACCTTGGCAGCTTAATGGAGGGTAGCTGACATCAAATTTTGTTTTGTTAGAGATCATGTTATATGGGACTGGGACATATATTATGATAGACTGGCACAAGTCCATGCTTATTGACACCTGTAAAAGAAACCCATTTAAAAGTTTTGTTCCACCATGCCATGTGTATGCTGTGTACAGTTTATTTTGTGAATTCACATCTGTGTTAGCTTGCTGAAACAGGCTGATACTCTTCATATTTGCTAAACCCAAACAGGTTGATGGATTGGATTGGGAAGAGAGACTTAGCTCAACACTGCCTGCACCTAGAGATCCACGTGTTGTTCGATTACTGCTTGAGGCAGGTGCTAGACTATCAACTGAAGAAGACAGAGATAATGCTGCAGTTGGAAAGAGTGGCTGTGAACACACAGGGGAGGCTGTCACATCTAGTCAGGTTTGTGCTGAATGTGTAGGTATAGAGTACAGTGATATGTAAGTGCAGAATATAGTTGTATGAATGTGAAGAGTACAATCACATATAGTAGTCACATGTAGGTGTGGAGTACAATTACATGTATGTGTAGAGTACAGTTATGTTTAGGTGAAGAGTACAATCATGTAGGTTTAGAATACAGGCATATATGTGTGTATAGAATACAGTCACGTGTAGGTAGAAAGTAGAGTCACATGTCAGTAGGTAGTAGTCACATGTAGGTGTGAAGTACAGTGTGGGCGAGAAATCACCATTCAGAAAGAAGTGTGAAGTCATATCAGTCATAATTAGTTTGAATCACCTGCGCACTCCTTGGTTGCATGTCAAGTGGATCTGTATGTGCACCTTGATGCTGGACATACAATCTGATGCACCTTCATGTCCTCTGTGACATGCGTTGGAGCATTCATGGAACAATGGTGTGGAAGGCATCTTCAACAGCTGTGCCCAACTCTTTGTTGGTGATGTAGCAACACGCACCCAGTCTTCCCTTGATACTACCCCACAAGAAATCATCCAGGGTGGTAATGTCAGGACTACGTGCTGCAGCCGCATTTCATCAATGAGTCCTCTGTCTCTGAGCTGAGGTTTGAGCCATGTATCCAATGTTGCCAAATAAGGTCCAGTCAGATAATTGATGTTATACCTGCCTATATCATCACATGTGGTAGAGCATGTTCTATCTTCTGCATGAAATGGAGATTACCTTGACCAGAACACATTTCTGACACGTACTGCAATAGGTGGCACATTAGTCACTGAAAAAAACCTTTGCACAGCATCTGGCACTTGGGTATTTGTCCCCCAAAGCATGGTGTGAGTCATAGCACTGATCCATTTTGACATCCAACAGTTTACTCATGAAAATCTGGCTATACAGCCACACTTTCAAGTCTGTCTTCAAGGTGGTCTCACATTGTTGACTGTGACACACCAAGCTCTGATGATCATTTCTTTGTCATCTTCCCTGGGGAATGTTGAATGGCAATAGCAACTGCTGTGCTGTGTGATTGTGAGTGCGTACTGTGTGGGTATACAGTGACTTTTTGTCCACCCTGTACATTTGTGTGCAGGTGGAGAGTACAGTCGCATAAAGTCTGGTAGATCTATCATGCTTTATGCTAGATATGCTATCTGAAACCAAGCCATTTACTGACATATTAGGCCTCAAGTACTATAGCTAACATTATGCCATATTCCCCATGTTTTATTGCTTATTTCAGTTGATTTTCCTCCAATTTGTAGGAATTCTTCACTGGATGTATCATAATATAAATCTTGCAAATGAATTCAAACACCATGTTGCAGCTATAAGCATCCTGTTCAGCGCATGCAAGGTCCCGCATTCAAATCTATTTCAAGAGACTTCTTTATACAATTTGTATCTCAGTGTGTGTGGCAGGTAGTGAAACAGTATACCTTGAATGATTTAACAGTTACCTCCCAATTTATCCACTGCAATAATCATGACAGCATTGTGTTACCTTGTAGGATCCATTTTTCCAAAAAAAGGCTTAATCACCAACTGAGAGTAATGTACAGTGATTTTGCTGAGTGCTGGTGTCATCTCTATTTGAAATTTTAAGTTTGCCTTCTACTTTACAGTACAAAATATGTAGTGGAAGCAACATCCATTTTTTCCTGTTAACAGGAATGATTGTTTTGATATATAATTTTTGTCAAAGTACAGCACATTGTATTTATTGACTAACTTAGTGGTCCATCCAGGGCATCTTCCTGACCTTGAACATGAAAAACCACTAAACTGTACAGTAAATAATGCATTTTTAAATAAGTCCAGTAAGTAAATGTGAAAATTATAGAGGAATTACTTTACTGCCTACAGCTTACAAATTATTTGCAAACATAATAAAAAACAGACTAAATGAATATTTGGAAGATGAAATGGTAGAGGAACAATGCGGTTTTAGAAAGGGACGCAGCTGTACCGATGCTATATTTACGGTGCAACAGATAATGGAAAAAAGGAAAGAACACAACTTACCGCTATTTCTTTTATTTATAGACTACGAAAAGGCATAT